>Ga0075426_10002380_pt1 | contig 13477 bp, 11 predicted proteins | sample SoiMethybrSBSTD5_FD_75304 | JGI IMG/M metagenome (GOLD analysis project Ga0075426, IMG submission 75304) | Bulk soil microbial communities from a Populus tree surrounding site in Tennessee, USA - Soil MetaG P. TD hybrid SBSTD5 | ecosystem: Environmental > Terrestrial > Soil > Tree plantation... | reverse complement strand
CGCTCCACCGCGCGCAGCCGCGGGGCGCTCGCGACCGAGTTCCTGCTGGGCACCGAGTCGGCGGGGCGCTACCTGTCGAACCTCTCGGCGCGCTCGCACGAGTACAACGCGTTCAACCTCATCCTCGGCGACGGCGCGAGCCTCTTCTACTACGGCAGCCGCGAGGGCGTGCCGCGCGCCATCGAGCCCGGCGTGCACGGGCTTTCGAACCACGTGCTCGACGAGCCGTGGCCGAAGGTCACCCGGGGATGCACGGCGATGGAGCTCGCATTGATCGGCACTGATCCGACCGAGACGCTCTTCGCCATGCTCTCGGACCGCAAGCCCGCTTCCGACGACGAGCTGCCGCACACGGGCGTCGGCATCGAGTGGGAGCGACGCCTCTCGCCGCCGCTCATCGTGGGCGAGGAGTACGGCACGCGCGCCTCCACCGTCATGACGCTCACGGCGGCGGGCGAGGCCTGGTTCGAGGAGCGCAGCCGCGGTCCGGGCGGAGACGTCACCGGCACCGTGCATGAACGCTTCGTCCTCGAAGCGGTCCTCGCCGAAAGCCGCTAACGTAAATTGGGTTAATCTCAGCGGCCTTTGCGCGTGGTCAACAGGACCGGCGCGAACTGCGGTCCGATGTGAAGATCCTTTTCCTGCAGGAGAAAGCCATGCGTTTGCGTCTCGCCATCCTGGCGCTCGCCGCCGCCCTTCCGCTCGCGGCGCTCGCGCAGTCGCCCATCGTCATCAAATTCAGCCACGTGGTCGCCCAGGACACGCCCAAGGGCAAGGCCGCGGAGTACTTCAAGAAGCTCGCCGAGGACCGCACCAAGGGCAAGGTGAAGGTCGAGGTCTACGCCAACAGCACGCTTTACAAGGACAAGGAGGAGGTCGAGGCGTTGCAGCTGGGCGCCGTGCAGATGCTCGCCCCGTCGCTCGCGAAGTTTGGCCCGCTCGGCGTGAAGGAATTCGAGGTCTTCGACCTGCCGTATCTCTTCGACAACTACGCGGAGCTCCACAAGGTGACCGAGGGACCGGTGGGCCAGGCGCTCATGAAGAAGCTCGAGCCCAAGGGCATCATCGGGCTCGCGTACTGGGACAACGGCTTCAAGGACATGAGCGCCAACAAGCCGCTCCGGAAGCCCGAGGATTTCCGCGGCTTGAAGATGCGCATCCAGTCCTCGAAGGTGCTCGACAGCCAGATGCGCGCGTTGGGCGCCGTGCCGCAGGTGATGGCGTTCTCCGAGGTCTACCAGGCGCTGCAGACGGGTGTGGTGGACGGCACCGAGAATCCGCCCTCGAACCTCTACACGCAGAAGATGCACGAGGTGCAGAAGTACCTCACGCTCTCCGACCACGGCTATCTCGGCTACGCGGTCATCGTGAACAAGAAATTCTGGGACGGGTTGCCGCCCGACATCCGCAAGACGCTCGAGCAGTGCATGAACGAATCGACCAGGTTCGCCAACGACATCGCCATGCGCGAGAACAACGACGCGCTCGAGGCGGTGCGCAAGAGCGGCAGGACGCAGATCATCGCGCTCACGCCCGACGAGAAAAAGGCGTGGAAGAAGGTGCTCGTCAAGGTGCATCAGGACAACGAGTCGCGCGTCGGCAAGGAGCTGATCCAGGAGATCTACAAGGAAACCGGCTTCGACCCGAAGAAGCTGTAGCCCGGACTGGAGATCGTGAACAGCACGCGCCGGGCGCTGCCGCTGAGGATCCTCGACCACCTCGAGGAGTGGCTCATCGCCTTCCTCATCGCCGCGGCGACCGCGCTCATCTTCGTCGCCGTGCTGCACCGCTACGCGCTCGACGTGAGCGCGAAGTCGCAGGCGCTGTCGGGCGTCTACGACGCGCTCTTCAAGCTGAACCTCTCGTGGGCGCAGGAGCTGTGCATCTTCATGTTCGTGTGGATGGCGAAGTTCGGCGCCGCGTACGGCGTGCGCACCGGCATCCACGTCGGCGTCGACGTGCTCATCAACCGCCTGCCGCCGAAGCTGCGCTCCTCGTTCATCCTGTTCGCGCTCGGCGCGGGCGCGCTCTTCACCGGCGTCATCGGCACCTTCGGCACGATCTTCGTGTACGACCTCGCCCACACCGACCAGACCTCGCCCGACATGGAGCTGCCGATGTGGATCGTGTACCTCGCGATTCCCTGCGGCTCGTACCTCATGTGCTTCCGCTTCCTCGAGGTGATGTGGTCCTTCATCCGCACGGGCGAGCTGCCGCACCACGACGCGGCGCACGTCGAGGGCGTCGAGGAGGTCGCGTTGCCGGAGGCGGGCACGGCGCCGGCTGCGGTGGGGGCGCGATGAGCGCCGTCGCGCCTGCGCGCACGTTCAGCAACCGCACCGCGGCGACCTGGCTCTGCGGGATCGCGGTGATCCTGTGCGCCATCGCGCTCTTCGGCAACGCCGGCATCATCTTCGCGCTCCTCGTGGCGCTGATGCTCACCGGGATGCCGATCTCGATCGCGCTCGGCCTCACGGTGCTCGCGTTCGTGTTCACGATGACGAAGGTGCCGATCCAGTCGATCGCGCTGAAGCTCTTCACCGGCATCGAGAAGTTCGAGATCATGGCGGTGCCGTTCTTCATCCTCGCCGGCAACTTCCTCACCCACGGCGGCGTGGCGCGGCGGATGATCGACTTCGCCAAGGCGATGATCGGCCACCTGCACGGCGGGCTCGCGCTCGCGGGCATTCTCGCGTGCGCCATGTTCGCGCTGGTGTGCGGATCGAGCGTGGCGACGGTGGTCGCGATCGGCTCGATCATCCTTCCGGAGATGGTGCGCGCCGGCTACCCGATGAAATTCGGAGCGGGCGTCATCTGCGTGGCCGGCTCGCTCGGGATCCTCATGCTGCCCTCGATCCCGAAGGTGATCTACGCCATCGCGACGAACACCTCGATCGGCGCGCTCTTCGTGGCGGGGCTCCTGCCCGGGATCCTCCTCACGACCATGCTCTGCACGGTGACCTGGTACATCGCGAAGAAGAACAACTACGCGCGCATGCAGAAGAAGAGCTGGGGCGAGCGCTGGACGGCTTTCAGGAAGAGCGTCTGGGGACTGATGCTGGTGGTGATCATCATCGGCGGGATCTACTCGGGCCTGTTCACCGCCACCGAAGCCGCCGCGATGGCCGCCGTGTACTCGTTCTTCATCTCGATCTTCGTCTACCGCGACTTGAAGATGAAGGACGTGCCGAAGGTGCTGCTCGCCTCGGCGAACATGTCGGCGATGCTGCTCTACATCATCACCAACGCGGTTCTCTTCTCCTTCATCCTCACCAACGAGAACATCCCCAACGCGCTCGCCGAGTGGTTCCTCGCCAAGGACACCGGCGTCATCGGCTTCCTCCTGATCGCGAACCTGCTGCTCCTATTCGCGGGCAACTTCATGGAGCCCTCGTCGATCATCCTCATCATGGCGCCGATCCTGTATCCCACGGCGATGTCGCTCGGCATCAACCCCGTGCACCTCGGGATCCTCATCGACGTCAACATGGAAGTCGGGCTCTGCCACCCGCCCGTTGGCCTCAACCTCTACGTCACCTCGGGCATCTCGAAGATGGGCATCACGGAGCTCACCAAGGCGGTGCTCCCGTGGCTCGTCACGATGCTGGTGTTCCTCGTGATCGTGACCTACTGGCCGGAGCTCACGCTTTTCCTGCCGCGGGTGATGGGGATGTTGTGACCCCCTCCCCGGCCCTCCCCCAAGGGGGAGGGAGCTATTTCTTCTTCGCCCGCTCCACTTCTTCCGCCAGCTCCTTGCCCGTCTTGTAGTGCGGCACGCGGAAGACGAGGCGCTTCACGCGCTGAACGAGCGCGTTCGAGCCGTTCACTTCCTCGCTCCAGTACTTGTTGGCGAGCGCCATGTTGCGCGGCACGTCGAGCATGAACGCGTCGTGGGAGCCGTGGCCGCCGAAGATGTAGAGCTTGCCGTCGAAGATCTCCCACACGTCGTAGTCGCCGCCCCACGGAATGCCGTAGACGATGCCGTTGGTACAGTAGCCGCCGAATTGCGGGATGTACTTTTCGGGCGCCGCGTCGAAGAGCGCCTTGTGCTCGGGGCTGGCGAACCGGAAGGTGACACCCTTGTACACGGTCTTCACGGTGGGCAATCCCGGCTTGTAGGCCTTGTCCGTGAAATAGGCGACCACGTCGTAGCCCTTGAGCATGAGGTGCTTGTCGTCGCCGTCGGAGACCGCGTTCACGGGGCTCAGGCCCCCGCCCGGGCTCTGGGTAACGAAGGGGGCGCAGCCCGAAGCGAGGGCTCCGATGACAACCGTAAGAATCCAGCGCAGTTTGATGGCCATTGAAATTCCCGGGGGTGGTTTTCTGTGGTTTTTCCAATAGTGCCGTAACCGAGTGACGCCTACGATGGGCTCATCAGATTCGGCTTATACGGGGTATGAACATGAAAGCGCCCTTCGGAGTTCCTCGCAGTCCCAGCGCTCACGTCTCGTCGCCGGCGTCGCCGGCCGCCGCGGCCCGCTGGAGCCGGTCGTTCACCGCCTCCCACGCCGGTTCGTCGGGCGGCGCCTCCACCACGATCCGTTTCGCGTCGCTCGCGTCGAGCCGGCGCAAGTTCGCGTAGAGATCATGACCATACGAGCCCGCGTCGCCGGACGCGACGATCCACGCCGCGACTTCTACGCCCTCGGGCGGATCGCGCATCGCGAGCACGGCGGCTTCGGCGCCCGCGCGAGCCAGCGCGTCGACCGTCTTCCCGTCGACGAGGACGAGCGGCGTCCGCGGCGCGTAGTGCGACGCGAGCGTACCGGACGCCCGCGGTGCGTGCGCGTCTCGCTCGCGCGGCTCTTCGCCTAGCGCTTCCGCAAGCGCGGCACGGCCGATCGCGCCCGGCCTGAGCAGCACCGGCGCTCCGCGCGACAAATCCACGATCGTCGATTCCAGCCCGACCTCGCACGCCCCGCCGTCGAGCACGTAGAGGTCCGTTCCGAACTCGTCGCGCACGTGCTGCGCGGTGGTCGGGCTCACGTGGCCGAAGCGGTTCGCCGACGGCGCGGCGATGGCGCCGCTGCCGCCGCGCGCGAATTCGCGCAGCAGCGCCTGCGCCATGCGATGCGACGGACAGCGGATCCCCACCGTGCCCTCACCTCCCGTGACCGCCGCCGGCACGCTCGAGCGCTTCGTGAGGATCATCGTGAGCGGCCCGGGCCAGAAGCGCTCGGCGAGCGTGTGCGCGGCGTGCGGCAGCTCGCGCGCCCAGCGCGCGGCCGCGTCGAAGTTGGCGACGTGCACGATCACCGGATGGCCCGCGGGCCGGCCCTTCAGCGCGAAGATCTTCGCCACGGCCGCGGCGTTCGCGGCATCGGCGCCGAGTCCATAGACGGTCTCGGTCGGAAAGGCGACGAGCTCGCCCTCGCGCAGCAGCCGCGCGGCTTCGACGACGGGAGACGGCGCCATGGCTTGCTTCAGTGCGCCTCTTCCCAGTTCGCGCCGACGCCCGCTTCCACCACCAGGGGCACGTCGAGCTTCGCCACGCCCATCATCAGTTTCTCCACCTCCGGCTTCACGCGCGCAAGCTCCGCTTCCGGCACCTCGAACACCAGCTCGTCGTGCACCTGCATGACGAGCTTGGTCGCGAGCTTCTCGCGCTCGATGAAATCCTGCACCGCGATCATCGCCATCTTGATCAAATCCGCGGCGGTGCCCTGCATGGGCGCGTTGATCGCCTGGCGCTCGGCGCCCTGGCGTCTTTGCTGGTTGGAGGAACGAATGTCCTGCAGGTAGAGGCGCCGGCCGAACACGGTTTCCACGTAGCCGTGCTCGCGCGCTTCCGCGCGCGTCCTCTCCATGTATTGCGCCACGCCGGGATAGCGCGCGAAATACTTGTCCATGTAGCTCGCCGCCGCCGAGCGCTCGATCGCGAGGTTCTGCGCGAGGCCGAAGGCGCTCATGCCGTAGATGAGGCCGAAGTTGATGACCTTCGCGTAGCGGCGCTGCTCGCTCGTCACGTGCTCGCGCGGCGTGTCGAAGACCTCGGAGGCGGTGTGGCGGTGCACGTCCTCGCCGCGCGAGAACGCCTCGACGAGGCTCTTGTCGCCGGAGAGGTGCGCCATGATGCGCAGCTCCACCTGCGAGTAGTCCGCCGACATCACGCGCGATCCGGGCGGAGCGACGAACGCCTCGCGGATGCGCCGGCCCTCGGCGGTGCGGATCGGGATGTTCTGCAGGTTGGGCTCGGTCGAGGCGAGCCGGCCCGTGACCGCCACGGTCTGCGCGTAGCTCGTATGCACGCGGCCCGTGCGCGGATTCACCATGCGCGGCAGCTTGTCGGTGTACGTGCTCTTCAGCTTCGCGATGCCCCGGTGCTCGAGGAGCACCTTGCACAGCGGATGGTCCTCGGCGAGCTTCTCCAGCACCTCCTCGTCCACCGACGGCGCGCCCGTCGGCGTCTTCTTCACGACTTTCAGCTTGAGGCGCTCGAAGAGGATGTCGCACAGCTGCTTGGGCGAGCCGAGGTTGAAGGGGCCGCCGGCGAGATCGTAGGCGCGGGTCTCGAGCTCGAGCATCTTCTGCCCCAGCTCGTGGCCCTGGGCGGTGAGCTGCTGCATGTCGATGAGGACGCCGTTCCTCTCCATCGTGAGCAGCACGCCCGCGACCGGGATCTCGATCTCGTTGTAGACGCGCGCGAGCTTCGGGTCCTTCTCGATCTTCGGATAGAGCGCTCCGTGGAGCTGCAGCGTGATGTCGGCATCCTCGGCTGAATACGTCGTCGCCTTCTCGATGTCGACCTGGTCGAACGGGATCTTCGAGGCCCCCTTGCCGGCGACATCCGTGTAGAGCGTCGTCTTCGCGCCGAGATAGCGCATCGCGAGCGCGTCCATGTCGTGGCGCTGGTGGCTCTCGAGCACGTACGACTCGAGCAGCGTGTCGTGGGCGACGCCGCGCACGGTGACGCCGTGATTGGCGAACACGTGCCGGTCGTATTTCGCGTTCTGGCCGACCTTCAGGCGCTTCGCGTCCTCGAGCCACGGCCTCAGCCTCGCGAGCACGGCGGCGGTGGCGAGCTGCTGCGGCGCGCCCGGATATCGATGGCCGAGCGGAATGTAGGCGCCCTCGCCGGGTGTCGAAGCGAGCGAGATGCCGACCAGCTCCGCACCCATGGGATCGAGGTTGGAGGTCTCGGTATCGACGCATGCGATCGCGCTCGCCTCGAGCTGCGCGACCCAGCGCTCGAGCGCCGCGTCGTCGAGCACGGTCTCGTACTTGCGCGTGTCGACGAAGACCGCATCGGCGCGCGGCTGCGGCGCCGCGAGGAAGGCGAAGTTGCGCGTGTCGCCCTGGACCCTCTCCCCCGGCCCTCTCCCAAGGGAGAGGGAGGTCCCTGCGGCTCGCTCGGGCGCGTCTTCCTTGTTGAGGATCGCGTCGCGCAGCGTCCGGAAGCCGAAGCGCTCGTAGAGCGCGGCGAGCTTCGCGTCGTCGGGGCCGCGGTCAGTGAGCGTCTCCACGCCGAACGGGAGCTCGACATCGGTCTTCACCGTGAGGAGCTTGCGTCCCGTCGGCAGCCAGCCGGCGACCTTGCGCAGGTTCTCGCCCACCACGCCCTTGATCTCGTCGGCGTGCGCGATCACGCCCTCGAGCGAGCCGTACTGCTCGATCAGCTTGCACGCGGTCTTGGGTCCCACCTTGTCCACGCCGGGCACGTTGTCGACGGCGTCGCCGATGAGCGCGAGGTAATCGACGATGAGCTCGGGCGGCACGCCGAATTTCGCCTTCACGCCCGCGGGATCGAGCTTCTCCATCGGCACCGCCATGGTGTTCACCCACAGGACGTGCTCGTTCACGAGCTGCGTGAGGTCCTTGTCGCCGGTGGAGATCACCGAATCGATGCCGCGCGCCTGCGCGTGGCGCACGAGCGTCGCGATCACGTCGTCGGCTTCGACGCCGTCGACGCAGACGAGCGGCCAGCCGAGCGCGGGAATGGTCTCGAGCAGCGGATCGATCTGCGCGGCGAGCTCCTCGGGCATCGCCTGGCGCGTCGCCTTGTATTGCGGGTAGATCGCGTCGCGGAAGGTCTTGCCCTTCGGGTCGATCACCGCGGCGATATAATCGGAAGGGAAATCCTGCTTGAGCTTGCGCAGCATGTTGACCACGCCGTAGATGGCGTTGGTCGGCTCGCCCGCCGGGCTTCTCAGCTCGCGGATGGCGTGGAAGGCGCGATAGAAATAGCTCGGGGCGTCGACCAGCAGGAGGCGCTTCTTCGTTTCGTTCATCTCGTCCTGCTCAAATCAACCACCTATGGCCATCAACGCTTCGAAGGTCCCGAAACCCTCGGATCCCCAGCTCGTTCGCCGCTCGCAGGTCTCCGCGCGCGAAGCGTGGCGGATGTTCGAGATTATCGCAGAGTTCGTGAGCGCCACCGAGCGCCTGCAGACGATCCAGCCCGCGGTCGCGATCTTCGGCAGCTCGCGCCTCACGCCCGATCATGCGTACTACAAGGTCGCCGAGGACATCGCGCGGCGGCTGTCGGAAGCGGGCTTCTCGGTGATCTCCGGCGGCGGCCCGGGAATCATGGAAGCGGCGAACAAGGGCGCCTACGCGGGGTTGAGCCCGAGCGTCGGCCTCAACATCCAGCTGCCCCTGGAAGAGTCGGCGAACGCGTTCCAGGACGTCTCGCACACGTTCCAGCATTTCTTCGCGCGCAAGGTCATGTTCGTGAAGCTCTCGTGCGCGTTCGTGATGATGCCCGGCGGCTACGGCACGCTCGACGAGCTCTCGGAAGTGCTCACGCTGGTGCAGACCGCCAAGGTCCGCAAGGTGCCCCTGATCCTGGTGAACTCCGCCTTCTGGAAGGGGCTCCTCGACTGGATTCGCGACACATTGCTCGCCCAGGGCATGATCGGCGTGGAGGATCCCGGCCTCATGACCGTCATCGACGACCCACAGGCTGTCGTGGATGCGATCTTCGAGCACTACCATTCGCGCGGATTCGAGCCCAGTCCGCAGGAACGCGAGGCCGAACTCGCGCTCTAACCCGGTGATGCTAAACTGCGCGTCCTTTATGAACAGGGTCTTGTTGCTCGCCGTGCTCGCCGCGTTGTGTTTCCCCGCGGCGTCGCAGTCGGCGGCCCGGACGCGCCCTTCCGGCATCGCACCGCTCGAAGAGCCGCCCCCTCCGCCGCTGCTCTACGAGAACACACCGTCACCGGCCGAGCCCCAGGTCACGATCCGCACCGAGGGCGACGAGACCATCCAGGAGTACCGCATGAACGGCAAGGTGTTCATGCAGCGCGTCACTCCGAAACACGGACGCCCCTACGTGCTCATGGACTACAACGGCGACGGAACCTTCGTGCGGAACGACCACCCGACCGACATCGGCAACCGGGTGCCGCAGTGGGTGCTGCTCGAGTTCTGAGCTAGGTGTCGGTTTTCACCCCCGTATCGGACGCCGAGGCGCGCGCGCTCCTCGAACGCTACGCGCTGGGCGGTCTCGAGAAGCTCGAGGGCATCGCGCAGGGCGTCGAGAACACCAACTACTTCGTCACGACGACGACGGGCGACTACGTGCTCACGCTCTTCGAGCACATCCCGCGCGCGGACATTCCCTTCTATGCCGGCCTCATGGACCACCTCGCGCAGCGCGAGGTGATCTGTCCGATTCCCATGCGCATGGAAGACGGCTCGATGATCGCGGAGGTCAAGGGCAAGCCCGCGCTGATCGTCACGAAGCTTCCGGGCGCGCCGCGCTCCGCCCCGGGCGAAGAGGACTGCAGGCTCGCCGGCCACATCCTCGCGGGGCTGCATGTCGGCGCCGTCGATTACGACGCCTCGCTCGAGAATGCGCGCGGCGCCGCGTGGCGCGAGCGCTTCGCGCGCTCCGCGCGCCCGAAGCTCGGCGCGGCCCAGAACGCGCTCATCGCCTCCGAGCTCGAATACCAGTCGCTCACCGACGATTCGGTATTGCCGCAGGGCATCATCCACGGCGACTATTTCCACGACAACGTGCTCTGGGACGGCGAGGGGCGCGGCGGGGTCATCGATTTCTACTTCGCCTGCGACGACATCCTGCTCTACGACGTCGCGATCGGCGTGAACGACTGGTGCGTGAATCGCGACGCGACGCTCGACCACGCGCGCGCGCACGCGTTCCTGCGCGGCTATCATCGGCTGCGCCCGCTCGAGGACCTCGAGCGCAGCCTCTGGCCGGTGATGCTGCGGCGCGCGGCGCTGCGCACATGGCTGGGGCGCCTGGGGTACAACTATTTCCCGCGCGATTCGCACATGACGATTCCCAAGGACCACGAATTCTCGCGCCGGCTGCTCGAGCACCACATCGCGCATGCCGGCGAGCTCGAGGACACGCTCGACTAGCGGATGGACGCCACCGTCAGGGTCGCCGAGCTGCCCGCCGCTCGCGGCGCCGCGTGGCTCGCGGCCTCGTTCCAGGTCTTCCGCCGCGCGCCACTCGCGTGGATCGGGCTGTCGGCCGGATGGATCTCGATCACGTTCGCGCTGCTGATCCTCGTTCCGTTCGGCATCATCATCGCCAACCTGCTGCAGCCGGTGTTCGCCGCGAGCTTCGCCATCACCGCGTGGCGCGCCGTGGCGGGGGAAGCCGTGCGGCCCGCGGATCTCTTCTCGGGATTCCGGCGCAACATGGGGGCGCTGCTGAAAGTGGGCGCGGTGCTCCTCGTGGCGGAGCTCGCCATTTCGATCGTCATGGTGCTGCTCGGCTTCCCGACGATGAAATCCTCGGAGGGGGAGGTCACGATGTCGGAGTACGCCGGCGTCATCCGCGACAACCTGTGGATCGTCGCGGTGGGGCTCGCGCTGAACGCGATCGTGCGCGGCGCGTTGTGGTTCGCGCCTCCCTTGATCAGCCTGCACGGCATGGGCGCGATGCAGGCGATGCGCTGGAGCCTCTACGCCGCGATCGCGAACCTCGGCACGATGGCGGTCTACGGCGCCACGCTCTTCGTGATCTTCTTCCTCGGCGCGATCCCGTGGGCGCTGGGGCTCATCGTCGTCGTGCCGGTCGCCGTGATCAGCACGTTCGTGAGCTACCGCGAGGTGTTCGAAGCTACACCGCGGTGAGCTTCGCGAACTGGAGCGCGAGCCACTTCGTGCCTTCGGAGGCGAAGCGCACCTGGACGCGCGCATCGAGGCCGCGGCCTTCGAAGTCGATCACCACGCCGTCGCCGAACTTGGCGTGCCGCACGTTCTGCCCGATCGAGAAAGGCTGCTCGTCGGGGCGCTGCCTCTCGAAGGTCGCGCGCTCGGCGCTGCGGTAGCGGCCGGGATCGGCTTGCGGCGCACGGCCGCCTCCGGCGCTCCAGTTCGGGGACAGACCACGTTTTTCTCCCCCGCGGAAAAACGTGGTCTGTCCCCGGTTTTCGAACTGCTTCTCGGGAAGCACCAGCCACTTGCACAGCTGCGCCGGCACTTCCTCGACGAAGCGCGAGACGATGCCGTAGCGCGGCTGGCCGTGCAGCATGCGGCTGCCGGCATAGGAGAGATAGAGGCGTTTGCGGGCGCGCGTGATCGCGACGTACATCAGGCGCCGCTCTTCCTCGACGCCGCCGTCCTCGAGCATCGAGTTCTCGTGGGGAAACAGTCCTTCCTCGAGACCGGAGATGAACACCGCCGAGAATTCGAGCCCCTTGGCGGAGTGCACCGTCATGAGCTGCAGCGCGTCCTGGCCCGCCGCCGCTTCGCGCTCGCCCGCCTCGAGGCTCGCATGCGCGAGGAACGCGGCGAGGATCTGCTGCTCGGGAGTGCCCGCGTTCGCGACGTCTTCCTGCGCTTCTCCCGCGGGCTCGAGGCCGTGCTCGAAATCCTCGGCGAACGCGGCCGCGGCGTTGATGAGCTCGTTCAGGTTCTCGAGGCGATCCTGGCCGTCCTTCTCCGCGCCGTAATGGTCCTTGAGGCGGCTCCTCTCGAGCACTTCCTCGACGAGCTCCGGCAGCGTGAGCGTCTCGGACGACTTGCGCAACGCGTCGATGGTCTCGACGAACTGCTTGAGCGCGGCGCCGCTGCGGCCGCCCACGATGCCGGTGCGCGCCCCGTGCATGAGGCTGCCGAGTCCCTGGTCGGAGGCGTCCTGCAGCTGCTCGACCGAGCGCGTGCCGATGCCGCGCGGCGGGAAATTCACCACGCGCGTGAACGCGGTGTCGTCGTCGGGATTCGCGGCGAGCCTCAGGTAGGCGAGCGCGTGCTTCACTTCCTGGCGCTCGAAGAATCGCAGCCCGCCGTAGACGCGGTATGGAACGCTCGCGCGGAAGAGCGTGTGCTCGAGCACGCGCGACTGCGCGTTCGAGCGGTAGAGGAGCGCCATGTCGGACAGCGCGATGCCTTCGCGGTTGAGCGAGCGCACCTCCTCGACGATGAAGCGCGCCTCGTCCTCGTCGTTGGGCGCGGCGTAGACGCGCAGCGGCTCGCCCTTGCCTTCCGCCGTCCACAGGTTCTTGCCGAGCCGCGCCTTGTTGTGCGCGATGATCGCGTTCGCCGCGTCGAGGATGTTGCCCTGCGAGCGGTAGTTCTGCTCGAGCTTCACGACGTCGGTGATCGCGAAGTCGCGCACGAGCTCGTTCATGTTGCCGACTTCGGCGCCGCGGAAGCGGTAGATCGACTGATCGTCGTCGCCGACCGCGAACACGCAGCCGTTGGTGCCGGCGAGGAGCTTGATCCATTTGTACTGCAGCTTGTTCGTGTCCTGGAACTCGTCGACGAGGATGTAGCGGAAGCGCGCCTGGTAGTGCTGCAGGATGTCGAGATTCTTCGACAGCAGCTCGAACGTGCGCAGCAGCAGCTCGGCGAAATCGACCACGCCCTCGCGATTGCACTGCGCGTCGTACTCCGCGTAGAAGGTCACCATGCGGCGCGTGAACTCGTCGGATGCCTCCACGGCGTTCGCGCGCAGGCCCGCTTCCTTGCAATTGTTGATGAACGCCTGCAGCTGCCGCGGCGGGAATTTCTCCTCGTCGATGCCCTGGGCCTTCGCGAGCCGCTTCACCAGCGACTGCTGGTCGCCCGAATCGAGGATCTGGAAGAGCTGCGGCAAGTCCGCGTCGCGGAAGTGGATGCGCAGCAGCCGGTTGCACAACCCGTGGAAAGTCCCGATCCACATGCCGCGCGTGTTGATCGGCAGCATCGCCGAAAGACGCGTGAGCATCTCGCGCGCCGCCTTGTTCGTGAAGGTGACGGCGAGGATCCCCGCGGGGCTCACGGCGCCCGTCTGGATGAGATAGGCGATGCGCGTCGTGAGAACGCGCGTCTTGCCGCTGCCCGCGCCCGCGAGGATGAGCGCGCATTGCCGCGCGAGCGTCACGGCCTTCAGCTGCTCGGGATTGAGATTGTCGAGGATGCCCTGCATGAAGAGAAAAATCGTGCCACGAAAATGGTACGTGGCACCAATTCTTGCTCAAAAAAAGAGGGCGCCAATTCTGGCGCCCCACTGTCTGCCCTTGCTGCCGTGCTTCGCCTGACAAGGGCGAGCACGCTTTCCAGACATGCCGGTCGC
>Ga0075426_10002375_pt1 | contig 13495 bp, 15 predicted proteins | sample SoiMethybrSBSTD5_FD_75304 | JGI IMG/M metagenome (GOLD analysis project Ga0075426, IMG submission 75304) | Bulk soil microbial communities from a Populus tree surrounding site in Tennessee, USA - Soil MetaG P. TD hybrid SBSTD5 | ecosystem: Environmental > Terrestrial > Soil > Tree plantation... | reverse complement strand
GAAGGTTCCGTCTTCAGAAGCGGTGGTCCTGCTGGTTCACGAACCCGATGTCGCCGATCGGGTGCCGGCCGGGCGTGTGGATCTTCAGCTCTCCGGCCACTCCCATGGCGGCCAGATTGTGCTGCCTCTTATCGGCCCTCCGTACCTGCCGCCGCTCGCGCGCAAGTATCCCTGGGGCCTGCGCCGCCTCGGCCCGCTCACCCTCTATACCAACCGCGGCCTGGGGACCATCACTCTGCCTATGCGTTTCAACTGCCCGCCTGAAGTGACGTTGTTTACTCTGCGCGCGGCGTAGCAGCCGCAGCAGTCAGCTCGGGTGCCCCACGCAAGCCCGCTCTTGGCTTGCGTGGGATTTCTCACGCCGCCTTCTTCCGCCTCAGCACCGCCGCGACTCGTTTCAGGTCCGCAACAAACAACTCGGTTTCCCTCTTGCGGCTCTCCTCATCGGGCGCGCGCAGAATGGAGGAAGGATGAACGGTCGCGGTCACATAGGGCGCCAGCGGTGAAGCAACCATTTCGCCCCGCTGCTGTGTAACCTTGAAGTTCTTCCCCAGCAGCGCCTGCGCCGCCGTCGCCCCCAGGCAGACCACCACCTCCGGCCTGACGACGGCCAGTTCCGATTCCAGCCATGGCCGGCACGCCGTGATCTGCAGTTGGTTGGGCTTCTTGTGGATGCGCCGCTTGCCCCGCGGCTCCCAGTTAAAGTGCTTCACGACGTTGGTGACGTAAACCTCGTCGCGCTCGATGCCCGCCTGCTCCAGCGCTTTGTCCAGCAACCATCCCGCCGGGCCCACGAACGGCCGCCCCGCGAGGTCTTCGCGGTCTCCTGGCTGCTCGCCCACGAACATGACGCGCGCCTGGCGAGTGCCTTCTCCAAAGACCGTCTGCGTCGCGCGCTCCCATAGATTGCAGGCGCGGCACGTGCGCGCTGCTTGCCGCAGCTTCTCCAGTGTGGGGTTCGTCGGGATCAGCGGCGCTGCCGTAGTGGCCTTTCTTCGATCCCTGCTTGTGGCTTTTCCGGACATGCCATAGTTCGATGCGGCCGCCGGTCCCTGTGTGTTCCAGGGTTGGAGGGGCCTACGGACCAGCCGCGAAGCGGCACAAAACGTACTCCCGGGAAAATGGAAACCAACAGCAGCCCCGGGCGATAGCTCCCGGCAACTCGGCACTACCTGACATTTTTTGTCGCCCCACTCGACGCAATCTGCCAATCCAGGCTCGCCCGTGCTCCGCCCTGCACCTCCGTCCCGCTCCTTCCTCCTTGAAATTGAGGCACTTCCTGAACCCCGCTGGTTAACCTCAGAATGGCAGCAAAACTGCGATGATGTCTGCAACTGCGGTGCAGCTCGCATCTTGGCTGAGCGCACTGCGCGGTGACGGCCGCTGGAGGGAGCGGCCAAGGCAAGTTCGGCGAAGTACCTGGGGGAGGGTACGAGCCGAGGGGAGCGGTGGAGCAATCCGCCGTTCCCCTTTACTTTCTTCTGGCGCGGGCGCCCCCCGCGAGCTGCGGCATTAACTCCCAGTGTTCGATTCCCTTCGTAACCTCCCTTGCCCATTTTGCTTTGCATATAATCGTTACAGGTCCTTTGCCAACCTTCGTCGCTATGCCTGCCATAGAAACCTTTGGACTGGAAAAAACGTACACCGTCGGGTTTTGGCGCAAGCGTCCGCGCTGCGCTCTCCTACCTCTCAATCTGGCGGTTGAGGAAGGCGAGGTCTTCGGCTATCTCGGTCCTAATGGAGCAGGCAAAACCACCACGCTCAAGCTCCTCATGGGGCTGATGTTTCCCACTGCGGGCTGTGCCAAAATCCTGGGCCGGGAAGTGAACGACCCGCAGGTCAAGGCGCAGATTGGCTTTCTTCCCGAGCAGCCGTATTTCTACGACTATCTCACCGCCCGCGAGCTGCTGGAGTACTACGCTCAGCTCTCCGGTGTGGGCACGCGCGCGCGCAGCCGTCGCGTGGCCGCTGTGCTGGAGCGCGTAGGCCTGCGCGATGTTGCCGGCGTGCAACTGCGCAAGTTTTCCAAGGGAATGTTGCAGCGCGTGGGCATCGCCCAAGCCATCCTGCACGATCCCAAGGTGGTTTTCCTGGATGAACCCATGTCGGGGCTCGATCCCATTGGCCGCCGCGAAGTGCGCGACCTCATGGAAAGCCTTAAGCAGGAAGGCAAAACCGTTTTCTTTTCCACCCACATCCTCTCTGACGCTGAGGCCCTGTGCGACCGCGTGGCCGTCCTCCACAAAGGAGAATTGCGCGGCATCGGCGTGATTGCCGATCTCACTTCCTCGGTGCGCGGCAAGGTGGAGGTCATTTGGCAGGGTGGAGTGATTCCGCCGGCGATTCACGCACTCAGCCCCGAATGTCACCTGATCGGCGCCATGGCCCGCGCTGTCGTCGATGAGAACCAGCTGGATGCCGCCATTGATGCGCTGCGCCGCGCCAATCTCAAGCTGGTTTCGGTCACCCCAGTACGCGCCACTCTGGAAGATTATTTTGTCGAGAAACTTTCGCCGGCGGAGGTGGCCGCAAGATGAGCCGCGTCGCCTCCATTGCGTCCAATACGTTCCGCGAAGCCGTGCGCGACCGCGTCCTCTACAACCTCATCGGCTTTGCCCTGCTCATGGTGGCTGCTTCCCTGCTCGTAGGCCAGATTTCCATGAACATCGAGCGCAACGTCGTCATCAACCTGGGCCTCACCGCTGTATCCCTGTTTGGGTTGGTGATTGCCATCTTTATTGGCATCGGCCTGGTCTCGAAGGAGATCGAGAAGAAAACTCTCTACACTATCCTTTCCCGCCCGGTGCGCCGCTGGGAGTTTATTCTGGGCAAGTTCGGCGGCCTGGTCGCCACTCTGGTGGTGAATACCTTCTTCATGGCCATCGGCATTTTTGCCGCCGTTTTTTACCTGGCCCACCACTTCCAAAGAGCTGACTCTTACCTCCTGGTGGCGCTTTATTTCATCATCCTGCAGTTCGTGATGATTACCGCTCTGGCCCTGCTCTTTTCTTCTTTCTCCTCGCCTCTGCTCTCGGCGGTGTTCGCTTTTGCTCTGTTCATTATCGGCACCTTTGCCCAGGACCTCCGCGGTTTCGCCTCCCTGACTCACGGCGTCATCGGCTGGATCGCCATCGCTGCCGCCTACGTTGTGCCCAACTTTGCCGCCCTCAATGTGATCTCGTCCGTTGCGCATGACCAGCCTGTCGCGGCTTCGCTCGTCCTCTACAACACGCTTTACGCCCTGCTCTATTCCGCCGCGGCGGTAGCCGGCGCCATGCTCATATTCGAGCGCCGCAACCTGAAATGAGGCCCAGCCGCCGCACCACCGCCATCCTCGCCGCCATCCTCGTGGTGTGCCTGGCGGCCGCGGTCTTCTCAATCACCCTCGCCGACCGTGCCCGGCCCAGTTCCACCCTGGAAGAGATGCTTTATATTCCCTCCCCTTCCGTGCTTAGGCGCATGAGCTTGGGCTACACCGGCCTGTTGGCGGACATCTACTGGACCCGCGCCGTGCAGTACTTTGGAGGCAAGCACGTGCTCGCCTCCCACGAGTACAAGCTTCTCGCTCCCCTGCTGGACATCACTACGCAACTGGACCCTCACCTGACTGTGGCCTACCAATTTGGCGCCATCTTCCTCACCCAGCCCCCACCCAATGGCGCCGGCGACCCCGATGCGGCCATCAAGCTGGTGAAATTCGGCATTCGGGAAAATCCCGATAACTGGCACCTTTACTACAATCTTGGCTTTATCTATTACCTTGAAAAGAAAGATTATGTGGCTGCAGCTCAGGCCTTTGAGCAGGGTTCCAAGGTGCCCAATGCGCATCCCTTTCTGAAGCTGTTGGCAGCCCGCATGGCCGAGCGTGGCGGCGATCTGGAAACCGCCCGCATGCTCTGGACCATGACTTACGATGACTCCAGGGACAAGGACATTAAGGCCAATGCCATCTCTCATTTGCGCGCACTTCAGGTGGACGAAGCCGTGCCCAGGCTGGAGCAACTGATTCGGCAGTACTTTGAGCGCACCGGACACTATCCGGGGAATTGGGCGGAACTGGTTCGCGCCGGGTATCTTCCTGGTATTCCGCTGGATCCGGCAGGCCATCCTTACAAGCTTGCCCCCGAAGGCAAAGTGTGGGTGGCCGTGCCCGACGCTTTACCGTTTATCACGCAGGGATTGCCGCCAGGGGTTAAAGCATCAGAGATGCCCAGGCTGTAATCTAATTCAGAGAACCGGCTCTACAACCTTCGCAACAGGCAGGAATCTGATGAACCTACACCCCGGGCGCGTGCTGCTGGGATGGGCGGCTTTATTGTTGCTCAGCAGCGCAACTTTGGCTCAAACCAGCGTTCCTAAGCTGGCGGAGGAGGTGGATGCGCATTACAACCACCTGCGCACCTTGCAGGCGAATTTCACCGAAATCTACCGCGGAGCCGGTATTTCCCGCGAAGAATCGGGCACGCTGTGGCTGAAACGGCCGGGTAGAATGCGCTGGAACTATCAGAAACCACGCGAAAAACTGTTCGTCAGCGACGGCAAAACGGCCTGGTTTTACGTTCCCGGTGAGCAGCAGGCGCGCAGAACGCCCATGAAAAAGCTGGAAGATTTGCGCTCTCCCCTCGCCTATTTATTGGGCAAAACCAAGCTGCGGAAGGAGTTCGAAGCGCTTTCCCTGGCTCCCGACGCACCACCCTGGCATCCAGGTGACACGGTGTTGCGCGGAGTTCCTAAGTTTATGGAGGGCGTAAACCAGGTGCTGATGGAGATTGCGCCGGACGGAAAAATCGTGCGTTTGGTGGCGGATGGAGCCGACGGTTCCAGCACCGAATATCGTTTTCAGGACCAGCAAGAGAACCTGGAAATCGCCGACCGGCAGTTTCAGTTCACTCCCCCACCAGGCGTGCAAGTGATTGAACAAGAAGTCGGTCAGTAACCAATACGGGCACTTCGGTAAGTGTTTGCAGCAAGTTGGACGGCTAAGTTGCGGTGTTAGACTAAAAACCAGATTTCCCAAAAGATAGAACTGGATGGCCGAATTTCTTATCAAGGTAGCCGACGAACACGGCCACCTCGTACAGCAGGTTGAAAACGGCTTCTCCGTGGCCGAGGTCAAGGAGCGCTACGCCCAACAGGGCTACCTGGTTTACTGGGTCAAGCCGCGTGGCCTGCTGGCAGGCGGCGACGTCATTTTATTTCGCCGCCGTAAGGTCAAGCTGGAGCAGTTTGTCATTTTTAACCAGCAGTTCGTCACCCTGGTACGCGCCGGCTTGCCCATTCTGAATGCCCTGGACCTGCTCATACGCCGGCAGAAGAACCTGTTCTTCCGCGGTGTGTTGGAGAATGTGCGCGACCGGGTGCGTAGCGGCGAATTGCTTTCCGACGCCTTCGCCGCCCAAGGCATCTTCCCAAAGATGTACACCACCACGCTGCTGGCGGGAGAGAAAAGCGGCAACCTGGAAGAAGTGCTCAACCGCTTTATTGCCTTTCAGCGCTTGACCATCTCGTTCAAGAAGAAGTTGAAGGCATCCCTGGTTTATCCGGCGCTTCTGGTCACCATGGTGACCGTCATGCTCAGCTTCCTGGTGACCTACGTGGTGCCGCGCTTTGGCGAGCTCTATCAGTCGCTGAATGCGCAACTGCCGGCCACCACTGTGTTCATGCTGGAGTTGGGTACCGGGGCGCGCAAATATGTGTTTCTGTTCCTGGGCGGGATTGTGGCCTTTATTTTCTTGTTCTGGCGTTGGAAAAACACGGATCAGGGCGCCGATCGCATTGATCGTATCCTGCAGAGCCTGCCCGGGCTGGGACCTATCATAACCAAGTACCAGGTGGCGAACTTTTCGCGTATTATGGCCACCCTGCTGACCGGCGGCCTGCCCCTGGTGCCGGCGCTGGAAACTGCGGGTTCCTCCGTAGGCAGCCGGCACATGGCCAATGGCGTTACCGATGCGGTGCGCAAAGTCCGCGAAGGACGGCCGCTGGCCCGCAGCCTGGAAGAACAAGGCTCCTTTCCCGACTTGGCGGTGGAAATGATCGAAGTGGGCGAATCCACGGGAGCCCTGCCCGCCATGCTGACCTCGGTGGCGGAATTCTACGAGGAAGATGTACAGGCGGCGCTGACCGCGACCATGGCCCTCATCGAGCCGGTCATCCTGATAGCTATGGGAGTTATCGTGGCCTTTGTGCTGATCTCGCTCTATCTGCCGATCTTTACGCTGGGCGCGGGAGGAATTCACTAGAGGGTAGCTGGTGGCTTGCGATTCGAAGCACCTACTGACTGCCAACTACTAGCTACCGAGTCTTTATGGACAAAAAGTCACTTTTCGTGAATGGCGGGAACGGCGGGCGCGTTGCCACCGAACTCCCCGGAGACGAGCAGTCGCGGGCGCGCGACGTGGCCCGGCGCTACCGCTGCGAGTACGTGGATCTGCGCGACTTCCAGCTCCATCATGATTTGTTCAAGAAGATCCCGGTTGACTTGATGTTCCGCTACAACTTCGTCCCCCTGCAGGAGACGGAGGACGACCGGTTGGCCATCGCCATCGCCGATCCCAGCCAGCTGATGATGATTGACGAAATCAGCCTGCTGCTGGGAAAGCGCATCGTCAGCAAAGTAGCCACGCTGTCCCAGATCGCCGACATTCTCAAGAAGACGGAGCAGTCACAGCGCGTGCTGGATGAGGCCAGCGAAGGCTTCACGCTGGACGTGATCCGCGAAGACGAAAGCGGCGACGAGACCATCTCTATCGAGCGGCTGACCGCCGAAGGCGACATCAGCCCCATCATCCGCCTGGTGGACACCACCATCTTCACCGCCCTGGAGCGGCGAGCCAGCGACATTCACATCGAGACCCGCGACGACTCGGTGTACATCAAGTACCGCATTGACGGCGTGCTGCAGCAGGCCATGAACCCCATCGCTAAGGAGCACCATTCCACCATCATCTCCCGCATTAAGGTGATGAGCGAATTGGACATCGCTGAGCGCCGTGTGCCCCAGGACGGCCGTTTCCGCGTGAAGTACAAGGGCAGGCCGATTGATTTCCGCGTTTCCATCATGCCCTCCATCAACGGCGAAGACGCCGTGCTGCGCGTGCTGGACAAGGAATCCATGAGCGAGAAGTTTCACACGCTCACCCTCGAAGTGGTCGGCTTCAGCGAGGAGGACTTGCGCAAGTTCCGCCGCTACATCAAGGAGCCTTACGGCATGGTGCTGGTCACCGGGCCCACGGGCAGCGGCAAGACCACCACTCTCTACGCCGCGGTCAATGAGATCAAGACCGATGAAGACAAGATCATCACCATTGAAGATCCAGTGGAGTACCAGATTCGCGGCATCACCCAGATTCCGGTGAACGAAAAGAAAGGGCTGACTTTCGCGCGCGGCCTGCGCTCCATCCTGCGCCATGACCCGGACAAGATCATGGTGGGCGAAATCCGCGACACCGAAACCGCGCAGATCGCCATTCAGTCCGCGCTCACCGGCCACCTGGTGTTCACCACCGTGCACGCCAACAATGTGGTGGATGTGATCGGCCGCTTCCTGAACATGGGGGTGGAGCCCTACAACTTTGTTTCCGCGCTGAACTGCATCCTGGCCCAGCGCCTGGTACGCATCATCTGTCCCAACTGCCGCAAGCAGGTCCTCTATCCTCCCGAGGTGCTGGAAGCCAGCGGCCTGGACCCGCAACAATGGGGCAATGTGCCGTTCTATGAAGGGGAGGGGTGTATCGAGTGCGCGGGCACCGGTTTCCGCGGCCGCACCGCCATTCACGAGCTGCTCGATTTGACCGACCGCATCCGGGAAATGATCCTGGACAGGCGCCCGAGTTCGGAAATTCGCCGGGCCGCCCGCGAGGAGGGTATGCGTTTCCTGCGTGAATCGGCGCTCGACAAGGTGCGGGGCGGCACCACCACCCTGAAGGAGATCAACAAGGTCACGTTCATCGAAACCACGCGCTAACCTGCCGTGTGTTGTGGAGCCACAAATAGGGCCAGAGAATGAGCCGAGGCTTAAGGACAAATCATCCCCGCGTTGCCTGCGAAATCTCCGCGGATGCCGTGGTGGCGGCGCGCGCCGGCCAGCATAGTGCCGAGCTCGATGTGTACACGGCCAAGGACCTGCCGGAAGGCGCGGTCGCGCCCGATCTCACCCAGGCCAACGTGCTGCGCGGCGATGCCTTGCGCGATGCCATTAAGAGCGCGCTGGAAGAGGTCGCTGGCCGCGCCCGTGACCTGATCGTGATCGTGCCCGACGCCGCCGTTCGCGTGGTGCTGCTCGATTTCGAGACTCTGCCGGAGAAACGCGATGAGGCCGAAGCGGTGGTGCGCTTCCGCCTGAAAAAGTCGCTGCCCTTCGACGTGGAAAAAGCCCGCATCTCCTACCAGGTCCAGCCCGGCAATTCCGGCAAAGAACTGAAGGTGATCGCGGCGGTAGCTCTGGCCAGCGTGCTCGACGAATACGAAGCCGCTTTCCGCGACAGCGGATATTCTCCGGGCGTGGTGCTGCCCTCCATGCTGGCCGCGCTCGGCGCCGTGGATGCCGCCCGTCCCACTCTGGTGGTCAAGGTGGACCCGTTTACCACCAGCATCGCCATTCTTGAGAAGCAGCAGTTGCTGCTGTTCCGCACCCTGGAGAACGCCCGCGGCTTGAGCATTACCGGCGAACAACTGGCCGAGGATGTGTACCCCTCGGTGGTGTTTTTCCAGGACACCTACAAGCTGGACGTGGAACGGGTTTTTGTGGCCGGCCTGCGCAACTCCGAGGTGGCAGTGCAAAGCCTGCAGGCCCAGACCGGGGTGGCAGTGCAGGAACTGACAGGCGCCGCCCAAACGAGTTCCGGTTCGCAGCTCGCCGGAGTTGCGGGAGCATTGCTCGCTTAGAACATGCGTATCGAAATCAATCTCGCTAGCCAGCCCTTCCAAGACGCCCAGCGTTTCGTGCGCCAGTGGAGTCTTACCCTGGGCCTGGTTGGGCTGCTAACCCTGGCGCTGGTGGCAGGAGCCGTCCTGCGGCTGCGGTCGTGGACCGTGGAAGAACACCGCATCAACGAACTGCAGGCGCAGATCGCGCAAGGCGACCGCGAAATTGCCCAGGCGCAGGCTTTCCTCAACCGACCGGAAAATCGCGACACCCGCGATAAATCGCTGATCCTCAACGAGCTGATCGCACGCAAAGCCTTCTCCTGGACGGAAGTATTCTCCGACCTGGAGCGCATCATGCCGCCGCGCCTGCACGTGGTTTCCATTCGGCCCGAACTTACGCCCGACAACCAGCTGGCCCTCGTAATGATGGTGGCGGGCGAGTCACGCGAGCGGGCTCTGGATCTGGTGCGGCGCATGGAAAAATCGCCGCGCTTCCGCGAGCCGCAAATTGTCGCCGAAGCCACCGAACAGCAGCCGCAGAACCCGGGTGACCGGGTGCAGTTCCAAATCAGTACCCTCTACGGCGGCGAACCCACGGCTGGAAGCGCGCAGCCGGGGCCTGCCCCTAAAACTGAGACCTCTGGTTCGCCGGCGCGAGGTGGATTCTAATGGCCGATGTTCGCCAACTCCGCAAACGCTTGACCGCGTTCCTTGCGGTTATGGTTTGCGTGGACCTGGTCTGCGCCGTCATTCTGCTTTCGCCCCTGGGGCGTTCCCGCCAAGACCAGATTCAAGAGCTGCAGATAAGGCTGCGGACCAAGACGCAGCAGGTGCAGCCGCTGCGCGGGCTGGACAAGAAGGTGCTCGTGGCCAAGCAGCAAATTGCCGATTTCTACCGCGATCGCCTGCCCTCCGACTATTCCAGCATTGACGCCGAGATGGGCAAGGTGGCCGACGAAAACGGCACCAACATCGCACAAGTGAAGTTTCACCCCGAGGATGAAGAGAGTGGCGGGCTGCACCCCATCACCATTGATTCCTTGCTCTCCGGGGATTACCGGCACGTGGTGAAGTTCATCAATGCGTTGGAGCGCGACAAGATGCTGTTCATCGTCAACAACATCGCCCTGGGCGACGCCAAGGGCGGAATTGTTAAGCTGCAATTGAGGATGCAAACCTACATGAGGAGCGGAGCGTAAGTGAAGGTCGGAGCCGAGGATCGGAAAAAAGTGGCGGTTGCGGGCGTGCTCATGGTGGCCGCGCTGCTGTTGCTCGGCCGCATGCTGCTGGTGGACTCCGGCCCCAGCGCCTCGGTGCCCAGTTACGACCAGGGCAGCACCGTGGTCCAGTCACTGCCCCCGACTACTTCGCGACGCGGCTCGGCGGGAAGAAAAAAACCACCCACCACTCTCAACCTCGATCCGCGGCTGCGCCTGGACCTGCTCAAAAGCAGCGAGGAAGTAGCCTATGCGGGAACCGGACGCAACATCTTCCTGAGTTATGAAGAGGCTCCCATTCCCAAGCCGGTTGCGGACGCCAGGACGGACAAGGCCAACATCGCCGCCCAGAATCAGCCTCCGCCAGGGCCGCCTCCGCCGCCGCCTATTACGCTCAAGTTCTTCGGCTTTGCCAGCAAGCCCGGCCAGCCCAAGCGGGTGTTTCTGGCCAAGGGACAGGATGTGTTCATCGCCGGTGAAGGCGACATAGTGGATCGGCGCTATAAGGTGCTGCGCATCGGAACCAGTTCCATCGAACTGCAGGACGTGCTCAACAACAACCGGCAGAGCATTCCCATCACCCAGGGTTAAGCCATGCGAGTGAGCAGGCAGTTGCGGCGTTCACGATTCCCCGCCGGCGAAGGCCGCCGGCAGGGATACGTGTTGCTGGCCATTCTGCTCGTACTCACCCTGATGGCCATCGCTGCCGCCGCCGCCGCTCCCGACATCGCTCTGTCCATCCGCCGCGAGCGCGAGCGGGAATTGATCAATCGCGGCACCCAGTACATGCGCGCCATCCAGCACTACTACAAGAAATTCGGCCGCTATCCCGTGCGCATTGAGGATCTGGAAAACACCAGCAACATGCGCTTCCTGCGCCGCCGCTATAAAGACCCCATCACCGGCAAGGACTTCCGCCTGGTGCATTTCGGCGAACCACTTAGCGGCCTCAGCGGCATGGGAGCGCCGGGTATGCCTGGAGGCATGATGGGGGGAGCCGCGGCTGCGGCCATGAGTGGAGCTTTTGGTCAAAACAGCGGGGGCCTTGGCCAAAACCAAGCGCCAAATTCCGGCATGTTTTCCCAGGGGCCAAGCGGGCCGGGTGGGATGATGTCGCCCGGCGGTCTCCTTCAGCCTGGCCAGAGCCAAGGCGAGAGTTCCGGCCAAGACGCGCTGGCGGGAAAGGCGTTTGGCGGCGGTCCCATCATCGGGGTGGCCAGCACCAGCCACGCCGCCTCCATTCGCGAGTTCAATAAGAAGAACCACTACAACGACTGGTACTTCGTCTACGAGCCTATGCTGGACCGCGGCGGGCTTATCCGGGGCCCGGCGCAACCGCCTTTGGCGGGAACCGGCGGCTCGGTGGTGGGGACGCCCGGAACGGGTCCCAATTCGGGGCCGGGCGGCATGAGCCCCGGCGGCATGAATCCCGGCATGAGCCCTAACTCTCCTTTTGGCGGACCTTTACAGGGCCCAGGAGCGATGGTCCCCCAGCAACCCCAACAAATGCCGCAACAGCAATAAAGGGCGGGAGGCAATTTCTTGCCACCCCGTAACGGCTCGCATCATCCAAGTAATTAGTAGGCAAGGGATTACCTCCGATGTTCCGCTATTAGGGTGGGACCCCGGTTTTGCTATAATCGTCTGGCGTCTTAAGGAGAGAGGAATGGCAACCACAACAACCCCGAACGTGACCAAGGCCGCACCGGTGAACCTGACCCCGCGGGCGGTTAGCAAAGTGAAGGAGATCATGGGCAGTCAGAACCCTGTGCCCGCAGGCTTGCGGGTGGGTGTAGTGGGCGGGGGGTGCTCCGGCTTTTCCTATTCCATGTCGTTCGAGAACGCCGCCGGCATGATGGATAAGACCTTTGACTTCGATGGTTTGAAGGTATTCGTGGACGCCACCTCGATGATGTACCTCAACGGCTGTTCCATTGACTATATCGAGAGCCTGGAAGGCGCGGGTTTCAAATTCGAAAATCCCAACGTAAAGAGCACCTGCGGCTGCGGCTCCTCGTTCCAGGTATAAGCCCCTCAGGGTTAAGCTAAAAAAGCCCCGCCCAAGCGGGGCTTTTTCTTTTGCGCGAGCATTTGCCTATTGCCAAGCGGGGCTATAATGAAGCCGGCCCCCCGACTGCGGTTCCGGCTACCCATGCGACTTCCTGGCCGGGTCCGAGGCTGGGCGAGCAAGCTTCCATCAGAAGCGAGGTGCTGCTATGTCCTCTCTGGGTTGGCTGCTGATCGTCTGGGGCGTTCTAACCACTATCCTGATCGTGCTGCTCATCTATCGCAGCACCCTCACCATGCGTGAAGACGACCAACTGTTCCTCGACGACTCCGAGTCGCATATGCAATTGGAACAGATGGAAGTCATGCGCAAGGTCAACAAGCTGAATCCGCTGGTGCGCGGCTTCGGAGCGAGCTCGCTGGTGCTCATCCTGGTGATTGCGGGCCTGTGGGTTTATCGCGGCCTTACCATGGTGCAATAGCCGCGCGGCTCAGCGGCTGCACCGTTTCCGGCGTGGGGTGTGAGTCGGATCCCGTCCCAGGGATCTGTGTGCTCGCGCGAGCTGTCCCTTTTCGGGAACCATCCGGCGCCAGCGCAAAAACTGTCTCCTCTCACCGCGGGCGTGTGCGCCACGTCACCGACAGCAAGCGTTCCGGGAAATAGCATGGGAAATGATTGGCGACGCAGGATTGGAGTCCCTGCGTGCGACACATGCGCCTCGGCCTGGAGCGCAGATAATTGGGCGGAGCATCACACGTGTGCTCTTCTCGCCGTTTTATTTGTAGAACACCACCCGACCCAGAAGGAGGCGTCCCATGAAAGTACGACTTCTGATGTTTGTGGCCGTAGTGTCGCTGCTGTGGATAGTGACCCCGGCTGTGTCCCAGCTTTTGGAAACCACCTGGACTGCCGATATTCCCTTTGAATTCACCGTGGCCGATAGCCAAATGCCGGCTGGACAGTACCTGATCAAGTCCAACCCGCATACCATGCGCTTGACGGTCACCAACAAGGAAACGCGGCAAAACGCGTTCCTGTTCACGCGGAACACTCAAAAGCTCACTCCCAATCAAAAAACGGTGCTGATTTTCCAGCGCGATGGCGACCGCCATGTGCTGCACCAGATTTGGGGTGAGGCTGAGACCCACGGCCATGACGTGGTGCATGGGCTGGACGTAGTGGAACTAACAAAAGCAAAGTAGCGATTCGGAGCCATTGCGGGCCGCCAGTGGGGAGATGCTCAAATTTCCGCGGCGGCCTTGCTGTTTCACCGCTGCGCCACGACCGTACTTCCCCGCCTCACTGTCGGCACCACTGGTTTCCAGCGCCTGGGGGTATAATTTTTGCAGTCCTAGCCAAGATGCGAAAGTGGCGGAATTGGCAGACGCACCAGACTTAGGAT
>Ga0075426_10002372_pt1 | contig 13498 bp, 10 predicted proteins | sample SoiMethybrSBSTD5_FD_75304 | JGI IMG/M metagenome (GOLD analysis project Ga0075426, IMG submission 75304) | Bulk soil microbial communities from a Populus tree surrounding site in Tennessee, USA - Soil MetaG P. TD hybrid SBSTD5 | ecosystem: Environmental > Terrestrial > Soil > Tree plantation... | reverse complement strand
ACGAATGGCGATCGTCACTGTCACCGGGCCGATTCCGGCCTCACACGCCGGCTCCACGCTTTCACATGAACACTTATTGTGCGATCTGTGGGCATTCGGTAAAAACTACGACGGCATTTTGGATGACGAATCGCTCGCTATTCGCGAGCTCGCACAGTACCGCGATGCCGGCGGTTCCGTACTCGTCGATGCCACCAGCGGCGGGCTAGGCCGCAATCCGCTCGCGCTGCGCCGTATTTCCGAATCCACCGGCGTCCGCATCGTCATGGGCTCGGGTTGGTACCGTGAGTGCGTCTACCCCGCTGTCGTCCATGAGCGCGACGCCAATGCCCTCGCCGATCTCATTGTCGCCGACCTCACCCACGGCGCGGATGGCACCGACGTTCGTGCCGGTATCATCGGGGAAATCGGTACCGAGAGGAAGCACATCACTCCCGCGCAAGAGCGTGTGTTCCGCGCGGCCGCTCGAGCGCAACGCCGCACCGGCGCGTGCATCATGACCCACACCACTCACTTCGGCGAGCTTGCCCTCGAACAGATCGCGCTCCTGCGCGAGGAAAATGTTCCATCCGGCCGGATCGTCATCAGCCACCTGGGCGACCGCCACGACACCGCGCAGCTCCTGAAAATCGCCGGCGAGGGCGTCTTTTTAAGTATCGACAACATCGGCTATGTGGGCAGCGGCTACCCTCCCGACGAAGTCCGCATGCGCAACGTGTGCCTTCTGGCCGCCGAGGGGCACCTCGCGCAGATCGTCCTGGGCGGTGACATCTGCCAGAAGAGCCACCTCTCCGCCTACGGCGGAAAGGGCTACGCCCATTTGCAGCGTTGTTTTGTGCCGTTGCTCCGCGCGAATGGCGTTACGGAAGATGCCATTCATCAGATGACCGTTACGAACCCCGCCCGCATGCTCGACATCGAGGAAAATTCCCTTGGCCACCAGAACTAAACTGCACGTTTACGAACAACTCGGCGTCCGCCCCTTGATCAACGGACGGAGCTTCAGCACCAAGGCCGGCGGCTGTGCGCTGCCAAAAGAAGTGCTGGACGCCATGCGCGAGGCCGGCGAGTGCTGCGTGCGTATGGATGAACTGCAGTCCGCCGCGAGCGAAGTCATCGCCCGGGCCACCGGCGCCGAAGCCGGAATCGTAACCAGCGGCGCCGCGGCCGCCCTTACCCTCGGCACGGCAGCCTGCCTCGCTCGCCTCGATGTCACCCGCATGAACCGCTTGCCCGACACCTCAGGCATGCCCGACGAGTTCATCGTTCACCGCGCGCATCGCAACGATTATGACCACGCAGTTCGCGGCGCCGGCGCAAAGTTCGTCGAAGTCGGGTTCGGCTATTACACCTTTGCCTATGAGGTCGAGTCGGCCATCAACGCTCGCACCGCCGGCCTGTATTATCAGGCGGGCGTCAATCAAGGCGCCATCCCTTTGGACGAATTCGCGGCGATCGCTCATCGCCACAGCCTGCCTGTGCTCGTTGATGCCGCCGCCGAAATGCCTCCCGGCTCCAACTTGAAATCATTGATCGCCGCCGGCGCGGATCTTGTCGCTTTCAGCGGTGGCAAGCACATCCAAGGCCCGCAATCCACCGGCATCCTCTGCGGCCGCCGCGATCTCATCCTCTCCGCCGCCCTCCAGCATCAGGATATGGATGTTTTCCCCGAAACCTGGCCTCTGCGCTCGCTCATCGAGAACGGAACCGTCGCCGGCCCGCCGCATCACGGCATTGGCCGCGGCTTCAAAGTCGGCAAAGAGGAGATCGTGGGTCTCGTGACCGCGCTCGAACTCTATCAGACCCGCGATTTCTCCGCCGAGCGCGTTCGCTGGACCACCGACATGGAATGCGTCGCTGCCGGCGTCCGCGATCTGCCGGGAGTTTCCGCGCGGCTCCAGTATCCGCAGCCGAATGGCCGCGAAGTGCCCAGCGCCGTCATCCGCATCGACGCCGCCGTCGCCAGCACGAACGCCCACGCCGTAATCAATGCATTGCAGTCAGGCGATCCGCCCATCTGCGTCTTTGAAAAACTCGCCGGTTCTGGCGAGATCGTGGTGTTTCCCGAAGCCCTGCGCCCCGGTGATGCAGCCATCATCGCCCGGCGTCTTCGCGAGGTCCTGGAAGGCCTCTGAGACGTGGCGAACGCTTCAGCATGCCGTGCCGGCTTGAGCCGGCAGGACTCGGTTCTACTGCTTCTCCCGCTGGCGCTGCCACTCGAGTCCCGGACGGTCCACACGAAACTGCACCAGCCGTCCGTGCTCCACCTCGGTCACATAACAGGTGCGCCCGTCAGGTCCGCCGAAGCAAACATTCGTCGGCTTCTTCCCCAGCACATCGATCTCGCGCACTAGCTTTCCCTCTGGCGAAATCTTGGCGACCGTTCCCTTCTCCCAGCGGGCCACATAGAGATTGCCGTCCACGTCGCAGCGCATACCATCCAGCCCATAATCCGGGAACTGAATCAGCAGTGTTTTCCCGCTGATCGTGCCGTCCGGATGTAGTGCGAATCCCCAGATGTTCCGCTGCACCGTCTCATTCACATAAAGCTTCTTGCCATCCGGACTCACGTCGATCCCGTTCGTCGTCCCCATGCCCGAAACGACTCGCGTCATCCGCCCATCGCGATCGGCGCGCCAGATCTGCCCCGTGCCCTTCTCCCAGTTCGGGTCGCTCGCAAAAATCGTCCCATCTGCCGTTATCGCCACGTCATTCGGCTGGCTCATCTCGTCGCTGTGCGCCAGCACCGTCACGGCCCGCGTCTTCGGATCGATGCGCAGAATGTTGTGTTTCGTATAGTCCGCCACGAACATGATTCCCCGTCGGTCGAACCGAATCCCATTCGCCATGCTGCCGTTTGTGAATTCGACAAACACCTCACCCTTGCCCTCCGGCGTGATCTTCCCGATCGTCGACGTCCGCGCGAAACTGACCGCATAAATGTTTCCGTCGCGGTCGCACGCCGGACCCTCGATTCCTCCCGTGAAACTGTGTTCCGCCGTCAAAGGTTTCGCCACGAAAAGTTCCTCCGCTGGAAACGAAGGAGGAGCAGAAGCAAGCGTCATATATATTCCGATTAGTCCCCACTTAGTCATGTAAAAAACGCTCCAGCACGTTGCGCGTGATTCGGGAAACGCTTTCGTCCACGAGCAGCGCCGCCACCCAGGTGATCGATCCCACTGAAAATACCGCGCCGCCTTTCCCTGGCTCGTGGTAGACAATCTCGGCGCCGCCGTTATCTGGATTGGTCCCCTTGGCCAGCAGCACCGTATTTGCCGGCGAGGACGCGCTGCGCTTGTCCGTCTCGTGGCCCGACGCGCCCCCCGGCACCCGTTCGTGAAGCGTCTTCTCGCCGAACAGGTCTCCGTTGCGCAGCCCTGCACCCGCAAACGCCCAGTGCGATTCTTCGATCACTCGATACGGCGCCGCCGTCATGATGCCCTCCGAACTGCACACCACTCCGAGAAGCTTGGCCTCCGACTCCAGCGTTCGATGCATCCGGCTCTCATACTCGATCTCCGGCTTTTCCATCGAGTGTCCGCCCATTTCTCCGCCCGTGCTGTAAACGTGCGTGAGGCATCGCATCGCGCCACCCGGATGTAGCGTCACCTCGCAATTGAGTCCGTTGCCGCCCAAGTACACCAGCCGCCCGCCCCGCTCGAACACCCACTCCTTAACCTTGATGTACATCTCGCGCGTCCAATATTCAGGATGCACCGCCAGCACCAGCACACGGTAAGCATCCAGCGGCAGCGTGCCGTCGTGTAGCTGCGCCTCCGCATAAAAATCGTAATCGTAGCCTTCGCGCTCGAGCCACCCGAGTAGCCGCCATTCCCCCGGAGCCTGCCCGCACTGCACCCGCCCCTGCACCGGATCAGTCACCTCGCCCGATTCCAGAAAGTGATTGTGCGGCTCCGGACGATCGAAAGAAAGCGGCGCGTATTCCTCATCCCTCGGCCGCCACACCCCGAACGGCAACGAGTCCTGATAGCGCGCAAGTTCCTGCCGCGCGTTTACGATCGGTTCGTCCGGCAGCCGGTCCGCATTCACGTAATTGCTGCGCCCGCCGAAATTGTTGTACGCGTTCCACGTGTTAGTCGAGGCCAGAACCGCGATCTTCGCCCGCGGTGCCGCCGGCGCCACCACCCACGGGAACGAGAACGCTTTTCCCGATGGCGTCTTCGCCCACAAGTAATACAGCCCGCCGCGTTCCGGCGCCGTAATCAGCCGCGTATGATCCGGGCTGCCGTAGCCCGCCTTGTTCCACTCGACGCCGGTCTGCGTGTAATCGCCATCCGGCGTCACCTGCATAGTTGCGCGCGGCCCGTGCTCGTCGTACCAGCCAATCACCCCGATCGGTTCTTTCTTCAGCCCGTATCGCCACAGGCTGAGCTGATACTGTTCCACCGAATGCACGCGGAATTCCGACCGCTCCCCCGACCGCACCCATTTCGGCCACATGTAGCCCAGCAGCCCGTCGGCAAGCAGCCGGAACTGAACCGGTTTGTCCCCAAGAGTTACGCTGACAATCTTCGATCCGAAGCCTTGCTTGCTCAGCGTGACACGATAAGGCCCATCCGCCAGATCGCCATAAAACGCGCCCCGGGGTGAAGCGCGCAGAACGCTGACCGCGCCCGCTGCCGATTCAAATTCCGCCAGCGCATCCGGTATGGCAACAAACATCTCATCGCTCACGTATCCCAAGACTCTCATGAAGACAAGCCGATATCATACCTCCGCATTCCCTGATGTATACTTGCGTTACCCATGCTCATGTTCACCCTCAACGCCACCGATGGCGCCGGATTGCAATTCCCGATCGTCGTCACTGTTCCCACGCAGAGCGGCGATGGTGAGGCACGATGGGGCACGCAGGCCGGCATGCTCAGCTTTCAAGGGGGCCCAGCTTGGATTATTGCCTCTCCTGCCGCCAACCGTGGAACTGTCATGTGCATCGGCATCGATGTCGATGGCGGCAAATGGACCGCGATCGAGATTGATCAGATGTTCGCTCAGTTTACCCGTAACTCCGACGGCTCCTATGGTGTAATGAGCCTCAATCAATCGGGATCCGGTCAGACGTTTTCGGACACCGTCGTTTCGGTTACGGCGGGCTCGTTCAACTGGCGATTGTCTTAGTCCGCTTCCTCTTTAGTTCATGAAACCTGATCGTCTGCTCTTTGCCGAAATGACGCGCGAGCAGCTTCGCGCCGTCGCCCCCGAAACCACCGTCGTCCTGCCACTAGGCGCGACCGAGCAGCACGGCCCGCACCTGCCATCGGGAACCGATTTCTTCGCCGTCGATCGCCTGGCGCGCGCCGCCGCCGAGCGAGCTTCATCAGAAATTGCCATCACTGTTGCGCCCGTGCTTCCCTTCGGCTCCTCCGATCACCACCTGATCTTCGGCGCCACCCTGTCGCTGCGCACCGAAACCTACTACCGCGTCCTCACCGATCTTCTGCGCTCGCTCGTCACAGACGGTTTCCGCCGCATCTTCCTTTTGAACGGTCACGGCGGCAATCATGAGCTGGCCGAGCTCGCCGCGCGCGATATTGCTCTGGAACTCCCCGCCCGCATCGCCGCCGCATCCTATTGGACCATCGCGTGGGACGCACTAGTTGCGGTCCAGGCGCATCTCGGCTGCCGCCTGCCGGGCCACGCCGGCATCTTCGAAACCTCGATGATGCTCTCGCTGCGGCCCGAGCTCGTCGCTCCCCAGCGCCCCCACCGCGATCACACCGGGGACACTGATCCCCGAAATTTCCACGCACCCTATCGCCACGAACGTCACGGTTCTTGGAAAGACATCGACGGCTATTCCGATAGCCCCGACGGTGGTTCCGCCGAACGCGGCCACCGCTACTTCGAAGCCATCGTCGGCGCAGTCGCCCGCGCTTTCGTAGAGTTCGCCAACGCTACTCTCTAGCGACATGGCGCACGCTTCAGCGTGCACCGGCGAACTTCAGTTCGCCGTCACGGCCCCAGAAGCGTGCGCCACTAGCACGTAGATTATTTAAAGAACTTTCGAGACACCTCACCAGGTGCATACTGTATCCATGACCCCTAAAACGATCGTCGCACTAGCCTTGGCCGCCGGATTCATTGGTGGGCTCGCTTCTCAATACATCATGCCCGCGCCGGTTTGGGCGCAGACGCAGGCATCCGTTCCTCGGGACATTCGGGCTCACAAGTTCGTGTTGGTGGATGAGGCCGGCGTCTCTCGTGGCGTCTTCGGATTTGATCAATACCAGCGTCCGAGTATCGAGCTGATGGACACCAAGGGTCATACCTGGGGATTCACCAAGCTCCCTTTCAGACACGGCGAAATGCTCCCGATACAAAATGGTCAAAAGTAGCCTGTTAAAGCGTTACCACCGGAATCGACGCCGATCCACAGATCCGGCCGGAGCGCGCGATGAGAGCGCTTCCACGGCTAGGGCGTTCTTCGTCCAACTGTCCGCTCAACTTCCCACAACGCCATTTCGGGAGCGTTACCCAAACGTCCGCCGTCCGCCTGCGAACCCGAATTTTTCTGGGAACTTCACTCCCCAACCTTTCGTTATTGACCATAATCGGCGCCAACTTGCAGGATGGCCGTATCCCAGCATTTGCTGCTGGGCTGTCCGGCTGCGTCGACCAGGTCACTTCCATCGATAAGAATACGGAACGTATGGACGAATCGGACAAAACGGCGCAATCCTCCACGCCACGGCAGCAAAGCAAGATTCTCGGCTTCTCCGAGTTTGCCTTGATCGCGGCGGTCTACGTGGCCGATTTTTACGATCATGTATTTCTGAACAAGGTTCCGTACTTATTTCTGTTGGCATGGATATCGTTGCGCTTAAGAGGACTCGGCTGGCGGGATATTGGATTACGCGTTTATCGGAACTGGGGTAAAACCCTCGCGCTCGGCATTGCGGCCGGTATTGGCATCGAACTCCTGGAGCTCTTTTGCACTCAGCCCCTTCTTGCTCGAGTCACAGGCCAAATGCCTGATTTGTCTGGCTTCGACCGCGTGGCGGGAAATGTGAAATGGTTGTTCGTTTCTCTCGCATTTACGTGGACGCTATTCGCGTTCGGGGAAGAGTTGGTTTTCCGGGGTTACATAATGAACCGTATCGCTGGTCTGGCCGGCTTTACGCAGAACGGCTGGGCTATCGCGTTGGTATTGACAAGTGCGCTGTTCGGATTTTCGCATCTTCACCAAGGGATCACGGGGGTGAGTGAAAATTTCATTGACGGACTCATTCTCGGTGTACTCTACCTCGGGTCTAGCCGTTCCCTGGCTGTTCCGATCCTCGCACATGGTGTTACGGATACCGTGGACTTCCTATTGATCTTTTTTCACAGGTATCCAGGTTTGCATTGAAGACGGCCCGAATCGCAGGATTCCCACTATCCGAACGTCGCAGTGTTTGGTCCGAGCGAATTCGACGTCCGGTTGGAGGAAGTTGCTGATCCACGTGGACGTGTCGTCGCCAGCCTACGAGTGGATTTGGATTCTGCTGACGTCTTGGGCCGGTTGACGGCCCGCTCGAAAATTGTCAACGTGACGTTGGCGTCTGGGCGCGCCGCCGCATTCGCCCACGTGCGTTCGCGGATGCCCTCGTCCGCGCTTAAACCGTTACCACCGGAATTGACGCCGAACCGTAAATCCGCCCGGCCTTCACCGTAGCCACCGGCGCGAGCCTCTGGTGCCCCTCACGCCGCGCGCCGAGCGCATCCACGAACTCGAATTGGCCCTCCTCCAGCGAGAAAACCGCCAGGTCGGCTTCCGCGCCAGGACGCAGCGTCCCCAGCCCTTGTGGAAACGCGAACAGTCGCGCCGCGTTCATCGTCGCCCGCTCCACTACCTGCGGCAGCGTCAAACCGAGCACAAGAAATTTCGATAACGTGGTCGCGAGGTCGAACACCGGGCCGTTCACGTTGTATTGATGCACGTCGCTCGATATGGTTCCCGGCAGCACTTCCTGCCGGAACGCTTTCTCGGCGGTGTCGAACGAAAAACTTCCCGCTCCGTGGCCGACGTCGAGATGCACGCCGCGAGCGATCGCTGCGCGCACCTCCGGCAACACGCGATCTTTGTCATCCAGAATGCCGCCGTCGCCGCCCCGAAAGCTGTGAGTGACCACGTCGCCGGGCTTCAGCATCGCCAGAATGTCTTTCAGTGGAGAGTACGAGCCGCCAATGTGAACCATCAGCGGCAGGCGCACGGCATCGGCCGCCTCGCGGGCCAGCGCCAGCGCGCGCAGGTCGTGGTCGCCCGCCAGGTTGCGCGTCAGCCGGATCTTGATTCCCAGAATCGTGTCACGATTCTGCTCGATAGTCTTGATCGTGAGATTTGGATTCGCGTAACGCAGGTCCAACAGTTCGCCGAACGGATTGTCGGGCGAGTACGTCGACTGCCCCACTACCGAAATGTTCAGCAGCGCATAGACCCGCGTGTCGGCAACGTTGATTACGTATTTCCGCAGTCCCGGAAACGTGTGCGCTCCGGCCGACCCGGCATCCACCACCGTCGTCACTCCCTTGGCCACACAGTTTGGATCTGCGGGAATGCCGAGCGGAGCTACTCCGTCGTAGACGTGCACGTGGACGTCGATCAGACCCGGAGTAACGATTTTGCCTTTGGCATTCAGAACCTGGCGCGCGTCGGTCTCCGGAATGCCGGCCGCCACCTGCGCGATGCGGCCTCCGGCGATCGCCACATCGCGATCGTCAAACAGGTTCTGCGATGGATCGACTACCCGCCCGCCCCGGACCAGAAGGTCATAGCGCGGACGCGGTGTCTGGCCGCCGGCGGCGACGCCGGATAATAACGACCCGGCCAGAGAGGCGCACCGGAAAAACCCGCGGCGCGAGTGCGGATGTTCGTCTTCCATAGATCACGAAATCTATCACAACGTGGAGGGCTTGAGCTGCCGGAAAAGCTCGAACTGCTTCCTGGCGAGTTCCGGCTGGTTGGCGTCCCGGTAAAGCTGCCCCAGCAGATAATGGCCATCCGCAAACTGGGGATCGAGATCGACACACTTGCGGGCGGCTTCGAGCGCTTTGGCGGTCTGCCCCTCCGCCTTGTAAGCTTTCGCCAGCGCGAACTGGATCGCCGGCATTTGCGGCGCCTGTCTTGCGGCAATCAGCAGCTCCTCGGCGGCCTTGTGATACTGGTTCAGCTTCAGCAGCGTCTCGCCCAGTTCGAGCCGCGCCTGCGCATTTTCCGGATAATATCGCAGCTCCGTGTTCAGTTCCTCGATCGCCTTAGCCGGTTCCCCCGAGTTGATATAAACCAGCGCGATGTGATGATGAACGCCCGGAAACCGCGGATTTTTCTTCACGATATATTGCAGCTGTTCGAGCGTCAGCTCCACAAAATTCGGGAGTTGCAGTTCGTGATAGCTGAAGACATAAGATCGCGCCAGCATCATGCGGGCCGTGAGATTCTCAGGATCGAGGGACACGGCGCGCTTCAGTACCGGCACCGCATCAACGTACTTTTTTTCCTGGTGGAGTAGAGCGCCAAGATCGTACGCGAAAGCCGGTTGGTTGGGAGCGAGTGCGACTGCCTTGCGCAAGTTGTCTTCGGCGAGATAAAACTGGCCGAGCGCTGAAAGAATCGAGCCGTACAGGTGAAAGTAGGTGGGATTGTTGCTGTCTTCACGCAGCGCTTCTTCAGCCAGCGGTAAAGCTTCCTGGTATTGCTTGCTCTGGTATTTTTCGAGAGCTTCCTGATAGGGGTTTCGTTGAGCAGCAGCGGAAAGCGCCAGGAGGCCGGCAAGAACCGTTCGCGCCGCCCTGCTAGTGAACCCGATAGCGCTCCACTTTCTGTTCATCCAATTCCACGCCCAGCCCCGGCCGCTCGAAAGGTGATGCCTTGCCCGCCTGGATCGGTAGCGGCTCGGCCAATATATCATCCTCGTAGAAAAACGGACCGAGTATGTCGCAGGGGAATTCTTCGGCGGCGATGGACGGAGCCGCCATGGCGAGATGGATCATCGCAGCGCTGGCAACGCCCATCTCGAGATTGCTGCCCACCGTGCAAACCAGGCCCGCGGCTTCGGCAACAGCGGCGATTTTTCTAGCCACGCTGACGCCGCCGCCTTTGCCGACGTAGAGCGACAGCACATCGGCCGCGCTGGCGCGCGCCAGGCTCATGGCGTCCTGGACAGTGTTGACGCTTTCATCGGCCATGATCGGGACGTTTACCTGGTTTCTCACGTCGGCCATCCAGGCCGGGTCAACGGGCGGGACGGGCTGCTCGGCGAAGTAAATGCCGAATTCGTACATCCGCCGGATCGTTTGGACCGCCACGCGCGGCGACCAGCCGCCGTTCGCGTCCACCCCCAGTCGGACGTCAGGGCCGATGGCCTGGCGCACCGCCCGGACCCGCGCGATGTCGCCCTCCGGATCGATCCCCACTTTGACTTTCATCGTCCGGAACCCCTTGGCGACCGCCCAGACTGCCAACTCGGCCGCCTTGCCCGGATCGAGACCAGATACCGAAAACTTCGTCGGCACAAAGTCGCGAACCGGCCCTCCCCAAAGCCGGTACAGCGGCAACCCCGCTGCCTTTCCAAGGATATCCCACAGCGCCATCTCCACCCCAGCCTTGGTGAAGGGGTTGGCGGCCAGGCGGTAACGCATCCGGGCGGTAAGCCGCTCAATCTGCGCCGGATCCTCACCCTGAAGCGCTGGAGCCAGATAATCACAAATAAAATGCGCGGCTGTGACTTGATCCTCGCCACTCCAGATGGGGGTGCAGGAAACCTCGCCCAGGCCGACGATTCCCTCGTCGGTGTGGATCTTGACTAACAGGAACGGGGAAACGGTATGGGCGCCGAGCGACCCGCGGATGGCCCGTTCGGGATTGATGGGGATCTGGACTGGGACGGTTTCTACGCGAACGATTTTCACAGGGGGCGGGCTCCGGGCTCGTTCACGCGATCGCCGTGATTCGTGAACGAGCCCGTGAGCTTCGCGCGCTCCACAGACTCAGAAAACCAGTTTGAGCGCAATTTGCATGATACGGGCGTCTCCAGCGGCGGTAATCTGCCCGGTGCTGCTCTGCCCGATGGTTGTGTTCAAGGTCGGTGAGCCGTTTTGAAAAGCCAGCAGATTTACGTGGTTGAGCGCGTTAAATGCCTCCCAACGGAACTGGAGATACCTCTTTTCCCCAAACGAAAACTTCTTCATGAGGCCGAGATTGACGACGTGCGAGCCGGGGCCATCCAGTATCCCGATACCGGAACTGCCGAACAGGTATGGCCCGGGAGCCGTGAAAGCGTTCGGATTGAACCACAAGCCGGCGCTTGGATTAGAGAGTGAGGGATCGCCGACCACATTGGCGCGCGTGCCCCAGCCGTTGCCCAGGCTGGCGCCGGGCGCGTTGAATGTGAGCGGATCTCCGGAAGAAAACAGGTAGATGCCGGACAATTCCCATCCGCCGACGACGGCGTTGGCCACTGGATTCATACTTGCGCCAAAACGCTGTCCGCGCCCAAAAGGAATTTCCCAAACGACGTTACTGGACAAAATATGGGTGTGATCGTAGGAGGAGCGTCCGCGGTTATAGCCGTCCGGGGCGAACGGCGTCGGTATGCTGTAGACAGTGTCCGCTCCGTTTTCCGACATGGTCTTGGAAAACGCATAGGCCAGTATGAAGGAGAGACCTTGTGAGAACCGCCGTTCCACCTTCAACTGAGCCGAGTTGTACCAATTGTGCCCGATGTTCTGGTATAAATCGATACCGCCAAATGCCGGGTACGGCTTGGCCGCCTGGAGATTTGTGTACAATCCCGGCGGCGCTTCGTTCAGAGAGCTTTGCCCAATCAGAGCGTCGCCCGAGCTCCCTACATATGACGCAGTGACGGCCGTTTTGAAAGGCAGCGTCTTCTGAATGGAGAGATTCCATTCGTGGTCCTTCATCGGCTTTACGTTGTAAGCGGCGGCCCCGACCGATGGCGCAACGAACGAATTCGGATTCACTGGCCAGGCGGTTTCCCATCTCTGGAGCTGCGCGGGGCTCCAGGATTGGTATTCGTAGGTCCAGTAGGGTGGCGATATGATTTGCGACGCGGTGATATTGCCGCGGTAGCTGCTGGTGAAGATTCCGTACCCTGCGCGAACCACGAGATCTCCACTCTTCAGCGGCCGCCAAGCGACGCCAAGCCGGGGGGAAACATAGCCCGAAGGTTGGAAGAGGCCGCCCGGAACATGGACCTGTGACGCGGGAACCCAAAGGCCCGCCGTCGATTGGGCCAGGAAGGGCGCAACGGGCTGCGCCGTCAAATCCACCTGGCCGTTGTTGCCCAGCCCGGCAATGGCTTTTCCGATGGCTGGATCAAACGTCCCGCCCGCGCCCCGGATGAGTGATTTCGCAAACCAGTAGTCCCAGCGCAGGCCCAGTTCCAGCGTGAATTGGGAACTGATTTTCCAGGAATCGTCGACGAAGGCTGCGCCGTATGGATTGGACTTCATCCCAAACGTGTGAATTGGGTAATTCCTGTAGCTGTCTTGAATGTCTCCTAGCAGGTAATCCGCAAATCCGTTGCCGGTATACTGCCCGTTGAACTCAAACACTCCCTTGGAGGCCAAGGAGCCATGAGCTGCCAGCAGGTACAGGTGGTCGTACTGGTAACCAGTGACGATGGTATGTTTGCCCCAGACCTTACTCAAGCTGACGTTGCCGTTGATACTCTGGGTCTTGAACACGGACGGATCGCCCCATCCATTCCTCGAAGAAATCCCGGCGTAGCCGGAAATGGTGATGACGTCAGGGAGTCCGATCCATTGTTCGCGGCCAGCTGTCTGGAAGCCCTGGATGCCGGCATCCGCGGTGAGATTCTCCTTGCCGATCTCGGTGCATGGGCCGCTCCCCACGCAGGTCGGAGAGCTGGTATTCACGGTGTTCACCGTGCCGATGCTCACGTTGAGCAAAGTCGTGGGAGTGATGGTGTAATCGTAGCTCAGGCCCGTGCTGTAAGAATGCGTGTCCTCGGTGGCGGTGCTGCTCGGCAGATAACCCACGAGGCCCTGGGGGGTGTCGAGATGGAGAATCCGCCAGTAGATCCTCTGGTTTTGAGTGATCTGATGGTCAACCCTACCAGTGAACTCATCGATGTTTGTAGGGCGGGAGGCATTGGCCTTGAAGAAGTTGCCGGGAGAGTTCGGTTGCGGAATCCATGGGAAGAAAAATTTTGATGCCCCCGAGAACTGGGACTGCGGAATCTGGTTCCCGGCGAAGGGCTGCCCGGTGACGGGATCTTTGATGGTGGGCAAGCCGGAGAAGTCACCCTGCAACATCGCGGGTGAGACGGTGTAGGAGTTATATATCTTGGATTGAATGATCCGGGTGCCCTCATAGCTACCGAAAAAGAAGGTTTTGTTCTTGCCGTTGTACACGCGCGGGATCAGCACGGGCCCACCACCTGCGAGGCCAAACTGGTTTTGATTCAGCTTGGGGGTCCCGGAGGCAAACGTGTTGCGGGCGTCGAGATCGTTGTTG
>Ga0075426_10002369_pt1 | contig 13508 bp, 15 predicted proteins | sample SoiMethybrSBSTD5_FD_75304 | JGI IMG/M metagenome (GOLD analysis project Ga0075426, IMG submission 75304) | Bulk soil microbial communities from a Populus tree surrounding site in Tennessee, USA - Soil MetaG P. TD hybrid SBSTD5 | ecosystem: Environmental > Terrestrial > Soil > Tree plantation... | reverse complement strand
CATTACGCGAGCTCGCTCTTCCGCCAGGGCACCGAGGTGCCGGCAATGCAGCGCGGCAACCTCGAGATGAGCACCATGACCACCTTCGAGGTGGCGCAGCAGATTCCGGAATTCGGCGTTTTCAACCGCGCTTATCTTTTCCGCGACTACGAGCACGCGCACAAGACCTTCACCGGCGCAGTCGGCAAGCGCTACGCCGACGCGGTGGCGCAGAAGATGGGCATCGTGATCCTCGCGCCAACCTATCTCGGCACGCGCCAGGTGAATCTGCGCACCGTACGCGAGGTCAAAGGCCCTTCCGACCTCGCCGGCGTGAAGATGCGCATGCCGGGCGGTCCGGACTGGCTGTTGCTCGGCCAGTCGCTCGGCGTGACGCCGACGCCGATGGGCATGCCGGAGGTCTATCTCGCGCTGCAGACCGGCGCGATCGACGGGCAGGAGAACCCGCCCACCATCTTCAACGCGGCGAAGTTCTACGAAGTCACGAAGCAGATGGTGCTCACCTCGCACCTCGTGCAGCCGGTCTTCTACGCCGTCGCCAAAACTTACTTCGACAAGCTCACGTCCGACGAGCGGAGCAAGCTGCACGCCGCGGCCACCAAGGCGGCGCGCTGGAACGACGAGCAGAGGCTCGCCGACGAGAAGACCGTCATCGACGGCCTCGCGGCCAAGGGCCTGACGGTCTCGCGTCCGGACCTCGGCGCGTTCCGCGCCAATGCCGGGAAGGTCTACGCCGCCGCCGAGGCGGCGAAGGCGTGGGACCGCAAAATGATGGACGAGGTGATGGCGCCGCGATGAGGCGGGCCGCCGCCGCCGTATCGGCGCTTCTGGTGGCGGCGGTTCTAGGGGTCGTGCTCCTCGGTGTCGCGCGCCGCTACCTCGTCGGCGCGCCGCTCAGCTGGACGGACGAGCTGGCCACCGTCCTTTTCATATGGATGGTGTTCTGGAGCGGCGCGCTCGCCGTGCCGCTGCGCGAGCACGTCAGCTTCGATCTCCTCGTCGAAGCGCTGCCATCCGGCGCCGCGCGCATCATCGGCATCGCGACTTCCGTCATCGCGGGGATCGCGCTGCTCGCGGCGCTGCCCAAGACAATCGAGTACGTCGCGTTCCTGTGGCGCGAGCGCACGCCGGCGCTGCAATGGCGCCTCGACTATGTCTATGCCTGCTTCCCGCTCTTCATCGGCGCGGCGGGGCTCGCCTTCCTTGCCGACGCGGTGCGCCGGTGTCTGCGCCGTTCCTGACACTCGTCGCGGTGTTCGTCGTCCTTGCGGTGCTGCGCGTGCCGATCGCGTTCGCGATGCTCCTCGCCGCGCTCGCGTATCTGCTCGCCGCCGGACGCGATCTCGGGCTTGCGGCGGACCAGATCATGAACACGCTCGCCGCCAACTCGCTGCTGCTGGCGATACCGCTCTTCATGCTCGCCGCCAACCTGATGAACGCCGGCTCGATCAGCGATCGGCTCTTTGCCGCCTGCCATGTGGTGGTCGGGCGCATCAAAGGCGGGCTTGCGCAGATCGACGTGCTGGTGAGCGTGCTCTTCGCCAGCATGAGCGGCAGCGCCGTCGCCGATGCGGCCGGTCCGGGCATGGTCACGATCCGCGCCATGGACAAGGCCGGCTACCCGCGCGGCTTCGCCGCGGCGATCGTCGCGGCGTCTTCGGTGCTCGGGCCGATCATCCCGCCGTCGATCCCGATGATCCTTTATGCGCTGATGGCCAACGCGTCGATCGCGGCGCTTTTCCTTGGCGGCGTGATTCCCGGCCTCGTCATCGCGGTGGCGATGATGCTCGTCGTCTGGCGTACCGCGCAGCGGCGCGATTTCCCCGTCGAGCCGCCGATTCCGCGCGGCGAGCGCGCCGGCGTGCTGGCGCGCGCGGCGCTACCGCTTGGCATGCCGGTCGTGCTGCTCGGCGGCATCTACAGCGGCGCATTCACGCCGACCGAGGCCGCGGCGGTAGCCGGGCTGTACGTGCTCGTGCTTGCCGGGATCGTCTACCGCGAGCTCGATGGCAAGCGGCTTTTCGCGGCGTTCGCGGACACGGCGCGCCAGTCGTCGGTGATTCTCCTGATGATCTGCGGCGCCTTCGCGGTGAACTACGCGGTGACGGCCGAGCAGCTCGACAAGGCGCTCGCCGCTTGGATCGCCGGCCTCGGGCTGCGGCCGCTGCCGTTCCTGGTGCTGGTCAATCTGGTGTTTCTCATCCTCGGCTGCATCATCGACGCGACGACCATGCTCCTGGTGCTGGTGCCGGTGCTGCTGCCGAGCGTCGCGGCCCTGGGCATCGATCCCGTGTACTTCGGCGTGGTGATCGTCATCAACATCACCATCGGCCTCGTCACGCCGCCGTACGGGCTGCTGCTCTTCGTGCTCGCCGCGCTCACCAAGATCCCACTGCGCGAGATCGTGCGCGAGAGCTGGGGCCTGATCGGCGCGCTCGTCGCTTCGCTCGCGCTTATGGTGCTGTTCCCCGGCGTCGTGCTCTGGCTGCCGCGCTTTTTCGGCTATGTGCGCTGATCGGTCGCCGCGCGGCGCGGCACGATGAGATTGCCGACGGACACCTGGACCGCCTCGCCTTTCTGGTTCTTCGTGGTGGTCCTGACCTTTAGCAGTCCCTGATTCGGCCGTGACTTCGAGGGCCGCACTTCCAGCACCTCGATATGGAGGCTGAGTTCGTCGCCCGGCCGCACGGGCAGCGGCCAGCGGAATTCGTCGAAGCCCGCGCCGATGATGCCGCCCGCCGGCTTGAACTCGCTCTCGACGAAAAGCCGCATCGTGAGCGCGGCGGTGTGCCAGCCGCTCGCCGCGAGGCCGGCGAAGATCGAGCGGCGCGCCGCTTCCTCGTCGAGGTGGAAGGGCTGCGGATCGAACTGGGCCGCGAAGGCCTTGATCTGCTCCTTGTCGACGGTGATGCGCCCGGAGCCGTAGACCTGGCCGACGGCGAAGTCCTCGAGGTATTTTGCGCTCACGTTGCCGATCTCCTTTGCAGCGCCGTACTCCAGGGCCATCTCAAAGGACCGAACCATGCGCCGCCCGCCACTGCGGCGACGTTGATCAGTCCGAAGGCGATGAGCGCCACGCTCTGCGCCAGGAACACGTGCGCGAGGTCGCCGCTCCAGCGCAGCGCGAGCCAGCCCGCGATCGCGGCGATCGCGAGGCGCGTCAGGTTGCCGACGAGCGGCCAGAGCAGCCGGCCGGCGCCTTGCGAAGCGAAGTAGAGCGCGAGCGCAAGCCCGAACATGCCATAGAAGGGGCCGACGACCTGCAGGTAGCGCGTTCCTGCATCGAGCATGTCCGGGTTCGTATCGAAGAGCGAAAGCCATGCCGTCGGGAATCTCGCGGCGGCGAGGCCGATGGCCTCGGTCATGAGCAGCGCGATCCCGCCCCCAATCCATGCCGTGCGCAGCGCGCGCTCGCGCATGCCGGCCCCAATCGCGGTGCCGACCATCGCCACCAGCGGAGCGCCAAGTCCGAAGACGAGCGGCACGAGAAGGTATTCGAGGCGCGCGCCGGTGCCGTAGCCGGCGATCGCTGCCGGCCCGAAGGCGCCGACGAGCGAGGTGCCGATCATGATCGTGAGGTTGGTCGAAACGGTGACGAGTGCCGCCATGGCGCCGATGCGCAGGATGTCGCGAAAGAGCGGCCAGCGAAAGCGCACCGTGCGTGGCGATGGGTGTATCACGCTACGCCCTGACCACAGATAGGTCGCTAGCGCCACGATGCCGAGCGTGTAGTACGCGAGAAAGGCGACCGCGCCGCCGGCGATTCCCAATCGCGGCAGCGGTCCCCAGCCGAAGATGAGCGCCGGCGATGCTGGGATCAGGATCAGCGCCCCGACGCACATGACCGCCGCTGGCAGCGCCATGTTGCCCGTGCCGCGGATGACGGCGGCCAGCGAGTTGAACATCCACACCAGCACGGCGCCGGCAAACACGAAGTTGGAGTAGGTGAGCGCGGCGTCGAGCGAGGCGCCGCTGCCGCCCATCGCTTGGTAGAGCGGACGCCCGCCAGCGAGGAGTGCGGCCGTGAACGTGGCGCCAAAGCCGAGCGCGATGACGAGCGCGTGCAGTGCGAGCGCGTTGGCGTCCTCGCGCCGGCCGGCCCCAAGTGCGCGCGCGATGGCGGAGGCGATGCCACCGCCCATGGCGCCGGCGGACATCATCTGCATCAGCATGACGAGCGGAAAAACGAGCGCCACGCCGGCGAGCGCATCGGTGCCGAGCTTGCCGATGAAATAGGTTTCGATCAGACCGACCGCGGCCTGCACGGCCATGACCAGCACATTGGGCGCGGCGAGGCGCAGCAGCGTCGCGGCGATCGGCGCCTCGAGCAGCGCGCGCGTGCGCGGATCCATGCGCTCGCTCACGAAGGCTGCTCGAAGACGAGGCACGTCGTGGTCGCGTGCGCATACAGCTTCGCATCCGGTCCGACGAGGCGGGCTTCTGCGGTGCCGACTTGCCGACCGAGGTAGATCAGCTTCCCTTCCGCGCGCACGAGCGGCACCGCGTCGGTGAGCGCGCGCACGAGGTTCACTTTCAGCTCGAGCGTCGTATAGCCCTTGCAGGCGGGCAACGCCGAATGCACGGCGCAGCCGAGCGCGGAATCGAGCAGCGTGGCGAACCAGCCGCCGTGCACCGTGCCGAGCGGGTTGTAGTGCTTGAGCTGCGGCCGTCCCTGGAACACCGCAAGGCCCGCTTCCATATGGATCGGCACGAAGTCGAGCGTCTGCGCGATCGGCGGCGGCGGCAGCTCGCCGGAGAAGATGGCCTGGAGCGTCTCGAGTCCTGTGCGCCCACGCAGCTGCTCGGGGCGCGCATAGCCAACGCCAGTCGCGAGCCGCGCGCGCACCGCGTTCTCTTCGGCCCGCCAGCGAGCGATCGTCTCTTCGGTGGTCGCCATGTCGCTACACCTGCGCGGCGACGCGGTATCGCAGGGCGGGCTGTGAATTGCTCAGCTTCTGGCCGAGCGCGCGGCGCGCCGCTTCGAGCCGGTCCCACTCGGCGTCGTCTTGCAAGCCGGGAATCGTTACGCGCTCGCCGTGATCCAGGCCGGCGAGCGCCGCGTCGACCATGTCCTCGGCCGACATGACGATCTGCGGCGGCAGCTCTCGCCAGGAACGGCCGGCCCGTTCCCAGATATCGGTCGCCGTCGCTCCCGGCAGCACCGCCTGGATGCGCACGCCTTTGCCCGCCAGCTCGTGCTGCAGCGAATGGCTCAACGCCAGCACATAGGCTTTACTGGCGCCGTAAACGCCATTCAGCGTCTCAGGCGAGACGCCGACGATCGAGGCGACGTTGATGATCGTGCCGGCGCCGCGTTCCGCGAAGGCCGGCGCGGCGGCGTACGTAAGGCGTGTCAGCGCCGTGATGTTGAGGTCAATCATGCGCTCCATCTCGTCGACGTCCGACTCCAGGAGCGGCGTGAGGGCGGCAATGCCCGCATTGTTGACGAGCATGGTGATGCTGCGATCGCGTCGCAACCGGCTCTCGACCTTTGCGAGGTCGGCCTTGTCGTTGAGATCGGCAGGCAGCACTGCGACATTGCGTGCGGTCGCGGACGCGAGGTTGGCGCCGAGCGCGGCGAGGCGCGGCGCATTGCGCGCGACGAGGATGAGGTCGTAGCCGCGTCTGGCGAGGCGGTCGGCATAGACGGCGCCGATGCCGCGCGACGCGCCTGTGATGAGGGCGGTGCCTTCGCTCATGGCCGTACTCCTTGTATGATGAACGTCATATTAGCCGGCAAAAAAATTCAGCCGGCCGCGGTGCGGATAAGCTCGCGCGCCGACTTGCGGATCGCCTTCGAGAGTTGCGCATCGTCGGCGGCGCGCGCCAGCATCAGCGCGCCCACCATCGTTGCCACGGCCGCCATGGCTTTCTCGTGCGCCGCGGGCTTGCCCCAGTCCGGGAACTGCCGCTCGACGAGGCCGATAAGGTCCTTGATCCGACGGCTGACCGCGCGGCGCACCGCCGGCGATTGGCGCGGCACCTCGGTACCCGCCGCGGCGATCGAGCAACCCAGGCCGTGCTCTGCCGCCGTGACATGGTTGTCGGCGAGGTAAGTGTCGACGAGCGCCATCAGCTCTCCGCCGCGCTTCGCGCCGGCCAGCGCCTTCGACAACGATTCCGCGGATTCCGCTGCTGCCTGCTCGGCTGCCGCCGCGAGCAGCGCCTCGCGCGAATTGAAGTGCGCGTAGAAGCCGCCGTGCGTGAGGCCTGCCTCCCTCATCACGTCGGCGACGCCCACGCCTTCGTAGCCGTGCTTGCGGATGGCCTGCGCCGCGGCGCGCAGGATGCGCTCACGCGTCTGCTCCTTCTTGGAGCCGGCCTTGGCATCGTGCATATGACGAGCATCATATTACCGTCCGCGATATCTGTCAAGCTGTGCCGCGTTCACTGCTGCAGGTTTGCTTCGACCCCCTCGAATAGGCGTTGCATTCCGCCGGAAACGTCGGCGATCACGCCATTCAGAAAAAACGTCGGCGTGGCGCGCACGCCGCTGCGCGTTGCCCCGTCGATGTCTTCGCGCACGCGCTGCAGATACACGGTGTCGGCCATATCGGCGTCGTAGCGGACCATGTCGAGCTCGAGCTGCTCGGCGTAGCGTCGCAGCTGCGGCGGCTTGAGATGCCGCTGGTTCTCGAAGAGGAGATCGTGCATCGGCCAGAACTTGCCCTGGCCCGCGGCGACTTCGGCCGCGAGCGCGGCTTGCAAAGCGTGCGGGTGCACCTCCTCGAGCGGAAAATGCCGGTAAACGAATCGCACGCGGCCCGTGAAGCGCTGCAGGAGGAGCTTTACCGCGGGCGCGGCCTGCTTGCAGTTCGGGCATTCGAAGTCGCCGTACTCGACGATCGTCACGGGCGCATGCGACGGCCCGAGGTTGTGATCGCTCGGATTGACCGGGACCGCCAGCTCGAACTTCCGGGTGCTCATCTAGCGGCCCGGCTCGTCGCCTCTCCTGCCCGCCTCGAAAAGAAACCAGACGCGCTTTTCCGCCTCGTCGATCCACACCTCGAGCAGGCTCGCGGTCGCGACATCGCGGCGCTCGTCGCACACGCTGTGCGTCTCGCGCATCTGCGCCAAGAGGCGGAGATTGTCGTCACGTAGCTCGGCAAGCATGTCCTGCGGCGAGACGAAGTCCGCGTCGTTGTCCTTGATGCGCTGCAGCTTGGCGATGTGACCGATGGAATGGAGCGTGCTGCCGCCGAGCTTGCGCACGCGCTCGGCGACCGTATCGGTGATGGCGAAGATCTGGTCCGCCTGCTCGTCGAGCAGCAGGTGGTAATCGCGGAAATGCGGCCCGGACACATGCCAATGGAAGTTCTTCGTCTTCATGTACAGCGTGAAGAGGTCCGCGAGCAGCGCGTTGAGCGCACCGGCGACATCCCGTGTCGCCTCGGCACCGAGGTCGTTGCGTGTGTGGATTGAAGCAGCGCGGCGGAGTTTTGTTTCATCGCCAATCATGGTCATCTCTCCATAGGGTGCGGCGGATAGTGCAGTCAAGGTACGTCCAGGCTCGCAGCTTTATGTCCGTTGAAACATTCGGCCCGCCCGGAGGGGGCAGGTTAGGAGCTATCGTGGCGGCGAACAAGCGATATATTGCGCTGGGGCGAGCCCATTGAAGATCGTGTCGACAAACGTCGGACTGCCGCGCGAAGTTCAGTGGCGCGGCAAGACCATTACGACTTCCATCTTCAAGGCTCCAGTGAGCGGTCGCCTTCGCGTCGACCGGCTCAATCTGGCGGGTGATCGCCAGTCCGACCTGACGGTGCACGGCGGTGCGGACAAGGCCGTCTACGTCTATCCATCAGAGCACTATGCTTTCTGGCGCGAGGAGCTTCCGGATGCGGACCTTGCTTGGGGCGCGTTCGGCGAGAACCTGACGACGCAAGGCCTCTTCGAGGACGCGATCCACATCGGCGATCGGCTGCGCATCGGCACGGCCGAGTTCGTCGTCACGCAGCCGCGCATGCCGTGCTTCAAGCTCGGAATCCGCTTCGGCCGGCCGGACATGGTCAAACGGTTCCTAAAGAGCGGCAAAACCGGCTTTTACCTGCGCGTGCTCGACGAGGGCGAGCTTGCGGCCGGCGACAGTATCAGCCTTTTTCCGCAGAGCGATGGCGGCGTGGCGGTAGCAGACATCGTCGCGCTGTACGCGTCGGACGGCGCCAACCAGGATCTGCTGCGTCGCGCGAGCGAAGTGGCGGCGCTTCCCGAAAGTTGGCGCGAATATTTTCGCCAGCGCTTGTGGGAACCTGACGCGTAACCGCCGATGACGGCTCGTTGACATGAAACGGAAAAACATCGGCGCCTACGCTGATCGTCAATTCGCACGGCACAACGACCGAGGAAGCACCGGCTTCGTTATTGCGTTGCAGCCGGCGTAGCGGTCTCGAGCGGCACGGTGCGAGTCACCGGGAAGTGGGCGATGAAGCGGCTGCCGACGCCCGGCGTGCTTTCGATCTCGAGATGCCCTTGGTGGCGCGCGAGCGCGTGCTTGACGATAGCGAGGCCGAGACCGGTGCCGCCGGTCTCGCGCGAGCGGCTGCGATCGACTCGGTAGAAGCGCTCGGTCAGTCGCGGAATGTGCTCGGGCGCTATGCCGGGGCCGGTATCGTCGACGCTGAAGGAGGCGCCCTCCTGACCGTCGCGCCAAGTTAGCGTGACTTCGCCGCCGGCGGGCGTGTAGCGCACGGCGTTGCTGACCAAGTTGCCGAACGCGCTTGCGATCTCGGCTTCCGCGCCGATGAGATCAACCTGCGGGGCAGCCTGCACGACGATGTGGTGACGTCCGCCCGAAAGGGCGTCCGCGTCCGCGCTCAAGCGTTCGATGAGCGGCGCGATGCGTACGCGCTCGGTCGCGGGCGGCGGCGACGACTCGAGCGTCGACAGCGCGAGCAGATCCTGGATGATGCGGTGCATGCGTGAGGCCTGCTCGCCCATCATGCCGAGGTAATCGCGCACGCGCTGCGGATCGAGCTTGAGCTCGCGCACCGTCTCGAGGAAACCCACGAGCACGGTGAGCGGCGTGCGCAGCTCGTGCGAGACGTTGGCGACGAAATCGCGCCGCATGGTTTCGACACGCTCGGCCTGCGTGATATCGCGCGCGAGAAGCAGCGTCTGCGCTTCGCCATAGGGAATGAGCTGCACGGCAAGCATGCGACCCTGCGGGAGCCGCAGTCGTAGCGGGCGTGCATGCTGGTCGGCGTGCGACGCGAGGTAATCGATGAAGAGTGGCTCGCGCAGGAGGTTGACGATGGGACGGCCCACGTCGGCGCGCGGATCGAGCTCGAGCATCGCGGCCGCCTGGTCGTTGCACCACTCGATCGCATGTTTCGCATCGAGGAGCACGACACCGTCGGGCATCGCCTGCGCGGCGCGCCTGAGCTGCGCGAGCGCGTCGCCGAGCTGCTTCTCGCGGCCCGCCGCCGCGCGCTCGTAGCGGTGCAGCGCGGTCAACACATCGTCCCAGCTGCCGCTGCCTTCGGGCACCTCACCGGGTCGCGGATCAGCGAGCCACCGCGCGAGGCGGCCGAGATGCGCCACGTGATAGGCGAGCAAGACGCCGAGCCCGGCCGCCGCGAGCGCCCAGCCCCAGGCCGCGCTCGCAATGAACCCGAATGCTGCCGCCAGTAGCGAAATGACGGCGAGCGCGGCGAAGGTGCGCCGATAGAGCGGGATCAAGCCGCCTGCAGGCCGTAGCCCGCGCCGCGCACGGTGTCGATCAGCCGCTCATGACCGCTCGGCTCGAGTGCCTTCCTCAGCCGGCGGATGTGGACATCGACCGTGCGTTCCTCGACATAGACGTGGTCGCCCCACACCTGGTCGAGGAGTTGCGCGCGGGAATAGACGCGGCCCGGATGCGTCATGAGGAAATGCAGCAGCCGGAACTCGGCGGGCGAGAGATAAAGCCGCTGCTCGCCTGCCATGACGCGATGTGTCGCAGGATCGAGGCGCAGGCCATCGAGCTCGACAACATCGCCCGAGAGCTGCGGCGCACGGCGGCGCAGGATGGCCTTGATGCGCGCGGCGAGCTCTTTGGGCGAGAAGGGCTTGGTGAGGTAATCATCCGCGCCCGCCTCGAGGCCGGAAATCTTGTCCTGCTCCATGGCGCGTGCGGTCAGCATGAGGATCGGCAGGTCGCGCGTGCGCGCGTCGCTGCGCAGGCGCCGCGCGAAGGCGACGCCCGATTCCCCGGGCAGCATCCAGTCGAGCACCACGACGTCGGGGAGCGCCGCACGAATCGCCGCTTCGGCTTCCTCCGCGCTCGCCGCGCGGCGCACGCGATGGCCGAAATGCTCGAGGTTGACGGCGACCAATTCCTGGATCTGCGGCTCGTCTTCTACGACGAGCACCGATGCGCTCATGCCAAACTCGAAATCAGGGACAGACCACGTTGTCTTGGCAAATCTAAGCGGCCTTTCCGGCGATGCCAGTCGCTGCGGCGGTATGGCGCACGTCGGTGCCTTTGACGATGTAGATCACGTACTCGGCCATGTTCTTCGCATGATCGCCGATGCGCTCCAGCGCTTTCGCGACCCAGATCACGTCGAGCGCGCCGCTGATGGTGCGCGGATCCTCCATCATGTAGGTGACGAGCTGGCGCAGCACTGACTGGAATTCGCTGTCGATCGCGGCATCCTCGCGAATCACCTCGGCGGCCGCAGTGCAGTCGAGGCGCGCGAACGCATCGAGCGCGCGGCGCAGCATGGACAGAGCCGCCTCCGCGGAATGGCGCACGTCGACCGCGCGCGACAGGCGTCCGCTCGGCTCGTGCTCCAGGATGTTCTTGCCCATGCGCGCAATCTTCTGCGCCTCGTCGCCGATGCGCTCGAGGTCGGTGACCGTCTTCGTGATCGCGAAGATGAGTCGCAGGTCGTTCGCCGCGGGTTGGCGCTTGACGATGACGTGGCTGCAGTCGCCGTCGAGCGCGACTTCCATGCCGTTCACGCGGTGATCGGTGGCGATGACGTCGTCGAGGAGCGCGCGATCGCCCGATTGCAGGCCTTCGAGCGCGCGCCGGATCTGGGATTCGACGAGCCCGCCCATCTCGAGCACGCGCGAGCGGATCGACTCGAGCTCGGCGTCGAACTTCTTCGAAAGATGCTCGCTGACACCCACAGTCGTCATTATGACAAGGCTAGGCGTCCTGTATGACCGTTGCGTTACCGTCCGGCTCCCACGCACGACCATGGTCATGAAACGGCAACATTCGCCTCCTAGGCTGCGCCGTGACATTCAGCCAAGGAGATTGATCGCAATGTGGAGAGCACTCGCGGGCGCGGCGGCGTTTGCGGCATCGGTTACCCCGGCCTTTGCGGTGGACATTACCGGTGCGGGCGCGACCTTCCCGTATCCGGTCTACGCCAAGTGGGCCGACGCCTACAAGAAGCAAACCGGCATCGGCATGAATTACCAATCGATCGGCTCGGGCGGCGGCATCAAGCAGATCAGCGCCAAGACCGTCGACTTCGGCGCTTCCGACATGCCACTCAAGCCGGAGGAGCTGGAGAAGGCCGGGCTCATGCAGTTTCCCACCGTGATCGGCGGCGATGTGCCGGTCGTGAACCTGAAAGGCGTCACTTCGGAGCAGCTGCGCCTCACGGGCGAGGTGCTGGCCGATATCTATCTCGGCAAGCTCAAGAAGTGGAACGAGCCCGCGATCGCGAATCTCAATCCAGGGGTGCAGCTGCCGGCCACTGCCATCAGCGTGGTGCATCGCTCTGATGGTTCCGGCACGACGTTCATCTGGACCAACTACCTATCGAAGGTGAGCGCGGACTGGAAATCCAAAGTCGGCGAAGGCACGGCGGTGAACTGGCCGACCGGTGTCGGCGGCAAGGGCAACGAAGGCGTCGCCTCCTACGTGCAGCGCATCGAGGGCGCGATCGGCTACGTCGAGTACGCGTACGCCAAGCAGAACCGGATGGCGGTCGCGCTGGTGAAGAATCGCGAAGGAGAGTTCGTCGCGCCGAGCGCAAAAACGTTCCAGGCGGCCGCCGCCGGCGCCGACTGGAAAGCAGCCCCCGGCATGTATCTCATCCTCACCGACGCGCCCGGCAAAGGCGCCTGGCCGGTCGCCGGCGCGACGTTCATCCTCATGCACAAGGTGCAGGAGAAGCCGGAGAACGCGCGTGAGGTGCTCAAGTTCTTCAGCTGGGCCTACGACAAGGGCGATGCGCTCGCCGAGCAGCTCGACTACGTGCCGATGCCCGACCCCGTGGTGAAGGTCATCCAGTCGCGCTGGAAGTCGCAGCTCAAGGACGCGGCCGGAAAGCCCATCTATTGAGCGTCCCTTAGAATCGCGGAGGCTGTGGAGTGAGCGCCGTCCTGCCGATCAGCGAATCCACGAGCACCGATGAAGTAGCCGCCGCGCCGCCTGGCGGGCACGTGCCCGCACGTGCGAGGTGGGGCGATGCGCTGTTCGAGAACCTGACGCGGCTTTTCGCGCTCGTGGTGTTCGCGCTGCTGGCGGCGATTCTCGTTTCGCTCCTCGTCGGCAGCCAGCTGACCCTGCACAAATACGGCGTCGGCTTCCTGTGGAGCGCCGACTGGGATCCGGTGCAGGATAATTTCGGCGCGCTGGTGCCGATCTACGGCACGCTCGTCAGCTCGCTCATCGCCATGCTGATCGGCGTGCCGGTGAGCTTCGGCATCGCGCTCTTCCTCACCGAGCTCTCGCCGCCTTGGCTCAAGCGGCCGCTTGGCACGGCGATCGAGCTCCTTGCGGCAATCCCGTCGATCATCTATGGCATGTGGGGCCTTTTCATTTTCGCGCCGCTCTTCCAGGCGCACGTGCAGCCGGCGCTCGTGGACTCGCTCGGCGCCGTGCCCTGGCTCGGCGCGCTCTTCGCCGGCCCGCCGCTCGGCATCGGCATGCTGACCGCGGGATTGATCCTCTCGATCATGGTGATTCCGTTCATTGCGGCGGTGATGCGCGATGTCTTCGAGCTCGTGCCGCCGCTCCTCAAGGAGTCCGCGTACGGGCTCGGCGCGACGACATGGGAAGTGATGTGGCGCGTCGTGCTGCCGTACACGAAGGTCGGTGTGGTCGGCGGCATCATGCTCGGCCTGGGCCGCGCGCTCGGCGAGACCATGGCGGTCACCTTCGTCATCGGCAACGCGCATCAGCTCGCTGCCTCCCTTATGGCGCCGGGCAACAGCATCGCGTCGGCGCTCGCCAACGAGTTCACCGAGGCGGTGGGCGACACGTATTTCTCGGCGCTGATCGAGCTCGGCCTGCTGCTCTTCGTGATCACGACCATCGTGCTCGCGTTCTCGAAGCTGCTGCTGATGCGGCTTGCGCGCCACGAAGGAGCCGCGACTTGAATCCCCTGTATCGCGCGCGCAAGCGCCAGAACGCGCTGCTCCTTTTCATCTCCTGCCTTGCGCTCGCGTTCGGCCTTTTCTGGCTGGTGTGGATCCTCGGCACTCTCTTCTATGAAGGCGGCGCAGCGCTCCTGCGCGCGCAGCTCTATTACGCGATGACACCGCCGCCCGGCGACGACGGCGGG
>Ga0075426_10002367_pt1 | contig 13511 bp, 13 predicted proteins | sample SoiMethybrSBSTD5_FD_75304 | JGI IMG/M metagenome (GOLD analysis project Ga0075426, IMG submission 75304) | Bulk soil microbial communities from a Populus tree surrounding site in Tennessee, USA - Soil MetaG P. TD hybrid SBSTD5 | ecosystem: Environmental > Terrestrial > Soil > Tree plantation... | reverse complement strand
CGCTCGAGCGCGGCGAGCCAGTGCTCGTAGTAGTGCTCCCCGCCGCCGGGCTCGCCGCGCGCGTTCGCCTCCGCGATGACTTCGGCGAGCGTCGACGCCCACTCCTTCCACGTGAATGCGCCGCCCTCGTGGAGCGCGACCGCCATCGCGAAAGCCTGCGCCTCCCACGGCGCGTTGAAGACCGGATTCTTCTCGAAACCCTGGGTCACGCCGGCTGCAGGTACGGCTCGAAGAGATCGGCGTGCACGGCGGACGCGGTCGTGTCGGCACCCCAAAGCTCGCGCGCGTCGAACCGCACGGTGTAGAGCCACCGCGGATCCTCGCCCTTGCCGAGCGCGTTCGAATCGGGAAAGACGTGCGCGCCGTGGAGCGCCACGACCGTGCCGGCCTTCCCGCGGCAATAGCGCGGCAGGCGCGTGTGGGTCGGGGGATGGAGGTTACGCGTGCGCACGGCATCGCCCACCTTGAAGCGCGCCGGAGCGCGCGGCTCGCGCTCGGTCGGACCGCCGCGGGAGAGCGCGGCCTGCACGGTTTCCGCCGTAATCGTGCGCTTCAATGCAACCGGGGGCTCGAGCGCGCGCCGCCGCTCGAGCTCCTGCGCGGTGATGAGCCCGCGTTGCACGAGGAGCTTGCGCAAGCCCTCGAGCCAGATCTCGTAGTAGCTCGATGCGAGATACGTCGACGGCGGCAGCGACTCGCGCGCCGAGCGCGACATGTCGAGGTTCCACATGCCGGTGCCGCCCATCGCGACCACCATCCCGAGCACGCGCCGCTCCCAGTCGTGATGGAAGTACGGCTCGTCCTTCTCGGCGGCGACCGGCCCGAAATTCTGCTGCCCGCCCATGTCGTGCGGACCGTTCACGGTTGACGAGGCAATCCCGTGCCGATCATCGAATCGCGCGTGACGAGCGCGGCGAGCTCGTCTTCCCGCATGCCTTCGGTGCCGGCGGGACGCTGCGGCAGGACGAGATAGCGCACCTCCGCGGTGGAATCCCAGACGCGGATCTCGACGTCGTCGCCGAGGCGCACGCCGAAGTCGGCGAGCACGCCGCGCGGGTCGATCACGGCGCGCGAGCGGTACGGCGCGGACTTGTACCACGTCGGCGGCAGCCCCAGCACCGCCCACGGATAGCACGAGCAAAGCGTGCAGACGACCATGTTGTGCACCTTCGGCGTGTTCTCGAGCGCCACCATGTGCTCGCCCTGCCTGCCCGTGTAACCCAACGATCCGATCGCGGCGGACGCGTCCTCGAGGAGCCAGGCCTTGTACTTCGGATCGCTCCACGCCTTGGCGACGACGTGCGCGCCGTTGCGCGGACCGATCTTCGTCTCGTAGGTCTGGATGATGGCGTCCATCGCCTTCGGATCGACGTAGCCTTTCTCGACGAGGAGCGACTCGACAGCGCGCACGCGCACGTCCATCTCCGAGAGCTCGGAGCCGTGCTCGTGGTCGTGGTGGGAATGGTTTTTCGGCATGTACCATTCACTCTAATCCAACGCGCGCAAACCCGTGGAGGCGCCATGATCGCCGTGATCTTCGAAGTCGAGCCCGCCGACGGCAAGACGCAGTCCTATCTCGACCTCGCCGCGAAGCTCAAGCCCGAGCTGGAGAAGATCGACGGTTTCGTCTCCGTCGAGCGTTTCCAGAGCCTCACCACGCCGGGAAAGATCCTGTCGCTGTCCATCTGGCGCGACGAGCAGGCGGTGGCGAAATGGCGGCAGCTCGGCGAGCACCGCGCCGCGCAGTCGGCCGGGCGCCGCTCGATCTTCCGCGACTACCGGCTGCGCGTGGCGAGCGTTCTCCGCGACTACGGCATGCACGAGCGCGCCGAGGCGCCCGCCGATTCACGCGCGCTGCACGAGGCTACCTCGCGGCAAGTGCCGCCTACTTGAACTCGTAGCGGACCATGCCGTACACGAAGCGCGCGCGCGCGTCGTAGTACGAGGGGTCGTAACCCACCTGGAACGTATTCTGCTGGTTCGTCGCCGGCGGGTTGGTGTCGAACAGGTTCTTCACCCCGAGGGTGAAAGTGAATCCCTTGAGCCCGCTCCAGGAGCCCTGCGCGTCCCACAAGCTCATCGAGCCCACCCTGCGGTCGTTGCCGTTCAGGTCGGTCTGCCAGTCGCGGTAGCTCGACTGGTAGGTGTTCGCAAGCGTCGCCGACCACGGACCGGAATCCCACGTCGCCGACGCGTAGCTCTTCCAGCGCGGGATGATGCCGACGACGGGCGACCCGGACGCGTCTGAGATGAAGCCCGTGTACGAGCCGTCCAGGTTCTGGAAGTCGTAGCGCATGTAGTAGGTGCCCGACACGCTGAAGTTCAGCCGTCCCCAGCTCATTCGCGGCAACCGGTACCGGGCTTCGACGTCGACGCCCTCGATATGGGTCGCGCCCAGGTTGATGAACGTCTGGTTGATGCCGGTGATGCGCCCGGGCAGGTTCGGGAATGCCGGATCGACCGGGCCGCGGGTGATCAGGTGAGCGAACGTGACCGGGTCGCCGAGGATCGTCGCCACCGGCAGGCCGTTGGTGATCGCGTTGCTCAGGCGGATCTTGAAGTAATCGGCCGACAGCGACCACGCGGCGGTCGGCTCGAACACAAATCCGAACGTGGCCTGCTCGGAAGTCTCCGGCTGCAGGCCCGGGTTGCCGCCGAAGATGATCGCGAACTGCGTGTTGCAGTCGAAGCCGGTGTCGTGGGTCACGGGGCAGCGGATGATGTCGGTCTGGCCCGTCGCCGACACGCCCGAGATCTGCGGCGTGAACAGCTGATACAGCGTGGGAGCGAGGAAGCCCTTGCCGTACGAGCCGCGCAGCAGCACGCTGCGCGTCGGCTGGAAGCGCACGCTGAACTTCGGATTCGTGGTGCGCCCGAAGTCGCTGTAGTCGTCGGTGCGCACGGCCGCGTTGAGCTCGAGGCTGCGAATGATCGGAATGTTGATCTCCGCATAGGCGGCCTTCACGTTGCGGCCGGCATGCACGGGCCGCGCGTTGCCGCCGTAGCCGCTGATGTCGCCCGCGACGTAGGCGGGGTCCGGATCCTCGTCGAGCTTCTCCCTGCGCAGGTCCACGCCGAGCGCGGCCGCGATGGGCCCGCCGCTCATCTGGAACAGGTCGCCCGAGACCTTGCCGGTGAGCGCGGAGGTCGAAGCCTTGCCGACGGTGACGTCGCCGACGAAGCTGGTGGCGCGCAGCTGCTGCTGGATCTCCGGAGTGTTCGGCGCGAAGAGGTTCACCGTGCCGCCATTCAGCAGCGGCAGGATGCGCGAGTACATCGGGAACCCGCCGTTGGTGTGGTTGGCGAGCTCGCCCTGGGCGTACGAGTACGCGACGTCGGCATCCCACCGGCTCGCGACGGTGCCTTTCATCCCGCCCACGACCTGGTAGCCCTTGTTGGTGTCGGTCGTGTCGCGCATTCCCGCTTCGAGCGCGCGGTAGCGGACGTTGAGCGGCCGGCCGTCGACGCCCGCGGCTTGCGCAGCCGCATGCGGATAGAACGGGCTCGTCGGCTGGATCGTCACCGTTGACGGGATGTCGCCGTTCGGGCCGAAGGTGAACAGGTTCGAGATCGGGACCGGCTGGATGACGTAGTGGTTCTTGTCGTTGCTGTACAGCCCGTGCGCATACGCCTGCCAGTCGGCATTGAGCTGGAACTTGCCCTGCAGGAACACGTTCAGGTTGCGGTCGTCGCTGATCCCGTTCACGCCCGGCATGCGCGACGGGTCGAAGAAGCAGGCGGCGCCGATGAAGGGCTGAAGGTCCGGCGGCGCGGCGACGTTCCACGGAACGCCGCCGCAGTCGGGGAAAGTGTGTCCCGGCATCCCGATGCCGCCCGTGGTGATGCGGCCGGGGAACGTGTTGCTCGAGCCGGCGAAGCCGCCCAGGTTCCTCAGGAATTCCACGGTCGAATCGTTCGAGAAATTGCGGTCCTTCTGGTCGAGCGCGTGCTGGTGGTCGTACGACGTGCTGAGGAAGACGTTGTAGCGGTTCTTGTTGAGGTCGCCGAAACCGAGCGTCGCGGTGTACTTGTCCTCGTCGCCGCCGCCGCTGCGCGTGGGCTTGCCGTAGAAGACCGACGCCTCCGCGCCCCTGTAGTCCGAGCGCAGGATGAAGTTGATGACGCCCGCGATCGCGTCGGAGCCGTACACCGCCGAGGCGCCGTCCTTCAGGATCTCGACGCGCTCGATCGCGGAGAATGGGATCACCGCGAGGTTCACGCCGGACACGCCCTGGGTCTCTCCGGCGAAGTTGTTCACGCGCTTGCCGTTGATGAGCACCAGGGTGCGGCCGCCCTGCAGGCCGCGCAGCGATGCGGTCTGCGCGGAGTTGGTCGCCGCGCCGATGACGCTCGTCAGCGTGATGTTGCCGAGGCTGTTGTTGGCCGAGATGAGGTTCAGCAGCTCGATCGGGTTGGTCGCGCCGCTCCGGTCGATCTCCTGGCGCGAGATCACCGTGACGGGCAGCGCCGTCTCGCCCTCGACGCGCTTGATGTTGGAGCCGGTGACCTCGATCCTTTCCCTCGTCTGAGCCGTCTGTTCTTGGGCCGCGGCGGGCGCGGCGATTGCGGCGAGGACTGCTGCCGCGAGCACGTGCGATGTCTTTTGCATTGATCGTCCCCAGGGTTTCGTTGGCCTGCGAACGTTAAAGAGCGCCGCAAATCAGCGTCAATGAAACTCGCGTTACCTAACGTTGCGCCGTTGTGGTGGCGCAACCGCCCGCACACATTGCGGTGACTTCGCTCCAAATTTCTTGGAATCGGCCGCCATGCGCGCGTGAATCCGAGTGGACGCGAGGTTTCGTCAAATTTCGTAACGCCGCCCCGCCAATCTTTTGTGTAAGTTCGACTCGGGACACTGTTGCAATTACAACGGACGCACCATCCAGCGCACATGCCCGCCGACGAGACGATCAGCGCCTATCGCATGCAGGGTCTCGCTTGCCTGTGCGGGAACCTGCGGATGGCGGCACGGGCGCTCACCCACGTCTACGACGCGCACCTCGAAGCCTGCGGGCTCACCGCCAACCAGCTCGCGGTGCTGTGGTGCGTCGTCGCGCGCGAGCCCGCCGCGATGAGCGACATCTCGCGCACCGTCGTCATGGACAAGACCACGGTGTCGCGCAACATCGCGAGCCTCGCGAGGCGCGACCTCGTGCGCTACGGCGCCGCGCGCGACTCGCGCCGCAAGCTCGTCATGACCACCGCGAGCGGCCGGCGCCATTTCATGCGCGCGCTGCCGGCGTGGGAAGCGGCGCAATCGAAGGTCGCGCAGACGATCGGCACGGACGCCTTCGCGGCGCTCGTGGAGCAGTCGAAGCGGGTGGCGCGCACCGTCGCGCGCGAGCTCGGCAAGGGAGACGGCAGGGGGTGACCTACGAGGCGCGTAAAAGTGGCGGCGAGCAGTCGCGACCGGCTCAGAGTCCGGCGCAGCATCCTGGAGAAAATCGCCATCGTGCGCGAGTCGCTCACGCCCGGCATGAGCGCGGCGCACGTCGCCAAGACCCACGGCATTGCGCTCAACGTCCTCTATTACTGGCGCAAGGTCTACCGCGAGATCGCGATGATGGACCTCACCGGGCCCGGGGGGGCCTCGGCCGGCGAGCACGCGGAGATCGCCGACCTGAGGCTGCAAGTGCGCAACCTCGAGCGGCTGCTGGGCCAGCGCACGCTCGAGATCGCGCTGCTCAAGGAGAAGCTCGGCATGTCGCACGACGAGGAGACGCATGAGTAGCCGGCCGGGGCGCGAGCGCCATGTCCATCTCGGCACGCGGCTCGCGTGGGTCGAGCGCATCCGCCGCGGCGAGGCGAGCTGCGAGGACGCCGCCGCCGAGCTCGACGTGCCGGTCGAGCTGGTGCGCACCTGGCTCGAGCGCCACGCCAACGAGCGGCCGGTGTCGATCGACGAGATCGTGACGCGGCCCGACGTGCTGCGGCTCACGAAGCGCGTCGAGCGGCTCGCGCAGCTCATCGCGCTGTCCGAGTCGACGCTGCGCACGCTCAACCAGCTCCTGAGAAGCGGCGCCGCATCGCACGACAAGGAGCCGCCCGCGGACTGAGCGGCGGCTCGGGCGGTCTCGCATCCGCGGCCGCGGCAATTCCCATAGAATGGCGGCCTCGCAAGCGATCTCACCGCCAGGATGACACTCGTCTTCACCAACGCGCGCGTTTTCGACGGCAAGAGCGGCGACTGTCCCGGGGGCATGAGCGTTCTCGTCGAGGACGAGCGCATCCGCGAGGTCTCCGCGAAGAAGATCAAGGCGCCGAAAAACGCGCGCGTGATCGATGTCCGCGGACGCACGCTCATGCCCGGCCTCATCGACGCGCACATGCACGCCTACGCGAGCGACGTGAACATGTTCAAGGTCGAGGCGCTCGGCACGCCCTATCGCACCGCGCATGCCGTGAGGATGCTCGGCTTCCAGCTCGATTGCGGCTTCACCACCGTGCGCGACATCGGCGGCGGCGATTATTCACTCGCACGAGCCATACAGGACGGCCTGGTGCGCGCGCCGCGCTACTTCTATTCCGGCAAGGTGCTCTCGATGACCGGCGGCCACGGCGACATGCGCCGCGTCGAGGAGCAGCCGCGCTACCACGAGATGTGCTCGTGCGGCGTCTTCAACAGCTTCGCGAAGATCGCCGACGGCGTCGACGAGGTGACGCGCGCCACGCGCGAGGAGCTGCGCCAGGGCGCGCACTGCATCAAGATCATGGGCTCGGGCGGTGTCGCCTCGCCCACCGACCCCATCTGGATGAACCAGTACCGCGAGGACGAGATCCGCGCGATCGTGAACGAGTGCGACGAGCGGCGCACGTATGCCTCCGCCCATTGCCATCCGGCGAGCGCGGTGCGGCGGTGCGCGGAGTTCGGCGTGCGCTCGATCGAGCACGGCACGCTCATCGACGACGAGACCGCGCGCTTCGTGGCGAAGAAAGGCGCCTACATCATCCCGACGATGACGATCATCTTCGCGCTCGTGGAGCTGGGCGAGAAGCTCGGCTTCCCGCCCGAGAGCATGGTGAAGGCGCGCTACGCGTTCAAGAGCGCGATGGAGGGCCTGGAGAAGATGAAGAAGGCCGGCGTGAAGCTGGGCTACGGCACCGATCTCCTCGGCACGACCACCTCGCAGCAGTGCCGCGAGTTCACGCTGAGGAGCGAAGTGTTCAAGCCCCTGGAGCTCCTTCGCCAGGCGACCTCCATCAACGCCGAGATGATGATGATGGAGGGCAGGATCGGCTGCGTCGCGCCCGAGGCCTACGCCGATCTCATCGTCGTGGACGGCGATCCGCTGAAGGACATCGGGCTCCTCGCGGCCGACGGCCGCAAGCTCACGACGATCGTGCGCGGCGGCGAGGTGGTGAAGAACTCGCTCGGCTGAGCGCGAGGCGCATCACCGGGCGCGCGGGCTTGCGGCGCGCGACCTCGCGAAATCCCGCCGCGTCGAACATCGATTTGGTCCCGAACCAGAGCTCCTGGTCGGCGACGCGACCGCGCTTGTCGACGGGATACGCCTCGAGCAGCTTCACGCGCCGTTTCCTCGCGTACGCGATCGCACCCGCGAGGAGCTCGCGCCCCACTCCCTGGTGGCGAAACTGCGACGGCACCACGAAGCAGATGACCGACCACACCGGCTCGCCGTCCACCGGCTTCATCACGATGGAGCGCTCGAGCCGCCTGTAGCCGGCGCGCGGCCCGAGCGAGATCCAGCCCACGGGAACGCCGCCGCGATAGCCGATGAGGCCCGCGGGCGGATCGGCTCCGGAGAGCTTCTTCAGGTCGCGCCGGTTCGCCTCGCGCCGCGTCATCTCCTCCACCAGCGAGCGCTCGCCCGTGCGGCGGTAGTACATGCACCAGCAGTTGCGCGCCACCGAGCAGCCGCGCGCGAGGAAGAGAGCCTCGAGGTCGCTCCAGCGTTCGGGCGTCAGGGGGTGCAGCGTGAGCCGCATCGCGCTAGCATAGCGGTCTTCGCGACGCGCACGCGCGGTAACCAAGGTGTAACCCGGGCGTTCAGACTCGGGAAAGCCGAACCGTGTAGCATTTGGCGGTCCTTTTTGCCGCCCTTCCGGAGATGGCCCAGGCGACTCCGTTCGACACCATTCTGGTGCAGAGCCGCGACCTCTTCCGCGATCGCCTGTGCGAGGCCGTCGCGCACATGTTCGACGGCGCCGAGACCGCGCTCTCCGAGCTCGCCGAGAAGACCAAGGACGAAGGCGAGCAGAAGCGCTATCTCGACGCGCGCGACCTCGCGGCCGCCAATCGCGACGTGATCGAGGGCCAGTTCAAGCAGCGCTACATCGGCGAATTCCAGAAGAGCACCAAGAAGGCGAAGAAGATCGGCGAGTCGATCGCCGACATCAGCCTCGACGACCTCGCGCTCGTCGGCGACGACGATCTCAACGAGACGCTCAAGTTCAACGGCATGGCGGAGAAGCTGCGCCGCTACTGCGACGACGAGCTCTCCGCCCTCGACCAGCGCGTCGGCGTGCTGCTCGGCGACGCGAGCCTCGAGGCCGACGACAACCCGTTCGGGCCCAAGGTGATCTGCGACGCGTACAAGCACGCGTGCCGCCAGGTCGAGTGCCCGGCCGAGGTCCGCATGGTTTTCCTCAAGCTCTTCGACGACGCCGTGCTCGACACGATCCGCTCGAGCTACAAGGAGGTGAACGACCTCCTGGTCGAGAACTCGATCCTGCCCAAGATCCGCTACGGCATCTCGAAGTCGGAGAGCAAGGCGGCCGCGCCCGGCGCGCCGGCCCTGGAGAAGGAGAAAAAGGCGGAAGAGGGGCCCGCGAGCGGCGACGATGTCTTCGCGATGCTCGCGAAGGCGATGGGCAAGGGCGGCGGCGTGGGCGGTGGCGGCGGCGCACCCGGCATGGGCGTGGGCGGTGTCCCGCTCGTGCAGGGCGCCGAGCTCATGGGCTCGCTCACGCAGCTGCAGGTCGGCAACCTCGCCGCGCTCGGCGAGGCGGCCGCGGAGCTCGGCCCGATCCTCGCCGAGGCGGGCAATCTCAAGAACGTGCTGCACCAGCTCAAGTCGACGAGCGTGGGCGCGAGCATGGGCCAGGTCGACTCGATGACGCTCGACGTCGTCGCGATGCTCTTCGACCAGCTCTTCGACGATCCCAAGATTCCGATCGCGTTGAAGGGCCTCATCGGGCGGCTGCAGCTGCCGATGCTGAAGGTCGCGATCGCCGACAAGGACCTCTTCACGAAGAAGACGCACCCGGCGCGCCAGCTCCTCGACGTGCTCGGGCAGATCGGGCTCAGGCTTCCGTCCGATTTCGACAGCGCGAGCCCCCTTTTCCCGCGGCTCGAGGCCTTCATCCAGGAGCTCGAAAAGGGCTTCCAGGAAAAGATGGAGATCTTCGACAAGGTGCGCGCGGACCTCGAGGCGATGGTCGCCGAGGACGACAAGCGCGTCGCCGACTCGATGAAGGAGGAAGAGAAGCAGCTGCAGCAGGCCGAGAGCCTCGCCGTGGCGAAAGCGGTCGCACAGGACGAAATCTTCACGCGCGTGCAGGCGGCCGCGAGCGCGCCGCGCCCGGTGATCGAATTCCTCGCGCAGCAATGGATCAAGGTGCTCGTCATCGCGCACGCGCGCGACGGCAAGGACAGCGACGCGTGGAAAGGCGCGCTCGAGACGATCGACGTGCTGCTCGCGAGTCTCGCGCCGAAGGCGACGATGGACGAGCGGCGCCAGCTCGCGCGCACCATCCCCGGATTGCTGAAGCGCCTGAAGGAAGGCGCGGCCGCCGGCGGCATCGACGCCGCCGCCTCCACCGCATTCTTCACCGAGCTCATGAAGTGCCACACCGAGCTCATGCAGGCCACCCCGGCGGCGCCGAAGCCGCCGGAGAAAGTGAAGAAGGAAACGGCGACGGCCGATGCGGCGGGCGGCAAGCCCGCGGCCGTGCCCGCGAAGCCCGGCGCCGGCGCGAAAGCGGCGACGCCCGCAAAAGCGCCCGCGGGCGCTTCCGGCAAGGCGGCGGACGCGAAGACGGCGGCGGAGGATTTCCTCGACTTCACCGCGCCCGTCGTCGTGGAAAACCCGTTCGGCGGCGGCAAGGTCGAGGTCTCGACCGAGGAGCTCGACTTCACCGCGGACTCCGCGCCCGCGCTTGCGGAGCCCGCGGCGCCCGACTCGGTCAAGGCGCCGACGGGAAGGATCACCGTGCCCACGCGCGGAAGAAAACGCGCGCTCATCCACTTGCCGACCGCGATGATCATGGGCGCGTGGGTCGACGTGCTCGATGCCGACGGCGCGACGCGGCGCCCCGCGAAGCTGCATTACGTGAGCCCCAAGAAGAGCCACTTCCTCTTCATCGACCGCCAGGGCAAGAAGCTCTTCGAGTGCTCGCGCTCGATGCTCGCCCGCCGCCTAAAGATCGGCGAGGTCACGATGCTCGACGGCGAGCCCGATGCCTCGCTCTTCGACCGCATCATGGGCGGCATCTTCGGCAAGCTCAAGGCCGGCGCGCCGGCCGGAGCCGGTCGGTAACCGATTTGTAACGGCCTCCCGATTTCCGGCGTAGAGTATTTTTCCCTTCACGCCGAGGAGGTCCCCATGAAAGCGCTCAAGTGGATAGGGTGCGCGGCGTTCGCGGCCGCCACGTGGATTCCCGTTGCTCTCGCCGATGTCATCACCGACTGGAACGAGAAGGCCTGCGCCATCGTCGGCAAGGTCGGGCCCGGCGGGCCCGGCCATCGCTTCATGGCGATCGTGCAGGTGTCGGTCTACGACGCGGTGAGCTCCATCACCGGCAGCGGCAAGCCCTACCTCGCGGGCATCGACGCACCGCGCGGCGCATCGGTCGATGCCGCCGTCGCGGCGGCGAACCGCACCGCGCTCCTCGAGCTCATGCCCGGCGAGAAGGAGGCGATCGAGAGCGCGTACCAGGCGGCGCTCGCGAAGCTCGCCGACGGCGCCGCGAAAACCGACGGCATCGCGGTCGGCGAGAAGGCCGCGCGCGCGGTCCTCGCGCGTGCCGCGGCCGACGGCGCGAACGCGGCCGACACGTACATGCCGCACACGTCGCCCGGCGTCTACGTGCCGACGATGATCCCAGTGTCCACCAGCTGGCCGAAGCGCAAGCCCTGGGTGATGGACCGGGCCGACCAGTTCCGTCCCGGCCCGCCGCCCGCGCTCGACAGCGACACGTGGGCGCACGACTACAAGGAAGTGATGCTGCTCGGCGGCAAGAACAGCACGCAACGCAGCAAGGAGCAGACGGAAATCGCGCGCTTCTGGGAGGAGACGCGCCCCCTCGTCTACCATCCGGTGCTGCGCTCGGTCGCGAGCATGCCGGGACGCACGGTGGCGCAGAACGCGCGCTTCTACGCGGTCGCCACCGTCGCCGTCGACGACGCGCTGATCGCGATCTTCGATGCGAAGTACACCTACAACTTCTGGCGCCCGATCACCGCGGTGCGCCACGGCGGCGGCAACAAGGCGCTCGCGGCCGAAGCGGGCTGGACGCCGTTCGTCAACACGCCGATGCACCCGGAATATCCGTGCGCGCATTGCGTGTCGTCGGGGGCGCTGGGCGCGGTGATCGAGGCGGAGCTCGGCGCCACGCCGCCGCCGGTGCTCTCCTCCAGCAGCCCGACCGCGGGAGGCACGGTGCGCGAATGGCGTACGGTGGCGGCGTTCATGGAGGAGGTGCGCATGGCGCGCATCTACGACGGCGTGCACTACCGCAACTCCACCGAGGTCGGCAACGACATGGGCCGCAAGGTGGGCGCGCTCGCGGCGGAGCGATTCGGACGCTGACCGACAGTCTGGCGCAAGGTTAGGCCTTACAATCGCGGGATGACTGCCAACGAGTGGGCCGTCCTGCAGTCCGTCGCGCTCGCCTCGCTCCTCGCGTGGGCGAGCGGTGTGCGGCTGTATCTGGTCGTCTTTGCGATGGGCCTCGGCGGCTACTTCGGCTACATCGAGCTGCCGCCGGGCCTGAAGGTGCTGCAGCATCCGTGGGTGATCGGCGCCGCGGGCGTCATGCTCGCGATGGAATTCCTCGCCGACAAGGTGCAGGGCCTCGACAGCGTCTGGGACGCGATCCACACGTTCATCCGCATTCCCGCGGGCGCGCTGCTCGCGGCGGGCGCGACCGGCGACACGCTGAACGCGCTCACCGTCGCAGCGGGCCTCCTCGGCGGCACGATCACCGCCGGCACGCACTTCACCAAGGCGGGCGGGCGGGCGCTGATCAACCTGTCTCCGGAGCCCTTCACCAACGCGGCGGCGTCCTTCACCGAAGATGCGGTCGTGCTCGCCGCGATCTGGTTCGCGCTCCACTATCCGATCGTCTTCCTCATCCTCCTCGTGATCTTCGTCGTCTTCATGATCTGGTTCATCCCGAAGGTGTGGCGCGCCATCGCGGCGCTCGTGCGGCGCATGCGGCCGCCAACGGCACCGGAGGCGACATGACGCCCACGCGCGAGGAACTCGAGCAGCGCGTCGCGGAGCTCGAAGGCGTGGTCGCGCGCAGCGGCCTCGCCACGCGCGTCTTCCGCCGCCATTCGGGGATCACGATCGCGGGCGTGCCGCTCGTCGACATCGCGGTCGGACCCGACTTTGCGCACGGCCAGATGCGCGGGCACGCGAAAGGCATCATCGCGATCGGCGACGTCGCCACGGGCCTCATCGCGATCGGCGGCGTGGCGCGCGGCGGGATCGCGTTCGGCGGCATCGCGATCGGCCTCTTCAGCTTCGGGGGGCTCTCGCTCGCGGCGCTCGCGGCCGTCGGCGGCATCGCGGTGGGCGGCGTGGCCCTCGGAGGCGCCGCGCTCGGCGCCGTGGCGATCGGCGGCGCCGCGGGCGGCTACTATTCGTGCGGCGGCGCGGCCGTGGGCGACCACGTCGTGACGGCGACGGCCGATCGCAGCGACATCGAAGCGGAGAGATTCTTCCGCGAGCACGGCTTGTCGAGCTACTGCGGCGCGGGGCACGTCTACCGCCAGACGCCGCGCTAGGGAAGGTCGCGCCTTTCGAAGCGCAGGGAGGCGACCGCGATCCCCGCGATCGCGATGGCGCCGAGCGTGACGATCGAGGCCGCCGCGAGGTGTCCGTTCACCAGCACCTCGCGCGGATCGAAGTAGTGGTGCAACGACCACGGCCTGGCGAACTCGGCCTTGCTCCAGAGCGTCGCCACCGCGTTCACCAGGAACGAAACCACGGCGACGAGCACGCCGGCGAGCGCGACGCGCCCGCCTTCGCGCCCGAAGGCGGAGATGGCGAGCGTCACGCCGTAGATCGCGAGCTGCAGCAGGAGCCCGTTCACGAAGAGCTCCGCGAGGCGCGGCCAGCCGAATGCGTCGAGCGAATACACCGCCTGGCCGAGCGCGGTTCCGGCCACACCGGCGCCGAGGACGGCCGCGAGCGCGCCCGCTCCGAAGGCGAGGTGGGCGGCAAGATAGCGCGCGCGTGAAATGGGCTGCGCCAGCACGAGCTCGATCGCGCCCGATTCGACCTCGCCCGCGATCGCCTGCACGGGCGGGGCGATCGCGACCG
>Ga0075426_10002365_pt1 | contig 13515 bp, 12 predicted proteins | sample SoiMethybrSBSTD5_FD_75304 | JGI IMG/M metagenome (GOLD analysis project Ga0075426, IMG submission 75304) | Bulk soil microbial communities from a Populus tree surrounding site in Tennessee, USA - Soil MetaG P. TD hybrid SBSTD5 | ecosystem: Environmental > Terrestrial > Soil > Tree plantation... | reverse complement strand
TATTCGAGCACCGCCCACTCGCGCGGGGTGAGGTCGAGGAGATCCGGTCCGATGCTCGCCCGTCGCACCACCGTATCGACGCTCAAGCGGCCGAAGCGCAGCTTGGGGCTCTTGACTGCCTGGCTGCGGCGGATGAGCGCGCGCACGCGCGCTTCCAGCTCGGGCAGGGAGAAGGGTTTGGCGACGTAGTCATCGGCCCCGAGGTCGAGCCCGCGCACGCGGTCGGCCTCGGCGTCGTGGGCGGTCAGGATCAGGATGCTGCCGGAGTGGTTGTCGCGGCGCAGCTGGCGCAACACTTCGAACCCGTCGATGCCCGGAAGACTGACGTCGAGCACGACGAGGTCATAGTGTTCTTCCGCGCAGGCCCGCAACGCAAGCTCGCCCGACTCCGCGTGATCGACCGCGTAGCCCGACTGTCTCAGCGTTCGCATCAGCCCGTCCGCCAATGCATTGTCGTCTTCGACGATCAGAACTCGCATGACAAGTGATTGAACTGGTTCGAAGTTCAGAATAGCACGCGGAAGGGCTCCGGGTTCTTGAGCTGGGCACACGGACATCCCGGAAAAAAGTGCGTGGGAGCGCGAGTTGCGCCCCCACGCCACAGAGGAGGAAAGAGACTACGCGTGGAACTGTACGCGGGTCAGGCTTGCAATAAGCTGATGCTAGACTTACAGAACGCTGACATGATGAACGCGTTTTCCGCGGTCTGGGGTTGTCGTCCCCGGAGGGCAGACGAAGCGCTGGACGCGTCCTGGTCCCGGCGCGACACTCCGGCAAAAGCCTGATAAAATAAAACGTTAGGCGAGTTTCTCGTGTCGCTTCCAGAATTCAAACCGGAGATCTTGCATGGCTGTAGAGCGAACCTTGTCCATCGTCAAACCGGATGCGGTGGCGAAAAGCGCCATCGGACAAATCTACTCTAGGTTCGAGCAGGCCGGCCTGAACATCGTGGCCGCGCGCATGCGCCATCTGTCGCAGCAGGAGGCCGAGGGCTTCTACGCAGTGCATCGCGAGCGTCCGTTTTTCCGCGATTTGGTCAGATTCATGATCTCGGGGCCGATCATGGTGCAGGTCCTGGAGGGGGAGGACGCCATTGCACGGAACCGCGAACTGATGGGCGCGACCGATCCGAAGAAGGCGAAAAAGGGCACGATACGCGCCGATTTTGCCGAGAGCATCGATGCGAACGCGGTGCACGGTTCCGACGGGCCCGAGACCGCACGCACCGAGATCGCATATTTTTTTTCCGCTTCCGAGATCTTTTCCCGCTAAATGAGCATCAATCTCCTCGATCTGGACGCCGAAGGGCTCGCCGCCTTCGTCGCAAGCCTCGAGGAGAAGCCGTTCCGGGCGCGACAACTCAAGCGCTGGATGCACCGCCTCGGCGAATCGGATTTTGCGCGGATGAGCGACGTCGCGAAATCGCTGCGTGAAAAGCTCGCGCGGACCGCGTGCATTTCGCCCCCGAGAATCGTGAGCGACAGCTTGGCCCGAGACGGAACTCGCAAGTGGCTGCTCGACGTCGGAAAAGGCAATGCGGTGGACACGGTATTCATACCCGAAACGAACCGGGGCACTTTGTGCATCTCCACCCAGGCGGGCTGCACCCTTGCCTGCCAGTTCTGCTCGACCGGCAGGCAGGGATTCAACCGCAATCTGTCGGTGTCCGAGATCATCGGACAGCTGTGGCTCGCCAACCGCGAGTTGGGCGCGACGCCCGGGGGTGAGCGCGTCATCAGCAACGTCGTGCTGATGGGGATGGGCGAGCCCTTGCTCAACTTCGACAACACCGTCGCGGCGCTGAAGCTGATGATCGACGAGGACGCCTACGGGCTTTCGCGGCGCCGCGTGACGCTGTCCACGTCCGGCATCGTGCCGATGATCGACCGCCTGGCCGCGGAATGCCCGGTCGCGCTCGCGGTATCCTTGCACGCGCCGAACGACGCGCTTCGCGACACGCTCATGCCGATCAACCGCAAGTACCCGCTCGCCGAGTTGCTGGCCGCGTGCCGGCGGTACCTCGAGCGCGCGCCGCGCGACTTCATTACCTTCGAATACGTGATGCTCGAAGGCGTCAATGACGCCGAGAAGCACGCACGCCAGCTCATAGATTTGGTTTCGCGGGTGCCGTGCAAGATCAACCTGATTCCGTTCAATCCGTTTCCGAACTCGGGCTTCGTGCGCTCCCCGCGCCGCGTGATCGAACGGTTCGGCGAGCTGCTCAGCGCATCCGGGATCGTCACGACCACGCGCAAGACGCGCGGCGAGGAGATCGACGCTGCATGCGGACAACTGGCCGGAAAGATCCATGACCGCACGCGCAGGCCGGCGCGCTCGGAAGGGATGAGGTCTTGAATCGATCGCTTCGCGCCGCGACGCTGCTCGCCGGTGTCGCATCGCTTTTCGGCTGCGCCGCGGGGCCGCTCTCCGGCGCCTTGCCCGGCGAAACCGACAGCGGAGCCGTCATCGGGGAGGTGGCCGGCGGCCGGGAGCGCGCGCGCATTCATACCGAGCTGGCCGGGTCGTATTATCAGAGGGGAAACCTCGGCGTGGCTCTCTCCGAAGCGCGCATCGCGATCGCGGCTGACTCGGGTTATGCGCCCGCGTACAATGTGCTCGGCCTCGTTTACGGCGATTTGCGCGAAAAAGACCTGGCCGAGGAGGCGTTCGAGCGTGCGCTGAGATTCAATCCCAACGACCCGGACACCAATCACAACTACGCGTGGTTTCTGTGCGAAAACAAGCGCGAGGAAGAATCGATCCGCTATTTCCTGATGGCGGTCCGCCACCCCCTGTACGCCACGCCGCAAAAGTCCTATGCGATGGCGGCGGTGTGTGCGATGCGCAAGAACAACGAACGCGACGCCTACGATTATCTCGAACGGGCGCTCAAGCTGGATCCGAATTACTATCCGGCGTTGATCAATTTTGCGCAGCTCAAGTTCCGGCGCGGGGAGCTCGACGGCGCGCGCACACTCGTGGGCCGCTACAACAAGCTCGCCGAACCGACCGCGGAATCGCTGTGGCTTGCGCTGCGGATTGAACGCAAGCTGGGAGATTCCTCGTCCGTGACGAGCTACGCCAATCAGCTGCGTCGGCGCTTTCCCGGATCGAAGGAGTATCAGGAACTGCAAAAAGGGCGGTTCGAATGAACGAGACGGCCGAACCCAGTGCACCTTCCGCCAGTGGCGGGCCCGGGCGGACCCTCGCTCGGCTGCGCGCCGAGCGCCAGCTGTCGATCGCCGACGTCGCGCAACGACTCAAGTACGGCGTTCGCCAGATCGAGGCGCTCGAAGCCGAGGAGTTCGACAAGCTGCCCGGAGGGACGTTCGTCCGCGGGATGGTGCGCGGCTACGCCAAGCTGCTCGACGCCGATCCGCAGCCCCTGCTCGATGAGCTCGACCAGCGTTACGTCCCCGGGGAGATCGACCTCGATCTGCGCGACAAGGGCATCCCCTTCGTGCATAGCGGCAAGCGCGGCACCCGAGCTTACTTGGCTCTCTCGGTCCTCGCCCTTATCGTCGTGGCCGGCATACTCTACGAGTGGAGCGCGGGAGCTTTCCCTTGGCCGAAATTCGCGTCGAATACGCCTCCCCCGCAAAAGGAATCCAGGGCGCAGCCCGTGGTACAGCCGGCCGCGTCGCGCGCAGAAATGGAAGTTCCAGCGGCTCCAGCGGCGTCCTCGAGGGCCGTGGCGGAGACTCCCGCCGCGCAGGCGCAGCAGCCCTCGGGCGGCGGAGGCGAAGGGCGGATTCGACTCGAGTTCGATCGCGAATCCTGGGTCGAGATTCGCGACCGGGACGGCAAGACCCTGATGTCGCAGCTGAATCCGGCCGGGAGCCGCAGGGTCGTCATCGGACAGCGCCCCTTGTCCCTGGTGATCGGCAGCGGCGCGGCCGTGCGCCTTACCTACAACGACAAGCCCGTCGATCTGAAACCGTACATTCAGATCGAAGTCGCGCGCTTGACGCTGAATTGAACCGGCGATGGCGAACGTTCCGAGACAGAAAACGCGCCAAGTCCGGGTGGGACGCGCGCTGATCGGAGGGGGTGCACCGGTGCTGGTGCAGTCGATGACCAATACCGATACCGCCGACCTCCACGGCACCGCGACCCAGGTCGCAGAGCTTGCCCGTGCCGGTTCGGAACTGGTGCGTATCACCGTCAACACCGCCGAAGCTGCGGCGCAGGTCCCGCGCATCCGCGAGCGCCTGGACGCCATGGGCTGCGACGTCCCCTTGGTGGGCGATTTCCATTTCAACGGCCACAAGCTCCTCGCCGAGCACCCCGACTGCGCGCGGGCGCTGGCGAAGTACCGAATCAACCCGGGCAATGTCGGGCGCGGTGCCAAGCGCGACGAGCAATTCGCGACCCTCATCGCGATGGCCTGCCGCTACGACAAGCCCGTGAGAATCGGAGTCAACTGGGGCAGCCTCGATCAGGAGCTGCTCGCGCGGCTCATGGACGAGAACGCGCGGGCGCCGGAGCCGGTCGATTCCGACACGGTAACGCGGCAGGCGCTGGTCGCCTCGGCGCTCGAATCGGCGGCGCGAGCGGAAGCTTTGGGTCTCGCCGGAGACCGCATCGTGCTCTCGTGCAAGGTGAGCGGCGTCCAGGATCTGATCGCCGTGTATCGGGAGCTCGCGCGCCGCTGCGACTATCCGCTGCACCTCGGGCTCACCGAGGCGGGGATGGGAACAAAAGGCATCGTGGCTTCCACCGCCGCGCTCGGGGTGCTGCTCCAGGAGGGCATCGGCGACACGATTCGCATTTCGCTCACTCCTGAGCCCGGCGGCGACCGGACCCGCGAGGTCGTTGTCGCCCAGGAATTGCTGCAGACCATGGGCTTGCGCTCGTTCTCGCCGATGGTGATCGCCTGTCCGGGTTGCGGCCGCACCACCAGCACCACTTTCCAGGAACTCGCCGAAAAGATCCAGAGCTATCTTCGGGAGCGGATGCTCCAGTGGCGCGAGCGCTATCCCGGAGTCGAGGACATGCACGTCGCCGTCATGGGCTGCGTCGTCAACGGGCCCGGGGAAAGCAAGCACGCCAATATCGGTATTTCTCTTCCCGGTTCGGGCGAGCGTCCGGTAGCGCCGGTGTATGTGGACGGTGTGAAGACGGTGACTCTCAAGGGCGTGACGATCGCCGAAGACTTCCAGCGCCTCGTGGACGACTACGTCGCTGCCACCTACGCGGGTGACAGCGCGGCGCGTGCGCGGCTCGCCGCACCGGCGAAGAAAGGCCGGGGCGGCGATGGCGAAGCAGACAGTGACAACAAGACTATTCCCATTCGGGCAACTCACTAAATCTCTTGACGGCGGCTGGCGCCGCCGCCCGGAAGCTTCATGAACAAGAATATTCAGGCCATCCGCGGGATGAACGATATCCTGCCGGAAGAGGCGAAATTCTGGGATTTTCTCGAGAGCGCGGTCGGCGGTCTGTTCGCCGGCTACGGCTACGGGAATATGCGCTTGCCCGTGGTCGAGGCGACTGCGCTGTTTAACCGCTCCATCGGCGAGGTCACCGACATCGTCGAGAGGGAGATGTACACTTTCCCCGACCGCAACGGCGACAGTATCACACTGCGCCCGGAAGCGACTGCCGGCATCGTACGTGCGGTCATCGAGCACAGCTTGCTCCACGATGGCCCGAAGAGAGTTTGGACCAGCGGGCCGATGTTCCGTTATGAGCGGCCGCAGAAGGGACGGTATCGGCAGTTCCATCAGATCGACGTCGAGGCTCTGGGCTTCGCGGGACCGGATGTCGATGCCGAGCAGATCGCCATGCTCGCCCGTTTGTGGAAGCAGCTCGGCATCACCGATGTGGAACTGCATATCAACTCCATAGGTGACGCCGAAGCGCGGGCGGAGCACAGGGTCGATTTGGTGAAGTACTTCGAAGCGAACTTGGATCAATTGGACGAAGACGCCCGCCGTCGCCTGCACTCCAATCCGCTGCGCACGCTAGACAGCAAGAATCCCCGTCTCCAGCATCTGGTAGAAGCGGCGCCGAAACTGATCGACTATCTGGACGACGCCGCCCGTGAACACTTCACGGCGCTGCAGGCATTGCTCCAGGCCGCCGGCATAGGCTTCGTGGTCGATCCGCGCCTGGTGCGCGGCTTCGATTACTACAACCGCACGGTGTTCGAGTGGATCACGACTCGCCTGGGGTCGCAAGGAACGATCGCCGGCGGAGGACGCTACGACGGGCTGATCGGGCAGCTGGGCGGCAAGGTGGCGCCGGCCTGCGGCTTTGCCATGGGCGTGGAGCGCATAGTGCTGCTAATGAAGGAATACCAATTCGTCGCCCCGGCTCGCTCAGCGGACGCCTATGTTGTCTACGTCGGGGACGGGACCGCCGCGCAGGCGCTGCGCCTCGCCGAGAGTCTGCGCGATGCCGGTCTCATCGTGCTCATGCACGCCGGCGGCGGCAACTTCAAGGCACAAATGAAGAAGGCCGACGCGAGCGGGGCGCGCTTTGCTATCATCATCGGCCCCGAAGAACTGGCTGCCGGTGAAGTCAGTCTGAAATCCCTGCGTGCGGCTGATGCCCAGGTGCGGATCGCACCCGCACGCGTGGCTGGAATCATCCAACAGAGCGTTTGAGCGCTCGTCACAGGAACTTTGGAAACCCCATGGCGACATACGACCTCGAAGAACAGGAACAGCTCGCCGCGCTGAAAGCCTGGTGGAAGGAGCGCGGCGGCGGGATCATGCTCGCGGCCACGCTGGTGCTCGCCGCGATAGCGGCATGGAATGGTTGGACATGGTATCAACGCTCGCAGGGCGCGCAGGCTGCCGTGCTGCACGACACGCTGCAGAAGGCGGCGCGCGCTAACGACCTCAAGACGACCCGGGAGACTGCGGGGGCGATTCTGGAGAACTTTCCGCGCAGCGCTTACGCGCCGCTCGCAGCGCTGGTGTCGGCCAAAATCCACTTTCAAGCCGGAGACCTGAAGACCGCGCGCGCGCAACTTCAGTGGGTCGTCGATCACGCGGGGAGCGACGAGATACGCTCGATCGCCGCCTTGAGGCTGGCGAGCGTCCTGCTCGACGACAACGAGCCCGACGCCGCGCTGAAAATTCTCGAAGCAAAGCCTCATCCGAGCTTCGAAGCGCTCTACGCTTCGCAGCGCGGGGACATTCTCGCTACGCAGAAGAGACGTTCCGAGGCGCGAGCCGCGTACAGGACCGCGCTGGAGAAGGCCGGAGCGGGACCGCTGCGCGACGCGCTGCGACTGAAGCTCGAGGCCCTCGGAGAGGGCTGATGCGGCGCCTTCTCCTCGCCGGCTTGCTCCTCGCCGGATGCTCGGGCTCGCCCGGGCCGAAGATGGCCGAGCTCCCGGCATTGCCCGCGAGCGTAGCGGTGCGCACGCTGTGGCAGGCGAACGTCGGCAATGCGGGAGACGCCATATTGTTTCCCGCGCTGGCGGTCGACGGCGTCTACGCCGCGGCGCAGGACGGCACCGTCGCCCGCTTCGACGCGTCGAACGGGCGGGAATCGTGGCGGATCAATGCGGGCCGCACGCTGTCCGGCGGAGTGGGCTCCGACGGCACGCTCGTGGCGGTCGGAACGTTCGACGGCGAGGTCATCGCGCTCGACGGGCGTACGGGCGAGTCGCGATGGCGCGCGCGCGTATCGAGCGAGGTGCTGTCGGCGCCCCTAGTGACGGGGGATCTGGTGATCGTGCGCAGCGCCGACGGCCGCGTGTTCGCGCTCGACGCGAGGGACGGCAAGCGGCGTTGGCTGTACCAGCGGTCGAGCCCGCCTCTGTCGGTCAGGTCCCCCGTGGGCATGGTCGCCGACCGGGGCTATCTCCTCACCGGGTTTGCCGGAGGGAAGCTCGTGTCGATCGCGCTCGCCAACGGCGGCGTGCGCTGGGAGACGAACGTCGCCCTGCCTCGCGGAGCCACGGAACTGGAACGCGTCACCGACGTGGTCGGGCTGCCCGTCGCCGCCGAGCGCGAAGTGTGCGCCGCGGCCTACCAGGGGCGGATCGGCTGCTTCGACCTCGCCAACGGCAACGCGCTGTGGACACGCGAGTTGTCGAGCACTACCGGACTGGCGCTCGACGCGCGCTATGTCTTTGTCAGCGACGACAAGGGCGCAGTGTACGCTCTGGACCGTGCCGGCGGCGCGACGATCTGGAAGCAGGATCGCCTGTTCCTGAGGCGCCTGAGCGCGCCACTGGCACTGGGGCGAGAGGTCGCCGTTGGCGACGTCGAGGGCTACGTGCATTTCCTTTCGCGTGAAAGCGGCGCCTTCGTCGGCCGCGTCGCCACCGACGGCAGCGCGATCAGATCCTTGCTCGTGCGCCTCGACCGCGGGTTCCTGGTGCAGACTCAGGACGGGAATCTTTTCGCCCTGAGCACGGAGTAGGCGGGACGGGACCCGGCCACGGTCCTTCGCCATGAAACCCACTCTCGTCATCGTCGGCAGGCCCAACGTCGGCAAGTCCACCTTGTTCAACCGGCTCACGCGCACTCGGGATGCCCTGGTCGCCGACGTCCCGGGTCTGACGCGAGACCGCCACTATGGGCTGGGACGCCTGGGCGAGCGGCCCTACCTCGTAGTCGATACCGGCGGGCTGGAACCGGAAGCGAGCGGCGTGTTCGTCGGGATGGCCAGACAGGCGAGAACCGCAATCGCCGAAGGCGACGTCATCGTCCTCGTGACCGACGCCCGCGAGGGCCTCACGACGCGGGACCGGGCGATCGGAGAGGAGCTGCGGCGCATCGGCCGGCGCGTATTCGTCGCGGTCAACAAGGCCGAGGGCATGAACGCCGAGCTCGCGACGCTCGAATTCCACGAAATGGGCCTCGGTGCTCCGTACGCGATTTCGGCCGAGCACGGGGGGGGAGTGCACGAGCTGGTCGAAGCCGCGCTTGCCGATTTCCCCGCTGAAAAGGAGAGCGGCGAAACCGACAGCGCAGTACGGATCGCCATCGTGGGTCGCCCCAACGCCGGGAAGTCCACGCTCGTCAACGCGCTGGTCGGCGAGGAGCGTATGGTGACGTTCGAAGAGCCGGGCACTACGCGCGACGCGATCGACGTCGAGCTCGCGATACGGGGCCGACGCTATGTTCTCGTCGACACCGCCGGATTGAGACGCCGCGGGAAGGTATTCGAAAGCGTCGAGAAGTTTTCGGTCGTGAAGACCTTGCAGGCCATCGATCGGGCCAACGTCGCAGTCCTCGTCCTCGACGCCCAAGGCGGGATCTCGGACCAGGACGCGCACATCGCCGGGTTCATCCTCGAACGCGGCCGGGCCGTCGTGGTGGCGGTGAACAAATGGGACGGCATGGACAGCTACGCGCGCGACATGACGAAGCGCGCCATCGCGCGCAAGCTGAAGTTTCTTTCGTTTGCAAGGGTTCACTACATCTCGGCCCGCGAAGGCCGCGGCCTCGCGAAGCTCATGGACTCTGTGGACGCGGCCTATCGGGCTGCAATGGCCAAGCTACCGACCCCGAGGCTCACCCGCGCCCTCATCGCCGCCGTGGCGAAGCAGGCGCCGGCGCGCGCGGGACTCTCGCGGCCCAAGCTCCGCTATGCGCATCAGGGCGGAAGCAACCCCCCGATCGTCGTCGTGCACGGGACTGCGCTGAACGCCGTGTCCGACAGCTACCGTCGTTATCTCGAGGCCGATTTCCGCAGGGTGTTTCGGCTGGAAGGGACGCCCCTCCGGATCGAATTTCGCAGCGGCAGGAACCCTTATGTCGATAGGCGTGTCTGAGAGTGGCGCCAGTACATTGGCATTTTCCGCAAAACCCTTTACAGTAGACCTTCGAATAATACGACTCCGGGGTAAGCCATGAGCAACAAAGGACAATTACTACAAGATCCGTTCCTGAATACCCTGCGCAAGGAGCACGTGCCGGTATCGATCTATCTCGTCAACGGGATCAAGCTCCAGGGCCAGATCGAGTCCTTCGACCAGTACGTCGTGCTCCTCAAGAACACCGTGACGCAAATGGTGTACAAGCACGCCATCTCCACCGTCGTGCCTTCGCGTGCAGTCAATCTGTCGGTCGATCATTCCTCTCCCGAGAGCTGATACGGCCGCGCTACCGACTCCGACCTGGCGCGATGGCTGAGCGTTCGTCGGAGCGCAACACCGCCGTGCTCGTGGGCCTGGACTTCGGTGCGGGCGGCTACGCCGAGGGCATCGAAGAACTGGGCCTTCTCGCCGCAAGCGCCGGAATTCGGGCGCGGGCCCTGGTGCGCGGGCGCCGCGATCGACCCGACCCCGCCCATTTCGCAGGTTCCGGAAAGGTCGAGGAGATCAAGCGGACCGTGCAGGAGCAGGGTGCCTCGCTCGCCATATTCAATCACGTCTTGTCGCCGGTGCAGGAGCGCAATCTCGAGAAGGCGCTGGGCTGTCCGGTGGTCGACCGCACTCGGCTGATCCTCGACATTTTTGCCCAGCGCGCCAAAAGTCACGAGGGCAAGCTCCAGGTGGAGCTCGCGCAACTCCAGCATGCGGCGACGCGGCTGGTGCGCGGCTGGACGCACCTGGAGCGGCAGCGGGGCGGACGGGGGTTTCTCGGGGGCATGGGCGAGACGCAGCTCGAGGTCGACAGGCGCCTGATCGCGAACCGCGTCAAGATTCTCAAGGACAAGCTCGCCAAGCTCGGCCGCCGGCGCGAAGTTCAGCGGCGCGCCCGGGAGCGCGGCAGGGCTTTTTCGGTCTCGCTTGTGGGCTACACCAACGCGGGCAAGTCGACGCTTTTCAACACCCTGACCCGCGCGGGAGCGCTCGCCGAGGACCGGCTCTTCGCGACGCTCGATACCACCACGCGCAGGTTGTACCGGCCCGAGGCAGGGAACGTCGCGATCTCCGACACGGTCGGGTTCATTCGCGATCTTCCGCATACGCTCGTCGCGGCCTTCCGGGCGACGCTCGAAGAAGCCGTCCACGCCGACCTGCTGCTGCACGTGGTCGATGCCGCGAGCGATGCGCGCGAGGCGCAGATCCTGGAAGTGGACAAGGTCCTCGTCGAAATCGGCGCAGCCGCCGTTCCCCGGCTCCTGGTATGGAACAAGATCGACCGCAACGGCCTTCGTCCAGGAGTGGACCGAAACGAATATGATAGAATTTGCCGCGTTCGTCTAAGCGCAAAAACGGGCGATGGCGTCGATGGCCTGCGTCAGGCCCTCGTCGAGGCAACTGCCTCGAGGACATCTCCGGCGAGCCCGCCGAAATCGACAAAATCGACAGATACGCAGAAACTGGGCCAAGCGGCTACAACGTAGGATTCTCATGTCATTGAACGACCCGCAATGGGGCAAGCGAGGCGGAGGCAACGAGGGGCCGCCCGATCTCGACGAGATGTGGCGCAGGTTCAACCAGAAGCTGAACGGCTTGTTCGGCCGGCGCCGTGGCGGAGGGGGCGATTCCGGCGAGCCGCCGAGCGCGCGGCAGCTGAGCAGCGGAGCCGGCCTGGTCGGCCTGGTCGTTCTCGTCGCCTGGCTCGCGAGCGGTTTCTACATCGTCGTGGAAGGCCAACGAGGAGTCGTGCTCACTTTCGGCAAGTTCTCCGAGGTGACCACCGCAGGACTGCACTGGCGCGTGCCGTATCCCATTCAGAGCAACGAGATCGTCGATCTGACCGGAGTGCGCACGGTCGAAGTGGGCTACCGCAACAACGTCAAGACGAAAGTGCTGCGCGAATCGCTGATGCTGACCGACGACGAGAACATCACCGATATCCAATTCGCGGTGCAGTACATCCTGAAGGATCCGGTGGACTACCTGTTTACCAACCGCCGTCCCGAGGACACGGTGCTGCAGGCCGCGGAAAGCGCTTTCCGGGAGATCGTCGGCAAGAGCAAGATGGACTTCGTGCTCTACGAGGGCCGCGAGCAGATCGCGGTGTCGGCGCAGACCCTGATGCAGCAGATCCTCGACCGCTACAAGACGGGCATCTCGATCAGCAAGGTGACCATGCAGAACGCGCAGCCGCCGGAGCAGGTGCAGGCCGCCTTCGACGATGCGGTGCGCGCCAAGCAGGACCTCGAGCGGCAAAAAAACGAGGGGCAGGCGTATTTCAACGACGTCGTCCCCAAGGCGCGCGGCACCGCTTCGCGGCTGACCGAGGAGGCCAGCGGCTACCGCCAGAGCGTGATCGCGAACGCCGAAGGCGAGGCGGCGCGTTTCAGGCAGATCCTGGTCGAGTACAACAAGGCGCCGGGTGTGACGCGCGAGCGTCTTTACCTCGATACCGTCCAGCAGATCCTGTCGAGCGTCGCCAAGATCCTGATCGACGCCAAGGCGGGAAGCAATCTCCTCTACCTTCCCCTCGACAAGATCATCCAGATGACCGCCGCGACCGTGCAGCCGGAGGGGCAGGCGTCCTCGGCGCCGTCCCGCGTCACCGAGCCGCCTCCGGCGCCGGACACCGGAGCCCGCTCCCGCGACGCGCTGCGCGGGCGCGAGAGGGGGGAGCGCCCGTGAACAGCCGCTCCGGAGTCGCCCTCGCGATCATCGCGGGCTTGATCGTCCTCGCGGCTCTGTCCGCGTTCACCGTGGACCAGCGCCAGCGGGCCATCGTGTTCCAGCTCGGGGAGATCAAGGACCTGATCGACGAGCCGGGCCTGTACTTGAAGATTCCGCTGATCCAGAACGTGCGCTATTTCGACAAGCGGATCCTGACGCTCGATACGCCCGACACCGAGCGCTTCATCACCTCGGAAAAGAAAAACGTCCTGGTCGACTCTTTCGTCAAATGGCGCATCCAGGACATGCGCCAGTACTACATCAGCGTCCAGGGAGACGAGCAGCGCGCCCAGACGCGGCTGTCGCAGACCGTGAACGCGGCGCTGCGCGAAGAGTTCGGGAAGCGCACCGTGCACGACGTCGTATCGGGCGAGCGCGACGACATCATGCGCATCGTGCGCGACAAGGTGGAAGACGACGTCGCCAAGATCGGGGTGCAGATCGTCGACGTGCGGCTCAAGCGTATCGAGCTGCCTCAGGAGGTGAGCGAGGCGGTCTATCGGCGCATGGACGCGGAGCGCAAGAGCGTTGCAGCAGATTCGCGCTCGCAGGGCTTCTCCTTGGCGGAGAAAATCCGCGCCGAAGCCGACCGCACGCGCCAGATCATCATCGCCGAAGCCTACCGCGACGCCCAGCGCGTCAAAGGCGAAGGCGACGCGCGGGCCGCCGCCATCTATGCGCGCGCCTTCAACGAGAACCCCGAGTTCTACGCCTTCTACCGCAGCCTCGACGCCTACCGGGCGAGCTTCAAGAACAAAAGCGACGTGATCGTGCTCGACCCCAACTCCGAGTTCTTCAAGTACTTCAGAAACTCTGGAAGGGGCGGCAAGTGAATGGGCACGACGTTTCTCATGGCCTTTGCCCTCATGCTGGTCATCGAGGGTTTGCTGCCGTTCCTGCTTCCGGCGCTGTGGCGCAATACCTTCCGCCGCATCACGGAGTTCACTGACGGACAGATCCGTTTTTTCGGGCTCTCCTCGATGCTGGTCGGCCTGCTGATCCTGTTTTTC
>Ga0075426_10002364_pt1 | contig 13516 bp, 14 predicted proteins | sample SoiMethybrSBSTD5_FD_75304 | JGI IMG/M metagenome (GOLD analysis project Ga0075426, IMG submission 75304) | Bulk soil microbial communities from a Populus tree surrounding site in Tennessee, USA - Soil MetaG P. TD hybrid SBSTD5 | ecosystem: Environmental > Terrestrial > Soil > Tree plantation... | reverse complement strand
TCGAACCCCCAGCCTCTTGATCCGTAGTCAAGCGCTCTATCCAGTTGAGCTATGGGCGCGAGTGGGCGGTACTAGACTCGAACTAGTGACCTCCACGATGTCAACGTGGCGCTCTAACCAGCTGAGCTAACCGCCCGAAACACTCGACGGGTAGACGGTGAGACGGGTAGACGGGTAGCGGTTCGTAGTTCTGAGTGGGCAGAGTGAGTTCAGTCCTGACGACTCCGCCCTACGCACCGCTCTCCGTCTACCCGTCTGTCCGTCTACCCGTCTAGCAGTAGCGGGGGTGGGATTTGAACCCACGACCTCCGGGTTATGAGCCCGGCGAGCTACCAGACTGCTCCACCCCGCGTCGTTTGTCAGTGGGCCAGGCGGACGGCCGGACAGCGGGACCGGCACGGCGCGTCTTGCCCGTCATGTCCGTCCACCGGTCCGCCCGTCCCTCAGTCCGCGTTCGAGAGCGGGAAACGGGACTCGAACCCGCGACCCCAACCTTGGCAAGGTTGTGCTCTACCAACTGAGCTATTCCCGCGAGCCGCCCAAATCTAACTGCCCAGTGGGGCTGTTTCTACCGACCGGCTGCGCGCCCGACCGCCCGTCCGCCCGCAGTGGAGGCGAGGGGAATCGAACCCCTGACCTCGTGAATGCCATTCACGCGCTCTCCCAACTGAGCTACGCCCCCCGTATATTGGGCCCCGGCAAAACGCGTTCCGGCGGGAACACGGCATCTTACCGGGGCGTTCAGGTGGTGTCAAGCGATGTCACGCCCAGGCACGAACTTTTCGTCCTGTGGTCGGTATCACAGGATGATCCGGGATCCATAACGATGGCCAAGCGCATGCGACGGAAGAAGACCTCCTCCCCCGCCCGGGCGAAGCCCCGAACGGCTCCGCGCCCTACGGCGGCGCCCGTGGCCCCCGCCCCCGAGGCGAAGGCGAAGCCCGCCAAGAAGCGCGGGCGGCGCCGCGGGCTGTTGGCCGGCCTCGGCACCCACGAGCACGAGCGCGACATTCTCGATCAGTATCTCCACGAGGTGTCCAAGACGCCGCTGCTCACCCAGAAGGAGGAGATCGCGCTCGCTCGCAAGGTGCGCGCGGGCGATCAGGAGGCGATGCAGGAGCTCGTGAAGCGCAACCTGCGCTTCGTGATCTCGGTCGCCAAGAAGTACCAGAACCGCGGCTTGCCGCTCACCGACCTGATCGGCGAGGGCAACGTGGGGCTGCTCACCGCGGCCCGGAAGTTCGACCCGGACCAGGGCGTGAAGTTCATCTCGTACGCGGTGTGGTGGATCCGGCAGGCGATCCTGGCGGCGCTGGCGCGCCAGGGCCGCACCGTGCGCGTGCCCTTGAACCGCACGGCCGACCTGTCGCGCATCGTGCGCACAGCCGAGTACCTGCGGCAGACGCTGCGGCGTGAGCCCACACCGGAGGAGATCTCCGACGCCACCAAGCTGTCGCTCGAGGTCGTGCAGTCGCTCGCGGCCCTCAACACGGGGGACGTGCGGCTCGACGCGCCGCTCGATCCTGACGGCGATCGCTCGCTGATCGAGCGCTTCATCGCCGAAGATCTGCCTGATACGGAAGACCAGGCGATGGACCGCTTCCTGTCGGACGAGATCGAGCAGGCGCTCGGCACGCTGCAGCGGCGCGACGCCAAGGTGCTGCGCCTCTATTTCGGCCTGGACGGGGGCCGCGAGCATACGCTCGAGGAGATCGGCGGCATGCTCGGCGTGACCCGCGAGCGGGTGCGGCAGCTGCGCGATCGGGCATTGAAGCGGTTGCGGGATGGCGATGTGGGGAAGGCGTTGGCGAGCTTCGCGGCGTAAGCCCCGTTCCACGCTACAGGTTGCACGTTGCACGAACGGCCGGTGCGAGATCGCGCCGGCCGCTTTGTTTCCGGTCCCTCGTGCAACGTGCAACGTGCAACGCGTGACGTTACCTTAGGCCCGTGATCGAACGTCTGGGCCGAAAGACCGTCGACGCGATCAAGGCTGTCGGCGCCTTCGGCCACTTCGTACGGGATCTCGCGCGCGCCGTCCCGGACGTCGCGGTGTGGGGACGCCTGACGCTCGTGCAGTTGCGGCGCGTCGGCGTGGACTCGCTTCCCGTCGCCCTGTTCATCGCGGCGTTCACGGGCGTCGTCCTGGCCCTGCAGGCCTCCTACACCTTCACCGGCACCGTCCCCCTCTACTTCGTCGGCACGCTCGTCGGCAAGACGATGATGCTCGAGCTCGGGCCCGTGCTCGCCGGGCTCGCGCTGGCGGGCCGCGTCGGCGCCAGCATGGCCGCCGAGCTCGGCACCATGAAGGTCACCGAGCAGGTCGACGCGCTCGAGACCCTCGCCTACGATCCCCAGAGCTTTCTGGTGCTGCCGCGCGTCGTGGCCGGGACGACGATGTTCCCCGTCATCGTGGCCCTGGCGATCCTCACCGGGATCGTCACCGGCTGGATCGCGAGTCTCGTGCTGCTCGATCTCTCCACCCAGGAGTTTCTCAAGGGCCTGAAGCTGTTTTATCGCTTCAAGGACACCTGGTTCGGTCTCTTCAAGAGTGCCACCTTCGGGTGCACCATCACCCTCGTGGGGTGCGTCGTGGGCCTCTCCACGCGGGGCGGGGCGGAGGGCGTCGGCAAGAGCACGACCCGCGCTGTCGTGTATTCCGCCGTACTGCTGCTCGTGCTCGATGCCTTCTGGGCCCTGGTGCTGTTGCGGTGATCGAGTTTCAGGACCTGCGCAAGGCGTTCGACGGCCGCCCGGTGCTCGACGGATTCACGCTGCGCGTCGCGGACGGCGAAACCACGGTGATCATCGGGTATTCGGGCACCGGCAAGAGCGTGGCTTTGAAGCACGTGGTGGGCCTGTTGCAGCCGGATGCCGGCGACGTCATCGTTGACGGCCGTGCCGTGTCCACCCTCGACCGGGCCGCGCTCACGACGCTGCGCCGCGAGATCGGATTCGTATTCCAGTTCGCCGCGCTGTTCGACTCGATGTCGGTGTTCGACAACATCGCCCTCGGGCTGCGCCGCCGCGACCTGTCGGACGACGAGATCGCCGCCCGCGTGCGCGAGGCGCTGGCGCTCGTGGACCTGACCGGCGCGGAGGAGCGCTATCCGGCGGAGCTGTCGGGCGGCATGCGCAAGCGGGTGGGGATCGCGCGCGCCATCGCCCTGCGCCCGCGCTACATCCTGTACGACGAGCCGACCACCGGGCTCGACCCAGTGACCTCGGCGGTGATCGATCAGCTGATGGTGCGCACCCGCGAGCACCTGCGGGTGACCGGGATCGTGGTGACGCACGACATGCGTAGTGCCTACACCGTGGGGGACCGCATCGCCATGTTGTACGAGGGCAAGATCCGGCAGGTGGGGACCGTGGCCCAGATCCAGGAGACGGAGGATCCCGTGGTGCGGCAGTTCATCGAGGGACGCCCGACGTGAAGCGCGAGAACGAGTTCGCCGTCGGGGTGGTGGTGATCGCCGCGTTCGCCGTCGTGGTGGCCGGTGCCCTGTGGCTCTCGGGCGCGCACCTCGGGCGCACCGAAGCGGTCTACCCGGCGCGGTTCCGCACCGTCGGCGGCCTGGGCGTGGGCGACCCGGTGGTGCTGCGCGGTGTACGCGTGGGCCGGGTCGAGGCCATCCGGCTCGCCAGCGGCAACTGGGTCGAGGCGGACTTGAAGATCTACGCCGGCACCCAGCCCCCGCCCAAGCCCGCCGTGATCGCCGCGTCGGCGTCGCTGTTTGGCGAATGGGCGGCTTCGCTCGTGCCACTCGATCAGCTGCCCAACGATCCCAACATCCGGCAGGCGATCGCCGAGGCGCAGGCCGCCGGGAGCGGCAAGTGGCCGGGCGCCACGCTCCCCGACATCGGGCAGCTCACCGCGCAGGCGAGCCGGATCGCGACCGATATCGCCACCGTCTCGAGCCGCATCCAGAGTGCCTTCGATTCCGAAGCCGTGAACGAGCTGCGGCGCTCGATCAAGGACTTCGGCCAGGTGGCGGACAAGCTGGTCCGGGTCACGAACGAGCAGGCCGACGTCCTCGGCTCGGTGGGATCGAACCTGCGGCAAGGCTCCGACGTGCTCGCCAAGGCCGCGACCAACCTCCAGACCACCCTCGGCCGGGTGGACTCCGCCACCAACCAGGGCCAGCTGGCCACGATCCTGAACAACTCCGCCTCGACCAGCGCCAACCTCAAGTCGGCCTCCCAGGACTTCCGCGACCTGCTCGATGCCGCCCACAAGAACCAGGAAAGCCTGGTGCGGGTGCTCGTGTCGGCCGACAGCGTGATGTCGCGCATCTCCAACCGCAGCGGCACCCTGGGCCTGCTCGTCTCGGACTCGACGCTGTATCGCGAGACCACACTCACCATGATCCAGCTGCGCCAGCTCTTGTCCGATATTCAGGCCAATCCGCGGAAGTACTTCTCGTTCTCCGTGTTCTAAGCGAATGCGGAATGCGGAATGCGGAGTGCGGAATTGCAGGGCGAGGTCGATCCCGCGGGCCGGCCGTTCGGCTCGACGCTCGCGCGATCCATTCCGCATTCCACATTCCACATTCCGCATTCCGTGAGCGGTGGGAACGTGAAGCGCCGCCAGCGTCGCGCCCAGCGCGAGACCTCCGCCGGCGGCGTCGTGTTTCGCCGCACCCCCGACGGCGAGCCGCGTTTCCTGCTGATCCGGGACGCCTATCGCAACTGGGGCTTTCCCAAGGGCCATCTCGAGGTCGCCGAGCCCCCGGCCGTGGCGGCGCGGCGTGAGGTGGGCGAGGAGACCGGGCTCGACAACCTCGTGCTGCACGGACCGATCCGGGTGATCGACTGGTACTTTCGATTCCGCGGCAAGACCATCCACAAGTACTGCCACTTCTTCCTGTTCGAGTCGAAGCACGGCGATCCGGTGCCGCAGACGGACGAAGGCATCACCGATTGTGCGTGGCATCCCGCCGATGCCGCCCGCCGCACCATCTCCTACGACAACGCCCGTGAAGTGCTGGAGCAGGCGACCGCCATGGTGCAGGCGCTCGCCCACGTGGCGGACCAACCGGGCCAGGGTGGGGGAGCCACGGGATGACCGCCGTGGTGCCGGTGTTTCATCCCCGCGCCGAGCCGCGGCGAGCCGTGAAACGGGGGTACCCGCGCGCCGCCGGCAGCGTACGGCTGTGCCGCACGCTCGGCGCCGTGGAGCGGTTGCTGTACCAGCGGCTGGTCGATGCCGTGGTGCTCGACGTCAAGGCCGCCCCGGACGGCGCCGCCGCCCTCGCCCTGCCCGCGCGCTTCCCGCGCATCCCCATGTTCGTGCTCTCGGCCCTGCGCCCCGACGACGGAGCGCTGCTCGCTACCTGTCATGCCTCCGGCTTCGCGGGGCTCCTGGTCGAGGGTGTGGACAACGCCGTCGCGGGGGAGTGGATCGCGGCGCGCACGGCCCAGGTCGCGCTCCGCGCCGCCCTGGCGGAGGCACCCCGCCTGCTGCGTCTCACCGATCGCCTGCAGCTCGCCGCGTGGGAGGAAGTGCTGCGCCGTGTCGCAGTTCCCATCAAGACGGCCCAGCTGGCGGCCGCCCTGCGCGTGACGCGCGAGCACCTGTCGCGCGAGTTCGCCGCTGGGGGGGCGCCCAACCTGAAGCGCGTGATCGACCTCGCCCGCGCCGCCTGCGCCGCCGATCTGCTCGGCAACCCCGGGTACACGGTGCGGGCCGTGGTGAAGATCCTCGGCTACGCCTCGCCCAGCCATCTCGCGGGCGTGGCCCGGCGCGTGGCGGGTGCGACGCCCCAAGAGTTGCGCACGGTGGGGGCAGCGGGGGTGTTGGCGCGGTTCATAAGAGGAAGGACGCGGTCGAGAACCTGAATGCGAAATGCGGAATTCGGAATGCGGAATTCCAGAGTGCGTTCGTTCCGCGCGGGTAGCCGGCACCTGGACGCTTGCTCGGTCTATTCCGCATTCCATATTCCGAATTCCGCATTCTTGTGGTATTCCGCACTCTTGTGATAAGTTTCACAATCTCCTAACCGGCATCCCAATGGCCACCGATTCCATTCTGCGCCCCGGCGAGCTGAAAGAGATCCTCCTCAAGGAAATCCAGGCGGCCGACCTGGCCGAGCTCGACGTGCGCGAGGTCGGCACCGTGCTCGAGGTGAAGGACGGCATCGCCCGCATCTACGGGCTCACCTCGGCCATGGCGGGCGAGATGCTGGAGTTCACCGCGTCCGAGTCGGGCGACAAGGTGGTCGGCCAGGCGCTGAACCTCGAAGAGGACAACATCGGTGCCGTGATTTTCGGCAATTACCTGGAGCTGCGTGAGGGAGACGAGGTGCGCCGGACCGGCCGGGTGCTCGACGTGCCGGTCGGGCCGGAACTGGTGGGACGGGTGGTGGATGCCCTGGGCCGGCCGGTGGACGGGCGGGGCCCGATCCACACGACCAAGACCCGCAAGGTCGACATCGTGGCCCCGGGCATCATCAAGCGGCAGCCGGTGAAGGAGCCGCTCCAGACGGGGATCAAGGCGATCGACTCGATGATCCCCATCGGCCGCGGCCAGCGCGAGCTCATCATCGGCGATCGGGCCATCGGCAAAACGGCCATTGCGATCGACACGATCATCAACCAGAAGGGCGAAGGGGTGATCTGTGTCTACATCGCGATCGGCCAGAAGAACTCCACCGTCGCCGCGGTGGTGGAGCGGCTGAAGGAGCACGGTGCGATGGACTACACCATCGTGGTCGTGGCCTCGGCCTCCGAGCCCGCGCCGATGCAGTACATCGCGCCGTTCTCGGGCTGCGCCATGGCCGAGTATTTCATGTACGACGAGAAAAAGGCCGCATTGTGCATCTACGACGACCTGTCGAAGCAGGCCGCGGCGTACCGCCAGCTGTCGCTGGTGCTGCGGCGCCCGCCGGGTCGCGAGGCCTACCCGGGCGACGTGTTCTACCTGCACAGCCGCCTGCTGGAGCGGGCGGCGAAGCTCTCGAGCGAGATGGGCGGCGGCTCCCTCACCGCGCTCCCCATCATCGAGACACAGGCGGGGGATATCTCGGCCTACATTCCCACCAACGTCATCTCCATCACCGACGGCCAGATCTTCCTCGAGACCGACATGTTCTATTCGAACGTGCGGCCGGCGATCAACCCCGGCGTCTCGGTGTCGCGCGTGGGGGGAAGCGCGCAGATCAAAGCGATGAAGCAGGTGGCGGGGCGGCTGCGGCTCGACCTGGCGCAATATCGTGAGCTCGAAGCGTTCGCCCAGTTCGGCTCGGAGCTCGATCAGGCGACGCAGAAACAGCTGGCCCGCGGCGCGCGCGTCGTGGAAGTGCTGAAGCAGCCGCAGTACGCACCGATGCCCGTCGAGCAGCAGATCATGATCATCTTCGCGGTGACCAACGGCTTGCTCGACGACGTCGCGGTGGAGCACATCAAAGCCTGGGAGCAGGGCTTCCGGGACTTCATGAGCGCCCAACACCGCGACGTGGGTGAGGAGATCCGGGGGCGCAAGGTGCTGGGCGACGATCTCGCCGCCCGGCTGCGTGCCGCCATCGCCGAGTACAAACAGATCGCCACTGACTAATGGCGCAGACCCGCGAGCTGCGCCGGCGGATCAAGTCCGTCCAGAACACGCGCAAGATCACCAGGACGATGGAGCTCGTGGCCACGTCCAAGCTCAAGCGCGCGCAGGACCGGGTGATCGCCGCCCGGCCCTATGCCGCCGCCCTCGCCGAGGTGATCGCCGACCTGTACGCGCCGGAGCTGGCGGAGCGGTTCCCCCTACTGCGCCAGACTGACCCCGGGCGCAAGCCCGGGGCTCCCGGGGTCAGTAGGAAGGTTGCGCTGATTCTGATCACCGCCAACCGGGGGCTGTGCGGGGCGTTCAACGCCAATCTGATCCGCGAGGCTCGGCGCCGCATCGAGCAGCTCGAGGGCGAAGGCGCTGCCGTCGACCTGCACCTGATCGGCAGGAAGGGGATCACGTACTTCAAGTTCGCCAAGCGGCCCCTCGCGTCGCAGCGGACCGACGTGGGTGACCGGCCCACCGCCGCCCAGGCCGCGGAGATCGTGACACCCTTGATGGCGCAGTTCGAGTCGGGCACCGTAGACGCGGTGGACGTGGTGTTCTCGCAGTTCAAGAGCGCAGTGAGCACGCCACCCACGACCCTTCGCATCCTCCCGATAGCGCCGCCCGGGTCGACTGACCCCGGGCGCAAGCCCGGGGATGGCGGTGGCGGGCGCGGGAGGGCGGGGAACTACATCCTCAAGCCCTCGGCCGAGGCGATTCTCGAGCAGCTGCTGCCGTTGTACGTGCGGAATCAGCTGTACCGGGCGCTGGTGGAGACGGCGGCGGCGTTCCTGGGCGCGCAGCGCACCGCCATGAAGAACGCGACCGACAACGCCGGGGAGATGCTCGACCTGCTGCGGCGCACCTTCAACCGGGCGCGTCAGGCGCAAATCACGCAGGAGTTGGCGGAGATTGTGGGTGGAGCGGAAGCGTTGAAAGGCTAGGGGGCTGGGGGCTCGGGGCTGGGGACTCGGAACTACCCGAGGCCCGAGGCCCGAGTCCCGAGTCCCTCGAACGGGACTACCATGGCGACGAAAAAGCACGAGAAAACGACGAAGTCCGCGGGCGCGACGAATGTCGGCAAAGTCGTCCAGGTGATCGGCCCCGTGCTCGACGTGGAGTTCGAGCCGGAGCACCTCCCCGAGCTCTACAACGCGGTCGTGATCGATCATACCGGGCATGGGGGCGACGGTGGGCCCACGATCCGTCTGACCGCCGAGGTGCAGCAGCACATCGGGCGTAATCAGATACGGGCGGTCGCGATGAGCTCGACCGACGGCGTGGTGCGCGGCATGGAGGTGGTCGATTCGGGCCAGCCGATCACGGTGCCGGTCGGCGAAGCAGCGCTGGGGCGGATCCTCAACGTGCTGGGCGAGCCGGTGGACGAGGGCGAGCCGATTCCCACGACGGCGGAGCGGTGGCCGATCCACCGCGAGACCCCGAAGTTCGTCGATCTCGAGCCTAAGACCGAGGTGTTCGAGACGGGGATCAAGGTGATCGACCTGATCGCCCCGTTCGTGAAGGGCGGCAAGATCGGCCTGTTCGGCGGCGCCGGCGTGGGCAAGACGGTCATCATCCAGGAGCTGATCCACAACGTGGCCATGGGCCACGGCGGGCGGTCGGTGTTCTGCGGCGTGGGCGAGCGCACCCGCGAGGGCAACGACCTCTACCTGGAGATGAAGGAAAGCGGCGTCCTCAAGTCCTGCGCGCTGATCTACGGCCAGATGAACGAGCCGCCCGGCGCGCGCCTGCGGGTCGGGCTCACGGGCCTCACCGTCGCCGAGTACTTCCGCGACGTCGAGGGCCAGGACGTGCTCGTGTTCATCGACAACATCTTCCGGTTCACGCAGGCGGGGTCCGAAGTGTCGGCGCTGCTCGGCCGAATGCCGTCGGCGGTCGGCTACCAGCCCACGCTCGCCACCGAGATGGGCGAGCTGCAGGAGCGGATCACGTCGACCAAGAAGGGCTCCGTCACGTCGGTGCAGGCGATCTACGTCCCGGCTGACGATCTCACCGACCCGGCGCCCGCGACGGCGTTCTCGCACCTCGATGCCACGGTCGTCTTGTCGCGCCAGATCTTCGAGCTCGGCATCTACCCCGCCGTCGATCCGTTGGCGTCGTCGTCGCGCATACTCGACGCGCAGTATCTGGGGGAGCGCCATTACAAGGTCGCCATCGAGGTGCAGCGCATCCTGCAGCGCTACAAGGATCTCCAGGACATCATCGCGATCCTCGGCATGGACGAGCTGTCGGAAGAGGACAAGCAGCTGGTGGCGCGCGCGCGGCGCGTGCAGCGGTTCCTCTCGCAGCCGTTTTTCGTGGCGACCCAGTTCACCGGGCTCGAGGGCAAATACGTGAAGCTCGAGGACACGATCAGCTCGTTCGAGCGCGTCGTGGCGGGCGAATTCGACCACCTGCCCGAGCAGGCGTTCTACATGGTGGCCGGGATCGACGAGGCGCTCGAGCAGGCTAAACGACTGGCCAGCGCCTGAGTGATGCACGTCACGGTGGTTTCACCCGAGAGGGCGGTATTCGATGGTGCCGCCGACGCGGTGATCGCGCCGGCGTTCGACGGCCAGGTCGGCATCCTGCCGCGCCACGCGCCGTTTCTCACGCTGCTCGGCGCCGGTGTGTTGCAGGTGCGACAAGGGAGCACGTCGAGCCGTTTTCGGGTGGCCGGTGGCTTCCTCCAGGTGGTGGGAGGGGGCGACGCCGTGCGAGTGGTGGCCGATCGGGTGGAAACGGCTTGACAGATCCGCGCCTCGCTCTTAGCGATGTGGCCTTCACTCTTCCCCTGATCCACAGGCAAAGGGAGGCTTCCACATGCGGAAGTGCATCGGCAGCGCGCTGCTCGTAGCGGTTCTGGCGACGTCCCCCGGTCTCGTGATGGGGCAGCGGCGGGCAGCCGCGCGGCCAGCCCCCCGCTCGGCGGACCGGCCGTCGTTCGGGCTGGAGCTCAATTGGAGTAGCGACGTGGACTTCGGGATCGGCGGGCGGGGCGTGTTCCCGCTCGAGTCCCTGTTCCCGAAAACACCGCTCGATGGCATCGTCTCCTTCGACTACTTCTTCCCCAGCGTGCCGTCCGGTTTCAGCGGGCACTACTGGGAGATCAACGGCGACGTGGCGTACCGGTTCACCGTCCCCTCGCGCAGCTCGCTCCGTCCCTACGCGGGCGGCGGCCTGAACATCGCTCACGCGTCCGCCGGCCCGTCGGGTGGTACCAGTGTTTCCGCGACCAAAGCGGGTCTGAACCTGCTCGGCGGTACCACGTTCAGGGTGCGGGGGTCGCACCTCATCCCGTTCGTGGAGGCCCGCGGCGAAGTCGGTGGTGGGAAGACTTTCATTCTCACGGGCGGCGTTCGGTTCTAGCTCCCGGCGCTACGTCGCACGGCTCGCCCGCTGCCCGCGGGCGGGCCGTCGCGTTGGGGGGGACCGCGCGGAACGATGCCGGGCCGTCTGGGTACCCTGTCTCACGCTCTCTATCGTTTGAGGCACCGAGCCATGGGACGTGAGGTGGCGTTGCTGGTGGCGGTCGCTGTGGGCGCAGGGGCGCCGGTTGCGCGTGGACAGGCGACCGGCATGCCGTCGTTCAACGCGCCCTATCGCGCGTTTCAGCGGTCGGAGTTCGGCGCGGTGTTCAGCTTTCCCGACGGGGGCGGCACCGGGATCGAGGGCGCCTATCGCTACGCGAGCGGCAAGCTCGATATCGGGCTGCGCGGCGGCATTTTCGATCCGCCCGGCGCCGGAAAGTCCGTGCTGCTCGCAGGTGTCGAAGCGCGCGAGCGCGTGATCACCCACACGGTCGATTTCCCGCTCGACGGCGCCCTCGTGGCCGGCGCGGGCGCCGACCTGGTGAGCGGTGGCTCGCAGCTCAACATCCCCGTCGGACTGTCGCTCGGACGTCGCCTCGATCCGCAGGGATCGACGGTGAGCATCGTACCGTACGTGCAGCCGACGCTGGCGTTCATCGTCGGCGACTTTCCGTCCGATCTGGTCTTCGGGTTCGGGGTCGGCGTCGATTTCCGGCTGTCCCGGGTGCTCGACGCGCGCGTCTCGGGCGGCCTGGGCGATCACCCGTTTACGGGTGTGTCGATCGGCGCCGTCTGGGTGCATTGAGAAAGACCCCGTTGTGGAGGTTGGGGAGGTTGTGGAGGTTGTGAAAGGTTGCTCATTCTTGAGAGGTCACTTATGAAGCGCATGGTGTCGATCGTGGGTGTGGTGATGAGCCTTGCGGCGCCGGCCGCGGCCCAGTGGCTTGGCATGCCGGCGTGGAACAGCCCCAAGGGGGGCACCGGCGTGACGTTCTACGGCGACTACGGCGCGCCCAACGACAGCGCGGGAAAGGGCCACGCGTTTGGCGGTCGTGCCGCGCTCGGCATCGGGACGATTACGCTGACCGCCGGCGTCGCCTCGTGGAAGCCCGAGGGCCAGAACGCGCGGGCCACCTCGTACGGTGGCACGGCCGCGTTCCGACTCATCGGGGGGAGCCTCATCCCCGTCTCGGTCAACCTGCAACTGGGCGCGGCGCACAACGCCATGGGTACGTCGGGCGTCGACACCCTGCCGGCGTCGACGACGGTGCAGGGTGCCGTTGGTCTGAGCGTGCCACTGCCGACTCCGGGAATCAGCATCGAGCCCTACTTCTCACCCGGCATCCGCTACCACAAGCTCTCCAACGCGCCGATCGGCGTGAAGGACCACCAGACGAATTTCGGCTGGGTGATCGGGGGCAACTTCAGCTTCGGCATGGTGGGGATCCACGTCGCCTACGACTCGGAAAAGTTCGACAACGGTACGCATGGCGTGCTCGGTGTCGGGGCCGACGTGGGACTGCGGCTGCCGATGGGCTTGTAACCCCTGTTCACAAGCGTAATTGAAGCCGCTACCTTTGGGGCGCGCCACACCCGGCGCGCCCCGTCCGTTTCCAGGAGCCGTGTGACTCGCAGACTTGCCACGCCGGTGTTGGTGCTGGCGCTCGCCCTGGCACCGAGCGGCTGTGCGCTTACGCTCGATGCGACGCACCTTGGCGTGCCGGTCTCGCTCGCGAGCTCCGCCGAGCGGCCGGACTCGGGCACGCAATTCAGCATCACCAAACACTCCATCTACCTGCTCGTCGGACTCGTGTCCGTCTCGCAACCCAACCTCGAGGACGTGCTTGCCGGCCAGGTGGGCACGGGAGCGCGGATCGCCAATCTGCGCGTCAAGGTGCGGAGCCGCTGGAGCGATCTGCTCGTCACGGGATTGACGCTCGGGCTCGTGGTTCCGCGGTCGGTGACATTCGAAGGAGTCGTCGCTGGGAAGTGACGACTGACCCCGGGCGCAAGCCCGGGGCTTCGCCCAGCCTAGCCCTTCACCAGTTTTTTCACCAGCTCCGTCGTCCGCTCCGCCGCCCCGCGTCCCTCCCGCACCAGCCGCTTGCCCGCGTCGCCCGCCTTCTTGCGCGTCGCGGGGTCGTGATGCCACACGAGCCACTGCGAGTGCAACGCGTGCCGCCCATCGCTCGTGAGCGCGACCGCGCCGCCCCGCTCGAGCAACAGCGTCGCGTCCCGGCTCATCTGCCAGTGCGGCCCCACGGCTACGGGAACGCCGAACACCGCCGGCTCGAGCACCGAGTGGAGGCCCGCCCGGTGGTAGCCGCCCCCGACGAACGCCACGTCCGCGAGCGCGTACAGGTCGGCGAGGATGCCCACGCGATCCACCACGACCACGGGCGCGGGGGAGCTGTGCTCGACCTGGGACAGCCGCACCGGCCGCGGCAGTCCCAGTTTCGCGGCGAGCGTCGTGATGCCCGCCAGGTGGTCGGGATTGGGCTCGTGCGGGGCGAGCACGAGCCGCGCGCTCGGGACTTGCGCCACCAAATCGACGAACGCGGGGAGGACGACGGCTTCGTCGCTCGGCCAGGTGGAGCCCGCGACGATGGTGAAGGTTCCGGCGGGCGCGATGGCGAGGCGCGCGAACGGGTCGCGGGTGCGGTCGAAG
>Ga0075426_10002359_pt1 | contig 13530 bp, 8 predicted proteins | sample SoiMethybrSBSTD5_FD_75304 | JGI IMG/M metagenome (GOLD analysis project Ga0075426, IMG submission 75304) | Bulk soil microbial communities from a Populus tree surrounding site in Tennessee, USA - Soil MetaG P. TD hybrid SBSTD5 | ecosystem: Environmental > Terrestrial > Soil > Tree plantation... | reverse complement strand
GTCTCCGCGGCGGCCTCGGCGCCGTAGATGCCGTCGCCCCACTCGATGACGTTCAGATACAGCTCGAAGATGCGCGCCTTCGTCAGCGTCGCTTCGAGCCGCCGCGCGATCATCAGCTCGCGCAGCTTGCGCAGCGGATTCTTCGACGGCGACAGGTAGAGGTTCTTCGCGAGCTGCTGCGTGATCGTGCTGCCGCCGCGGAGGAACCGCCCCTGCGCCCAGTCCTTCTCGATCGACTTCCGCAGCTCCACATAGTCGACGCCGTCGTGCTGCCAGAACGCATCGTCCTCCGCGACGAGGACGGCGCGCTTCAGCGGCGGCGAGATCGAGCGGTAGCCGATCCACCGCTGGATGCGGCGCGGCTGCTTTCCCTGCGCCCGCGCCTCGCGCGCGCGCAGCTCGATGAACGCGGTCGTCTGCGGATTCGATGTCCTGAGCGGACGGACGTCGGGCAGCGTCAGATAGATGTACGCGAAGAGCGCGAATACGGCGGCGGCGGCGGCGACGATGGTGCGGCCGAGGAACCGGATCACGCCGGGACGCTGTGCCCCGCGTGTGCCTGCCCTCCGTAGCCCTGGCGAAGGAGGGCTTGCTCGAGCGCGCCGCGCAGCAGGACGACCAGCCGCGGCGACGAGCTGGCGCCCATCAGGCCGATCCGCCAGATCCTGCCGGCGAGCGGTCCGAGGCCGGCGCCGATCTCGATGTTGAACTCCTCGAGCAGCAGCGCGCGCACCGCGGCCTCGTCCGTGCCGTCGGGGACGCGAACCGCATTCAGCGTCCAGAGCCGCTCGCCCTCGCGCGGGAGCAGCGAGAGTCCGAGTCCGTTCAGCGCATCGACGAGCGCGCGGTGATTGTCCTGGTGCCGCGCCCAGCGCGCGTCGAGGCCTTCTTCCTCGACGATCGACAGCGCTTCGTGCAGCGCGTACACGAGCGTCGAGGACATGGTGTGGTGGTACTTGCGCCGCAGCCAGTAGTCCTCGAGCAGCGACAGATCGAAGTAGAAGCTGCGGCATTTCACGCGCTGTTCGAGGGCGCGCGGACCGAAGACGACGGGCGCGAGCCCCGACGGCGCGCCGAGGCATTTCTGCGTGCAGCTGTAGACGGCGTCGAGCCCCCACGCCCCGGCCTCGAGCGGATGGCCGCCGAACGACGTCACCGCGTCGACGATCGTGAGCGCGCCATGCCCGCGCGCGATCGCCGCGAGCTCCCGGATCGGATTCAGCACGCCCGTCGACGTCTCGGCGTGGACCATCGCGACGACGTCCGCTCCATGCTCCTCGAGGTGCCGCCCGAGCGCGTCCGGATCGCAGGCGCGGCCCCACTCGACGTCCAGCCGCGACACCGCCGCGCCGTATCGCTCGCACATCTGCGCCAGCCGATCGCCGAAGTAACCGGTGACGACGACAGCCGCGCGGGCGCCGGGCCGGACGAGATTGGCGACGACGGTCTCCATGCCGGACGTGCCGGTCCCGGACACCGCGAAGGCGAACGAGCCGTCGGCTGCGCGGAACGTCCGCAGCAGCCGCGCACGCACGTCGTCCAGCAGCTTCATGAAGAGCGGATCGAGATGGCTGAGCGTCGGCGCCGCCATCGCGCGCATGACGCGCGGCGCCGTCAGGCTCGGGCCGGGTCCGAGCAGGATGCGATCGACGTCGGGCAGCAGACTCACGCCGGGATCTCCTCGAGCGCGGCGATCGCGCCGCGCAACTGCGGGATGGCCGCATCGGGCACCGGCGCCAGCGGCGGACGCGGGACGCCGACGTCGCAGCCGATGATCCGCAGCGCGGCTTTCAGCCCGGGCACGCCGTACGTCGGACCGAGCAGCCGCGCGATCGGCATCAGCTGACGCTGCGCCGCCAGCGCCTCGTCGTGGCGTCCGGCCCGCGCGAGCTCGAACAGGCGCACGCACGCGTCCGGCACGACGCACGCCGGGGCGAGAATCCCGCCGACCGCGCCGACGCACAGCGCGGCATAGAACGTGGACGTCGTGCCCGCCAGCACGTTGAAGTCGCCCGGCGTCCCCGACACGAGATCGTTGATGACCGCGACGTCGCCGCCCGACTCTTTCATCCCGATGATGTTCGGATGCGGCGCGAGCTGCGAGACCGCCGCCGGCAGCAGGTTCACGCCCGTCAGCGCGGTGAAGTTATAGAGGAGCACCGGCACCGGCGACGCATCGGCGACGGCCGTGTAGTGGCGCACGAAGGCGTCGGTCGTCATCTGGCTCTTGAAGAATCCCGGCGTCCGCACGAGGACGGCGTCGGCGCCGTGTTCGGCGGCGCGCTTCGCCGCGCGAATCGCCGCGTTCGTCGACTCGCGGCCGGTGCCGACGATGAACGGCCGCCCGGCGGGCACCGCTTCGCGCGCCGCGACGATCACGCGGTCGGCCTCGAAATCGTCCATCAGCGCCGCCTCGCCGTTCGAGCCGAGGACGATGAAGCCGGTGAGGGGCCGCTCGATCCACTTCGCGAGCGCCGCGCGCAGCCGCCGGGTGTCGACCTGATCGTGTTCGTCGAACGGCGTCGGAATGGGCGCAAATACGCCGGAAAGATTCATCGAATGGATTCTACGCCCGACGCGCGGTCCTGCAGTACCAGATTCACTCCGAGCACGACCGCGAACATCGCCACCGCGGGACTCAGCAGCCACGGGAAGTCCGCGAGCGCCGGGATGTTCGACGCATCCTCGAGCATCGTGCCCCACGTCGCGGCCTGATCGGGAAAGCCGAGGCCGACGAACGACAGCGTCGCTTCCGCCACGATGAACGCCGGCACGAGCAGCGTCGCCTCGACGGCGAGAAAGCCGCGCGTCGCCGGCAGCAGGTGGCGGACGAGCAGACGCAGGTCGCTCGCGCCGAGCGCCCGCGCGGCCGCGGCGTAGTCGCGGTCGCGCTCCGACCGCACGATCGCACGGACGCCGCGCGCGACGAACGGCGCACCGACGACGGCGAAGATCGACGCGAGCAGCAGGAAGACCGCCGGCGTGCCGAGCGCGAGCGGCAGGACCGCGCGCAGCGCGAGCGCGACGTACATCGCCGGGAGCACCATCACGAAATCGGTCGCGCGCATCAGCCCATCGTCGATGCCGCCGCCGACGTAGCCGGCCGCGCCGCCGATGGCGCTGCCGGCCGCGAGCGCGGCGGTGACCGACAGCAGCGCGAGCGCCAGCGAGATGCGCGCGCCGTAGAGGAGCCGGCTGAAGACGTCGCGGCCGTAGCTGTCGGCGCCGAGGATGAGCAGCGGCGCCGCCCGATCGTCCGACGACCGGACGAGCGATCCGCGCGCCAGCCACACGAGCGGCACGACGCGCGATCGATCCTCCTCGAACCGCTGCTCGAGCTGATCGACGAGCCGCCACGGATGGATGAACGGCGCGTGCCAGGCGCCGGATGCGTCGACGAGATGAACGACGGTCGGCGGCGCGTGGAGCCGTCCCGGCAGCCGCTCGTCGGGCGCGTGCGGCGCGAGGAGCGGCGCCGCCGCCGAGCCGGCGATCGTCAATGCGACGAGCGCGACGCCGACGCGCTTACTGCGCCGCACGCGGATCCACCGCTCCGAGCGCGAGGTCCGACAGGAGCGTTCCGCATGCGAGGAAGAAGGCGCCGGCGCCGGCGCATGCGGCGACGAGATACACGTCGCGCCCTCGAAGGGCGTTCAGCATCAGGCTCCCGAGGCCCGGCCACGCGGTCACGACTTCGACGATGAACGATCCGCTGAGGAGCGTGCCGACGACGAGGCCGTAGAGGGAGGTCACCGGACCGAGCGACACCCTGAGGGCGTCGCGCCACACGATCCGCGCCCGCGGCACGCCGCGCGCGGCGGTCGCGACGACGAACGGCTCGGCCATCGCCTCGCTCATCGCCTGCGACTGCAGCCGCTCGAACATCGCCGCGAGCGGCAGCGCGAGCGCCGACGCCGGGACGATCAGGTGACGCAGAAGGTCCGCGAATTCGTCGCCCCGGACGACCGACGCCGACCGCATCCCCGCGATCGGCAGCCACTTCGTGCGCGCGCAGATGAAGACGAGGAAGAGCGACGTCAGGATCGGCGGGAGCGACACGAACAGAATCGAGACCGATCGGATCGCCGCCCCCAGGGGCCCGCGGCGGCGGCTGCCCGAGACGACGCCGAGCGGGATGCCGACGAACGTGGCGAGCGCGAGCGCCGTGGCCGCGAGGATCGCGGTGTTGGCCGCCCGCTCGGGGACGAGCTCGCGGACCGGCCGGTCGTAGAGGCACGAGTCGCCGAAATCGCCGAGGGCGATCCGCCCGAGCCAGTCGACATACTGCGCGCCGATCGACTTGTCGAGGCCGTAGCGCGCGCGGAGGCGTTCCGTTTCCCCGGAGCTCTGCCCCGCCCGCGTCACGCAGTCGCCGGGCGACAGACGCGCGAGGATCAGCGACCCGGACGACACGGCGACGACGAGCAGCGCCGCGAAGGCGAGGCGCCGCAGGACGTACCGCGTCAATGGACGACCGCGAGCGTGTCGGGCGCCCACAGGATCGGGTAGAGGCCGAGGGCGGGCGTCGCGTTGGCCACGCGCGCCGAGATCGCGGCGTACACGTGCGGCACCGCGAAGTAGACGATCGGCACGTGTTCGGCGAAGACGCGCTGCACCTCGTCGAACAGCCGCTTGCGTTCGGCCTCGTCGGGCGAGGCGACCTGCTTCGCCATCAGTTCGTCGATCTGCCGCTCCCACGGCGTCGCCGGCGTCTTCTGCTCGAGATTCCAGAAATGCGACGTGCCGGCGCTGAGCCACACGTCCTGCGTGAGCGCCGGATCGGTATCCGACCACAGCGGGTTGAAATACACCGCGTCGTACTTCTGCGATCCCATGACGGTGGAGATCACCGTGTTGCCGTCGAGCATCGCGAGATCGACGGTGATGCCGATTTTCTTCAGGTCGTCGCGGATCACCGTGGCGCCGCGCTCGAGCGGTGCGCGGCCCTTCTGCGTCAGCAGCGTGAACCGCACCGGCGTGCCCTTCGCGTCCTCGAGGACGCCGCGGCCCTTGCGGTCCACGAGCCCGATCGTGGCGAGAATCGCCTTCGCGCCGGCCGGATCGTACGGCACTTTCGGCGTCCCTTCCCAGTACCACTTCCGGTTCGACGGCGTGAACGGACCATAGACCGGCTCCGCGGCGCCGAGGAACACCGTGTCGGCGAACGCCTTGCGATCGACCGCCATCGAGATCGCGCGCCGCAGCTCGTCGCGCTGCAGCCACGCCGCGCGCGGGTCGCCGGCGAACGCCCCGGGCTTCAGGTTGATCCAGAAGGCGTCGGCTTCGAGCCCGAGACCGAGGTCGAGCAGCTTGACGCGCGACGTATCGCCCGCGCGCCTGAGCGTCGCGTAGGCCTCCGGGCCGAGCGGCCGCACGGTTGCGTCGAGCTGGCCCGCCTGCAGCCGCAGCAGCTCCGCGTTCTGATCCGGAATGATCTCGACGGTCAGCTTGTCGAGATACGGAAGCGGCGTGCCGTCGGCCGCCTTCCGCCAGTAATGCGGATTGCGCGCGAAAACGAGCCGCTGTCCCGGTACGTACTGCGTGAGGACGAACGGCCCGAGGCCGACGACGTCGGACGGCGGCGTCGAGACGCTCCACGCCCTGGCGAACGAGCCGTCCTTCAGCGCCGCGCCGAGCTTGTGGCGCGGCAGGATCGGCAGGTTGTCCAGCAGGCGCACGCCGGGTGCGAACGGCGTCGCGAACGCGATCTCGACGGTGTGCGCATCGGGCGCCGTCACCGTCAGCCGCTGTCCCGCAGCGGTCTGCATCGAGTCGGCAAGCACGGTGTCGGCGCGCTTGTCGTACACCGCCTCGAACGTAAACAGCACATCGTCGGCGGTGAACGGCTCGCCGTCGGAGAAGGCGACATGCTCGCGCAGCTTCAGCGTGACGCGGCGCCGGTCGTCGGAGGTCGTCCAGCTCTCGGCGAGCCACGGTTCGACTTCCTGCGTCGTGTTGTTGATGCGAACCAGCTTGGCCTGCGTGAGGATCGTCAGCAGGTCGGTGGTGCTGTCCTGCGCTTTCAGGCGGTTGAACGACCTGGGATCGGTGCGGAGGGCGGTGACGAGCTCGCCTCCGCGTGCCGGTGCGGTCGCGGGCGCGACGGCCGCCGGCGTCGAGGAACCGCCGCACGCGCCGAGCGCGATCGCCGCGACCAGCGCGGAGAAGCGCGTCACGATTCCTGCGTGTCTGGTCAAAAACTGCCTCACCGGCCAAAAAGCTGACCGATCAAAATTGCATGCAACTCAACCTGTGGACGACGACTTTGCGTGCAAAAACAGCCGTCTCGCCGCCTTTCACGCCCGACCTGGCTAGCTTTTTGGCCGAGGCGCGACCGCCGAGCCAGTGCCTGTTCCCGCCATCGTATTCCAGTAACTAAAGACGAGGCAAACACTTACCGGCGGTCGTGCACTCCTGCGCACCCGAAGCCGAGCCTCGGTACCGGACGTGCCCTCTGAGACGGCGCCGGAGGGACAGGACAGATGGCCGTAATGGACAGCGTGACGGATCGCTATGCGTCTCGTATCGGCCGCAGCGTATCGCTCGACCATGCTGCGGAGCTGCTCGGAGTATCGCGGCGCACCATTTACAACCGCATCCGCGACGGGCGGTTGCAGACGATTCGCACGCTGGGCGGATCGCAGCGCGTCCTGCTCGAGTCGATGCCGTCACCGCCGCCGCAGCCGGTCGAGGCCGCGTTCCGGCGGCCGGCCTGAACCTCGTCGCCGTTTCACGTTTCGCGTCGGAGCCGCTCCCCATGCCGATTCGCACGACACGCCGTTCTTCCCGCCCGCGCGCCCTCGCCGGCACGCTCGGCCTGGCGGTCTGGTTCGCCGCCGCGCCGGCCGCCGCCGAGCATCGTGCGCGCCTGAGCGCGGACCTGGCCGATCAACTCGCCGCCGGATCGCAGTCGATCGACGTCATCGTGCACGGCGACGTCGACGCGATCGCGGCGCGCTACAACCTCGTCGTCAAGCGGCGCCTGCGGAGCGGGGCGGTGCTGCACGTCAACGCGGGGCAGCTCGACGCGCTGCAGCGCGACGAGGCGGTCGATCACCTGTCGGGCGACATCAGGGTGCAGTCGACGGCGTACGACGTCACCGCCGAAGCGATCGGCGCCGATCAGGTCTGGGCGGGCGCGGACGGCCTGCCGCCGCTGACGGGCAAGGGCGCGACGATCGCCGTGATCGATTCAGGGATCGACGAGCGGCACAACGCGCTGAAGAAGCGCGTCTTGCACACCGAGGATTTCATCGGCGGCGACGGCCGCGACGCCTACGGCCACGGCACGCATGTCGCCGGCATCGTCGCGGGCCAGGGCGGGCGCACGGCCGACACGCGGGATCTGAAGGGGATCGCGTACGGCGCGTACCTGTTGAACCTGCGCGTGCTCGACGGCACCGGCGCCGGCACCGCCAGCAGCGTGGTCGAGGCGATCGACTGGGCGGTCGAGCATCGCGAGGAATACAACGTCCGGGTCATCAACCTGTCGCTCGGCGCGCCGGTGCTGCAGCCGTACCGCGACGATCCGATGTGTGAGGCGGTGGAGCGCGCTGTGCGCGCCGGCATCACCGTGGTCGCCGCCGCGGGGAATTACGGGAAGACGCCCGCCGGGACGATCGTGTTCGGGCTGATCACGACGCCGGGCAACAGCCCCTATGCGCTGACCGTCGGGGCGATCGACACGCACGGCACCGCGAAGCGGAGCGACGACACGCTCGCGTCGTACAGCTCGCGAGGGCCGACGCGGTACGACCTGATCCTGAAGCCCGACCTCGCCGCGCCGGGGAGCCACATCATTTCCGCCGAAGCCACCGATTCGTATCTCGCGATCATGCATCCGGAGCGGCATGTGGCGGGAAACGGGCCGAATGCGTTCATGCAGCTGTCGGGGACGAGTATGGCGGCGGCAGTGGTCAGTGGTGCGGTTTCGCTGATTGTTGACCAAGACGAAGGATTACGACCGGCCGCCCAAAAGCAGTTCCTGCAGCTCGGCAGTTCGTTTATTTCCGATGCGGGGCTTGTTGGCGCCGGTGCCGGCAATCTTAACGTGCTTGCCGCCTGTCTCATTGCAAAGCGGCCCGACAACACCGTTGCAAGTACATTGATCGGTGGCGAAACAACTTCGTCGGACAGGATTTCGTTTGATGCAACTGGCATCGCCGGAACGTCGCTTGTCTGGGGCGCTCTGAGGGTCGTCGTTAACAGCGACTCGCTAGTTTGGGGAGCGCTAACCGTATCGAATTCATCGCTCGTTTGGGGCGCAACCGCTGCTGGCGTATCCGGTACGAGTTTGGTGTGGGGAGCCAGCGGCGACGCCCTGGTGTGGGGAGCCAACGGTGACGCCCTGGTGTGGGGAGCCAGCGGTGACGCCCTCGTGTGGGGAGCCAGCGGTGACGCCCTCGTGTGGGGAGCCAGCGGCGACGCCCTCGTGTGGGGAGCCAGCGGCGACGCCCTCGTGTGGGGAGCCTAATCTAACTGACAACAACGCACACAGGAGAACTTATGACGACGACGATTATAGTTTGGGGCTGATCGGCCGATAATTCGGCGGGCCAATGGCCGAACGAGTTCGAGCGACAACCCGGATGACACGCCTCGGTCACGTGTATCTGGCGACGGTGATCGCGTTTGGAGTAGCGGCCGTAGGGTCGTCGTTGTACGAAGTATTTCAGAACCCACTGGCCAACCAATGGTACCTTCTCGCTGCGCTCACTCTCGTCAGCGGTTCAGCGACCGTAACGTTACCGACCGTCGGTGCCTCAATCTCTGTTTCTGAGACGTTCGTCTTTGCCTCCGTCCTTCTCTTCGGCCCATCTGCAGGAACGATTACAGTCGCGCTCGATGGGTTAGTTATCTCCTTTTGGCTTGCCAAGCGGCTGCCCGAATGGTACCGCGCGCTGTTCAACATGGCGGCGCCATCCATCGCGGCTTGGGTCGCGTCTCATCTGTTCTTCGCCGCCGCCGGGATACAGCCGCTCTTTAATGCCACCACGCCGATCGATCGCCTATTCGATCGTCTATTCATTCCTCTCGTGATCTTTGCCGTGGTGTACTTTGGTGTTAATAGCTGGTTGATTACATTCGCCGTCGCATTCGAGAAACATCTATCACCGTACCGTGTCTGGCGACAGAACTTCTTGTGGCTATCTCTTAACTATTTCTCGGCTGCGTCAGTCGCATTGCTCCTAGTCATATACTCAAGACAAGTCGACATCAGATTCATTGGAATGATTGTGCCTCTACTGCTCGTACTCTACCTAACATTTAAGACAACCATGGGACGTGTCGAGGACGCAAACAGGCATGTTGAGCAGCTTAACGGCTTGTACTTGTCGACGATAGAGACTTTGGCCATGGCTATCGATGCGAAAGATCAAGTCACACATGGCCACATCAGGCGCGTCCAGGCCTTTGCGACGCAGCTTGCACGCGAAGTTGGCGTCCGCGACGAGACTTTGCTTAAGGCGATCGAGGCAGCAGCTCTGTTGCATGACATGGGGAAGTTGGCGGTTCCAGAGTACATTCTGAACAAGCCAGGCAAGTTGACCGAAGCCGAATTCGAGAAAATGAAACTTCACGCTAGTGTTGGTGCCGACATCCTATCCGCGGTCGAATTCCCGTACCCCGTTGTTCCGATTGTTCGGCATCACCATGAGAACTGGGATGGCACCGGCTATCCGGCTGGTCTACATGGCACTGACATTCCTATCGGCGCTAGGATCCTTTCCGTGGTCGACTGCTTTGATGCGTTGACTTCCGATCGACCCTACCGACCGCGCTTGAGCAACGAGGAGGCGCTTCGCATCCTTCGCGACCGTCGCGGTACAATGTACGATCCCTTGATCGTCGACACGTTTGCCAGAGTGCATCAGTTAATTGTCCCGGCGATTACTCATGTCGGGCCTCCCACTGATGCGCTGAATGAGATCGCGAGCGCGAGAAAGAATGTCCTACCGTCCATGAACTCGCCCGTCTTAGACGAGATCGCTGCAAGCGCTGATGAGATGCTCACGGTGTATGAGCTGGCAAGAGGATTAGCTGGCCAGGTGAGCTTCAATGATGCGGCTGACATTATTGTCAAGCATATCCGGCGCCTGATTCCGTGTTCCTTGTGCGTGTTCTTCACGTATCGCAGTGGCACAGCTGAGCTTGAGGCTGAGCACTGTGTTGGCGAGGGCGCTTCGCTTGTACGCGGTACTAGGATCCAAGTCGGGCAACGACTCAGCGGATGGGTTGCCGCAACGCGTCAAACCATCTGCAATTCGGACCCGACGCTTGATTTTGGCGAGGTTGTTAGATCTCGAGTGGTCAAACTGCGAAGTTGCCTTAGCACACCATTAGTCTGCGACGGTTCGTTAGTCGGGGTACTGTCTCTGTATTCGGATGATACCGACGCTTTCTGCGAGGATCATAGGCGAGTGATCGAATTGGTTGGTGGTCATGTCGCGCGGACATTTAAGAGCGCCATCGAATTTGATGAAATGCCTCGGCGCGACCCGTTGACGGGGCTGCCTAGCGTCACGGCATTGGACGAAATCGTCAAGCCGGGAGATCAACTCGCAGCGTATTCGGTCTTGTTCATCGACGTCGCGCAGCTAAAACAAATCAACACTTCCTACGGCCGGACTGCCGGTGACGATGTGTTGCGACACGTTGTGGATGCAACCCGTCGTGGCCTCCGAGTCGCTGATATTTTATTTCGTCATACAAGTGACGAGTTCGTCGCGTTCTTGAGCGGCGCGGATGCCGAAACCGCGGATGCCGTCGCTCGACGCGTTCGGCAAAACATAACGGCGCATCCGGTGCGCCTGGCAGACGGCTCTACGCTGAACGTGACGATAGCGGTCATCGCCGCCTCTTCGCCGAGGGACGGATCCTCAGTGAGGGATCTTGTCAGTCGGGCTAGAATCCGCGCCGCCTCGGAGCCTGGGGACTGGGGCTCCACGGTCCACTGACCAGGACTGTGACTTTCGCTATACTTACGTCGGTTATTGTCTGATGCCTGCACAGAACTGATAACGATCTCATAAGAAAATCGTTCCAGAGACGCAGACTACGGGCAACAATCCCTCCGTCCGCGCGGATGGGAAACATGGATTCTCTACAGCATGCTCTGGAACTTGCGAGATCCGGTCGATTCCGGGAATCGCTACTGGCGATGGCCAAAGGAGTCGTTGCCAGTAGGCATCGAGACGCGGCGGCGGTGCTTCGATGCGAACTGTTAGAGCGGACAGGAGCCTATTCGACAGCTTTTGATCTTGCACAAACGCTTCTGCGATCGAGAACACTATGCGCTGAATACCGCAGCACATGCGAATTTGTCATCGGTCGTCTACTGACGGAACTCGGTGACCTTGCACCCGCTAAAGCCCACCTGCAACGGAGCGCGACGATTGCGTCTGAGAGTCATCTCTATGAGCGACTGGCCTGGGCTCAACAGCGCTTGCTGCTGATCCTTCTTGACGAAACCGGATTTGAAGTAGCCGCCCCTCTTTTGTCCGAACTGCGACTCAACGCCAGCCGGTCTGGCAATCCCCATCTGTTTGCGATCGTCCATCTGAACGTCGCCGAGATGGAGAGCAAGCGGGGGGCTCTTATGAGCGCGGAACACCACATCCAACGTGCCGAATCTATTCTCGCCGACACGCCAAATGTCTGGTTGCAGGCAGTCACGGCGCAGAACCGCGCCGCGCTGTCCTGTCTCCGACTGGACTTCGAACACGGGTTGGCTTTCGCGAGACAGGCGAAATTGCTTTCCGAAGACTCCGGTTGGGCAGTCGGTTACACGGTAAGTTTGGCGAACCTTGGACGTCTCCTGTACTTAACCGGTCAATTTGAGGAGGCCTACAATCTCTGCGAACAGGCGCGACTTAGGTTCAGCCCCCACGGTGATAACTACAGCGGCAATCTCGAAACTCTAGCCGCGATCAGGCTAGCGCAGGGTTCGTTCGAAGAATCCGAATCGCTCTTGCAACAGATCGCCGCGCGTGGTGAAACCTGCGAAGGCCTGCGAGACCGATTCGTTTATAGACACTCGTTGCTCACTTACGCCCAATTATTGCGCAGGAACGGGCGAGAGCGCGAGGCTGGCCTTGCTCTCGACGAAGTGCGCGAGCGTGGAGTGCGGACGCGAGACGGTTCATTGCTGGCGAGAGTGCAACTCGAACGCCTGCACCTGATGTCCGGCGCTGACCCCGCTGCGATGACGTCGGCGCTCGAGGCGTTATCCGAAACGCTCGTCGCCCAACCGCCTGATTTTCATGCCGAATACGAGGGTGCCGTCGGAAAGGCGCTTCCTCCGGGCGTCGAGCGTGACGGTCACGTGGCCAGAGCGACAACCATCTTCGAGTCGCTCGGCCACCGTCTCGGACTTCAATTGATGCGCTCGTCGGTCGAAACGGCTGTGCCCGACGCCGGCGTTCCCGCGACAGCCGAGCCATCCGATCCGCGCGCGCCCGCGCCGACGCTGATTCAGGGCCTGGCCTCCCTGGTCAATCATGCCGGTCGCCCGCGGTTGATCGCCTGCGAGCTCCTGGACATCCTTCGACTGGCGCGGTGTGTTCAGGCGGCGTCGGTGGTGTCCTGCAAGGCGGACGGGACGCAGGATCGAATCGCCGCGTTCGGTGACGACGATGCGCCGGATACGAAAGTGCGGGAAATCGTCGTCGGACGCGACTCCGACCGAACGATCGTCCTCAAGGCGTGGATCAGGATCGACGTGGAGGCCGCGGCGACGCTGAACGCCGTGGCGGCGGTCGTGCACGGACTCACGGAACTGGCGCAGTTCCGGGTCGACAAGGCGGAACGCGAACGGATCTGGCCCGTCGACGCCGTCAATATCAACGGACTCGCCGGGTCCGTCATTTCAGGACATTTGCGCGACGTCATGAACTTCGCGCAGCGCGTCGCGAGGACATCGGTCAGCGTGCTCATCACCGGAGAGAGCGGCACCGGCAAGGAGATCATCGCACGAGCCATTCATGACTATTCGGCGCGGGCGGCGGGTCCGTTCGTCCCGTTCAACTGTGCGGCGCTTCCCAAGGAGCTGGTGGAGAGTCAGTTGTTCGGGCATCGTCGCGGGGCCTTCACCGGCGCAGAACGCGACTACACGGGCGTCATTCGGAGCGCGAATGGCGGGACGCTGCTGCTCGACGAAGTCGGCGAGCTGATCCCCGAGCTGCAGCCAAAGCTGCTGCGGTTTCTCGAATCCGGCGAAATCTCCCCCCTTGGCGAGCCGTCGCCGCTGAACGTCGACGTGCGGATCGTGGCTGCGACGAATGCGAACCTCGAGGAAGGGGTTCGCTCTGGACGTTTCCGCGAGGACCTGTTCTACCGCCTGAACGTCGTCCGCCTGTCGCTTCGCCCATTGCGCGAGCGTCGCGACGAGATACCGGCGTTTGTCAACCATTTCGTCGCGCGGTTCGCCGAAGCGTTCCACAAGGGTCACCTCGAAGTCGCCGATGAAACGCTCGAGCGGCTGCTCCTGTACCGATGGCCGGGCAATGTCCGCCAGCTGCAGAACGAGAT
>Ga0075426_10002356_pt1 | contig 13543 bp, 8 predicted proteins | sample SoiMethybrSBSTD5_FD_75304 | JGI IMG/M metagenome (GOLD analysis project Ga0075426, IMG submission 75304) | Bulk soil microbial communities from a Populus tree surrounding site in Tennessee, USA - Soil MetaG P. TD hybrid SBSTD5 | ecosystem: Environmental > Terrestrial > Soil > Tree plantation... | reverse complement strand
CGAAGCGAGCGGCGATCTCGGGTCGTTTCATCATGTCTCGTATCCAGGTGCTCATCGTAACTGGCTCGATTCTGGCGCCGTCCCGATCGCCGTCCGGCGCTGCTGCCCGCCCTTAGGCGAGCATGGTGGCAAGATTATTGCTTCCGGCGGCCGTCCGCCGGGCCCTAGTGCTGGCCGCCGTCCGTGCCGCCCAGGGTACGCAGGCTCATCTGCAGCATCACCGTGTTGTTGGCCTGAACATTGCCGCTGGCCGTGAAGTCGCCGATGTAGACGAGGCTCAGCATGTAGCAGTCGTCGATATAGCCGACGCTGAACCGGGTCTGATCGAATTTGCCGGCTTCGATGTCGTAGCGCAATGCCGTGGAGACCGACCAGTTCGGGTTGATCTTGTACGACGTCATGGCCAGGACGCCTTCGCGCCGGGTCAGGAACCCGAGCTCGGGCTGGGCCGCATAGTCGCCATAGAGCATCGTGAGCCGCCAGCGGTCGAAGTTGGCCGCGCCCTCGACCTCCAACCGCTTCAGCGTGAAGTCGTTCTCGTCGAAACGGAAGCGCGACGTGAACTGGTAGATGCGGTTGGGCTGATACTGCAGCCGCGCGACATAGTCCGAGCGGTTGGTGTCGAGGCCGCTGTTGACGCCCGTATTCGTCGGATCGCTGACCGCGAACGAGTTGGTGCCGAACAGCTGGTACGACTCGCCGAACAGGGCGTTGAAGTTGCCGAACCGGTTGAATTGGGCCGTGTATTGGATGCCCACGTTCGAGCGGCCGCCGCCCTCGACCCGGTCGTAGCCCGAGAATTTGTCGATCTTGAACAGGTTGGTGTCGTCGAAGACGAGGCTCTGCGCGTCCTCGTTCGGCAGGCGGCCGATGTTCGGCTCATTCGGCCGCGCGATGACCTGGGCGATCGGCTCGATCGTCTGCGTTCCCCACGACTGCACGTTGATGAACGGGTAGCGGTACTCGAAACCGACGGTTGGCATCACGCGCGCGAGGTCGGTGGTCCCGGTCTCGATGTAGTTCGATACGCCGACCTGCTGGTCGATCGAGGCGGTCGCGAGATCGACGCGCAGCGACGCGAACGGCGTGAACACCTGACCGAACGGATCGATGAACTGGCGCCGCCACGAGGCTTCGGAAGTCCAGCGCGTGTAGCTGCCCGGAATGCCGCGCAGCAGGCAGTTCGCCGGTATTTTCACTGCCGGGTCGGCGCTCGCCTGGCTGCACAGGCCGTTGTTGACCGCGTTGGCGCTGATCGCATCGAAGCTCGCGAGGTCGCGCTGCAGGCTGGTGAAGTTGCTGGTGAAGCTCACTTCGCCGCCGAACACCGGCTGGTCGAAGGTCTTGTTGTAGTCGATCACCGGCAGGATGTTGGGCAGCTCGCCCTGCACGTCGGAGGTCGAGAAGCCTTGGTAGTGCATGGTGCGCGCTTCGAAATAGCTGCGCTCGCCACGCCCGGTCAGCCAGAGCTGAGACGTGCCCTCGGTGAGCGAAGCGCCGAACGGATCGGGATTGCGCGCCTGCAGCGAGGTGATCTTGTAGTCCTGCAGGAAGGTGATGTCGGTGACGGCGATCGCATCCCAGCCCCAGGTCCAGTTGGAGGTGAGATTGAACTTGCCCGACGTCTCCACGCTGCCGCGGAAGTCGCGGAAGCCCGGGGTCGGGTTGGCGCCGCCGAAATAATCCTTGTCGAGCTGCCAGATGCCGGCTGCGCGGATGGTGTAGGAGCCGTCTTCCAGGCGATGGCGGAACTCACCCTGGAGAAGAGGACCCTGTCGGGTGGTGAAGCGCGGCGAAACCGTCAGATCGTAATTCGGCGCCAGCGCGAAGTAGTACGGAATCTCGACGCCGAACCCGTAAGCGGTCGAGGAGGACAGGATCGGCATCAGCACGCCGGTCTTGCGCTTCACCGTCGGGTCGGGCTCGGCCAGATAGGGGAAGTAGCCGACCGGAACGCCGAAGAATTCGAGGCTCGCGTCCTCGAAATACATCATGCGCTCGTTTTGATTGTGGATGATGCGCGCCGCCTTGACCTGCCACAGCGGCGGCTTCTTGGGGTCGTCGGCGCACGGTTTACAGGCGGTGTAGACGCCGTTCTCGAACACCGTGACGTTGCCTTCGCTGCGGTTGGCGCGCAGCGCCGCCATGCGTGTGTCGTCGGCGGTCTCCACCCGCAATGAATCGACGAAGCCGTCTCGGTAGTCGTCGGTGAGATCGATGATCTCGCCGTGCGTGACCTTGCCGTCGGCTTCCGTCAGCTGTGCGTTGCCCTCGGCGCGCAGCCGCTTGGTCTTCTGGTCGTAGACGATCCGATCGGCCTCGATCGTGGCGCCATTGTAATAGATCTGCACGTTGCCGACCGCGGCAACGCGATTGTTGGCATAGTCGTAGTCGATCTCGTTCGCCTTCACGAGCATCGGCTGGTCGCCATTGCCCTTGTTGAGGAGCGATGGCGCGCTCGGCGGCTTCGGCCGGATCTGCTGGCGGAAGTTGAGGAACGGATCGTTCTGCGCAGCCGCCGGCGTGAGCGCCGCAACCCATGACAAGACGAGGACGATCGCGGCCGCGATGGCGGGCGCCGCGTTCCACTCGCGAATCGTTCTGGGTGGACGAGGGGTGGTCACAACGGCCATCACCCGTCCTCCTGGTACAGTAACGCCACGACCCCCGTCAGCCCCCCGACAAAGACCGGCAACCAAGCTGCTGCAATCGGATGCATCAGCTCAGCCTTGCTCAAATCGTCCGTAACCTTCGAGAGAACATAAAGCAGAAAGCCGGCGGCGGCGCCACTTAAAATCATTTTTTGCACGCCGCCGAAGCGAAAGAAGCGCAAAGAAACGGCGCCCGCCAGCAACACCATGGATGCCAGTACAAACGGCCGGGCGATCAGCTTCTGGTACTGTAACCGATAGCCCGCTGCCCCAAGTCCGGAGTGCTCGGCGATCTCGATATACAGTGGCAATTGCCAGAATGGCACGGTCTCAGGGGTGGCAAAGCTTTCGCGGACCTGTTCCGCGGTCAGACTAGTCTTGAGCAGGTACTCGCCGCGCTCGGCCGGCGGCGCGTTGTTGGAATAGACTCGGGCCTCGCTGAGCCGCCAGACGCCGCGCCCCAGCACGGCGGTCTTGGCCTCGATTCGCTCCAGGAAGTGCCCGGCCGTGTCGTACGTAAATACCGTCACCCCCCCGAGCCGTACCCCCTGCTCGGTGCTGGTCTGAGCATTGACGATCGACTCCCCGTCGGCGTTGCGCTGGCGAACCCAGAACGCGCTGCCGGCGGCCTGCAGCGTCGCTTCCGTATTCTCTCCAAGGAATTCCACCTCGAGGCGTTTCGAGCGTTCCTGCAGGGCCGCCGCCATCGGGTTGTAGGCCAAGGTTGCGAGCACGCCGAGCACGAGCGCCACCACCAGCGCCGGCGAGATGAACTGCCAGGCGGACATGCCGGCGGCGCGCGCGATGACGAGCTCGAGCCGGCGCGAGAGATTGAGGTAGCAGGACATCGCCGCGATCAGGATCGAGAACGGCATGATCGTCTCGGCGATCTGCGGTACCCGGAACAGCGACGTCTTCGCCACCACCATGGCGGGCACGTTGGCCATGCCGGAGGTCTTGCGCATCATCTCGATGTAGTCGACCAGCGCGATCAGCGAGAGCAGCCCGGCGAACACCAGAATCGCGGTGATGAGGAACCGCATCGCGAAATAGCGCGACAGCGTGCGAGTGCGCAGGAAGGGCAGAGGAACGTACTGGAACAGTGTGGCCGCGGTCATGGCGCCCTCACGTCGTCGCAAATCGGCGCGTCAGGCGCTCGGTCACGGCGGCGACGGCGCGCACCATGAAGGCGGGCGGCTCGATGATCACCGCCTGCGATATCGCGAAAACGCCGAGCGCCGCCGCGGCGAGCACCGCCACGTACTGGAAACTGAGCGCGACCGGGTTCTTGATGCCGAACACCATGCTGGCGAAGCCGATCAGGCGCAGCGCGACGACGCCGCCGACCGCCGAGATCAGCGACCAGGTGCGACTCTGCCGCGTCGTGCGCGGCGCGCCGAGATAGGCATAGGCGACGATCATGAAGGCGAGAGGATAGAACGGCGTGACGATTCGGTCATGCAGTTCGGCGCGGAACTGGCCGGGTTGTTTGAGCAGTTCCGGGTCCGAGGGATTCGGTCGTGCGAGATCCCAGGTGAAGCGCTCGCGCACCGAATAGCTCGGCGGACCGGCCTGCGCGCCGCCGGCGAGCCGCGACAGGTCGAAGGCATAGCTCTCGAAGCGCACGATGGTGGGATCGCGCTCCTCGCTCTCGTGCCGCTGGATGTTGCCGTTCTGCAGGAACAGATACGTGCCCTGCTGGTTCTGCACGATCTCGCCCTGCTCGGCCAGAATGGTGGATTGCTGCTTGGGGTCGCGCCGGTCATCGAGGAATATCCCGAGCAGCAGGCCGTCGGGCTGGCGCTCGCGGATGTGAAACGTCAGTCCGTGCTCGAGCGGGATGAAGCGTCCCGGTTGCACGATGTGGGCGACGAAATCCGCGCGGATCGCGGCGGCGAGCCGGCGCAACTCGCGCAGGCATTGCGGCGACACATAGGTGCTGAGCGCGATCACCAGGACGCTCACGACCATCGCCGCCGCCATGAAGGCGCGAAACACCATCCACGGCGACATGCCGGCCGCGTTCATGACGATGAGCTCGGAATCGGTCGCGAGCTTGCTCAGCACGTGGGCGGCCGCGATCACCAGCGCGATCGGCGCGATGACGAGAATCAACTGAGGGATGACGAGCGACGTGATGCCGACGAACGCGAGTACGGTCTGGCCCTGACTCGTGATCAGGTCGAGGTCACGCAGCGCCGTCGCCAGCCAGACGACGCCGGTGAGGCTGACCAGAATCAGCAGGAATGCGCCCAGCGTGGTGCGAAAGATGTACCAGCCGATCGAACCCATGGCGCAACGCTTCCCCCGTTGCCGCTCGGCGCGACGGCAACCCCGACCGAACGCGGCGCGCACCCCTGGCTACGCCGTCCATCCCCGATGGCCCCAAGTTCGCCCGACAAAGTGGCCACGACAAGGCAAACCCGTTGAGATTCCACAGCTAATAGTTGGAACCCGGGAGGGTGTTGCAGAACTGCCATGGGGGCCTGGTGTCCGGCTTCCAAAGGCCGTCAACATGCGCCGCGAGCGCTCAATCTCGGACTCGAAAGGACGCCGGCAACTCTATGACTCTAGTGCCGGTTTTGCACCCGACGTTCGGCAACGTACCCGCGAAATCATATGCACCTCCCATTTGCGGCACTAGGCGGCATGCCCCATCCGGGCCATAACAAGGTCCGGACGCCGCCCGATTTCCCGCCTGTGCCTATCCCGAAGAGGACCCTGTCATGGCCGACGGCCCGAGCATTGGATTTTCCCCGTTCGCGATGCCGTCTGCCGGTGTTCTCGTGGTGTTCTGCGATGATACGTTGAAGCTCGGTCCGGCGACCCGCCGCGTCCTCGGGGCGGCCGGTTCCGCCCTGATCGCGCGGGCGGCGGCAGCCGAGCGCTTCAAGGGCAAGAGCGGGGGCTCGCTCGAGCTGGTTGCTCCCGGCAACCTCAAGGTGGCGCGTCTGGTGGTCATCGGCTGCGGCAAGCCGGCCGACCTGACGCGCAAGGACTTCGTCAAGCTCGGCGGCACCGCGATGGGCAAGGTGCCGGCCTCGGCCGCGACCGCGACCATCGTGGGAGAGCTTCCCAACAAGGCGATGACGGCGGAGCAGGCGTGCGCGCTCGCCGTCGGCGCGCGCCTGCGGGGCTACACCTTCGATCGCTACAAGACCAAGCGCAACGAGGAGGAGGACAAGCCGCGCGCCATCAAGGTCGACATCGGCGTCGCCGATCCGGCCCGCACGCGCGCCGCCTGGGCCGCCAAGGGCGGGCTCGCCGACGCGGTCCTGCTCGCCCGCGACCTGATCAACGAGCCCGCCAACGTGCTCTATCCGGCCGAGTTCGCCCGGCGCGCCGGTGCGCTCAAGCGCCTCGGCGTGGCGGTCGACGTGCTCGACGTACCGGCGATGCGGCGGCTCGGCATGAACGCGCTGCTCGGCGTGGGCCAGGGCTCGTCCCATGACAGCCGGATGGTGGTGATGCGCTGGAACGGCGGCAAGCGCGGCGCGCCGCCGGTCGCCTTCATCGGCAAGGGCGTTTGCTTCGACACCGGCGGCATCTCGATCAAGCCGGCCGCCAACATGGAGGACATGAAAGGCGACATGGCGGGCGCCGCCTGCGTGGTCGGCGTCATGCACACGCTCGCCGCCCGCAAGGCCAAGGTCAATGCGATCGGCGCGATCGGACTGGTGGAGAACATGCCGGACGGCAACGCGCAGCGCCCTGGCGACATCGTCAAGACCATGTCGGGACAGACGATCGAGATCATCAACACCGATGCCGAGGGGCGCTTGGTGCTCGCCGACGTGCTTCATTATGTGAACACCAAGTACAAGCCCCGCTTCATGATCGATCTCGCCACGCTCACCGGAGCCATCATGGTCGCGCTCGGGCAGCAATATGCCGGCATGTTCGCCAATGACGATGAGCTGGCGCAGCGGCTCACGAAAGCCGGCGAGGCGTCGGGCGAGGCGGTCTGGCGCATGCCGCTCGGGCCCGAATACGACAAGATGATCGATTCCAGGTTCGCCGACATGAAGAACACCGGCGGCCGCTGGGGCGGCGCGATCACGGCCGCGCAACTGCTGCAGCGCTTCGTCGGCAAGACGCCGTGGGCGCATCTCGATATCGCCGGCACCGCGCTGTCCTCGCCACAGACGGACATCAACAAGAGCTGGAGCTCGGGCTGGGGCGTTCAGCTGCTCGATCGCCTGGTGGAGGACAATTACGAGCGCTGAGCCGCTCCTGAGCGGTGCGGCAAGGGATGCGCCGATGACCGAAGTGCTGTTCTACCATTTGCAGGGCCAGCCGCTCGAACGGGTGCTGCCGACGCTGATCGAGCGATCGCTCGAGCGCGGCTGGCGGGTGGTCGTGCAATCCTCGTCCGAAGAGCGGGTCGAAGCGCTCGATGCGCAACTGTGGACCTACCGCGACGACAGCTTCCTTCCGCACGGCACGCATCGCGAGGCGACCGCGGCCGAGCAGCCGGTGCTGCTCACCGTCGACGAACACAACCCGAACGCGGCCGCGGTGCGCTTTCTGATCGACGGCGCACCCGTGCCGCCGGATGCGCAGTCGTACCAGCGCATCGTCCTCATGTTCGACGGCACCGATGACGACGCGGTGGCCGATGCCCGCACCCGCTGGTCCGCCGCCAAGGCTGCGGGCTTCGCGGTGACGTATTGGCAGGCGGACGACACTGGGCGGTGGATCAAGAAGGCCTGACCTGGCGGGCGGGAACCGCGACTGGGCACCGCCGTAAAATCCGCCCAATTTCGCCCGCATGAAGCTCCATGGTAGGGTGGCATCGAGCGGGAGGGGGGAGAGGGATGCGGCGGACGTTCAACCATTTGTCAGGCGTGGCGGCGCTCGTTGCGGCGGGCGCGCTTGCCTCCTGCACGTCCTCGGTTCCCGACTTCACGCAGTTCAAGCTGCCCCAGCCGCGCAATTTCCTCCCCTCGAATTCCGGGACCTATGTGCCGCCATCATCGGCGGCGGCATTCAAGCCGGTGTCGGCGGCCGACCTCGTGGATGCCCAGGGAATGTGCCCCGCGCCGGCGGAAGCACCGGCGGCGCAAGCCTCCGATGCCGCTGCGCCCGCACCGGCCGCCGCACCGGCAGCACCACCGGCCGGAGTCGGCAACGTCGGCCTCAACATGAGCGAGTGCCAGGTCGTCCGTGCGATTGGCTCGCCGCAATCGGTCAATATCGCCGCCAATGAGCGCGGCGACCGCAAGGTCGTGATGGTCTACGCCGGCAACGAGCGCGCCGGCACCTATGAATTCGTCGCCGGCCGGCTCACGGCGCTCGAGCGGGGGCCCGAGCCGCCGGCGCCGGAAAAGCCGGCCAAGAAAAAGCCCGCGACGGCCACGAAGGGCAGCCGGAAGGCGCCGTCGACCTGACGACCGCGCGGCGTTGCGTGCTTTCGGCCGTCCGCGCCCCCATGGCGCGCCGGCCCCCACGACGCCATATTCGTTGCCGATCATCGGGATAGGGCGGCTTCGGCTCGCGGAACCTTGCGCATGAACAATTTGACCATCGATTCTTCCCGCCGTTTGCGGCGCCGCCTGCGTGGGGGCGCGCTCGTCTGCGCGCTGCTCGCCGGCTTCGGCCTCGCGACCGTCGACGTGGCGGGTTCGCCGCCGGCCTGGGCGCAACGCGCGCCGCATGGCGATCAGGCGCCGAGCGGAGCTCCCAATGCTGCGCCCTCGCGCGGGGCCGGACAGAACGCACAACGCCAGCTACCCGCCGACTCGACCACCGACCAGTCGATCGAGCTGCCCGGGCGCACGCTGCACTTCAAGGCGACGGCTGGATCGATTCCGCTCAACAATGGCGAGGACGGATCGCTGCTGGCCGAAGTCGCTTACGTGTCATACACGATGGACGGCGACGCGCGCCGGCCGGTCACGTTCGTGTTCAACGGCGGACCGGGTGCGGCTTCCGCCTATCTCGATATCGGCGCGGTCGGTCCGTGGCGCCTGCCGCTCGATCGGGTTGCGGTATCCACGCCGCCGGCGCTGCGTCCCAACGCCGAAACCTGGCTCGACTTCACCGATCTCGTGTTCATCGATCCTCCCGGCACCGGCTACAGCCGGATTGCAGGGAGCGGCGACGATGCTCACCGACGCTTCTGGTCGGTCGACGGCGACGCCGATGCGCTCGCCGTCTTCATCCGCAAATGGATCGAACAGACGGGCCGCCAGCAATCGGTCAAGTTCATCGCCGGTGAAAGCTACGGCGGCTTCCGCGCCCCGAAGGTCGCCCGCAAGCTGCAGGACCAGGGCGTCGGCATTCGCGGCCTGGTGATGATCTCGCCGGTGATCGACTTCGCGAGCTTCGGCGCACGCCGGCAGTCGGCGATGTCGTGGGTCGCGCATCTGCCCTCGATGGCCGCGGCCGCCATGGACGCCAAGGGTCAGTTCGATCGCGAGGCCCTGCGCGATGTCGAGCGCTACGCCGCCGGCGACTACCTGCTCGACCTGCTCAAGGGCGAGCGCGATGCGGCCGCGGTGGCGCGCATCTCCTCGCGCGTCGCGGCGTTCACGGGGCTCGATCCGGCGCTGGTCAAGCGGCTCGCCGGCCGCGTCGACAGCTCGACGTTCCGGCGTGAGCTTCACCGTGCGCAGGGACTGGTGGGCAGCGCCTATGATCCGAATATCACCGCCTATGACCCGTATCCGCATTCGGAGAACTCGCAGTATTCCGATCCTGTGCTCGACGACACGCGGGCGCCGATCACCAGCGCGATGACCGATCTCTATCAGCACGTGCTTCACTGGCGGGTCGATCGGCCGTACCAGCTGCTCAATCACGAGGTGAGCTCGCATTGGGACTGGGGGCGGGGCCGCGGAGCGCCGCAGGTCTTCGACGACGTGCGCCAGGAGCTCGCCAGCGATCCGCAGGTGCGCGTGCTCGTTGCGCACGGAGCGAATGACCTCGTCACCCCGTATTTCGCCGACCAGCTTCTGCTCGATCAGCTGCCCGTCTTCGGCTCGGCCGATCGGGTGAAGCTCGCGGTCTACGCCGGGGGCCACATGTTCTACAGCCGCGATGCCTCGCGGCGGGCGCTGCGCGACGACGTCGAGGCCATGCTCCGTGCCGCGCTGAAACCGCCTGCGAGCGAATGATCAGCCGCCGGCGCTTTCGTACTCTCCGCTGAGCGCCAGCCACTGCTCCTCTGCCGCCGCAAGCGCGCCCGCGGCGCCGGCCCGTTCCTTGGCGAGGGTTGCGACGCGGGCGGGATCGCGGGCGTACAGCGCCGGATCGGCCAGCGTCGCATCGATCTCGCCAATGCGCCGGCCAAGCTTGGCGATCTCCGTCTCGAGGCCGGCAATGCGGCGCTTAAGCGGGGCGAGCTCGGCGCGCCGCTCGGCGGCATCCCGACGCGCCTCGGCGCGCGAGCGCGCGCGCTCGGGACGGGCGCCGTCCTTGTCATCCTGCCGCGCCTGCGAGAGCACAACCGCACGATAATCGTCGAGGTCGCCCTCGAACGCGGCGACGGTGCCGTTCGCCACCAGCATGAGCCGGTCGGCGCAGGCCTCGAGCAGATAGCGGTCGTGCGAAACCAGGATCACGGCGCCCGCGAAAGCGTTGATCGCCTCGATCAGGGCGGCGCGGCTGTCGATGTCGAGATGGTTGGTCGGCTCGTCGAGAACGATGACATGCGGGGCGTCGAAGCAGGCGAGTCCGAGCAGCAGGCGCGACTTCTCGCCTCCCGAGAGGGTTGCGACCGGCGTGTCGGCGGCTTCCCCGGGAAATCCCATGGCGCCGGCGCGAGCGCGCACCTTGGCTTCCGGCGCTTCCGGCATCAATGCGCGCACGTGATCATAGGCGCTTGCCGCCGGGTCGAGCTCCTCGAGCTGATGCTGGGCGAAATAGGCGACCTTGAGCCGGTCTGCGCGGGTGACGCGGCCCTCGCTCGGGGAGAGGCGGCCCGCGATCAGCTTGACCAGCGTGGACTTGCCGTTGCCGTTCGCGCCCAGGAGCGCAATGCGATCCTCGTTGTCGATCCGCAGCGTCACCCGCCGCAGCACCGGCTTGCCCGGCTCATAGCCGGCCGCAACGGCGTCGAATGCGACGATCGGCGGCGACGGCAGCCGATCCGGATCCGGGATCGTGATCTCGCGCACCTCGTCGGCGACGCGGGCAGGCGGCGGCTCGAGTCGAGCAAGCAGCTTGAGGCGTGACTGCGCCTGACGTGCCTTGCTGGCCTTGGCGCGGAAGCGGTCGACGAAAGCGATGATGCGCTTGCGCTCGGCCTCCTGCTTTTTTGCGAGCTTCTGGTCGAGCGCCTGGCGCTCGCGGCGCTGGCGGTCGAACGCCGTGTAGCCGCCGCGATAGAAGGTGAGCCGGCCGCCATCGAGGTGCAGGATGGAGTCCACCGCCCGATCGAGCAGGTCGCGGTCATGGCTGATCACGATCGCGGTGTGCGGATAGCGGGCGAGGTGCTCCTCCAGCCACAGCGTGCCTTCGAGATCGAGGTAATTGGTCGGCTCGTCGAGCAGCAGGAGGTCGGGTTCGGCAAACAGGACCGCGGCCAGCGCGACGCGCATGCGCCATCCGCCGGAGAATTCCTGCACCGCGCGCTCCTGGTCGGGTTGCGGGAATCCCAGCCCGGCGAGGATCGCAGCCGCGCGGGCGGGCGCCGCATGGGCGCCGATGTCGGCGAGGCGGGTCTGGATCTCGGCGATGCGATGCGGATCGTGGGCGGCTTCGGCCTCGGCGAGCAGGGCGCTGCGCTCGCGATCGGCGGCGAGCACCAGGTCGATCAGGCGTTCGGGTCCATCCGGCGCCTCCTGCGGCAGGCGGCCGATGCGTGCGCGAGCGGGCAGGGCGATGCCGCCGTGCTCGGGCGCGAGGTCGCCGGCGATGACGCGAAACAGCGTCGACTTGCCGGTGCCGTTGCGGCCCACGAGCCCGACGCGGGCGCCCGCGGGCACCTGCGCCGACGCCCCTTCGAGAAGGGTGCGGCCGGCGATGCGCACGGTCAGATCGTCGATCACGAACATGCGCCGGGTATTGGCGGCGCCCGTGCGCCGATGCAAGCCCCGATCGAGCCGGTGAGCCGCGCCGGGAATGCAGGTCGCGCCTAAAAGAAGGGCGGCGTCTCAAGCTGCCTTGAGACGCCGCCCCGAAGCTTTGAGGGACTTCTTAAGCCGCCTTCTTCTGCTGCGCGGCGGACACGTCGAACCGATCGGCGTTCATCACCTTGGCCCACGCCGCGACGAAGTCCTTCACGAAGTGTGCCTTCGCGTCCGCGGAGCCATAGACTTCCGCGAGAGCGCGCAGCTCCGAGTGCGAACCGAAGATCAGGTCGACCCGGGTGCCGGTCCACTTCACTTGCTTCGTCTTGCGGTCGCGCCCTTCGTACACGCCGTCGGAGCCCGCAGCCGGCTGCCACTCCGTGCCCATGTCGAGCAGGTTGACGAAGAAGTCGTTGGTCAGCGCTTCCGGCTGCTTGGTGAACACGCCGTGCTTGGACTTCCCGGCATTTGCGCCGAGCACCCGCAGACCGCCGACCAGCACCGTCATCTCGGGTGCGGTGAGCCGCAGCAGTTGCGCCCGATCCACCAGCGCTTCCTCAGGCGCCATGAACTGCTCGCCGCCGCCCACATAGTTGCGGAAGCCATCGGCGAGCGGCTCGAGCGGCGCGAAGGACTCCACGTCCGTCTGCTCCTGCGAGGCATCCATGCGGCCCGGCGTGAAGGGGACCTTCACGTCCTGCCCGGCGTCCTTGGCGGCCTTCTCGATCGCCGCGCCACCAGCGAGAACGATCAGGTCGGCAAGCGAGACTCGTCTGCCGCCGGACTGCGACCCGTTGAACTCCTTCTGGATCGCCTCGAGCTTCTGCAGCACCGTCTTGAGCTGGGCCGGCTGGTTGACCGCCCAGTCCTTCTGCGGCGCGAGGCGGATGCGTGCGCCGTTCGCTCCGCCGCGCTTGTCGGAGCCGCGGAACGTCGAGGCCGATGCCCACGCCGTCGAGACGAGCTGGGACACGGACAGGCCCGACGCGAGGATCTTGCCCTTGAGCGCGGCAATCTCCGGTTCGCCGATCAGCGGATGATTCACCGCCGGGATCGGATCCTGCCAGATCAGCGTCTCCTTCGGCACGAGCGGGCCGAGGTAACGCTGGATCGGGCCCATGTCGCGGTGCGTGAGCTTGAACCACGCGCGCGCGAAGGCGTCCGCGAACTGCTCCGGATGCTCGTAGAAGCGCCGCGAGATCTTCTCGTAAGCCGGGTCGAACCGCAGCGACAGGTCCGTGGTGAGCATGGTCGGCACATGCTTCTTCGACTTGTCGTGCGCGTCCGGGACCGTGGCAGCAGCGCCTTTCGCCTTCCACTGCTGCGCGCCGGCCGGGCTCTTCGTCAGCTCCCATTCGTTGTTGAACAGGTTCTCGAAGAAGTGGTTGCTCCACCGCGTCGGCGTCTGCGACCAGGTGACTTCCGGGCCGCCCGTGATGGTGTCGGCGCCGAAGCCCGTGCCATGCCGGCTCTTCCAGCCCAGGCCCTGATGCTCGATGGCGGCGCCTTCCGGCTCCGCGCCGATCAGCGACGGATCGCCCGCGCCGTGGGTCTTGCCGAAGGTGTGGCCACCGGCGATCAGCGCGACCGTCTCCTCGTCGTTCATCGCCATGCGGAAGAACGTCTCGCGGATGTCCTTGGCCGCCGCGACCGGATCGGGCTTGCCGTTCGGCCCTTCCGGATTGACGTAGATCAGGCCCATCTGCACCGCGCCGAGCGGCTTCTGCAGCTGGCGTTCGCCGCTGTAGCGCTCATCTCCGAGCCACGTCCCCTCGGGGCCCCAGTAGAGCTCTTCGGCCTCCCACACATCGGCGCGGCCGCCGCCGAAGCCGAACGTCTTGAAGCCCATCGACTCCAGCGCGACGTTGCCGGCGAGGA
>Ga0075426_10002355_pt1 | contig 13548 bp, 12 predicted proteins | sample SoiMethybrSBSTD5_FD_75304 | JGI IMG/M metagenome (GOLD analysis project Ga0075426, IMG submission 75304) | Bulk soil microbial communities from a Populus tree surrounding site in Tennessee, USA - Soil MetaG P. TD hybrid SBSTD5 | ecosystem: Environmental > Terrestrial > Soil > Tree plantation... | reverse complement strand
GTGTTAACGGTGGTGCCTTCCACGATGGGCAGAATGTCGCGCTGCACCCCTTCGCGCGACACGTCGGGCCCGTGGCCGCTCTCGCGGCCGGCGATCTTGTCGATCTCGTCGAGGAAGATGATGCCGGAATTCTCCACCCGCTCAATAGCCATGCGGGTGACCTGGTCCATATCAATCAGGCGCTGCTCCTCTTCCTGGATGAGGTAGTCAAAGGCCTCGCCAACCTTCATCTTCCGCTTTTTGGTGCGCTGGCCGAAGATGTTGGGCAGCATGTCCTTAATGTTAATGTCCATCTCTTCCACGCCCTGGTTAGAGACGATTTCGAAGGCAGGAAAGGACTTCTCGCGGACATCGAGCTCGACCATGCGGTCGTCGAGGCGGCCCTCGCGCAACTGCTGGCGCAGCTTCTCGCGGGTGCGGGAGCTGGATTCGGCCAGGCTCGATCCCTCAATGACAACGCCGGAACCGCCGCCGTCACCAGCGCCGGGACGGCTTGGAGCGGGGGTGGGCAGCAGCAGGTCGAGCAGGCGCTCCTCGGCGTTGAGTTCAGCCTTATCAGAAATATCTTCCAGCTTCTCCTCCCGAACCATGTCAATGGCGATCTCGACCAAGTCACGGATCATGGATTCGACGTCCCGTCCAACGTAGCCCACTTCGGTGAATTTGGAAGCCTCCACCTTCAGGAAGGGCGAGTTGGTCAGCTTGGCCAGGCGGCGGGCAATCTCGGTTTTGCCTACGCCGGTGGGACCGATCATGATGATGTTCTTGGGAATAATTTCTTCGGCAAGATCGGGGGCCAGCTTCTGGCGGCGCATACGATTGCGCAGGGCAATGGCCACAGCGCGCTTGGCGGCCGCCTGGCCGACCACGTACTTGTCGAGCTCGCTCACGATCTCGCGCGGCGTGAGCTCGTCCAGCGCCAGCTGTTCTTCCTCGGCGGTCGGGGGTAAGTAAATAGCCATAAATCAATGAGTAAATTCGTAATCGGGTAATTTGAGGCGCTTAGCGGGCGTGAACCAAGCGGGAGCCCGCTGCCGAAATCCCGAGCCATGCCAGGGATCTCGATTACATTACTCAATCACAAATCACGAAATTACAACTCCGCGCGACATCTGGTCAGTCTAAAGCTCCTCCACCGTGACCTTGTCATTGGTATAGATGCACATCTTGCCGGCAATCTTCATAGCCTCTTCGGCGATCTCGCGGGCCGAGAGCTGGGTATGGTCGCAGAGGGCCTGGGCTGCCGCCTGGGCATAAGGCCCACCGCTGCCGATGGCGGCAATCCCGCCGTCGGGCTCGATAACGTCACCCTGTCCGCTGAGCAGAAAGGTTTGATTCTCATCGCTGACCAGCAGCAAAGCTTCCAGGTGGCGCAGGTACTTGTCAGTGCGCCAGTCCTTAGCCAATTCCACGGCGCCGCGGCCAATGTTGCCATGATACTGCTCCAGTTTGGCCTCAAAACGGCTGAACAGGGAGAAGGCGTCGGCCGTGGAACCGGCGAACCCCGCCAGGATCTTGTCGTTATAGAGGCGGCGGATCTTGCGGGCGGTGTGCTTGACCACCCCTTCGCCCAGGGTGACCTGCCCATCCCCGGCCATGACCACGTGCCCATTCCGGCGAACGCACAAAACAGTGGTGGAGCGTACTAGTCGGGACTTTTTCATGCGGCCAATTTCTCATTATAGCAGCGTGATTTTGCTGGCGGCGCGGGAGCGAGCTGTTGCCTGCTGCGGCGCTAGTGGGCGTATGCTTTCTTATGCGCAGGTTTGAAAGGAGAACGTCATGAAACCCGCCTCTCTCTTACTGGCTGTTCTGTTCCTCAGCGCCGGTCTGGCGGCGCAGACTTCAACTCAAAGCACGGCGCCGGGAACTCCGGCAGCGCGGCAGCAACACATGATGGCCATGCAACAGCACATGCAGGAAATGAAAGCGCAGATGGCCAAAATGCAGGCCAATGTGGACCAGATGAAGGCCAACGCCGCCAACATCAAGGACCCGGCAGTACGGCAGCAGGCCGACCTGGATGCCCAGATGTGGCAGATGATGGTGGACCACATGCAAGGCATGCAGAAAATGATGGCCGACCACGAAGGTGGCATGATGCAAGGCGGCATGCACCACCCCATGCATCATCCCGGCGCCAAGGGAACGCCACCGCCCAGCACGCAACCGCAGTAATCGAAGTCCTGCTCGTGGTTAAAAAAGAGGGCAGGCCGTAAGCCTGCCCCCTTTTTGCTTTTGTACGGGCACTACTTCGCCGCTAGTATCTCAAGCACCCGGTCGAAATCCTCCAGCGATTTGTACTCGATCACAATCTTGCCTTTTCCATTGTGGTCCTTGATCTGAACCCGCACGCCCAGGCAGCGCTCCAGTTCCATTTGCGCCTCCCGCACATTGGGATCCACGACGTTCTCCTTCATCTCTTTTTTCTCACCGGAATGTGCCAGGCCAAACACAAGCTGTTCCAGGGCGCGCACGGAGAGACCCTGCTCCACCACGCGGTCGGCCAGCTTGTTGATCATCTCCAACGAGTCGAGCGACAGGAGCACCTTGGCATGGCCAAAGCTGAGCTTGCCCTGCTCGACGAGGGCCTGCACCGGGGCCGGCAGCTTGAGCAGGCGGATGTAGTTGGAGACGGTGGCGCGATCAATGCCGGTGCGCTGCGCCATCTGCTCCTGGGTAAGGCCGAATTCCCTGCCCAGACGGTCGAAGGCGCGCGCCTGTTCCATGGCGTTCAGGTCCTGGCGCTGCAGGTTCTCAATAATGGTGAGTTCCATCGCCTGCTGGTCGGAAACTTCGCGCACCACGGCGGGAATAGCGGTTTTGCCGGCACGGCGCGAGGCTTCCCAGCGACGCTGCCCGGCAATGAGCTGGAAGCGGCCGCCGCCAATAGGTCGTACCACGATAGGTTGCACCACGCCGGTGGTGCGGATGGAGGCCACCAATTCCTCCATCGCCGGCTCATCCAGGTGAAGGCGCGTCTGGTAAGGATTGCGGTCAATCAGGCCCAGCGGCAGTTCGCGCATTTGCTCGTGAGAAACAGCCGGCTTGGGCGCGGGCGGCGCCACTACTGCAGCAGCGGCAGCGGATACGGGTGGAAGCGGCGCGGCAACTCCGGGCGGAGCAACCGCCGGACGCGGGCCGCCGGGCAAAAGGGAGTCCAGGCCGCGGCCCAGGGCTTTGCGCTTGTCGGCCGGAGGAGCGGGCGTAGTGCTCGTTGTGCTCATGTGGCGATCTCCTGTTAACTTACTAGTTATTAGTCAGACTGGTTCGGGCTAGTCGCCCTGCTCGACAGCGGGTTGTGCTTCCGGCGCCTGGGCGGCCTGGATCACCGCTTCGGCAATCTTCGGAGGAGGCAGGCTGGGATAGGCCTCCGGGGGTGCTGGAACTTCCTCGGGCGTGCCCTCGGCTGAGACCTGCGGCTGAGCTTCGATCGAAGCTGCAGCAGGCGGAGCGGCGACGCTCTCCACGGGCGCTTCCAGCGCTGTATCGGCTGCGACGATTTCAGCCGGTGCGTCAACTGGGACGGACATAGCCGGGACGACCGTCTGATCTGAGTGTGGAAGTCCATCTACCGGCGCAAGCGCCTGCTGCGAATCAGCCGTGGGGACCGGTTCCGATGTAGCTTGGGCGGTGGCATCTGCGGGGACTTCAGAAGCTGGATCGGCCGGTACAGCCTCAGCCGGCAGCTCTGCCGGAACCAGCGCGCCGGCTGATTCCAAAGCAGCTTCAACCTGCTGGCGGCGGGCTGCTTCCGCGTCCAGCACCTCCTTGGCCAGGCGGATGTAGCTTTCGGCGCCGCGCGAGCGGACGTCATAGACCAGCACCGGCTTGCCATGGCTGGGAGCCTCCGCCAAGCGGATGTTACGTGGAATGGATGTGCGAAACAGCTTGTCGCCAAAGTAGTTGCGCAGCTCCGCAGCCACCTGCTGGGCCAGGTTAGTGCGCTCATCGAACATGGTCAGCACCACGCCTTCAATCTCCAGTAGCGGGTTAAAGCTTTGGCGGATGCGGCCCACCGTGTCCAGGAGTTCGCTAATACCTTCCAGAGCGAAATATTCCGCCTGCATGGGAATGAGCACGGCATCTGCAGCGACCAGGGCGTTAAGCGTGAGCAAGTCGAGCGCAGGGGGGCAATCGAGCACGATGAACTGAAAGCGTTCGCGCAGGGGCGCAAGGGCATCACGCAGGCGGAATTCCCGACGGTCGGCGTCCACCAGTTCGAGATTGGCGCCGATCAAGTTCTTGTGCGCGGGGATTACCCACAATTGCTCGAGTTCTGGTTTCTGCAGCGCTTCCTCCGCGCTGCAGGCCCCCATCAGCACGTGATAAGTGCTGAGGCGTTCGGGATCCCTTGGGAAGCCCAGGCCGCTGGAACTGTTGGACTGCGGGTCGCAATCCACCAGGAGCGTGTTCACTTCCGCTGCAGCCAGCGAAGAGGCTAGGTTGATGGACGTAGTGGTCTTACCAACGCCACCCTTCTGGTTGGCAACCGCGATTACGCGTCCCATAAGATTTTTGGAGAAGCCGGAGCTGAAGCGAGATTATCGCGAGCCAAATTTCAATTGCAATAAGGAACTGCTCTGGAGAAGAGAATTTTGTGCAAAAGGAGGTATGAAACCTGGTTCCGCTTTGCGAACGATGTTCCACGTGGAACATGCTGAATGTCCGGGCTGATCGGACGGATTCCGTCGCGCCTGGTCAGAAGATGTCACGGCGGTGAGCGAAAGCCTTCGGCACAATCGCCGCTGTTTCACGTGGAACAGTATGTAGGTTGGCACGCAATGGGTGGGGAAGAACTCTGCGCGCTACACTATGTTCTACGTAGAACATTTATTGATGCCCTGCCTTGCTACCGCAATAGTTGGGGGTAATCGGCTAGGATTACTCTTCCAACGATGCCGCGCATGACACAATATTGACTCAACATTTTGGGATCGTTTTCCAAGGTGCAATGTTCCACGTGGAACATCAGGACTGCGCTGTCCACTAAACGTGTTAACTATCTTGGTACACCCCTTCTTTTGTGACCACCGAGCCCGGGACATTCCTGTCTTCAACTTTCAAATGCTCCTTGCCGACCTTCTGCAGAAGCGATGTTCACTCCACTTGTAATCACCGTGGTTCTTCGACCGGAAAAGGAGGCAAGCAGACAGGCGCGAATGCCCGCAGCGTTCTACTCCACTCGAGGCTTCAAACATCACTGTGGAAGCGCAGCCGGCGAGAAACGCTGGGCAGTTAGTCCACTTTTACTCTTTCGATACTTGCGCACTTTGATACCGCCCGACCAGAACCACGCGTTCTCGTGATTCGGGCACCGGAATGGGCGATTGCCAAGAAAAATCAGGGAGGAGCACAGGGGCACGCTGCGCCTGGCTGAGGCCGATCAGCAGGGCCAACTTCCCCGCCCCCAAACTTGCGGCGCTATGACGAACCAGCACGGCCGCGGTTGCGAGCGCCGATTCGAAGCGTTCCACCGCGCGCATGGTCACAATGTCCACGGGATCAACCCCAACCGGCATTTCAGAGCCGCTTGCTGACTCGTTGAGCGAGGCCTCTACACGGCCGCTAAACACCCTGACGTCTCTCAACTGCAAGGCACGTATCACCTCGCCAAGGAAGGAAGCTTTCTTGCGGTTCGATTCCACCAGCGTGAGGCGCAGCTGCGGCGCATAGATCTTGAGCGGCAGGCCGGGAAACCCTGCGCCCGAGCCCAAGTCAAGCGCATGCTGCCGGTGGGCTTCAGCATCTGGACCAAACAGATGTGCCGCCAGGAACAGGGACTCGCCAAAATGGCGGCTTACGATGGCTTCCGGGGCGCGCACGGCGGTCAGGTTAATGCGAGCATTCCATCGTAGAAGTAACTCTATATATATAGATATGCTGCGGAACTGCTCGACAGACAACGCTGTCTGAGCCGGCAGCGACTTCGCAGCAAGAAATGGCCGCAGTATTTCGGCAATGCGATCCTGTTCCATGCTATGTGTTGCTGATTAAATCACGAGCCCCGCACCGGACGGGCGTGTTCATTGGTCCGGTACGGCCGTAATCCGCCAGCCACGAATCAGGGTCGCCAACTGTGGAGCAAACACAGGCTGCTGGCGCGCGGATTGCATAGAGCGGGTCACAATGTAGCGCGTGGCAGATGGAAAGTGGGAGGAAGCACAGGAATTGTTGAATGTGATGCCGTATAGCAACGGTTTCCGCCTTCATGATGGCCAGCAGGAATCAGAGAAGTAACAAGTGGAACCGCGAGCCGCTTTTCGCCATTGGACCAGCGCTGAACCGCGCCGGGCGTGGAGCGCGCCCGCGTCACGTGGGGGGCAGAATCGGACTTGTAACAAGTGGACCACCAGTGCTCCCCTCAGAGTCCATGCAGGTGCTAGTCTGTCGTAATTCGCTTGCAAAGGCCATGTAGTGGGACAAAGCGGCCGTTTATGGCCTACGCTTCACGATTAGGCTGTAGTTCATTAGAATAGCCGTCCGGAGAACATGTACCAGGAATGACAACCCAGCCCCCCAGATCAGAAACCGCGGCTAAGGGAAAGCTGTATATCACCATTGCCGGACTGCCGATCACCATTGCGCTCAAGTGGCCGTTTCGCCAGTCCAGCGGAGGCGCTGATTTCTTTGTGTTGCACGGCGACATTCGCCTGGAGAACACTGACGGGCTGCACGTGCCGGTGGCGGTAAATTTGACTCAGACGGTGCGGGAGGCGCTTCCCTCCATGGACGCCAGCGAGATCGAGGGACCCGTGATCAATGCACTCCGCAAAGAGGTGGACAATCGGCAACTGGAATTCCTGAAATCGCCCAAGCTGCTGCCGGTGGCTTTTTCCAGCCGCTTCTACAACCTTCGCCGCCAACAATGGATGTTTCAGCACGCCAGTGACGCCGAACTGTCCGACTTCATCCGGCGAAAAGTTTACTGGGAGTACAAATTGGGCGGGAACGCGGCGAAGAGCTGGCTGTTGGATCCTGTGGACCTGCTATACCTGGGAGCTACGGCGGAGCGCATGCACGAAGCTGCCCGGGGGCTGGCCGGGGAAGGCTTGATCCGCCTTGAGATCGGCGATGAGTATGCCCTCTCCACCGACGCACTTCAGGCGCAGTCCCACCGCATTGAAGCTGAAATGCACAGCGCACAGGCTGACCTGGAGAGAAAGCACGCTTTCGAGCGCGGATGACTTCAGGGCTTCGCGCCTGCCAATTCTGCAGCACACTTTATGAACATGGCGGGGAAGACTGCGGTCTCCCCAGCAGTCAGGGGAGGCACCCAGCTGCCTACGCGGCTTCCTGCTCCTCGATCCCGCCTTTGCTGCGCCGGCTGCGGCTGCTGCGGCTGGAGCGGCGAGTGCTGCCCGTCGCCCGCTTGCGGGAGCGACTGCTGGTGCTGCCGCTGCTGCGCCGGCTACGGCTGCTGGTAGACTGCCGCTTGGTGCCTGTGCTACGGGAGCGAGTGCTGGAACGTTTCGACCGGCTGCTACCGGACTTTCTGGTTGCCATAAGCTACTACCCCCTATCGTGATCTCGACCGCTTGGGTCGGGGTGGAACCTTCGCGCCTTTCCGGCGCGCCTTACTGAGTCCGATGGCGATCGCCTGCTTGCGGTTCTTGACCGGATGTTTACCGGAACGCATGTGATGCATTTCGGTGCGGACCTCGTTCTGCGCTTTGCGGCCGTACTTGCGCCCGCGGGAACGGGAGCGGGCTGTGGAACGATGGGACCGCGAACCGCTGGCCGACGAGCGACGTGAGGACCGGTGCGTCGAGGAACCGCTTGACCGCGCGGAGGAATGGTGTCCCCCCGATCTCCGCCGGCTCGATGAACTGCGCTTGTTTGCCATATTCACCCCCTCTATCAGACGCACGCGGTAGGAAGCGGGTTGGCGTACCGCCGACCGTGACCAAAGCTTCAGAATCAACCATACTGGCGGGGAATCTAAGAGCTGAAGAAGCTGAAGCAAGCGGGGTTTCAAGCTTTGCAGGCTTCAACGTCCGTATTCAAGTTTTCAGAACATGAAACTGCTGCCTTCCGCACCGAGGCAGCCGCGCTGCAGCTTCAGGAGAGTTAGCAAACATGGAATTACTGGAATATGTGCGCAAGTTATACGTTTACGATCATTGGGCCAACCGGGAAGTAGCGCTCGCATTGCAAGCAGCTCCGCAACCGCCGCCACGCTCGGTTCGATTGATGGCACACGTGTTGGGAACGGAATGGACGTGGCGCCGCCGCATTCTTGCCGACAGCAAGAAGATAGCCGTGTGGCCGCAGCTTACCGTAGAGCAGATTTCGCAGGAAGTTCAGGAGTTGCAGGTGGCCTGGAAGAATTATCTGGCGACCCTCACTCCTGCGTCCCTGGCAGAGGCAGCGGCGTACACCAATTCCAAGGGCGAGCATTTCAGCAACGAAATAGGAGACATCCTGATGCATGTGGTTATGCACTCCACCTATCACCGGGGGCAGATCGCGGCAGACATGCGCGCATCCGGCTTGGAACCCGTGTACACGGACTTCATCCACGCGGTGCGGCAGGCAAAGGTGCCCGGCTAAGTTGTGTCGGCGGCCAAGCCATGCTTTCGGAGCTGATTTGATGTAGGGTCCTGCGGGCCCGTATACTAATGGCCCTCATGAAGGTTATTGCCATTATTCCGGCGGCGGGACTGGGCACGCGTATGGCGGCGGCGGAATCGGCGCCGCGTTCCGCTGTTGGCAAGGCACCCTCCAAGCAGTTCGCGGAATTGCGCGGCGCGCCCATCCTGGTGCACACGCTGCGCAAATTTGTCGACAGCCCTCACATCAGCGAAATTTATGTGGCCTTGCGCAAGACGGAAGCCGATAACTTTCGCCCCCGGCTGGAGAAGGAAGGCCTGAGCAAGAAGGTGCACCTGGTGGAAGGTGGCGAACATCGGCAGCAGTCGGTGGCCAACGCACTAGCGGAGGTGAAGGCCGCGCCCGATGACATTATCCTGGTGCACGATGCGGTTCGCCCCCTAGTCGAGGAGGAGATTATCGAGAACGTGATCCAGGGCGCGGAAAAGCATGGCGCCGCCATTGCGGGTTTACCGGCCGTGGATACGGTCAAGCAGGTGGAACGCAGCGCTGAAAACGCGATCATCACCGCCACGGTGCCTCGGGAACGGGTAGTGCTGGCGCAGACGCCGCAAGGGTTCCGCTTCAGCGTATTGAAAAAAGCATTCGACGAGGCTGCCGCCGACGGGTTTGTAGGCACCGACGAGGCGTCGCTGGTGGAGCGCTCCGGGCATGCCGTTGCGGTGGTCATGGGATCCGCGCGCAATCTGAAGATCACCACCCCCGCCGACCTGGAACTGGCGGAGTTCTACATGTCGCGTCCCGCGCGCCGCGCCGCCGGGTAATCCTGAGCGGTTAGCCATGGGCAATTAGCCCTTGGGGTTCAACTCAGAGGAACTCTGCTTCTAAATGACAAATGCTAAGTGGTTCTTCACCATGTAAATCGGTGGCCGGGGTGGGATTGTGAGAATCGGATACGGCTGGGACTCGCATGAATTCCAAGCGGGCATTCCGCTGAAGATAGGCGGCGTGCAACTGCCCCACGAGAAGGGTCTAGCCGGCCATTCCGATGGAGACGTGCTGCTCCATGCCGTAACCGATGCGCTGTTGGGTGCCATCGCGGCCGGCGATATCGGCACCTACTTTCCTCCTTCCGACCCCAAGTGGAAAGGGGCGGACTCGGTCACCTTCCTTCAAGAAGCCATGCGCCAGGTAAGCCGTGCCGGCTACAGCGTGGCTAACGTGGATTCCACGCTCATCCTGGCCGAGCCGAAGATCAGCCCGCACGCAGCCAAAATTCAGGAGCGGGTGGCCGAACTGCTGAAGATAGAGCCCGCAGCCGTAGGCATCAAGGCCAAGACGCCGGAAGGGATGGGCACCGACAATGCAGCCATTGCCCACGTGGTGGTCCTGCTGGTCAAGAACAGCGGCAAAGGCTCGCGGCCCAAGCGAGCGGTGGAAACGGTGCCGCAGCCGGAAATAGACCGCGTGGTGAACGACCTGGTTAAACAGGTCCCAGAACAGCCCAAAACCGGCGGCAAGATCCGGCGCTAAGCCGGGTTCGCCATCCCCTCAGGCCCAAGGCAGGCGGGACGCGGCTTCCGGAAAACGCCTGTTGCAAGAGGCGCGTCCGGCGCGGATTTTCACAGTTGACATTCCTCTAGTACCCGGAGCCTAATAGCTCGCACAGGTTCCGAGCCGTTTTCGCGCAGATCGTAGCCCAAGAACGGCCTGCCTGCTCAGGAGCGAAGATGAACAAAGCCGATTTGATCGACAGAATTGCGGCTGGTTCGCGCATTAACAAGACCCAGGCCGCCTCCGCCATTGACACCCTGGTGGATAGCGTAACCGGCGCACTGCGGAAGGGAGATCGCGTAGCCCTGGTAGGTTTCGGCACGTTCTCCGTCTCGCAGCGAAAAGCCCGCAATGGGCGCAACCCGCAAACCGGCGCGGTAATCAAGATTGCCGCCCGCAAAGTGGCCAAATTTACCCCGGGAGCCGAACTCAGGAAAGCGGTCAACAAGAAATAACGAGGGTGCTCTTCATACGTCGAGCGGCAGGGGGTCGGCCCTGCCGCTTTTTTATTGATCGCAACCCGCGGATGCGGTTCGAGGACATTTGGGGCTGCCGGATTTTCAACCACCGGCAGCAGCTGACCGCAGAAGGAACAAAATGCGAATTTCGCGGCGAGAATTTGTTCTCCGCACCACAGGCGTGGCGACCCTGGTTCTATCGCAGCGGCGGCTGCTCGCGGCAATACCGCCGGTCGGCTCAGCGGAAAATGGCGGCAGGCGCGCCTGGGAAATAAAAGTGGATGCTTCGCATCCGGCTCATTCCTTTGATCCCGACCAGGCGCTGGGCAGTTCCATGGATATCCTGCCCTACGGGACGGTGGACAAGGTCTACACCGAGCCCGTTATCAAGGAGTGTTTGTCGGCCGGATGGGGGCCAATTACTTACCGGCAGAACACAGAACTCCAGATTGCCGCCTGGCACTGGAATCGCCATGGAACCTGGAGCGATCCGGCCAGGCAGAGCGGCTATTTTACCGGCAGTTCTGAGCCGTTTGAGTTTCTGCGGCACTCTTACGGATACCCTTTACCGCGCCGTGGCAACACCCGGAACGGCGGCACCGAACACGGCTACTCGCGGCTGACCGATGGAAATCCCAGTTCCTACTGGAAGAGCAATCCTTACCTGAGCAGCCGATTCACCGGCGAAGGTGACGCGCTGCACCCGCAATGGGTGGTGATTGACCTGGGCGCGGTGGAGCAGATCAGCGTCTTGCGCATTGCTTGGGAGGAGCCCTTCGCGCGCCGCTACGAAGTGCAGTACTGGACCGGCGAACACGCCATGGACAAGCCTACCGAAGGCAAGTGGGCTGCCTTTTCGCAGGGGACCGTCGAGAATGGGCAAGGCGGCGAGGTAACCCTGAAACTTTCAGCTTTGCCGGTAACAGCCAGGTTTCTGCGCATCTGGATGACTGAGTCGTCCGGCACCTGCAGCACAAATAGCTCGCAGGACCCGCGCAATTGCGCAGGCTATGCGATCCGGGAGGTGTACGCCGGCAACCTCAACGACGGCGGCGAATTTGTGGACCTGGTGCAGCACCGGCCCGATCAGGGGCAGACTGCCACCTATTGCTCCTCGATTGATCCCTGGCATTCGGCGTCTGACCTGGATGAGCATGCCGGTGATCAGACCGGCTTTGACCTCTTCTTTACCAGCGGCATCACCAACCATCTGCCCGCAATGATTCCGGTAGCCATGCTCTACGGCACGCCAGAGGATTCAGCGGCGCAACTTGCCTATCTGAAGAAGCGCGGCTATCCCATTTCCTACGTTGAGATGGGGGAGGAGCCCGACGGCCAATATATGTTGCCGGAGGATTATGGCGCGCTATATCTGCAGTGGGCAACGGCCCTGCACCGCGTTGATGCGTCGCTGAAGCTGGGCGGGCCGGTGTTCCAGGGGGTTAATGAAGACATCAAAGTGTGGCCGGATGCGCAAGGGCGCACATCATGGCTGGGCCGATTTGTGGATTACCTGAAGGCGCACGGGCGAATAGCCGACCTGGCGTTCATGTCGTTTGAGCATTATCCATTCCCGCCATGTGACGTCACCTGGTCCGACCTTTACCGCGAGCCTCAACTGGTGAGCCATATCCTGCAGGCGTGGCGCGATGATGGCCTGCCGGAAGATGTTCCTCTTATGAATACGGAGAGCAACGTCTCGTGGCAGCTGGCGCAGCCGTTCACCGAGATCTTCGCTGCGCTGTGGCTGGCGGACAGCGTGGGTGCGTTCCTGACCGCCGGAGGAGCAGCTTACTATCATTCGCCCATTCAGCCCGAGCCACTGCGCTCCGGATGCCACGGCTGGACGACCTATGGGAACTTCGTGGCTGACGAAAGCTTGAACATCCGTGCCCACACCTCGCAGTACTTTGCCAGCCGCCTGATCAACCTGGAATGGGTGAAGCACGGAGCCGGGGTCCACCGTATTTTTCCCGCTGGCTGCGAGTTGAAGGATACCGCCGGGCACGTGCTGATCACGGCTTACGCGGTGGAACGCCCGGATAGAGAATGGTCGTTACTGCTGGTAAATCGTGACCAGTCGAACGCGCACCCAGTCGTGCCTGTTTTTCACGATCAGAACGGCCATACGATGCATTTGGGCGGACCGGTCAGAATGGCAAGCTTCGGCAGCGAGCAGTACACCTGGCATTCCGATGGACCGAACAGCCGGCCCGATCCTGATGGCCCACCGTTGAGCAGCACGGAAGATGCTGATGCGAACACCGTGTTCACGCTCCCCAAGGCATCGGTCATGGTGCTGCGCGGCAAGATGGGCTAGCGCATCATGTACCCTGAGCGGCTTTCTCTTATTCATTATCACGTTCAGGGTTTCAAGGTCTTGCGGTGGAAGCTTGAAACTCGCAACTTGAAACTTTGAAGGAGCGGTAATGCGGCGATCATTTCTGTGCATCTTGTTGCTTGCAGCTTCGCTGTTGGCAAGCGCGCACGCCCGGGAACTGAAGATCCTCACCAACCATGTCGGTTATGAAGCTACGGGTCCAAAGCATGCGGTCATTCTGGGCCACCCGGATGACACCGTATCCGGTTGCGCGCTGAAGGAGGACAGCACGGACCGGCAGGTGTTCAGCGCGGACGCCCATGCGGCTGGCCCGGTTAAAAAATGGCGCGACTGGAACTTCTGGAGTTTCGATTTTGGCCCGGTGAGAGCGGAAGGCAAGTACTACCTGCAGTGCGCCAGCAATCGCGGCAGTATCCGTTCTTATCCCTTTGTGATTCAGCGCGACCTGCTGGAGCGAAACACGCTTTCCGACGTCATTTACTACTTCAAAGAGGAACGCAGCACTGGGGCCCTGGACCAGGCGGACCGCCATTTGCATTTTGCGGGCGGCAAGGAGGGTACGCTGGACGCGCACGGCGGATGGTGGGATGCCACCGGCGACTATGGCAAGCATTTGTCGCATCTTTCCTTCTCCACCTACTT
>Ga0075426_10002354_pt1 | contig 13555 bp, 10 predicted proteins | sample SoiMethybrSBSTD5_FD_75304 | JGI IMG/M metagenome (GOLD analysis project Ga0075426, IMG submission 75304) | Bulk soil microbial communities from a Populus tree surrounding site in Tennessee, USA - Soil MetaG P. TD hybrid SBSTD5 | ecosystem: Environmental > Terrestrial > Soil > Tree plantation... | reverse complement strand
ATGCTGGAGGAGCTGCGCCGCGCCGACTGCGTCGTGCAGGCGGTCGACATCGGCGGCCTGCGCGCCGGCGGCGAGCAGCGGGTGGCCCGCACCGGCGGCAAGGACACGCTGTTGAACATCGCCCGCGGCACCGGCGGCGAGCTGTTCGAGAACTCCAACGACCTGTCGGCGGCGATGAGCGGGGTGCTGGAGCGCACCAGCCTCACCTACGTCCTCTCCTTCCAGCCGGAGAACGCCAAGCCCGACGGCTCGTACCACAAGCTCAGGGTAGAGCTCAGGAACGCTCCCCGGGGCGTCCGCCTCGCCTACCGGCCCGGCTACTACTCCCCCCGGCCCTACGCGGCGCTCAATCCGCTGGAGAAGCTGTTCGAGGCTTCCTCGCGGGTGATGGGGGGAGAGGAGTCGGGCGCCATCGCCAGCTCCGTGCTGGCGGCACCTTTCCGCACCGCTTCCGGCCGCGCCTACGTGCCGGTGCTGATCGAGGTCGACGGCCCGGCGTTGCTCGCCGGCAAGCCGCCGGGCGCGCTCCCGGTGGAGATCTACGTCTACGCCCTGGACGGCGGCGGCGCCATCCAGGACTTCCTCGTGCAGTCGCTCGGCATGGACCTCGCGAAGGTCGAGCCCGCCTTGCGCCAGAGCGGCCTCAAGTTCTTCGGCCACCTGGACCTGCCGGCCGGCGACTACTCGGTGCGCACGCTGGTGCGCAACGGCGCGACCGGCGCCTTCAGCCTGCGGGTGGTTCCGCTCACGGTGCCCTCGTTCACCGCCGGGCCGGTGCTGCTGCCGCCCTTCTTCCCCGAGCCGCCGAACCGCTGGCTGCTCAGCCGCGAGACGCCGCGCGGGCCGCAAGTGCCGTACCCGTTCATGGCCAAGCAGCAGCCGTTCATTCCGGCGGCCCGGCCGGCGCTCGCCGCGGGGCAGGAGGTCCCTTTGTCGCTGGTGGGCTACAACCTCGGGACGGGAGACCTCAAGGCCGAGGGCCGCATCCTCGCCCGCGACGGCAAGGAGGTCGGCGGCGGCGAGGTGCGGGTGCTGGCGCGCGAGAGCGCCGGCGGCGGCCCGGACCGCCTGGCGGCGGCCTTCAAGCCGCCGCAGTTGCCGCCGGGCGAGTACGTGCTGCGGGTCACGCTCTCCGGCGCCGCCGGCACCGCCGGGAGCAGTGCGCCTTTCGTCGTGAGCGCCGGACGCTGATCGTGGTACCGCTGTTCAGGGGGGAGTAGCCTCCCCCAGCACGAACTCCTTCCGCAGATACGACGTCGTGGCCGCCAGCTCGTCGCGGATGCCGACGCCGAGCGCGTAGGTGCCTTTCTTCAGCGGGATCTCGATCTCGTGCGTGTACTCCTTGCGCGAGACGGCGGCGACGTCGCTCTCCGGCACTTCGAGCGTCACGAGCTTGGTCTGCCGCACGGGCGTCGTCGTTCCCTCGCCGCTCGCCACCACGTAGAGACGCAGGCGCCCCGAACGCTTGCCTTCGCCCGGCTGCAGATAGAGCTTCGCGAGCGGCACCTTCACCCGCACCGGCACGAGCACCGAATCCCCCTGCTCCTTGCCGGTGCCGATCTCCAGCCGCGCGTCGAGAGGATTGTCCTCCGGGCCGAAGCGCATCACCGCGAGCGTCCGCTCCGCGACCGCCTCGCCCGCCGACTTGTCCCGGTACCACTGGCGGTGGCGTACCTGCGCCCCCTTGACCTTGACCTTCACCTCGATCTTGTGCTCCTGCGTGTCGCCCGGACGCTGCGGCTGATAGCCGATCGAGTAGTAGGTCGTCAGGTCCTCGCTCATCAGCCGCAGCGCCGCGAGAGGCTCCCCGGCGTTGAGCATCGCCCGGCCGCCGGTGTCCTGCGCCAGGAAGCGCAAGCCGTTCTGCTGGTTCTGCACCAGGAGCTCCTGAATCTGGGTGCCCCGGACCTGCTCCGTGCCGAAGCTCTCGATGGGATAGATCGTCACGCGGTTGCGGCTGGCCTCCGCCGTCAGCTCGCGGAACCGCCGGGTGGCGTCGTACTGCATTCCGTTGAGGCCGGAGACACCCTTCCCTGCCGTAAAAGCCGATCGCTGCTGGCCAGAGCGGATGGCCGCCCACTGCCAGAGATCGTCGCCGGGGACCAGAGGCAGGCCGTCGCTCACGTAGAGAATGGCCTTGCGGCCGGGCACGCCGCTGAGCCAGCTCACCACCGAGCCCAGAGCGTCGAGCGCCGCCGCTACCCGTTGCGTCTCCCGCTCGGAGTAGCTCCGGAACAACGACTCCAGAGACGAGTCCCAGCCGCCCATGGCTTCCATGGCGTCGCCGATCTGGTCGACCGCATTGTCGCGCGTCGAAGCGCGGCTGCCCAGGTCCGACGACTGCCGCCGCAGCTCGGTCACGTCGGCGTCGATCCGTGCCAGGTCGTTCGTGAATTCGCGGCGGATCTCCAGCTTGTGGGAGTAGCGCACCAGCATCACCTGGTCGCCCGGCCGCAGCTCGGAACGCAGGAAGTCATGGAGCCGGCCGAGGATCCGGCTGCGGCCCTCCGGCGCGATGTTGACGTCGTCGACGAAGATCACCAGCCGGAGCTGCTGCTCGGGCGGCCGCACGGCCGGCGCCGCGGAGGTTCCGGGAGCCGCCGGCTCGCGCGACGGGACGACCGCCACGCCGCTCTCGGCATAGAAGTTCGTGATCTCCACCGGCTTGCCGTCCTCGTAGACCTCGAAGTCCTCGCGCTTCAGGCCCGTGACCGGCTGCCCCTTCCGGTCGCTCACGAAGACGTCCAGGTTGACGACGCTCACCTCGATCGACTCGGCGAAGCTCTCCTCCGGCGCCGGCTCCTGCGCGAAGAGAGGTGCGGCGGAAACCAGGAGCAGGCCGAGCGTGATTCTGCCGGCGAGGCGGGTCCAGAAACGGCGGGAGGTCATGGGCGGCTCCTCCTTGAGACAGATGGAGAGCGATCGTGAAGCTGACATCTCCAGCAAAGAGCATACCGCGGCGGAGAGGACGTGCTCACCGTCCATACACCGATCCCGGCAGCCGCTTGACCCAGCCGGCGAGCTCCAGCTCGAGCAATGCCGCGAGGACGCGGTCGACCGGCACGTCGAGACGCACGGCGATCTCTTCCGCCACGCGCGTCGATCCTTGGGGAATCTCGCCGAGCACCTGACCCGCGAGGCCATCGGGCGGCTCCGGGCCAGGGCTCGCGGGATGCAGCGGCATCTGGATGGCGGCAGCACGCGGCAGGAGCGCTTCGAGAAGATCGCCGGGGTGCTGCGCGAGCTGCGCGCCCTCGCGGATCAGGCCGTTGGCGCCGAGCGAGGTCTCGTCGAAGATCCTCCCCGGCACGGCCCAGACCTCGCGGCCGAGGTCGAGGGCGTGGTGCGCCGTGATCAACGAGCCCGAGCGCAGGGCCGCCTGCACGACGAGCGTGCCCGCTGTGAGCGCCGCGATCGAACGATTCCGCAGGGGGAAGTGCCAGGCGCGCGGTATGGCGGCGCAGGGGAACTCGGTGATGAGAGCGCCGCTGGCGGCGATCTCTCCGGCCAGGCGGACGTGGCCGCGGGGATAATCCACTCCCAGGCCGCAGCCGAGCACCGCCACCGTCTTGCCGCCGGGCACCGCGAGGGCGCCGCGGTGAGCCGCGGCGTCGATGCCGTGCGCGAAGCCGGAGACGATGGCGACGCCTGCCGCGGCGAGGGTGCGGGCGAAGAGCTCGGCGGCCTCCTGTCCGTAGGCGTCCGGCCGGCGGGAGCCGACGATGGCGACGGCGGGGGCGTCCGGCAGCTCGCCGCGCAGATAGAGCACCGGCGGCGGCGGCGAGAGCTGGCGCAGGCTGGCCGGGTAGGCGGTGTCCTCAAGGGTTACGATCTGCGCGCCCAGCCGCTCCGCCTCGGCGCTCTCCCTCGCGGCGGCCATGACGGCGGTCTCGATCGCCGCCAGCGCCTTGCGCATCTGCGCGCGGGGCACGCCGACTTCGGCGGCCAGGCGCTCCGGCGGCGATCCCGCGCCGCACCAGCGGTCCAGCTCCTGCGCCAGCCGGTAGGCGGCGGGACGGGAGATCTCCGGAGCGGAGTTCAAGGCGATCAGCAGCTCGCGGCGGGATGCGTTGGACATGGGCGTCGAGGCCTCCAATTCGGCTCACCCCTATAAAAACGGGAAAAGAGGCGCTCATCGCTCAACTTTTTTCGCGCGCAGCCGGCTGAGGACCCGGGAATCCTGCTGGGGAGCGAGAACCCAAACGCGGAACCGGGGATCTAACAAGGTGGGATCCGGACCTCGCAGGAGGCCCGGCATGGGTTGTGTATACTAGGCCCCTCGGAAATCTGCGGGTGATGACGTCCTCCCATCCATCCATCCGGTTCTTCGCGTACCGGAGCCCCTGTTGAGGTCTCTCCCGATGCCTTCGCGCGCCGCCCTTGTCTCGCTGCTCTGCGCCCTCCCGCTGGCCGCCTGCTCCGGCTACGGCCAGTCCGACCAGGCCTCCGCCCAGCTCTCCTTCGGCGTCGACATGGCGCGCCGCGGGCTCTGGGAGGAAGCGCTCTTTCGTTTCGAGGAGGCGGCCAAGCTCGAGCCGCAGAATGCCCGCATTCAGAGCAACCTGGGCGTGGCCTACGAGGCTGCGGGCAAGTTCGACAAAGCCCTGGACTACTACAAGAAGGCCCTGAACCTGGCCCCCAACGACAAAGACATCCGCACCAACTACTCGCGCTTCGTCGAGTTCTACCAAAGCTTCAAGGGGGACAAGACGGCGAAGCCGGGAGACAAGACCGGCGGCACCGCCAAACCGCCGGCCCCGCCGCGCCAGCCGGAGAAAGCCCATCAGCCGCCGGTGACGGCGGAACCGTCCACGCCCGAGGACGCGCCGCCCCCGCCGGCGGACAACCGTCCACCCCGCTAAGCCCGCGCACGGACGGGCCGATCTGCAACGAGAGGAAATCGACATGACTCGCAACCGTTCGCTCGTCCTCGCGCTCCTCCTCGCCCCCGCCGCCCTGCCCGCTTTCGCCGGCTCGGTGGAGGTCAAGCTGACGCTGCCCCAGCGCGCGAAGCTCGACCTGCAGGGGCGCAAGTCGGTGGCCGTCGCCCCCTTCATCGTGGTGAGCCAGGAAGGGGCCGAGAAGATCAAGGGGCGCGACATCGACGTGCAGAAGGAGTTCGAGCGCTATCTGCTCAAGGTGCTGCGGCGGGAGACCGAGCTCAAGGTCATCGAGCCGGGGCCGGTCGACTACCCTGTGTACGATCTCGAGCAGCTCGCCAAGCAGACCGACTTCTGGCGCGCCCTGGGTGAGCGGACGGGATCCGACCTGATCCTCACCGGCGGGCTCGACTTCGACATCCAGGACCGCAGCGGCTACCGCACCGAGGAGTACGTCTCCCCTTACAACGGCCGCACCTATCTTCGCCAGGTGCTCGTCGAGCAGACCGGCTTCCAGTACGACATCCTGATGCAGGTCTACGACGCCAAGACGGGCGCCCTGCTGTATCAGGACAACTTCAAGGATTTCCAGAGCTTCGAGGGTGAGAACACCGATCCCCTGGCGGGCATGTTCGAGAACCTGATGTCGCTTCAGGATCGCATCGTCAACGTGTTCACGCAGAAAGAGGTCGAGGCCAGCCGCATCCTGTTCACGCAGTAAAGAACAAAGGAGATCCCGTTGATCCGCTCATCGCGCCGCCCATTCCTGGTGGGCCTGCTGGTCGCCGGTCCGCTGCTGTTCGTTGCGCCCCTCGCCGCGCAGTTCGGGCCCGATCTCACCGGCACGAGCTTCGGCAAGAACAAGATCCAGTACCGCGATTTCAGTTGGCAGATCTATCACTCGCCGCACTTCAACCTCTACTACTACCGGCAGGAGGAGCCGCAGCTCCAGAAGGTGGTGTCCTTCGCCGAGAGCGCTTACGACGAGCTGTCGCGGGAGCTCAATTACCAGATCAAGGACCCGGTGCCGCTGATCTTCTACGCCACCCACTCGGCGTTCGAGCAGAACAACGTCATCCTCAACTTCATCCCCGAGGGGATCGGCGCCTTCGCCAGTCCGGCCCGTTTCCGCATGGTGCTGCCGATCGACGTGCCGGACGGCGAGCTGATGCAGCTCATCCGGCACGAGCTGACCCACATCTTCCAGTACCACATGCTGTTCCAGGGCAACCTCGCCAAGGCGGTGGCCACGACGCCCCCCACCTGGTTCATGGAGGGAATGGCGAGCTACTTCGGCAAGGACGAGAGCCCGCGCGACCGCATGTACCTGCGCGACGCCGTGGTCAACGACCGCATCCCCTCGGTGACGCGGACGGACTTCGGCGGCTTCTTCGCCTACCGCTTCGGACATGCGGTCTTCGACTTCATCGAGGAGCGCTGGGGCAAAGAGGGCATCCTCGACTTCCTCTTCGAGGTGCGCAACACCATCGGCTCGCGGGTCGACCGCGCCGTCAAGCGGGCCTTCAAGCTGGAGCCCGAGGATTTCGACATCGAGTTCCGCCGCTGGCTGCGCAAGAAGTACCTGCCGCAGCTCGTGCAGACCGGCGAGCCCTCCGATTTCGGCCGCGTCTTTCGCATCGAGGACGAGCCGAGCGGCACCGAGACGACCTCGCCGGCCGCCTCTCCTTCCGGCGATCTGGTGGCCGCGCTCAGCGTCTACAAGGGCGACGTGGACGTGGTGCTCTACGACACCAAGAAGCGCAAGCTGCTGCGCAACCTGACCCGCGGCTTCTCGCGCCAGTACCAGTATCTGGTGGCCCAGGAGCTCTCTCTCGGGCGCAAGATGGGGCGGGATATCTCCTTCTCGCCCGACGGCAACACCATCGCCGTCTTCGCCCACCGCGAGAAGGGGCGGAGCCTGCTGCTCGTGGACGTCTTGAACGGCACCCTGCGCGAGATCATCGACATGGACGAGCTGGAGCAGCAGACCGCGCCGGCCTTCTCGCCGGACGGCAAGACGGTCGCCTTCTCCGCCTGGCGCAACGGCCAGTTCGACATCTTCGTGCTCGACCTCGCGTCGCGGACGATCACCAATCTCACCAACGACGAGCTCTACGACGGCGCGCCGGTCTTCTCGCCGGACGGCCGCTCGGTGATCTTCGTCTCCTCGATCGGCAGCGGCTACGCCAAGATCTTCCGCACCGATCTCGACCAGCCGGGCACCCGCTACCCGCTGACGACCGGCGAGTCGAACGAGAACGACCCCGTCTTCTCGCCCGACGGCAAGCGGATCTATTTCACCTCGGACCGCAGCAACGGCGCGGAGAACATCTTCAGCCTCGATCTCGCGACCGGCGAGCTGCGCCAGTACACCGACGTGGTGACCGGCGCCTTCATGCCGACCGTGCTCCACGAGCAGGAGGGCAAGGAGCGGCTGGTCTTCGGCGGCTACTGGAAAGGGAGCTTCGACCTCTACGTCGCCAACACCGACGAGCCGGTCAAACCGCCGCAGACGGTCGAGATCCCGGCGCAGCCCACCCTGGCCAAGGACCTGCCGCACTTCAAGCCGGACATCGAGGTGAGCCTCGACGACAGCAACAAGGGCAAGTACAGCGGGCACAAATTCTTCCTCGAGGACGCCCAGACCTATATCGGCGTCAACAGCGATCAGAGCTACCTCGGCAACATCCTGCTGAGCTTCTCGGACTACCTGGGCGACCGGCGGATCTTCGCCAACCTGAGCTCGATCGACAGTTTCTCGAACTTCGACGTCCTCTACGCCGATCTTTCCCGGCGCTGGCAATGGAACGTCGAGATCTTCGACAACCGGACCTTCTACAACACGGGAGATCCCATCCAGGACCGCATCGACCGCGGGCGCGTCACCTACCAGGTGACGGGAGCCAATGCCGCGATCATCTATCCGCTCTCCTTCTACCTGCGGGGCGAGGTGGGGGTCGGCTATCTCTATTGGCGGGTGGCCCAACCCTTCCTCAGTCCGGACGGTTTCGTCGATTTCGCGGAGGCGCACGACGAGTTCCCGCTGGCGCGGGCGGCCCTGGTGGGGGATTCGGTGGTCTTCGCCAACTATGGGCCGGTGTCCGGCCGCCGCTGGCACCTGGGGTATGCCTACGCTCCCGACCTGAAAGAGAGCGGCACGCTGTTCGACACCGCCTCCCTCGACTTCCGGCAGTACGTCCAGGTGACGACCCGCAGCAACCTGGCGTTCCGCGTCTTCGCCGGCGCCGCGGAGGGCAACCGGCCGAACATCTTCTACTTCGGCGGGCTCGACACCGTACGCGGCGTGAACTTCCGCTCGCTCAACGGCGACCGCGGCTTCTTCGCCAATCTGGAGTACCGCTTCCCGCTGCTCGACCTCGTCGCCACCCCGCTCGTGGCGTTCCAGGGCGTCCGCGGCGTGGTGTTCGCCGACATCGGCGGCGCCTGGTTCGACAAGTTCGAGAGCTTCGACCTCTACGACCAGGATACGAAGCACTTCAAGGACGGTGTCGCCTCCTATGGCTGGGGCCTCACCGCCCGCTTCCTCGGCCTCGACCTGAACTGGGACTTCGCCAAGCTCTACCGGCCGCCGGTGGGCGTGAGATCCAAGGGTTTCAAGACCGAGTTCTGGATCGGGACGCGGTTCTAGGAGTCCCCTGCTCGGTGGCATCGTAGGGCGGCCCTATGTAGGCCGCCCTGTCCCCAGGGCGCCCGCGCAGCAGGTTCCGCTTGTCCCCCGGGTTGCCGGAGGGATACAATCCTTTCTATATATGCTGATCCAGGTCCTGGGGGGCTATGGCGGTGAGAGCCTGGAGTGCCGCATGACCTGTCTTCTGGTCAACGGCACGATCGCCCTGGACGCAGGGTCGCTCTCGCAGGCCCTGTCCATCGAGCGCCAGAAGGAGGTGCAGTCGATCCTCCTCAGCCACTCGCACATGGACCACACCAACTCGCTGCCCTTCTTCATCGAGAACGTCTATGGCAAGAGCGACGGCGCGATCGACATCTACGCCTCGGCGACGACGATCTACGCCCTGCGCAAGTACCTGTTCAACAACGCCACCTGGCCCGATTTCACCCGCCTGCCGAACCACCTGGTGCCGGCGATGCGCTTCCACGAGCTCGAGAGCGAGGTGCCGGTGGTCCTCGAGGGCGTGAAGTTCACGCCCATCCCGGTGGACCACCTGGTGCCCACGCACGGCTTCCTCATCGAAGCCAACGGCGCGGCGGTGCTGTGGTCGAGCGACACCGGACCGACGCAGCGCTTCTGGGAGATCGCCAACCGCACTCCGAACTTGAAGGCGCTGTGCATCGACACCAGCTTCGACAACTCCCTGCAGCGGATCGCGGACGTCTCGTTGCACCTGACCCCGAGGACGCTGGAGGCCGAGCTGCGCAAGCTGCAGAAGAGGGTCCCTATCCTCCTGCACCACCTGAAGCCGCCCTGCGTGCAGCGCATCCACGAGGAGGTCCGGGAGCTCCACAATCCGGACCTGGAGTTCCTGGAGCAGGGGAAGGAATACAAGTTCTAGGGATCGGGGGCCAGCTCACCCCAAAATGTGGTACCTTTTCGTTTGGGCGGTCATTCTCCTTGTACAACCGATCCTCCAGGCGCCGGCGCAACTCTGAGTCCGCCGGCCTGCAGAGCGTCTTCGAGTTCCTTCCCCCCGAGCCGCCGCTGCGCGTCGGCATCCTGGGATCGGGAAGCGGCGGCAACGCCGTCATCCTGGAGTGCGGTCCGCACCGGCTGCTGATCGACGCCGGGTTCTCCAGCCGCGAGATCGTCAAGCGCATGAAGCGGCTGGAGTTCGATCCCTCCTCCCTGGGGGGCCTGGTGCTCACCCACGAGCACGGCGACCACTGCCGGGGAGCGCAGCGCCTCGCGAAGAAGCTCAAGCTCCCGGTCCACGGCACGGCCGGCACGCTCGACGGCGCCGGGCTGCGCGGCGAGGCTCTGGAGGGAGCGATCGAGATCCGCTCCGGCGAGCCCTGCGAGGTGGCGGGCTTCATCGTCGAGCCTTTTCTGCTGCCCCACGACGCGGCCGAGCCGATCGGCGTGCTGGTCGAGGATCCGCACGGCCGCCGGCTCGGTCTGGTGGCCGACCTCGGCTGCCGCACCAGCCTCGCCTGGGGACGGCTCAAGGATCTCGACGTGCTCATCCTGGAGACCAACCACGATCTCGACATGCTGCGCAACGGCCCGTATCCTTGGAGCCTGAAGCAGCGGGTGGCCGGCCGGCACGGCCATCTGTCGAACCGCGAGGCCGCCGAAGGCCTCCCTGAGCTGATCGGCGACCGGCTGCGCTGGGTGGCTCTCTACCACCTCTCGCGCACCAACAACCTGCCCGCCCTGGCGGCGGCCGCCGTCGGCGAGGCGCTGGACCGGGAGGGCTGTCAGGCGCGCCTGGCGATCACCGAGCAGGACCATCCCACGCCCTGGCTGGAGGTGACGTAAGTGAAGGCAAGAGTGACGGTCTATCCGCGCCGCGAGATCCTCGATCCGCAGGGCAAGGCGATCCGTGACGCGCTCAACCGCGTCGGCTTTCCCGGCGTCGAGGACGTGCGGGCCGGCAAAAGCTTCGAGATCTCGCTGCGCGGCGACGATCCGGCAGCGGCCGACCGCGAGCTGCGCGCCATGTGCGAGAAGCTCCTCGCCAACACGGTGGTCGAAGACTACGCGGTGGAGATCCTGGGAGGCGCGGAGGTGCCCGCATGAGGTGCGGCGTCGTCGTCTTTCCGGGCAGCAACTGCGACCACGACGTCTATCACGTTTTAAAGCACGTGCTGGAGCAGGACGTCACCTTCCTCTGGCACCAGGACGACACGCTCAAGGGCAGCGATCTCGTCGTCCTTCCCGGCGGCTTCGCCTACGGCGACTACCTCCGCGCCGGCGCCATGGCGGCGCTCTCGCCGGTGATGGGCGCCGTCAAGCGGCACGCCGACTCCGGCGGGCTGGTGCTCGGCATCTGCAACGGCTTCCAGGTGCTGCTGGAGGCGGGCTTGCTGCCGGGGGCCATGCGGCGCAACGCGAGCCTGCGCTTCCTCGGCCGCGACGTCCATCTGCGCGTCGAGCGCGCGGACCTGCCGTTCACCTGGAAGCTCCGCGAGGGGCAGGTGCTGCGCATGCCGATCGCGCACGGCGAGGGGAATTACGAGGACGCGCCGGAAAAGCTCGACGCCCTGGAAGCCAGCCGCCAGGTCGTCTTCCGCTACGTCGCCGCGGACGGCTCGCGCGCCGACGACGATGCGCGGTGGAACCCCAACGGCGCGGCGCGCGCCATCGCCGGCGTCTGCAACGCCGGCGGCAACGTCCTCGGCCTGATGCCCCATCCCGAGCGCTGCTCCGAGTCGATCCTCGGCAACACCGAGGGGCTCGCCCTGCTCGCCAGCGCCGTGGCGGCGGGGAGCTCGGTCCTGAGGGCGGCGCGATGACCGTGCTCGCGGAACCGGCGGTCACCGCCGAGACCGCCCGCTCGATCGGCCTGACCGGGGAGGAGCTCGAGCGGCTGAAAAAAATCCTCGGCCGCGATCCCAACTGGACCGAGCTCGGCGTCACCGCCGCCCTGTGGTCCGAGCACTGCTCCTATAAATCCTCCAAGGTCTACCTGAAGGAGCTCCCCACCGCGGGACCGCACGTCCTACAGGGGCCGGGGGAGAACGCCGGCGTGGTCGATATCGGCCACGGCTGGGTGGCCGTCTTCAAGATGGAGTCGCACAACCATCCGAGCTTCATCGAACCGTACCAGGGTTCGATGACCGGAGTGGGCGGCATCCTGCGCGACATCTTCACCATGGGGGCGCGCCCCATCGCCTGCATGGACGCCCTGCGCTTCGGCGACCTCGATGCGCCGCGCATGCGCTTCCTCGTCGACGGCGTGGTGCGCGGCATCGGCGACTACGGCAACTGCGTCGGCATCCCCACCATCGGCGGCGAGACCGGCTTCCACCCCTGCTACAACGGCAACATCCTGGTCAACGCCTTCGCCTTGGGGATCGCCCGGCGCGACCGCATCTTCCACGCCCGCGCGAGCGGCCCCGGCAATCCGATCCTCTACGTCGGCAGCCGCACCGGCCGCGACGGCATCCACGGCGCCACCATGGCCTCCGAGGCGTTCGAGAAGGAGAGCGAGCAGAAGCGGCCGACGGTGCAGGTGGGCGATCCGTTCACCGAGAAGGTCCTTCTCGAAGCTTGTCTCGAAGCCATGCGCACGGGCGCCATCGTGGCCATCCAGGACATGGGCGCGGCCGGCCTCACCAGCTCGACCTTCGAGATGGCGGGGCGCGGCGGCACCGGCATTCGTCTCGATCTCGACCGCGTGCCGCTGCGCGAGCCGGGCTTGACGCCCTACGAGATGATGCTCTCCGAGTCGCAGGAGCGGATGGTGATCGTAGCGCGCAAGGGCCGCGAGGAGGAGCTGGAGAGGATCTTCCATCGCTGGGGCCTGGAAGTCGCCGGCATCGGCGAGATCACCGCGACGGGCCGCGCCGTCCTCACCTGGCACGGCGAAACGGCAGCCGACATCCCCATCCAGCCGCTCACCGAAGAGGCGCCCGTCTACCGCCGCCCGGTGGCCGAGCCGGCGGATCTCGCCGCGCGCTGGCAGGCGCCCGAGGTGCCGCAGCCGGACGATCTCTGGGGCACTCTCGAGCGGCTGCTCGCGACGCCCGAATTCGCCAGCAAGGAGTGGATCTGGCAGCAATACGACCACACCGTGCGCACCAACACCGTGCTCGGCCCCGGCGGCGACGCGGCCGTGCTGCTCTTGAAGGGCACGCCTGCCGGCCTCGCCATGACCTGCGACGTCAATCCGGTCTACTGCCATCTCGATCCGCGGCGCGGCGGCGCGCAGGCGGTGGCCGAAGCGGTGCGCAACCTCGCCTGCGTCGGCGCCGAGCCGGTGGGCCTCACCGACTGCCTGAACTTCGGCAATCCGGAGCGGCCCGAGGTCTCCTGGGAGTTCCGCGAGGCCGTCCGCGGCATGTCCGAAGCCTGCCGCGCCCTCGGCGTGCCGGTCATCTCCGGCAACGTCTCGTTCTACAACGAGACCGAGGGGCGCTCGATCTACCCGACGCCGGCGGTCGCCATGGTCGGCGTCATCCCCAACCTGGCAAGCCTGCCCGAGCCGTGGTTCCAGCGCGAGGGGGACCGCGTCGTCCTGCTCGGCAAGGGCCGTTCGGAATTTGGCGGCGCGGCCTATCTCCGGCTCCTCTACGGCATCGAGCAGGGCCGGCCGCCCGAAGTGGATCTCGACGCCGAGCTGCGCCTTGCCCGGCTGCTGCGCGCGGCCATCGTCAAGGGCTGGCTGCGCACCGCGCACGACCTCTCCGAGGGCGGCCTGCTGATCGCTCTCGCCGAGGCCTGCTTCGGCCGCCGGCGCCTCCTGGGGGTGCGCGTCGAGGTGCCGCTCGAAGGCGCGGATCTCTTTTCCGAGTCTCAAGGGAGGGCGATCGTCGCCTGTCCGCCGGCCGCGCTGGAGCGGCTGCTGCGGGCGGCGGAGGAAGCCGGAGTGCCAGCCCGCGAGATCGGCGAAGTCGGCGGCGCGGATCTCGAAGTGCGGGCAGGGGGACAGACCCTGAAAGCCCCGGTGGCCGGCCTGCACGAGGTCTGGTCCACCGAGCTGCCGATCGCGCTGGGGCTGTAAAATGTGCGGCATCTTCGGCATCGACGGCTCTGA
>Ga0075426_10002352_pt1 | contig 13564 bp, 9 predicted proteins | sample SoiMethybrSBSTD5_FD_75304 | JGI IMG/M metagenome (GOLD analysis project Ga0075426, IMG submission 75304) | Bulk soil microbial communities from a Populus tree surrounding site in Tennessee, USA - Soil MetaG P. TD hybrid SBSTD5 | ecosystem: Environmental > Terrestrial > Soil > Tree plantation... | reverse complement strand
ATGGACTACGGCTTTCACGCGCCGACCGTCTCGTTCCCGGTCCCTGGCACGCTGATGGTGGAGCCGACTGAGAGCGAATCGAAGCAGGAGCTCGATCGGTTTTGCGACGCGATGATTGCCATCCGCGGCGAAATCCAGGATGTCGTCGATGGCAGAGCCGACCGCCGCGACAACGTCCTGAAGAACGCGCCGCACACGGCCGCCGCGATTGCCGCCGACGACTGGAATCATCCGTACACACGGGAACAGGCGGCCTATCCGCTGCCGTTTTTGCGCGTGACGAAGCACTGGCCGAGCGTCGGCCGCATCGACAATCCGTACGGCGACAGGAATCTCATCTGCTCCTGCCCGCCGATCGAGCAGTACGCGTCAACGCCGTCGCTGTAGACGCCGAGTTGTCGCGCGAGCGCCGGGGTGTCAGACACGGGGTGTCAGACCCCCTGCCGGGCCGGTGTCAGGGCCTGGGCTTTTGCACGGAAAGCATTGTGCAGGGCGCGCGTGATGGGACCGGGTTTGCCGGCGCCGATGGTGTGATCGTCGACCGTCACGATCGGGACCAGCTCGCGCGTCGTGCTCGTGAAGAACGCCTCGTCGGCCCCGAGCAGATCGGCGTCCCGCAGCGCCGCTTCGCGAACCGGAATGCCGTTCGCCGCCCCCACCTCGAACAGGAACTCGCGCGTGATGCCCGCGAGCAGCCCGGCATCGACCGGCGGGGTCAGCGCCGCACCGTTCTTGACGATGAACAGATTCGACTGCGTGCACTCGGCGAGCTCGCCGCGGTAGTTGCGCATCACGCCTTCGACCGCGCCTCGCCGAAAGGCTTCCTGCATGGCGAGCGCGTTGTTCAGCAGGTTGTTCGACTTGATGAGCGGGTTCACTGATCCAGGATGATTGCGCAGGACGCCGACGAGTGCGACGCGCACGCCCTGTTCCATCCACGCGCGCGGCGGGTCGACATGCGGCTTGACGATGACGACGATCGAAGGAGTGGGGCAGGCGGCCGGATCGTAAGTGAGCTCGCCGATGCCGCGCGTGACGAGGATGCGGATGTATGCTTCACGGTTCGCGGCATCGCCGAGACCCGCCGCGCGGACCGTTTCACGGAACCTCGTGTCGATCTCGTTGTTCGACAGCGGCACCGGCAACGCCAGCATGTCGGCCGAGTTGCGCAGCCGCCGCATGTGCCGATCGAAGAGAAACGGCTGGCCGTTGTAGGTCCGGAGCGTCTCGTAAACGCCTTCGCCGTAAAGAAACCCGTGATCGAACACCGAGATGGACGCATGCTCCTGATCGAAGATGCGTCCGTTCACGTTGACGGTGGCTGCCATGGCGGCGAGAGTACACCAACGACACGAAGGACACCAAGGAGACAAAGGACACAAAGCCGCAGAGTTCGCCGAGGATGCAACGGGGAACGGCTAGAGATAATATCCTTTGTGGCCTTTGTGTCCTTCTCGTCCTTTGTGTCGACTATCGTGAACCAACCCGGATGCGAGTACTAAACTCCGCGCAGATGCGCGAGGCCGACCGCCGCACGATCGACGAGATCGGCATCCCGTCGCTCGTTCTCATGGAAAACGCCGGCCGCCAGGCGGTGGCCGCGATGGAAGCGATGTTCAGCGATCTGCTCGAGCGGCAGATCGCGGTGCTGTGCGGCCGCGGCAACAACGGCGGCGACGGGTTCGTCATCGCTCGGACTCTCGTTCAGCGCGGCGCCGACGTCTCGGTCTTCCTGCTCGGCCGCGTCGCCGACGTGCGCGGCGACGCGCGCACCAACCTCGAAATCCTCGGCCGTCTCGGCCTCACGGTCGTCGAGGTTGCCGACAGTCAGGCCTGGGAGCTGCACTTCACCGAGGTACGCGACTGCTCGCTCATCGTCGACGCGATCTTCGGCACCGGACTCAACGCGCCGGTGGCCGGCCTCATCGAGTCGGTCATCGCCGACGTGAACGCATCCGGCATTCCCGTCGTCGCGATCGACCTCCCGTCCGGGCTCTCCGCAGATACGCCCGATTCGGTCGGACCGTCGATCGATGCGTGCCTCACGGTCACGCTCGGCGCGCCCAAATTGCCGCTCGTGCTTCCGCCCGGCGAAACGCACGCCGGCGACATCGTCATCGCCGACATCGGCATCCCGAACGAGATCTTCGACGCCGTCGAGGGACCGCGCGTCGAGCTGTTGACGCGCGGGGCGATGCGCGATCTCGTCTCGCCGCGATCGCCGGACAGCCACAAGGGCGATTACGGCCGCGTGCTCATCGTCGCCGGCTCGCGCGGAAAGACCGGCGCGGCACATCTCGCCGGCATCGGTGCGCTTCGATCGGGCGCGGGACTCGTGACGGTGGCGACGCCCCTCAGCTGTCAGGCCACGATCTCCGCGATGGCGCCGGAGTACATGACCGAAGCGTTGAACGAGATGAGCGACGGCGTGGATCTCGACGAAGCGGATCGCGTCATCGAGATGGCGCGCGATGTCATCGCGATCGGTCCGGGCCTCGGTCAGGCGACGTCCACAAAGGAATTCATCAAGCGCCTCGTCGATCGCGCGACCACGCCGCTCGTCGTGGATGCCGATGGGTTGAACGCGTTTACCGACGACGCGGAGCGGCTCGTCGGGCGCGAGGGACGGGACGTCATCATCACGCCGCATCCTGGCGAGATGGCGCGGCTCGTCGGGATGTCCACCGACGAAGTGCAGGCGAGGCGGATGGACGTCGCGCGGAATTTCGCGTCCGCGCACCACACTTACGTCATCCTGAAGGGCCATCGGACGTTGATCGCAACGCCGGACGGGAAGGTGTTCATCAACCCGACGGGCAACCCCGGCATGGCGACCGGCGGCACCGGCGATGTGCTGACCGGCATGATCGCTGCGTGGCTCGCGCAGCTGCTCGACGCCGAGGCGGCGTGCAAGCTCGCCGTGTACCTGCACGGGATGGCCGGCGATCTCGCCGAAGCCGAGGAAGGGGAAGTGGGCATGACCTCCGCAGACCTGGCCGCGCATCTCGGCGACGCCGTGATGGAGCTCACCGGCCGGCGTCGGGTGGCGGATCGCCAGCAGGGCTCATGACCACGTTGGTGTTTGGAACGCTCGGCCTGCCGCAGCTCGTCGCAATCTTCGTGCTGGCATTGTTCTTCTGGACGGACTACCGGCATCGACAACCGTAGCCGTCAGGCCAGTTGACGAAACCTCCGGTGCCGACGATCACGACGCAATCAGAGGCGGAAACTGCTGCCGTCGCGCGCGAGCTTGCGGCCACGCTTCGCGCCGGCGACGTCGTGCTGTTATACGGCGATCTCGGAGCAGGAAAGACGGCGTTCGTCAAAGGTCTCGCCGAAGGATTGGGAATCCCGCGCGAGGAGGTCAGCAGCCCCACGTTCACGCTGATGCAGGAATATCGCGGCGGACGCCTGACGCTCTTTCACGTCGATCTGTACCGCGTCAACGACGCACGCGAGATCGAAGAGCTCGGCATCGACGAGGTCGCAGCCGATGGCGTCCTTGCGATCGAGTGGGCGGAGAAGTTGGAGGGGAGCGCGGGAGCCGCTCGGCTGAAGCCGTCACCCTACAACGTGACGATCTCGCACGGCGACGGCGACACGCGGCAGGTGATCCTCGAATGAGTGTGGGCGCGGGGCTTTCAGCCCCGCGTTTCGCAGCCCTGAAAGGGCCGCGCCACAACTTCTTGAACCAGTTCTACTCTGACCGGTAGTTCGGCGCTTCCTTAGTAATCGCCACGTCGTGCACGTGGCTCTCGCGGAAGCCGGCCGGCGTGATGCGAATGAGCTTCGCCTCGCGCTGCAGCGCCATGATCGTTCCGCAGCCGCAGTAGCCCATCCCGGCGCGCAGGCCGCCGACCAGCTGATGGATCATCGCCGCGACGCTGCCTTTGTGCGCGACGCGTCCTTCGATCCCTTCGGGGACGAGCTTGTCGCTCGACGCGGTGGTGCCGTCGAGCTCGAAATCGTCCTGGAAATAGCGATCGCGGCTGCCGCGGCGCATCGCGCCGATCGACCCCATGCCGCGGTACTCCTTGAAGCTGCGCCCCTGATAGAGAATCAGCTCGCCAGGACTCTCGTCGGTGCCGGCCAGGAGATTGCCGATCATCGTCGTGCTCGCGCCGACGGCGAGCGCCTTCGTGATGTCGCCGGAGAACCGGATGCCGCCGTCCGCAATGATCGGCACGTCGTGCGGCTCGGCCGCGCGTGCGCAATCCATGATCGCGGTGATCATGGGCACGCCGATGCCGGCGACCACGCGCGTGGTGCAGATCGATCCGGCGCCGATGCCGACCTTCACCGCGTCGACGCCCGCCTGGATGAGCGCGCGCGTGCCCTCGGCGGTCGCCACGTTGCCGGCCACCAGTTCGACGCCGCCGAACCGCTGCCGCACGCGCGCCACCATGTCCAGCACGCCCTGCGAGTGGCCGTGCGCGGTGTCGATGACGAGCACGTCGACGTTCGCCGCAACCAGCGCTTCGGCACGCTCCATCGTGTCGCGCGCCACGCCGATGGCCGCGCCGACGCGCAGCCGTCCCAGCGAATCCTTCGACGCATTCGGGTACTTCACCGCCTTCTGAATGTCCTTGACGGTGATGAGTCCCTTCAACCGGTAGTCGCGATCGACGACGAGGAGCTTTTCGACCTTGTGCTTGTGGAGGAACTCGCGTGCGGCGTCGAGCGTCGTGCCGACGGGCACGGTGAAGAGCGGCTCGCGCGTCATCACGTCGCCAATCGGCCGGTGGACGTTCGTCTCGAACCGGAGATCGCGATTCGTCAGGATGCCGCACAGGCGGCCTTCCTTGCTGCCGTCTTCGGTGATCGGCACGCCCGAGATGCTGAACTTCTTCATCAGCTCGAGCGCTTCGTGGATCCGGTTGGTCGGCGCGAGCGTGATTGGATTGACGATCATCCCGCTCTCGGATCGCTTCACGCGATCGACCTCCGAGGCCTGCTCGTCGATCGACAGGTTCTTGTGAATCACGCCGAGGCCGCCGTGCTGCGCCATGGCAATCGCCAGCCCCGATTCGGTGACCGTGTCCATGGCGGCGCTGACGAGCGGCACGTTCAGCCGGATGCGCCGCGTGAACCGCGTGCTGACGTCGACCTGCGAGGGCAGCACCGTCGAGTGCTGCGGCACCAGCAGGACGTCGTCGAAGGTGAGGGCGGTCGTGAGATCGGCGGCGGTCCCGAGCAGCGAGGACGTTTCAGTTTTCAGCATCAGGTTCACACACTTGTCCTTCCGCCTTCGCTGAAGCTACGGTGGATCGCCGTAGCGCGAAGCGCGGAGGCTGGTCGACAAGCTCAGAACGACCGGATGGTTCGTGCCTCGACTCGCTCGCTCTGAGCCGGTCGAAGGACGAGCGGATTCGTTTGTTCAGCCGTGATCCGACTCGCTCGCCCTGAGCCGGTCGAAGGGCGAGCGGGCCTTCGGGTCTCGCGACTATCCGTTCGCGCCGTGGCACTTCTTGAACTTCTTCCCGCTGCCGCACGGGCACGGATCGTTGCGTCCGACTTTCGGCTCGTCGCGGCGGACGGTCTTCACGACATCGTCTCCGCCGACGCGCGCCGGCTGCTGCGTGGCGGTGGCGCGCGGCGGAGCCATCGTCGCCGCGGCCGATCGCGGCGCGCCGAAGATGGCGGCGTTCGCCGATTCGGCCGCAGGGTTGTTCGTGATGAGCGGCTGTCGACGCGCCGCGGGCCGGCGCTGCACTGGAGGCGGGATGCCGGGATCGTCGCCCTGCAGCACCGGCCGCAGCCGCCACAGATAGCCGACGATCTCCTCGTCGACGCGGTCCTTCATCGCCTGGAAGAGCGCGAAGCTTTCTTTCTTGTACTCGACGAGCGGATCGCGCTGGCCGTAGCCGCGGAGTCCAATCCCTTCCTTCAGGTGGTCGAGGCTGTAGAGGTGATCCTTCCACTGCGCGTCGACGATCTGCAGCATGATGTCGCGCTCGACGCGCTGCAGGAGCTCGCGGCCGACCAGCTTTTCCTTGTCGTCGTACGACTTGATGATGTGGTTCCACAGCTCGTCTTGGATCTCGTCCGACGTGCGATCGTCGAACTTCAGTCCGGCCGTCTCGATGCCGAACACGCGCGAGATTTCCCGCTTGAGCGCGTCGAGATCCCACTGCTCGAAGTCGGCCTGGCGCGGCGCATACGTCTCGACGATCGAATCGAGGATCTCCTCGGCGAGCGTCATCAGGTACTCGCGCGTGTCGAGCACCTCCTCGACGCCTTCCTCGTCCTGCAGATTGATGTGTCCTTCGAGAATCTGACGGCGCAGCGCGTAGACGTTCTCGCGCTGCTTGTTCATGACGTCGTCGTACTCGAGGAGGTGTTTGCGGACGGAGAAGTTCTGCGCCTCGACCTGCTTCTGCGCGCGCTCGATCGCCTTGGTGACCATCCCGTGCTCGATCGGCACGCCTTCTTCCATGCCGAGCCGCTGCATCAGGCCCGAGATGCGATCCGATCCGAAGATGCGCATCAGGTCGTCTTCGAGCGACAGGTAGAAGCGCGACGACCCCGGGTCGCCCTGGCGTCCGGCGCGTCCGCGCAGCTGGTTGTCGATGCGCCGCGCTTCGTGACGCTCGGTGCCGAGAATGTGGAGGCCGCCGAGATTCACCACGTCGTCGTGCTCGGCGTCGGTGAGCAGCTTGAAATGCTGAAAGATGCGATCGTACTCGGGCTTCACGACGCGATAGAAGCCGTCGAGGTGATAGAAGTAGACGAAGTGTTCGTCCTCGACGAAGCGCTCTTCGCCTTTCGGCAGCCGCTCGGCGATCTGTTCGGCGAGCGTCTGCTGCCGCGCCATGAACTCGGGATTGCCGCCGAGCAGAATGTCGGTGCCGCGGCCGGCCATGTTCGTGGCAATCGTCACCGACTCCTTGCGTCCGGCCTGCGCGACGAACTCAGCTTCCTGCGCGTGGTACTTCGCGTTCAGCACGACGTGCTTGCCTGAGCCCGCGCCGGTCGTCGTGCCGCGCTTCAGCCCGCGCCGATCGAGCATCGTCGACAGCTTCTCGGACTTTTCGATTGAGACGGTGCCGACGAGCACCGGGCGTCCCTTCTCGTGCTCGTCGAGAATCTCGGTGACGATCGCGTCCCATTTTTCTTTTTCGGTGCGATAGACGAGATCGGGATTCTCGATGCGGCGAAGGGGCCGGTTCGGCGGAATGACGACGACGTCGAGGTTGTAGATCTTCGCGAACTCTTCCGCCTCGGTGTCGGCGGTACCGGTCATGCCGGCGAGTTTCTTGTATTTGCGGAAGTAGTTCTGGAAGGTGACGGTCGCGAGCGTCTGGTTCTCGCGTTCGATCTTCACCTTCTCCTTGGCTTCCACAGCCTGATGAAGACCGTCGCTCCAGCGGCGGCCCGGCATCAAGCGTCCGGTGAACTCGTCGACGATCACCACCTCGCCGTCCTTCACCATGTAGTCGACGTCGCGGTGGAACAGCGTGTGCGCGCGCAGCGCCTGATTGATGTGATGGAGCAGCGGCATGTTCGCCGGGTCGTACAGTCCGCCCGGCTGCATGCGGTGCGACAGCATCTGCTCGCACTTGGCCATGCCGCTCTCGGTCAGCGTGACGGTCTTGTGTTTCTCGTCTTTGATGAAATCGCCGGTGGCTTCGAGCGCCTCGCGCTCTTCGGCTTTCGTATCGCCGCGCACGACCGCTCCAGGTTTCAGGCGCGGGATGATGCGATCGACCTCGTAGTAGAGATCCGTCGACTCCTCGGCGGGACCGGAGATGATGAGCGGCGTGCGCGCTTCGTCAATCAGAATGCTGTCCACCTCGTCGACGATCGCGAAGTGATGCCCGCGCTGAACGTAGTGCGCGAGCTCGAACTTCATGTTGTCGCGGAGGTAGTCGAAGCCGAACTCGTTGTTCGTGCCGTACGTGATGTCGGATGCGTACGCGATCTGTCGCTCGGCGTCGTTCAACTCGTGCTGGATGACGCCGACGCTCATGCCGAGGAAGCGGTAGATCTTGCCCATCCACTCGGAGTCGCGGCGGGCCAGGTAGTCGTTGACGGTGACGACGTGGACGCCTTTGTCTTCGAGGGCGTTGAGATACGCCGGAAGCGTGGCGACGAGCGTCTTGCCTTCGCCCGTCTTCATCTCGGCGATCTTGCCCTTGTGGAGGACGGCGCCGCCGATGAGCTGCACGTCGAAGTGCCGCATGTTCAGCACGCGGCGACCCGCCTCGCGCACGACCGCAAATGCCTCTGGCAGAACCTCGTCGAGCGTCTCGCCGTCGGCGACGCGCTGCTTGAATGCGGCCGTCTTCGCGCGCAGCTGCTCGTCCGACAGCGCCGTGATGGCCGGCTCGAGCGCGTTCACCTGCGCAACGATCGGGCGCAGCCGTTTCAGTTCGCGTTCGTTTTGAGTCCCGACGACTTTGGCGAGGAGGGTATCGAGCAGCATCCAGCTTGGGTTACCCCGATGAGGGTATCCACAAATTCTAGCATGTAGGACGCCGCTCGCCTGAAAGGCTCGCGCGGCCGGCGCGGGCGTGTCGCTCGCCTGAAGGCTCGCGCTACGCAGCCTGGCGCTACAGGTGCGGCGCGGAGTCGCGCGAGCCGGCTGTAGGGCGAGCCTTTCAGGCGAGGCTTTTAACGATTGACTGGTTGCGTCAGCAGCTGCAGCGGATTGATCAGCTGCCCGTTGGCGAGAATCTCGTAGTGCAGATGCGCGCCGGTGGATCGGCCGGTCGACCCGACGTAGCCGATGACGTCGCCGCGCTTGACGTGCTGTCCCGGCTTCACGTTGTACGCACTCAGGTGTCCGTACCGGGTCGTGAGGCCGAATTCGTGCTTCAGGACGATCAGGTTGCCATAGTCGCCGGTGTACGACGCCGATTCGACGACGCCGTCGGCGGTCGCGAAAACGGGCTGACCTTTTTCCGTGGAGATGTCGAGCCCCTGGTGAAACGCCGGTTCGCCGCTGAACGGATCCGATCGGCCGCCGAACGTTCCGCTCAACCAGCCATGCGCCGGCCAGATGGACGGCGTCGCGTTGGCGAGTGCCTCGCGGCGCTCGACGTCGCGCCGCACGTAGCGCAGGCGGCTCTCGAGACCGCGCAGCAGATCGCGGAGCACGCCGAAGGTGTCTTCAGGAGAAGAGAGCGTCGCCTTCGCAACCTCCGACACGGCCGCGCTCGCCACCACGTTGGCGCCGAGGCCGCCGGCCGCGCGCGACTTCACGACGGCCGGGAGCTTCTGCATCGCCTTGGCCTGCGCGGGATCCAGACGCGCGCGCTGACCGAGATCGTTGATGACGTTTTCGAGCCCCTGAATCTGGGAGGTCAATTCGCCGGTCGCGGCGCGATAGTTGCCGTTTTCAACCTGGAGCGCCGTGTTCGTCACGCGCAGCTGATCAATCTCGCTCTTCGCGCTCCACTTCGCCCCGAGCCCCATGAGGACGGGAACGGAGAGTACCGCGACGACGGTCCCGATTGTGGGACGCAGGCCCACGGTGAGGCGGCGGACGACCCCACTCGAACGGTCTGCGATTAGAACTGTATATCTGCGCGCGCGCATAGCTCCTTGAAGAAGTATCGGCCGCTACGAATTGCGCGTAAGGGGTACGGACGCGAAAGCCACCGCGTCAATAAGCGGCTGCACTGTATCACACGGTCCGACGCACGCAAAGGCGTGAAATGCCTGGGCGAAGATCGCGCGAAAATGAATTCGGAATTTGGAATTCGGAATTTGGAATGCGTACGCTCGGCTGCGCCTCGCGCTCGGTGGCATTACGCATGAAATTCAGAATGCCTCCGCTCGGCTGCCCCCTCGCGCTCCGCATTCTGAATTCTGCATTCTGAATTACGCCTCGCAGTAGTATGCCTGCGCCATGACGAATCCCCGTCGGTGCGCGATCGGATCGATCGCCCTCTTCTGTGTTCGCGTCGCGTTCGTTCACGCGCAGGACATCCGCGGCGCCGATCTCGCCGAGGGGCTCACCAACCCATCGCGCTGGCTGACGTACTCCGGCGACTACGCGGGTCAGCGCTTCAGCCCGCTGACGCAGATCACGCCGACCAACGCCGAGCAGCTCGCGGCGCAATGGACGTTTCAGACCGCCGTGAACAACAAGTTCGAGGCAACGCCGCTCGCCATCGACGGCACGCTGTACGTGACCGGCCCGCTGAATCACGCGTGGGCGGTTGACGCACGAACCGGACGGCCGATCTGGCACTACGAACGCGCGCTGCCGGCGTCGCTGAAGGTGTGCTGCGGCATGGTGAATCGCGGATTCGCAGCGTATCGCGACCGCCTCTTCATGGTGACGCTCGACGCGCACTTCGTCGCGCTCGAGATGAACAGCGGCAAAGTGATCTACGACGTGGAGATGGCCGCCGTGAAGGACGGCTTCGCCGGCACCGGCGCGCCGCTCGTCGTGAAGGACAAAGTCATCGTCGGGATTGCCGGCGGCGAGTACGCAAATCGCGGGTTCATCGACGCGTACGATCCGATGACCGGCCAGCGCGTGTGGCGCACGTACACGATTCCCGCGCCGGGCGAGCGAGGCAGCGAGAGCTGGCGCGGCGACATCTGGCAGCGCGGCGGCGCGCCGACGTGGCTGACCGGCACCTACGACGCCGCACTGAATCTCTTGTACTGGGGCACGGGAAATCCGAATCCCGACTGGGATGGTGAGAGCCGTCCCGGCGAGAACCTCTACACCGACTCGCTGCTCGCGCTCGACCCGGACACCGGCGCGCTGAAGTGGCACTTCCAGTTCACGCCGCACGATACCCACGACTGGGATGCGAACGAAATCCCGGTGCTCGCGGATCTGACGATTGCCGGCCGTCCGCGCAAAGTCGTCCTGTTCGCGAATCGCAACGGCTTCTTCTACATGCTCGATCGCACGAACGGCGAGTTCATCCTCGCAAAGCCGTTCGTCAACACGACGTGGGCGAAGGAAATCGGATCGGACGGACGACCCCGCCTGTTTCCCGATCAGGATCCAACCGAAGCCGGAACAGTGACGTGTCCCGATTGGTACGGCGGCACGAACTTCATGTCGCCGTCGTACGACGCGTCACGCCGGTTGTTCTTCGTCACCGCACGCGAAACGTGCGCGCGCTTCCTGCGCCGGCCGCTGCGCGCCAACGCCGCGCTCGGCGATCGCACGATGGGCGGCACGGTCCAGCCGGTACCCGAGCCAAAGCGTGCCGGTGCGCTCCGGGCAATTGATGCGGCGACGGGCGAGCGCAAGTGGGAGCTCCCGTACGGCGACGCGGGGTGGGCCGGCGTGCTCGCGACGGCCGGGGGCGTCGTGTTCAGCGGCGATCACGAGGGCACATTCTTCGCCGCCGACTCATCGAACGGGCGCAAGCTGTTTCAGTACCAGACCGGCGCGACGATCTTCGCCGCGCCGATCAGCTTCGCCGTCGATGGCCGTCAATACGTCGTCATCGCGTCCGGCGCCACGCTCACAGCGTTCGCATTGCCGAAGCGCGGAACCACGAGTCAGTAGTCGATCGCCGGTCAGGGGTCGCAGCGGCGTCCGCTTGTGGCGGCGTGCCGGGCGGTCGGATCGGATCGTGAGCGACGTCACGCCGTTCGCTTGCAATCCAACGATGACTGATGGCGCGGCATCGAACGTAACGGTGAGCGGAAACCGTTAGCGCGCGCCGCGGCACCGAAGATGGTTTGTGCAATGGCACCAGCGCGCACAGCACGGCCAAGGGCGATCGCGCGAATCGCATATGATCATCCGCGACCGAAGTCGAAATGACGTTCGACCGGCGAACGGACGACGAACGATCGGCGTGACGCGCGAAAAGATCGGTATGGTGCGCTTCGCTGACATGTGTGCTGCGGTGACGGTGCTCGGTCTGGCAGCGGCTCTTTCAACCGCGCCGGGCAGCGCGATGGGGAAGCCGGGCGTCACACCGGTCCCATGTCCGGATCAGAAATGGGAGACGGCGGATCCCGCGTTTGAAGCGCTCGCCGGCGCGAAGGCGTTCTTCGGTCAGTACGACGGCGGCGTCTATCGCGTCGAGATTCCCGAGAAATGGAACGGCGAGCTTGTGTTGTTCGCGCACGGCTTCGTCACCAACGCCGGACCGAACGGATCGACGCTGCGCGCCGGGAATCACGTCATTCGCGAACATCTCGTCGAACGGGGATTCGCGTGGGCGACGTCGAGCTACCGCTGCAACGGCTACGTGCCGGGGCAGGGACTGCTCGACACGATCGCGCTGACCGATCTTTTCACGAAAGCAAACAGCGGCCGCGCGCCGCAGCGGACGTACCTCACCGGGCAGTCGATGGGCGGTCACGTCACGCTGCTCGGCATGCAGGAGTTTCCGACCTCGTTCGCCGGCGGCCTCGCGATGTGTCCCGCAGGCCCCGAGCTCTTCGACTACTACGCGGCGGTGAGCGCTGCGGCCGAAGTCATCACGGGCGTGCAGTTCCACGCGGACTCGCTGCAACAGGACGCTCAGAAGATGATCGAGCTGCTTGGAAAGCCGCCCGACTACAGCGACAAAGGGCGCGAGCTGGCGAGCGTCGAGATCGACATCAGCGGTGGTCCGAGGCCGTTCGCGATGGAGGGATTGACGTCCCGCTTCATCCCGAACATGAGCACGAGTCCGGGCGCGCTTGTCGGGAGCACGACGCCGACGAATCGCGCGGTCGACACCACTCACATCAAATACCAGATCGATGAGAGCCTCGGCCTGACCGCCGCCGATCTCAACGCGCGCGCGCGGCGAAAGAGCGGAGACACCGCCGTCCGCAATCCGAACGGACCGTACGAGGAAGTCGTGCCATTCGACGGCCGCATCGAGCGGCCGCTGATGACGATGCACGGCACCGGCGATTTGTACGTGCCGATCGTCCTCGAGCAATCGTTGAAGCACGCGGTGACGGCGGCGGGGAACGACAAGCTGCTCACGCAGCGCGTCTACCGCATCGGCGCGCACTGTCAGTTCAGCCAGCCGGAAATGATCCGCGCGTTCGACGATCTGGTGAAATGGGTCCGCGAGGGCGTCAAGCCGCAAGGCGACAACGTCGACGGCGATCTCCGCGACGCCGGACGTACGTTCACCGATCCGCTGCGCCCGAACGATCCCGGCGGGATCACCGTCAAGCGCGCGACCGAGCACTGATCGGCGCAGTACAGCAACCACGAAATCACGAAAGGCACGAAGACGCACGAAGCAGACGACAGGCTGAACGTGTGTTTGCGGTGTCCAATACGACTGCGTCCAGACAATTCGCCTGCCGGAACGCACTCGGATTTTTTCCGTGCCGCAACTGATTAGCGTGTTTTCAGGTGTGCGCAGATCACTTGCTCTCTGTGTCCTTTGTGTCTTTGTGTCTACGGTGCGTCGCTACACGCAACCGCAAAAGCGTTCTAGGTCGTCATCCGGAATTGCAATGCCTCGGCAATGTGTTCCGGTTCGATCCTGTCCTCGCCCGCAAGATCGGCAATCGTGCGCGCCACTTTGCGCACGCGGTCGTAGCCTCTCGCGCTCAGCGACATCTTCGTGACCGCCGCGGATAACAGACGCGCCGCGGGTGGTGACAGCGCGCAGTGCTGCCGGAG
>Ga0075426_10002351_pt1 | contig 13570 bp, 14 predicted proteins | sample SoiMethybrSBSTD5_FD_75304 | JGI IMG/M metagenome (GOLD analysis project Ga0075426, IMG submission 75304) | Bulk soil microbial communities from a Populus tree surrounding site in Tennessee, USA - Soil MetaG P. TD hybrid SBSTD5 | ecosystem: Environmental > Terrestrial > Soil > Tree plantation... | reverse complement strand
CCGGTCACCGTGTCCACCGCCGTGACGCTGTGGCCTCGTCCCCGCAACGCCTCGACGATCTGGGCCGCCCCGGCGAACGCGACGGCGCGCTCGGCGGACGCACCGCCCGTGAGCACCGTGACGCGCATCAGCGGATGCCGGCCAGCTGGTGCAGCACGTCGTAGCGTGTCACGATCCCCGCGATCTCCCCATCGCGCCGCACCAGCGCCGCCGGTGTTTCGCGCGAGAGCAGCGTGACCAGCCGCTGCACCGGGAGATCCGCGTCCACCACCGGGAACGGGGCGTCCATCACGTCCTGCACCGGCCGGTCGAGGGTGGAGGGGTTCTCGAGGGCACGCGCCATCAGGACCGGCTCGGCCACGGCGCCCACGCCGTCCCCGCCGTCCAGCACCGGCAGCTGCGACACGTTATACGTGCTCATCAGGTTCAGCGCCTGACGCACCGTGGCGGTAGGCGGGACCGAGATCAACGGGGGCGACCCGGAGTTCCGCGCCTCGAGCAGCTGGGCGACCGACACGCGCTCGGCGTCGAGGATCTGGTTCTCCCGCAGCCATTCGTCGTTGAACACTTTCGAGAGATAGCGCTCTCCGGTGTCCGCGAGCACGGTGACCACCAGGGCGTGCGGGTCGTTCACCCGGCGCGCCACCTCCAGCGCGGCCACCAGGTTCACCCCGGTCGAGCCGCCGGCGAACAGGCCCTCTTCCCTCGCCAGGCGTCGCACCAGCAGCATCGCGTCCTTGTCGGACACCGTGATCCACTCGTCGATCACGTCCCAATGCAGCGAGGTCGGAATCTTGTCGCCGCCGATGCCTTCCACCTTGTAGGGACGGCCTTCACCCATGCGCTGCGTCCGGGCGTAGTCCGAGTAGATCGAGCCGACCGGGTCGCCCGCGATCACCCGGATGGTCGCGCGCTGCTCCTTGAGATAGCGCCCGGCCCCGCTCACCGTGCCCCCGGTCCCCGGAGCGCAGACGAAGTGGCTGATCCGGCCTTCGGTCTGCTGCCAGATCTCCGGCCCCGTCGTGTGGTAGTGCACCTCGGGGTTCACGGGATTGTAGTGCTGGTCCGCGAAGATCGCGTTGGGGTGGGCCGCCGCGATGGCGCGCCCTTTCATGATGTAGTTGTCCGGGTGGTCGGCCGGGACGGCGGTCGGCGTGATGATCACCTCGGCGCCGAGGGCGCGCAGCAGCCGGGCCTTTTCCTGCGACATCTTGTCCGGCATCGTGAAGATGCAGCGGTACCCCTTCACCGCGGCCGCCAACGCCAGCCCCACGCCGGTGTTGCCCGACGTCGCTTCGACCACCAGGCCGCCCGGCTTGAGCCGTCCGTCCCGCTCCGCGGCCTCGATCATCGCGATGCCGATGCGATCCTTGACGGAGCCCCCGGGGTTGAAGAATTCCGCCTTGGCGTACACGGGCGTGCGGATGCCCTGGGTGATCCGGTTCAGCCGGATGAGCGGTGTCCAGCCGATCGTCTCGAGAACATTCCCATACGGCTTAGTGTGGGGCGGCATTCGTGTCCGGCTTGGCACGCGCGCTGTCCGGGACCACGCGGGTCGTGTCGACGGCGGGCGGCGACGTGTCACGCCGCACCGCCGTGGTGTCGCGCCGCGGCGCGCGCACGGGGGGAGCGGCGACGGTCGGGACCGGCGCGCGCACCGGCGCCGGCCGCGGCTTCACCGTGTCCGGCTCGCCTTTGCGCACCGATCCGCCAGCCTGCGGATGGTGGAACTCGATCGGCTGGAGGAACGCGGTCGCGATCGGCAGGCCGTGCCGCCGGGCCGGCGTGAACCGTAACCGGCGCGACCCCGACAGGGCCGCCGAGTCGAGCGCCGGGTAGCCGCTCGACTCGGCCACGCGACTGGACTCGCTGGCGAGGCGCCCGGTCGAGTCGACGAACAGGCGCAGCATCACGTCGCCTTCCACCTTCTGGTCGTACAGCCGCGGCGGATACTGAATGGGCGAGTCGCCGTTGATCGCCACGGGAGGCTCCTGATCGGGCGGCCCGCTCGAGGACTCCCCGCCCCCGGCCTGGTCCCCCGACCGCGCCTTGCCGCATGCCGCCACGCCCAGCGCGACCACGCCGGCGAGCGCGCGGCGCCACGCCCTCATGCTCCCTCCTCCGCGCGCTGCTTCTTCCACGCCGCGAGGCGGTTCAGGGCCTCGAGCGGCGACAGCGCGTCCACGTTCAACCGGTCCAGCTCCTGCAGCACCGGGTGTGGGGGCGCCGGGGCGAACAGGCCGAGCTGCGTCGCGTCGGGCGGCGCGGGAGCGGCCTGCCGCGCGACGTGATGCCCGGCCTCGAGCAGCTTCAGCACCTGCCACGCGCGCCCGACCACCGGCGCCGGCAGCCCGGCCAGTTGTCCCACGTGAATGCCGTAGGACCGGTCGGCGCCGCCCGGCTCGAGCCGGTGGAGGAACACGATCTCGTCGCCCGCCTCTCGCACCGCGACGTTGAAGTTGCGCGCGTGGGCCAGCTCCTCGGTGAGCTGCGTGAGCTCGTGATAGTGCGTCGCGAAGACCGTCTTGCACCCGATGGTGTTGTGCAGGAACTCGGTAACCGCCCACGCGATGGCCACACCGTCGTACGTGGACGTTCCCCGACCGATCTCGTCCAGCAGCACGAGGCTGCGCGCCGTCGCCCCGTGCAGGATCGCACTCGTTTCAGTCATTTCCACCATGAAGGTCGACTGCCCGCGCACCAGATTGTCCGACGCTCCCACCCGGGTGAACAGTCGGTCGACGACGCCCACCTCCGCGCGTCGCGCCGGCACGAACGCTCCCATCTGGGCGAGCAGCACGCATAGCCCGACCTGCCGCAGCAACGTGGACTTCCCGGCCATGTTCGGACCGGTGAGCAGGATCACCCGGCCCCGGGCGTCGAGCAGCACGTCGTTCGGGATGAACACCTCGCGCGCCATCATGCGCTCGACCACGGGATGGCGGCTCCCCTCCAGCGCGATCGTGAATCCGTCGTTCACCTCGGGTCGCACGTAGCCCTCATGGTGCGCCACATCGGCCAACGCGCTCCACACGTCCAGCCGCCCGAGCACCCCCGCGGTCGCCTGCACCCGCGCGATGGCATCGGCGATGCGGCGTCGTAGTCCGTCGACCAGCTCGGCCTCGCGGGTCGCGATCCGCTCCTCGGCACCGAGCACCTTCGCCTCGTACTGCTTGAGCTCGGGTGTGACGTAGCGCTCCGCGCCGGTCAGGGTCTGACGCCGCTCGTAGTCCCCGGGCACGCGATCGCGGTGCGGATTCGTCACTTCCAGGTAATAGCCGAACACCTTGTTGAACCCGACCTTGAGCGAGGCGATCCCGGTGCGCTCCCGTTCCCGCGCCTGCAGGCCCGCGATATACTGCTTCCCGCCATCGCGGGCGTCCTTCAGCTCGTCGAGCTCGGGATCGTAGCCGGCCCGGATCGCGTCGCCGTCGGACGCCTGGGCCGGCGGGCGCTCCACCAGAGCGCGCGCGAGCTCCTCACGCAGATCCTGCAGCAGGTCGAAGCCGTCGGCTGCCTGCTCGAGCAGCGCCGCCCGCCCGCGGGCCTCGAGCCCATCCAGCGCGCCGCGCACGTCCGGGAGCCGCAGCAGCGAGTCGCGCAGCGCGCCCAGCTCGCGCGGCGTCGCCCGGCCGAGCGCCGCGCGACCCGCCAGACGCTCGAGATCGCGCACGCCGTCGAGCGCTTCGCGCAACCGGTCGCGCCCGCGCGCGTCGCCGGTGAGCACTTCCACTGCGTCGAGCCGCGCGTTGATCGTCGCCGGCTCGACCAGCGGCGCCAACAGCCAGCGCCGCAACAGCCGTCCACCCATCGGGGTCATGGTGCGGTCCAGCACGTCGAGCAGCGTCGTCCCCTTCTTTCCCGGCTCGGCGCGCAGCGGCTCCACCAGCTCCAGGTTGCGGCGGGTCATCTCGTCGAGCGGCAGCAGGTCGCCACGCCGAACGATGCGGGGGTGGGCGACATGCGGCAGTCCGCCCGGCTTGAGCTCGCGCGCGTAGCGCAGCAGGGCGCCGGCCGCCCCCAGCGCGGCGCGGTCCTCGGTCTCGATCCCCAGCCCGTCGAGCGACGCGACGCGGAAGGCCCGTGTCAGGTCCTCGCGCGCGAGCTCGGGATCGAACTCCCAACCCTCGCGCTCGGTCCGCGCGGCGCCCGCCAGTGCGAGGGCGGTCCCCGCCGGCACGACGACTTCGGGCGATTCGTAGCGCGCCAGTGCGGCGGGCAGGTCCTCGGCGGCGGCCGTCTCGAGCAGCAGTTCGCCCGTGGTCAGATCGAGCGCGGCCAAGCCGGCCGGGGCACCGCGCGGATCGACGGCCACCAGAAAGTTGTTACGGCGTCGCTCGAGCCAGTCGTCGGCCAGCACCGTGCCGGGCGTGACGGTCTCGACCACTTCGCGTCGCACCAGGCCCTTGGCGAGCTTGGGGTCCTCCACCTGCTCGCAAATGGCCACGCGATGCCCCAGGGCGATCAGACGGCGCAGGTATTCCGTACCCGCTTTCACGGGAACGCCCGCCAGCGGTACCTCGGCGGCCCCCCCGTTGTTGCGGGAGGTGAGGGTAAGACCGAGCTCGCGAGCCGCCAGCTGGGCGTCGTCCTCGAACATCTCGTAGAAGTCGCCCATCCGAAAGAAGAGAATCGTGTCGGGGTGTCGCGCCTTGATCTCGCGGTACTGCTGCATCAGCGGCGTGTCGGCGTCGACCCGCGGCGGCGTCACGGCTCCTCCACTACGAAGGGCTGTCCGCCCAGCCGGGTCTTCAGGCGCCGCTGCACCTGGGCCGCCTCGTCGTGCGTCGCGTAGCGTCCCACCCGGACCTTGAAGAGACCGCTCGTGTCGCGCACCACCCGCGCGTCGAAGCCCATGACCTTGAGACGAGTGAGCATCTCGTCGACCTGCGACGCGCTCTTGACCGCCAGGACCTGCACGGCATAGGTGGTCGCGGGCGCCGGGGCCTTGGTCTGGCTGTCGCCCGCCGTCGCCGTTGTGCCGGTCGCTGAGACCACCGGGGTCGCAGGGCAGCGTGGGGCGTAGAAGGACACTTGATTCTTGAACTCGACGTCCGCGCCGGCCCCGTCCAGGGCCTCGCGCACGAGGGTGCAGCCGTGCACGTCGTCCTTCATGTCGAAGTAGGCGCGCGCGCCCGTGAAATCGGCGCGGGCCTTGAGCGGCGAGTCCGGATAGTCGCGCCGCATCCGCTCCACCGCCTGCGTCGTCGCCGCCAGGTCGCCTTGGGCGAAGTACAGCTTGGAAAGCGCCACCAGGGCCGAGTCCGCCCACACCGACCGGCCGTACTCGACCACCACCCGCTGCAGGTTGGTGGCGATCAGGCCCGCGTCGGGCGCCATCATCCCCGCCGTGAAGAGCGCGCCGGGGTAGAGCGAATCCTGCGGCGACAGGCTCGCCAGCAGGCGCCGCATCATGGCGCGCCCAGAGTCGGGCCGGGTCTGGGCGATGCGGAGCGCGACGGCGCGGAGCGTGTCGGGCGCCTGCTGGGCGGACAGGGAGACCGTCGGACTGGCGGACAGGAAGAGCGAGGCCGCTACCAGTCCGGCCGTCCGCCAGTCCGCCCGTCCGCGCTTCACGCCAGCTCCCGCTCGAGCACCGCGAACGACAAGACCAGCTGAGCGATCGTCCCCGCCTCGTCGGTCAGCGTGCTCGACTTGAGTGCCCGGTCCGCGTCGAGTGCGAGGCGCAGGGCCCGCTCGAGCTCCCGCGCGCTCCACTGCTCGGCCCACCGGGCCCAGCGCGCCGCCGTGCCCTCCCAGCTCCCGAGGCCATACGGGCGGGCCGCCCGCAGGTGCGACAAGAGGCTTGCTTGGAGCCGGGCCCCCCCCGGCGTTCCCTGATCGAGCTCGGCCCGCGCCAGCGCCGTGCCCACGAGGTGCGTGCCGAGCGCCGACAGCACGCGCACGCCGCTCATGCCCGCTTGCTCGAGGATCGGTGTGACCAGCTGTGCGGCCCGGGCCGCGCGCCGCTCGAGGGTCGCGTCGACCAGGTCCTGCAGCGTTTCGCCCCGGCGCACGCCGACCAGCGCCGCGACATCCTCCCGGGTCGCGGGCCGGGACCCGCCGCCGGCCAGCGCGGCCAGCTTCTCGAGCTCACGCGCCAGCGCCGCGAGATCCCCCCCCACGGTGTCCAGCAGCAGGGCGCCCGCCTCCGGTGCGAGTGTGAGAGCCAGTTGCCGAGCCCGGTGCGCCATCCAGCGCTCCACGCGCGCCGGCGGCAGCGGCTCGACGGCCACGGCCGTGGTGCGCCGCACCAGCTCGGCGTCGGGCGCCTCACCGGCCCCTTGGACCAGCACGAGCACCGTGGTCGGGTTGGGGGACTCGAGGTAGCGCAGCAGCTCCTGGCGCAGCTTGGCGGTCTTCTTGAGCTGCTCGAGCCCGCGGACCACCACGGCCCGGGAGGTGGCGAGCATGGGCGGTGTGTTCACCAGCGCGCTGAACGCCTCCGCATCGAGCTCCGGGGCGCTCCGCTGATCGACGTTGAAATCGCGCGCGGCGGGATCCACGGTGCGATCGACCAGGGCGCGCACGGCTTCGTCCTTCAGCACGTCCTCGTCGCCGTGGAGATAGTAGACGGGATCAGGCGCGCCCTGCTTCAGGCTCCGGAGCAGCGCGTCGAAGGTGAGAGCCCCCATACGGGGCGGAAGTTACCGCCGGCTGGGGACGAGAGAAAGCCTATCGGCCCGCGGACGCGGGCTCGACCAGTGCCGAGCCGTCGGGGGCGGGGTTACCGGCGAACACGCTCGCGCGGGGATCCTGGAACGAAACGAGAGGGACGCCGGCCTGGACGACCGGCCTGGGGAATGGAACCCGGGGAAGCGCCGGCGCCTGCGCCACGGGAGGCCGGCGCACACCTTCGAGCGCCACCATGGCCAGCGCGGCAGCGACGAACAACGCCGCCGCGATGCCGGCCCGGGCCGGGCCCTGGCCGCGTCGCCGCTCCCGCGCCAGTCGCGCGTCGAGCCGACGGCGGAACGCGGGCGACGGCTCGATGCTCTGGACGGCCTGCAGCGCCAATACACCCCGGCGCAGCGCCACGTCGTAGCGGCGGCAGGTGACGCACAGCGCCAAGTGGCGGTTGAACCGGCGCAGCTCGCGCGGCGCAGTGATCAGGCCGTCGCGAAAATCGGTGTAACGCTCCAGGAATTCGGCGCACGTCATGGCGAGAATCTACTACCATCGGGACCCGGGCGGGTTCCCGGGCCCTATTCCAGCAGCGGCTCGATCAGCTGGGCGAAACTGTTCCGTGCCCGGTTGAGACGGCTCTTGACCGTCCCCAGGTTACAGCCCGTGATCTCGGCGATCTCCGCGTAGCTCTTGCCCTCGAGCTCGCGCAGCACGAACACCGCCCGGTGGTGTGTGGGGAGCTGGTCCACGCACTGGTCCACCGCCTCCTTGAGGAAGCGCTTCCGGTACAGATCGTCGGGCCGCGCCGTGGCGTCCTCGAACTGCAGCGGCCGGTGGTCCGCCTCCCAGTGCTTCTTGATCGTCTGGAACAGCACGAGTGGATTGCGGGAACGGTTCCGCAGCTCGTTCTTCGCCAGGTTCGACGCGATCGTGTAGATCCAGGTCGAGAACTTCTTCGTCTGGTCGAACCGGTGCAGGTGGCGGAACACCCGGATGAACACCTCCTGCACCAGGTCTTCGGCCCGTTCCCGGTCTCCGATGGTCCGATTGATGAAATTGAGCAGGCGCGTCTGGTAGCGGTCGACCAGGGTGCCGAACGCTTGAGGGTCGCCCGCCAGGTGCTCGAGCACCAACCGCCCGTCGTCGAACTCGTGCAGCGCCCGGCGCTCGAGCGCGCGCGGCGTGACGGCGGCGTCGGTCTTCCGATTGCTGAGGGTCGCTCGCATGAACCGCTCCCTGACTGAGACTCGAATATACGGAACAACGCGAGATTACTGCTCTCCTGAGATGCCGCAGGAACCGTACCCGTCGCACCCCCCGGTGTAACCCGCCGCGCCAGCGTGGCTTGCTGCCACGCGCCGCCGGGTCGGCGCGACAGCCCCCGTCCCCCGCCGGGGACAGGGCGTGTCCGCTACAGCTTCAAGACGAAGCCCGCCATATAAAGGATAGCCACCACGGTCTTTGCGTCCCGGATTTCTCCGTCTCGAATCAACGCGAGGACGCGCGACAACGGCTGTGGCACCACCTCGATAAACTCGTCGCGCTCGCGCGACGGTTCCCCACGTGTCAGACCCGTCGCCAGGTAGAGGTGGATTACCTCGTTCGTGAAGCCCGGCGTGGTCCAGATAGATGTGAGACGCTGGAGCCGCGCCGCTGTGACGCCGGTCTCCTCCAGCAGCTCGCGGCGGGCACACGCTTCCGGGTCTTCCCCCGGGTCGAGGGTGCCCGCCGGAATCTCCCACAGCTCGCCGCCCGTCGCGTAGCGGTACTGCCGGATGAGCAGGATAGTCGGATCCGCCCCGGGGGGATCGGAGGCACACGGCACGATCGCGGCCGCGCCTGGATGGCGGATCAGCTCGAGCTCACCGGTCGAGCCATCGGGGAACCGCACCGTGTCGAGGTCCAGCCGCACGACGCGGCCTGTGTAGATACGCCGGCTATCGAGCTGCATGGCGACGCTCAGTGGTTGAAGAGCCAGGTGAAGGGGACCTTGAGGCCTTCCGCCAGGAAATAGGCCGCATTGCGCCGGGGGTTGGATCGGATCGGTGAGCCGGGAGCGGGAGAGGTGAAGGGCACGAGGCCCAGCCGGGTGGCCAGGATCCTGAGGCGCAGCATGTGGAATCCGTCCGAGACCAGCAACACGCGACGGCTGTCGTGGGCCCCGAACCAGCGGGCCACGCTCGCGACCGACGATGCCGTGCTCGCGCCCGCGGCCAACGCGATCACCGCGCTCTCGGGGAGTCCGGCCTTGGTGAGGTAGCGCCGGCCTACTTCCGACTCGCTCACGGTGTCGCCCGTGCCGACGCCGCCGGTCACCAGCACGACGGGCGCGAGGCCGCGCTGGTACAGGGCGGCGGCGTGGTCCAGCCGCGCCCGGAACACCGGAGAGGGGCGGCCGTTGTATTGGGCCGCGCCCAGGACTGCGATGGCGTCCGCGGTGGTGGCCTGGTCGTGCGCGCCCGCGAGGGCCACCGCGACGACCACCGCGGCCCAGCCGAAGGCGAGCAGCAGCACGACCACCCCTGCGGCGGTGAGCTTGCGGCGCAGAGTCCAGAAAGGCATGCGGGGAATATAGGAGAGGCAGTCGGTGGAGGGCGGTGGAGGACGGTGCAGGTTGGGGGGGCCGCTCCTCGCCTTCGCCGCCCTTCACCGTCCTTCACCGTCGTTCTGTGAGGATCTCCTCGAAGAGCGCCAGCGCCCGCGGGTCGTCCGACTGCCCGAGCCAGAAGAGGGACTTCTTGCGCAGGGTCGGACTGGCGTTCGTGCGGGCGATGCGGATCAGGGCGGTGACCCCGTCGTCGCGCCGCAGCTGCGACAGGGCGAACACGGCGCTCTCCTTCACCTCGAGCTCGACGTTCGCGTCGTCGACGAGCTCGGTGAGCCCGCGCGTCGCGGCCTCGCCCGCCGCTTGACCGAGCCAGAAGACGGCCGAGCGCCGGGTCTCCCGCGGCACCGTGGTCGTGCGGGCGAGCCGCAGCAGGTCGGGCCACACGGTGACGCTGTCCGCCAGCACGGCCGGGAACACGGCATCGTGCCCGGCGTCGCCCGGGCTCCGTCCGGCGAGGTCGACCAGGAAGCGGGCGGCCGCGGCCGCGGGCACGGCGCCGAGATCGGTGACGCGAGCGTCCCCGGCCGGCCGCCAGACGCCGCCGACGTAGGTCCGCACCCGGCTGATCTGTCCGCCGCGCTTCTGCAGCGCGACGCGCGCCGGCCCCGGCTCGCAGGGGCACCCCGCCTCGTCGTCGTCGTAGTTGCCGGAGGAGATCCGATGCCGCCCGCAGCGGCCGTCCTCGCAGTCGAACGAGATCACGTTGCGGCCATTGCCGCACACGCCAGCTCGGGTGGCGAAGGAGAAGCGCACCTCGCCGTCGGGCGCGGCCGCCACCCGCTCGGGCAGCCCGCCCTGCAGCGCGAGCGCCAGCACGAGTGGGGCGATCATTGGTTGATGATCTCCAGCAAGACCTGAGCGGCGCGCGGGTCGTGCGACTGGCCCAGCCAGAAGATGGCCTTCTTGCGCAGCTCCTTGTCCTGCTCCGTCTTCGCGATCTGGATCAGCCGGTCGACCGCGGCCGCCTCGTGGCGCTGCGAGTACACGAAGATGAGCTGCTCTTTCATCTCCCGGTTCTGCATCCGATCGTACAGACCGGAGAGCTGCGTGAGATCGCCGCCGGTCTGCCCCGCCCAGAAGAGCGCCTTCTTGCGCATCTCGATCGACTCGCGCTCGTTCAGGGCGATCTCCATGAGCCAGTGGGTGTTGTCCGCGTCGTGCATCTGCGAGAGCGAGAAGATCACTTTCTCCTTGAGCTCTTCGTCCGTCAGCTTGCCGTACAGCCCGCGCAGAAAGGCCGCGTTCTCGCCCGAATGCTGCTGGCCGAGCCAGAAAATGGCTTTCTCGCGCGCCTCGGACGGCGCGTTGGCGTTCTCCGCGTAGCCACGGAGGATCTGCCCCGCCCGGGGGCTGTGCTGCTGCGACAGGGCGAACAGCGCCTTCTCGCGCAGCTCCTGGTCGTCGGTGGTACGCAGGATCGAGTCGAGCATGCTCACCGCGCGGTCGGTCGGGACCTGCGAGAGCCAGAACACCGCCTGCTGGCGCACCTCGGCGTCGGAGTCGTGCTGGGCGACATCGAGCAGGAGGCTCTCCGTCTCCTCGGTGTGCTTCTGCGAGAGCAGGAACACCGCTTTGCGGCGCAACCCGGCTGAGCAGGCGTCGCGGCGCGCCAGAACCTTCTTGAGGATGGGGACCGCGTTGCTCGCGTCCATCTGCAGCAGACCGTTCAGGGCCGCGACGCGCAGATCATCGTCGTCGTCCTCGCTCGGGCAGTGTTGGCCAGGTGACGCCGCCGTGTCGGTCGCGGGTTGGGCGTGCTTGGTGACCCAGGCCGCGGCGTCGGCGTCGCCCTGCTTGGCGAGGGCGGCCTGCACGCGGGCGAGCAGCGTCTCGCCATCGCGCAGCGTGGCAGCCTTGCCGTAGCGCTGCTGCTGGGTGACGAGCAGGCTGCGCGCGCGGTCGAGGTTGTCGTTCTTATACAGCGCGAACGCCGCCCAATAGAGCGCGTCGCCGGCACGGGAGGCGTTCGGATAACGGCGCGCCAGATTGCCGTACAGGTTGGCGGCGGCCTGGTAGTCCGCGCGATTCAGCGCCTGGCGCGCGGCCCGCCACAGCGAATCGGTGGGGTCCTGTTCGCCCTGCGCCGGTCCCTCGAGGCCAGCACCGACCGCGTCGACGGCTTCGAGTCCCTCGAGTCCTTCGAGGCCCTCGAGTCCCTCGAGACCTGGCAACCCTGCGAGACCGTCCAACGCGGCGAGGCCATTGAGCCCCGCGAGGCCGTCGAGTGACATGAGACTGGGGACGGCGCGGGCCGCCCGGGCCGCTTCGAGCGCCGGAGCGATCGGGGGCACCACGACGACCGGCTGCTGCAGCGCGACGACGGACGCGATCAAGAACGACATGCCTGGCATCACAGGACTCCTTGTACGCGCGGGGAGCCGGGACCGGCGGGGTTCGCCGTGCGCAGCCGCAGCAGCACGCCGCGCTGGTCCAGCCCCTGGTTGATCAGTTGGAAGTCTTCGCGGTCGCTCGTTGCCGGGAGCTGGGCGATCTGGGCGAGCACGACCTCCAGATCCTCTAGCAGGCCCTTGAGCCGGACGTCGCGCGCCGCTGGCGAGTCGAGCATGAGCCGCGTGGTGCAGAGCAGGTCGCGGGCCTGCACCGCGAACTGGCCGGTCGGCGGCTTCGTGGCCGCACGGCTCTCCGTGCGGAAGCCCGTGAGCAGGGCCTCGGTGCGGCTGAGATATTGAGTCGCGGCCAGCTGATAAACGAAGGCCGAGGTGCGGTCCGCCGGCGGTGCCGTCGCCACGCTGGGCCGGGAGCCATTCGCGGTCCAGCGGCCGATGGCGATGCCGAGGGCGAGCACCGCCGCGATCCCCACACTCCAGCGCAGCGGGGGACCGAGCAGGTCCCGGCGGCGGCGCCGTGCCGCGCGCGTCGCGGCGATGCGCTGCCACATCTCCTCGCGCGGCGTCGCCGGAGGGCGATGGTACTCCTGCGCCGCTTCCCGTAGCACCCGCTCGAACCGTTCGTCCGTCATGAGACCCACTCCCCCGCGAAGTCCGCCAGCGATTCCCGTAGTCGGGCGCGCGCCCGCGACAGCTGTGCCTTCGACGTCCCCGTCTCGACCCCGAGCGCCGCGCCGATCTCCTCGTGCGTGTAGCCCTCGACGTCATGCATCACGAACACCGTGCGGTAGCCGTGCGGCAGCTCGTCGATCGCCTGCGCCAGCCGCCGCTTCAGGTCCGGCTCGGCGACGCGGCGGCCGGCCGTGACCCCGGCGGCGTCGTCCAGGTCCGTCTCGCGGCGGTGAAACCGCTTCACCTTGCGCAGCCCGTTGAGCACCACCGACGTGGCGATGGCGTGCAGCCACGTCGACAGCTTCGCCTCGCCCCGAAACGACCCCAGCCGCTCGAACGCCCGCACGAACGTGTCCTGGGTGAACTCCCGCGCCAGCTCGTCGTCCCCGGCGAGCCGGTAGGTGAGTCGGTATACGCGGTCCACGTGCGCGTCGTACAGGGCGCGCTCCGCGGCGCCGTCCCCGGCACGGACCCTGGCAATCAGCTCACGTTCGTCCACCGGGCTCCGGGGCGGCGGTTAACCCTCTGACACAGCCGGACCTGGGAGAGTTGCGTCGAGGGAGGGGGGGGACGGGGGAAGGGGGACGGGTGCGGGCGTCAGCCCTGATGCAGCAGGGCGCGCAGCCCCACGCCGGCGAGCACCGCGAGCAGGAACGACGCGAGCGTGCCGATCAGGAAGTACTCGGCGAACTCGCGCTCCTCGAGGGCCTTGAAGCGCGCCAGCGACTTGGCGGCGATGATCCACCCCACGGCGCCATACTCGCCCAAGAGCACGAGGGTGAGGGCGAGGGCGCGCTCCAGGGCGCCGATGGCCCGGCCGCGGGCGATGCTGATCGCACCGGCCGTGCGGTCCTCGTCGCGGCGCATCTGGAGGGACGACAGCTCGAGCACGCTGCGGATCAGCACACTGCCCCGGCACGAGACGTAGAGGTAGCCGGTCGCGAGCAGGGCGACCCGCCCCCACCACAGCCCCGCGTGATTCGGGATGGCGAGCGGGGCCAGGAGCGTGCCCGCGACCAGGGCGCCGATCAGGAACAGCGCCTCCACGAGCAGCAGGGTGCGGGCGCGGCGGCGGCCGTCCACCTGGGCAGGCCACAGGGTGGCGGCGAGCGTGTAGGCGAGCAGCGGCACCACGAACAGCGGATTCACGCGGTCTCCAGCAGGGTCCGGAACATCTTATCGCCGGCCGCGACGAGAGGCCAGGCCATGCGGCGGGCGAGATGCGACACGGCGCTGCGGTCGACGGCGAGCGCGGCCGCCGTCGCCGCCTGGTCGCCCAGGCGCAACAGCGTCGCGGCGCGCCGCTGCCGCGGCG
>Ga0075426_10002350_pt1 | contig 13570 bp, 12 predicted proteins | sample SoiMethybrSBSTD5_FD_75304 | JGI IMG/M metagenome (GOLD analysis project Ga0075426, IMG submission 75304) | Bulk soil microbial communities from a Populus tree surrounding site in Tennessee, USA - Soil MetaG P. TD hybrid SBSTD5 | ecosystem: Environmental > Terrestrial > Soil > Tree plantation... | reverse complement strand
TAAGGATCGCGATGATCTGGTGTTCACTGTATTTGCTCTTTCGCATTCAGGCCTCCTGGCGTCATACTCGCCCGGAAACCTCTAGTTTTCAATGGACCAGTTTTTGGGGAGGGTTACATTTTCTCATTGGAAATCGTTGCCTACGGTCGGCAATCCGGTGATGAAATCGCGAGTCTTCTGACATGAGATTTGGACGGTTTAATGAATACGCAGCCTTTAATTCGAATCGAGCACAGCGATGGAAGTAGTTGCCTGATGGACATGTGTTTAGTCATAGGACGTACCTCCTGGTGAAAGCTACAGCTTCAAGCTAAGCCGAAGGGTGTCCTTTCATATAGCGCTAGACCCCGTCGATTAGGTGTGCTTAATCAAAGCTCGTTTGAGGATTCAAGAGAATAAGTAGATTCGTGTCTAAATGGGAGTCAAGGCGTAGGTATAGGCGGTTTGCTCTTATGTGATTTGGTTGAGCCAGGCTTGGTACTACTTGTCCTGCGGCGTGCTTCAACACTAGACCCGAACATGAATTGAATAAAGAATCCAAATACACCGAACACTGTTCCAATAGGTATACTGACTTGCCAGTCCTTCCCGAATGCGATCAGCCTATCTAACCATGATATGAGCTTTACTTTGATAGTTATAATACTAGAGGGATTGGACATGACCTCATCTTTCATATTGAACATTGGAGGGAGCGGCTGATCACTCGGTCTAACGGTTGTAAAGATCTGAAAGGTATCGCCATCACGAGGCAATCCTCCTGCGCCACCCAGGTACGCTTGGCTAACCCAGTTCCTGCCAGTGAGAGATATCTCATTTGCCCATACATTATCACTGTGTGTTGGATGGACAACTAGAAAGAGCTTTGTGCCTGGAGGTATAGTATCAGCAGAGCCTGCAACCATTAGGGAAGGCCGATCACCGGACCAAGAACTAATCTCAGTCAATTCAGCGGGGGAAGAAATGGTCACCTGCGGAGCATTCGATGTCTCTGGTTTGGGCAGCAGTGAACCCTCTGCGCCTGAGGTTGTTCCTGTGCCAGTTGGAGAGTTGCGAGCCAAGTACTTGATGCTCCGAACGTACACGGTCTGCGCATGATTATCAGAGAAGACGAATTCCGTGACTACATACAATTTCTTCAAATCGATCCCACTAAACTTATCCAACTTGAACGTATAGGTTTGCCATTGTGATGTTATCCTTATGGGAATCTTGGTTTCTGAACCATCGTCAGGCATGTCATTAGTCTTTATCCCAATCTCAAGTTGTTCACCTCCTGATTCCCCTCTTATATCTATAATGAGGGATTCAAAGGCCGAAAAGTCCTTGAATGGTCGCGGAGGCTGTTTGGGTTTGCCCACGGTAATAAAAACTGCCCCCCATGACTGTCCCAAAGGATATGACAATCGCAACTGTCCATTGTCGCCCTTAAGCCAATTAGCTCTCCCTTCTGAGCTATTGACCCCCATATCAAAGCCTGGAGATAATTTTGATCCTGTCAGTATATCGTTAGTTTGGGCTGTCGCACTCAGAGTAAGAGTGAAAAACCAAAGTACTAAAAATATGGGACAAAACGCGCAAATTGATGGTTTCATATACTCTCTCCTCATTCAAAGAAATCAACCATTACAATCGTTTGATGCCAGGGGTCTGGCGCGGCGACTACATTCAAGCTGCGCCGGAGGAATCAATTTTTCGAGACGGCCTGTCGCGGCTACAACGATTTGTTCGGTGTCGGTTCGAGTCATTCAAATTCCGTCAAACTTCATCCAACTTCCAACAGGAAGCACTTGATGAAATTCGATCCGGCCCGCTGAGTGGATACAAATTACATGAACCGATTCGTATTGGTCTAGGGTTCGAAAGAAGAATAAATAATACCGCATTTGATTGTGCCTAAATGAATGCTGGACGGAACTGTCAATCGAAGGATTTGGCACAATCTCAGTAATCGTGTTTTCAAGCGTGATTGATTTCAGCCCTTGAGATTGTTCCAGGATGAAACCCAGAGCGAGAGCAGCCGCGAATGGTTGAGAAATGTATATGGCCGCATTTTTTTCACCACGGTTTGTTAGTCTTTTTAAGACGTGGTTCAGTTTAGACCCTAATTGCTTCCAGGCATCAATATTCTCGTTGATCTTCTTGCCTGACAGAAATAGTGTTGTAAGACTGGTCAGAACCAGAAGGATGGCTTCCGCGGATACTCCGACTCCGATATCAGCACGTTCGTATCTGATTTCGTCCCTAGCGACTCCCAACTCCGAAAACACAGCGGCCGCTGAATCCAGATACTCCGGTCGAAGTTCGCCGTTGTCATCGAAAATGTCGTCGTAGTTTCCTATTACGACTTCGAAGCCTTCTGTGAAGAAGTTGTTGCTCATTCTAAAAAGCCAAAAGAGGACACACCGACCAAAAAGCGGTGGGAATAGTACCGCCGCTAGTATACTTATTCAAGCTGTGCGATAGTTCACACTCGATGTTGCCAACCCTTTCGCGGGATAGCTGCCGAGATAGACTAACGAGAAATGATCTTACTACCTGACGCGCCGGTCCTCACTAACTATTGTCTTAAGCAATCACTCCTGGCAGCAGGCTTCACTGCGCCATTGTAAACGGCGATTCGAGTGTTTCCTTTCGGCACAAGTTCCGGTAAGCCTACACTGAAGCGGAACGTGAGCGCACGTCTCGCGCGAAGCTGAATGGGTTTCTTTCGCACAACCACGTCCCGCCGGTTAGCTCGCTGTCGAGACAATGCTTGTTGTGTCGGACCGAACCATCGAAGAGTTTGTTGATGGGAGCACCAACCCTAGCGACGAGGGTGATGCCGTCTCCAACTGCGTTTCTTGTGAACGTGGTAAACCGCGCCGGCGCCTGCTCCCGCGCCTGCGCCGATCACCGCGCCTTTTCTGCCGCCGATCAAACCGCCGGCTCCCGCGCCGATCGCAGCGCCGATTCCGATTCGCTTAGCGGCTTTACCTTTGCCGGCCTCGGGATTGTGACGTCGACGATGCCGGTACGCGTCAGCCGTTGGCACGAGACTACAAATCAAAACGACCGCCGCAAGAAACAGCGGCATCAAGCGCAGACTCAAAACTCTTAAGGTGTGCATTGAGAAATCTCCTCCTGATCTCTATCCACATAGTTATCCTATAACGAAGCGGAACCGCGAGCAATGCGAGGCCATTCTAGTGCGGCAATTCATCAAGCGCGGCGCCCAAACGTTCGAGTCCGCCGGCAAGCATCGTCGAATCACATCCAATGCCGATTCGAATATGATCGGGCATCTCAAAAAATTCTCCGGGCACAACAGTCGTCTGGTATTTGTCTCGAAGTGTTCCGCAAAGCTCGCTCACGCGACCGTATTTCAATCTTGGAAAGACGACGGTACCCAGACCGGGCCTCACGGTTTCAAGATCGTCTCGCGAGTCGAGAAATTGATCGAGCACGCGCCGATTGGCTTCAATCAGTGTTCGTGCCCTCGCTCGAATTGAATCCAGGTTCTCGAGCGCGATCACGCTCAAACGTTCGGCCGGATGAGCCGGGATGTTCCCAAACAAATCGTTCAGCCGCCACATCCGTTTCGCAAGTTCGGCTTCGGCGAGAATCCAACCGCAACGCAAGCCGCTCAAGCCGTACGCCTTCGTCAGACTTCCGGTCGTGATGAATTGTTCGCCAAGGTGAAACGCAAACGGTGCCGGCTGATCGAACAATGTTTCGAGATACACTTCATCGACAAGCACTCGCGCGCCGACTCGTTGGGCGATTTCTCCGATCCGGCGAAGCGTACCCAAGTCGATTAACGCGCTGCTCGGGTTGTGAAGGTTTGTGAAGATGATGAGCCGCGTGCGAGGAGTTATTGCGCGCTCGACATCTTCAGGTTCGATGTGAAAGCCGTTCTCGAATCTGCGCTCAAGCCTTTTCACATTCGCGCCGAGATAGCGCGCAGTCGCGAGGATTGGATCGTAAGTGGGGCGTTCGATCAGGACTTCGTCTCCCGGATTGAGGATCGCGGCCATTGCGAGATGATTAGCCATCGAAGTGCCAGTTGCGGCAACTACGTTTTCAGTTGCAACACCGCACTTCGCTGCAAGCGCCTGCTGCAGCGGCTCGTAGCCGTACCAACTCGCGCCGCTGATTTCAAGGTCTTCGAGACGAACCGGCAGGTCCGCGAGCGAATAGTTCGCAACACCGCTTGTCGCGAGATTGAACTTCGCCTGCGAGCGAGTCTTCGCCCAGTCGATGTATTCAGATTCCTTTACACGTTTCGGTTCAGCCACGCTCGAGCCTCCTGCGCCAAAACAAATAGACGGGTATGCCCGCGAGCAAAATGCCGACGCCGATCGCGCTGTTCCGAGGATCTTTGTAGATCGCGCTCGCGGCGACCAACCATTCAGCGGCGATGAACAACACTATCACTACCGCACTAACTTTCAATCCGTTCTTCATCAAACCATCCGTCGCTGATCTTCTTCGAAGAGCAAACAAGCAAGCGGCGGTGACACCAAAAAAGATCGAATCAATCGAGACAACATAGTTGAGAATCTGTTCGTATCTGCCCGCCAGTGCAATCACGATCGCGAGCGAACCTTGTGCGACGATTGCGACAACAGGCACGCGAGTTCGAGGATGAAGCCAGGCGACTCGCTTGAAGAACAGCCCGTCGCTTGCCATTGCAAAATAGACTCGCGGCGCGGTCAGCATTCCCTGACTCAGGAAACCCAAAGTCGAAACAGCGATGCCGACTGCAATCAATCGCGAACCTTTTTCCCCAAGCGCTAAACGCATCACCTCCGAAGCGGGGGTCTTCGTTGCCGCCAGTTCATCAACGCCAAGCACGCTGACGCAAACGTAGTTTACCGCAAGGTAGAGCAACACAACTCCGATGACTCCAAGAACTAAAGCTCGCGGCAAGTTTTTTCTCGGCTCGCGAATCTCACCGGCGATGAAGTTAGCCGTCTGCCAGCCCCCGTATGCAAAGAGGACCGGCACAAGCGCTGCTCCAAACGCGGTTAGCTCAGCCGAACGATCACCGATCGGCGAAGCACCACTCGAGGCCGCGTGATTGCCGGTCGACAAACCGAAGCCGATCAATGCAACGATTGCCGCGATCTTCAAAACCATCAACACGCTTTGAAGCGTGCCTCCGGCGCGAACGCCAAAACAGTTGACTACGGTCAAGACCGCGAGCGCTGATGCTGCGAGCACTCGATCGTTGATCGCTGTTTGTGAGAGCTCGATGAAATAACGCGCGAAGGTCACTGCTACTGCGGCCATTCCTCCAGTTTGTACAACAAGCAGCAGAGTCCAGCCATACATGAACGCGAGCATCGGGTGAAGCGCTTCGCGAATGTAAGCATACTGGCCACCGACTTGAGGCCGAAGCGCCGCGAGCTCCGCGTAAATGAACGCGCCGGCCAGCGCTATCAGTCCGCCGACTGCCCACGCTCCCAGAATCGCCGCCGGCGAATGAACCGCCTCGGCTACAACGTGCGGATTCATGAAAATGCCCGAGCCGATGATTCCACCCATGACGATCATCGTCGCGTCAAAGAGCCCGAGCCGTCGTGCAAGCGTTCCTGCCGGTTCGCTCGAAGAGTGGTCGGGCGAAGAAACTTGGCTTCGGGGATTGTCGGGAGATGAAGTCAGGTAGTTTCTCCGCGATCGCTTCGCAGCGAGGACTTCGAGCTGTGCAGCCGTTCACGCATTCGCATTTGCCACTTGGCGCGCGGAGCATCTTCTTCTTCGAATTGACTAAGCGCTTCGCGAAGCGTTTCCCCGCCAAGCTGCCGGGTCTTCAAATAGAGCAGGGCGGTGAGCGTTGCAATCAGCGGGACAATAAATGCATTGAACGCAACGATGATGATCGCGGTGATCCGGCCGCTCAACATGGGCGCGTTCGGTGTTTTTGAAAGCTTGAAAGCCATCGACAATAAAGCCCCGACTATCGCACCAGTGCACGCGGGAATCGCCCACTGGAACAAAAGGATCAGGATGACGGTTCTCTTTGAACGTTTGACCAGCGACTTCGACCGCTTCAATGCCGCGCGGCCTTTTAGTCCTTCCATCATCACTACGGGCGCCGCAAGCGAGTAATTGATAAACATGATCACGCCTGGGACCACCAGCAAGAAGAGTCCGACGAATGACCTGATCCCAGCAATAGCGATTGTAATCAGCAGAGCCTTCAATCTTCTTCTCACCGAGGCGTAAGCCGTTCGCAGCTCCAACGGTCTCAGCGGCGCGAGGAACAATTGAGTAACGAGTCGAATTGTGACTCCGGCGATAACCGCATTTACGAAAAAGTTAACGAAGAACGTGACGATACCTATGATGGCCTCGGTAGCGCTGGTGGGATTGGCCGTAACTTTTATCGAGCCACTCACAATAGTTTGTGTTTCGGCCGGTTTGAGTGCGCTGCTGAGAAGCAAGGCAATGTGAAGAGCGATGAGCGGAATATACATCAACACGGCGACTCGGAAGAATTTCGGAAAATGTTCGATGTACAAAGTGAAGGCGCGCCGCAGCAACGCGCCGGTACCTTCAGAGTTGGCGCGCAGGGCGCTCGCGAAGCCTGCGGCGCTCGCGGGCCGATCTTGAGGCTGCTTCGACAAAGCAGTCATCACCAGATTACTCATCCGCTTTCGAATTTTTCGGCGCTTCTCTTTGAGAGGGCGGGGCGCCGCTTCGATGTGGAGCCTCATTACTTCATCGGCCGAACCGGTGAAAGGCGGTTCGCCGGCGAGCATTTGATACGCGATCACTCCTAGACTGTAAATGTCACTGCGCGCATCGAGCGATTCGCTGCGGCATTGCTCGGGCGACATGTAAAGCGGCGTTCCCAGAATCGAGCCCACGCGCGTGAGCCCATCGGCGGGAACAGTTTGACGCGGAAAGTGCTCGTCGGTTGTGTGGTCGAGCACTCTGGTTCGCTCCTCTTCCGATGCTTTCGACGCGCCGGACTCGGCCTTGCCTGCAGGAAGCAATTGAGTCGCCGTCTCACTTGCAGCTTCTTCCACGGGCGCGGGTGCCTCAGGTCGCGGCGCCTCTTGGAGAATAAGAGTAGCGACATGCTCGGCCGATGGCTGAAGTCTTGTCGCCGCTTCCGAGCCATCAGAAGCGTGTGCAAGCGTTTTGCGTTCGATGAATTCAGTCTTGCGGCTCTCACTACCAGCTTGAGTTTGAAGGTTGGGCTCGCTCTTTGGAGGCGCAGTGCCGGGCGCGTCATCCGATTCAAAGCCCGGCACGTCTCCAAGCTTCGCGAGTCCGAAATCGAGCACCTTAACTGTGTAACCACCGCGCCGATTGGGTTCGAGCCAAATATTGTCGGGCTTGAGGTCGCGATGAATGATCCCTTGCTGATGCGCTTCATCGACGGCCGAACAGGTTTGCTCGATGATGTCGATTACCCAGTCGATCTGAAGCTTTGACTCTTCGGCGAGAACTTCGGCAAGCGTGCAACCATCGAGGTATTCCATCACCAGATACGCGATTCGTTCTCCGGCCACGCGGGCAAAGCCGAAGTCGGTGACGTTGACCACGTTCGGATGATGCAATCTGCCGGCTGCTTTAGCTTCGCGTTTGAAACGCTCGACGAATTCGTCGTTCATCATGAACTGAGGCGTGATTACTTTGACCGCGACCGGCCTGTCGGTTCCAAGATGAGTCGCCAAATAAACGGCGCCCATCCCTCCGCGACCGAGTTCTTTATCGATGCGGTATTTTTCGTCGAGTACTTCGCCGGTCAGTTGTGTTAAAGCCATTGCGACCCCAGGAAACTGAACGCTCGAACCGCGACTTACGTTTCAGCCTTAGCCTTCTGCGAGCGGGCCAACATTTTCTCTGCATTGAGCCGCTGGACGCGGGCAATAATATTGATCGTCCTCGATTACCGTCAAGGTTGGCGCTGTTCAAAACGTTGGCTCGACTGACTAGTCGAGTGCCGGCCATCCCTGCTGCGCCTCGATTGATCACGCGTTATAAGCGGCGTACTATTCGGTTGACCTGGCCGGCGTGAGGAAGATAAATGTTCTGCCCAACCTGCGGAAGAGATAGTAAACAGGAGCGAAAGTTTTGTGCAGCCTGCGGAACGAATCTGGAAGCTGTCTCACAAGTCCTGTTCGGAGACAGGAGCGACTTCTTCACCAGATTGGACACCGGGCTCGACCAATTCATCGCACGTTATTGTGAACACGTTTTCAAGGACGCTCCTTCGAACGCAACTGATCGAAGCGTCGCAAATTCCTGGAAGCTTCTGGGAAAAGGAGTCGCGACTTCATTTGTCGATTTGTTTCTCGCGCTATTCATCTGGAATGTTTTCACGCTGCGGTTTCAGATTCTTTGGATTTCCACTCCGTTCCGATTGCTCGCTGAACGCAGTAAACGTCTGAAAAACTCTCGAGCCGCGATTGATACTGACGCGCCTTTAAGGATGCCCGATCATTCGCCGAACAAGTGGCTTGCTGCTGCAGCGCCGAGCGTCAGCGAGCACACGACTGAGCGCCTCAAAGAGTTTCAGCCGGCACCACGAGAGAATTCGGCGGATAGAGACTCGTAGATGACAAAACGCAAGTCGCCGGCGGTCAGCATAGGTCTTCGCGCGAAGACAGCGCGAGCGATAGCGGTGATTCTCGGCGGGCCGCCGGCTTCTCCGCTTGTGATCAAGCGAGCGGAATTGATTCTGTGGGATCCAACGATGCCCGCGACTAATCAGCCTTATCACGAAGTAATGGATTTGCCCTGGGAGCAATCGAAGGTCGCCGTGCAAAAATCCGCGCTGAGAATTGAAAGCGTCGCCTCCAAAGCGCTGGGCGATTTGATTCGAGAAGTCACAGTTGAAGGCTTCACCGTGTGCTGCGTCGGAATCGCCGGAGCGGGCAATCGAAATCTGGACAAGATCGGCAGCACTCACATCAGAGCTCATGCGGCCGAGGGCGTGTTGTTCCGTCACGCGCTCGAAGTTGCCGCCGTTACAAACCGCTTGCGCAGCACCAGCTTTGATGAGCGAACGCTCGAGCAAACAGCGGCGAGTGATCTCCGCCGATCAATCGATGACTTGAAGCTGAGACTCGCCGAGATGGGCCGCGCAATTGGAAGCCCCTGGCGCGCTGACGAAAAGAGCGCCGCCTTAGCTGCCTGGCTTGCATTGGCGACTTACGAACGAAAGTAATATTTAAGTTCACACTTGAAAATGAGCGATTATCAAAAAATTCAATACTCGATTGAGAACTCGATCGCGAGACTAACACTCAATCGCCCTGACAAGCGCAACGCATTGGACGATGAGATCGTTCGCGAATTCAAGACCGCGCTGAAAGCTGCCGCAACTGACGAGGCGGTCCGAGTAGTTTTGGTAAGCGGCGCGGGCAAGGACTTCTGCTCGGGCGCTGACCTCGCTTCGTTGCAGCGTATCAGCGAAGCAGGAGTCGAAGAGAGCATGGCAAGCGCCGGAGTGATGGGCGAACTGTTTGTCGAGATGCGTCGTCATCCTCGCCAGCTCATCGCAGCCGTTCGAGGACGTGCGCTTGCGGGAGGCTGTGGGCTCGCGACTGCCTGCGACATCATTCTCGCGGCTGAATCATCACAGTTCGGTTATCCCGAGGTTAACATCGGCTTCATACCGGCAATGGTGATGGCGATACTGCGGCGCTCGGTCTCGGAAAAGCGCGCGTTTGAGTTGATAACGCGAGGCGAGATCATAACAGCTCGGGCTGCTCTGGAGATTGGAATGATCAATCGAGTCTTCGCCGACGATCAGTTCGACTCAGAGGTCGAAGCTTATGTTGCGAAGCTGGCGTCCAAGTCGGCTTCGGCGGTGAGCCTCGCGAAGAGTTTGCTGTATCACATGGACGGAATGACTTTCGAAACAGCGGTCGAAGCGGGCATTCAGATGAACGCGATCACTCGGATGACCGAAGACTGCAAGCGGGGCGTCGAACGATTCTTGAAGAAATAGTAGTTGTATATGGCAACCCCATTCGAAAGCGCTTTGTTGAACCTCAAGCTGTTCGAGCTTCGCCGCGAGGCTGTGCTTCGCGAGGCGCGCGACTGGTTCCTGCGTGAGTTTAATCCTGAAAGCTTCGCCGAGCTTGTCACGATCGTGAGCGGCCCGCGCAATGCATCGTTCCGCATGGTGCTCGGGTATTGGGACACGGCGGCGTCGCTGGTGACTACCGGTGCGATAGACGGCGAAACGTTTCGAGCGGCCCATAGCGAGATCTTTGGCGCCTTCAGCAAGATTCACCCGTTCCTCGCCGAGCTTCGCGCCGCCAGCTCCGAATCTCAATTCTGCAAGCACATTGAAGCGGTAGTCCTCGCCGAACCTGACGCCGAGGCAATCCTCGCGCGACGCAGAGAAGCGCTTCGAGCGCCGGCGAAGAGAGCGAACTCACCTGCGACTGAGTGATCTCAAACGTTGTTCAGAATTGAGAGTGCGGTGCCGTTGAAGATTCTTTCCTTTTCGTATTCAGGAATCGCAAGGTCTTGGATCGAACTCACCGAGCGTTCAATCGAACCAAGCAGGTGCGGGTAGTCGCTTCCCATCACCATGTGATCGGCGCCTACAAGATCGCGAGCCATTCTCAAATTGTGCGGGCTGAACGTCACGGTGTCATAGTAAAGTTTTTTCAAATAAGTGCTCGGCGGTTGATCGATGTTCACCCGGCACTCGGCGAAGTCTCGGTAGCCGCTGTCGAGACGTTCCATCAGGTAAGGAATCGCACCTCCCAGGTGCCCGATGATCCAGCGAATGTCAGGCAGCTTGCGAAGCATTCCATCGAAGCACATCCTTGCAACCGCCAGCGTCGTGTCGAACGGAAAACCCACGAGCGGACCTAGAACATATTCCTTGAACGGCTCCGAGTTCGGTGGAATCATCGGATGCAAAAAGATGCAGAGCTTCATTCGATTTGCTTCTTCAAAGAACGGCCGATAGGTCGGCGAAGTCAGCGCGCGCCCTCTGATGTTGCTCAGCAACACCACACCGTTCATTTTTAGTTGATCAATAGCTCGATGAAGTTCGACGAGCGCAGCGTCTGGATCGTCCATCGGAATCGAAGCGAATCCCTTGAATCGTTTCGGATGTTTCGCGATTAGTTCTGCATACGCATCGTTCAGAATTCTCGCGACTTCCGGCTGTCGAGTTTCGTCTGCGAAGAAAATGTTCGGTGTGGAAAGCGAAATAACCTCGACGTCTATTCCGACTCGATCCATGTCTTCGAGTCGCTTGTTGACGTCGGTCATTGGCGGCGTGACTCCAAAGAACCTGGCTCCGTTGAGAGTGATGATTGTTCGGCCCGTTGGATCTTTAGCGAATGAAAACTCGGAAGGCGTGTCCCGAATCATCTGAAAAAAGCTTTCGGGGTAATAGTGAGTGTGTACATCGACCTTCATTACTACCTCCGAGTTGCGGTCTGAACGTCGCCCTTAGTTTCGACGGACAACTCGACAGGGAACGCGATCGGGTCGGCGATTCTCTCCTTGTCATTCGCGCGCGAAGCCGCGAGGAACTTCTCATAGAAGGCTTTGAACTCAGCTTCGTGCGTCCCTTGCTTCTGTGTCATCGCTATTGTAAAGAGTGTTGCAGCGAGTGTGATGGCGAGTACAACAAGTCTCATTGATTACCTCCTCCGCGTTCAATGCTCAACGACTAGTGGAACCTCAATGAAGCTCGCCTGTCGGGGCGCGTGATAGATTCGTTGAGTTGCCTTCTTGTAATCGCCCGGCTTGGCCCAGAAGATGCTCGGCACGAACGTTTGAGGGTTCCGATCGTAAAGCGGAAACCAGCTCGACTGCACTTGCACCATGATTCGGTGGCCGGGAAGAAAAACATGATTGGCAGTCGGCAAGGTCCAGCGGTAAAGAAGCGGTTTATCGGGTGCGATCGGCTTCGGACTCGCGAAGCTCTCTCGATAACGGCCTCGAAAAATATCCGCCGAGATCATCAACTGATAGCCTCCCATGTTTGGCTGACCCGCAACTTCGTCCGGGTAAAGATCGATGACCTTCACCACCCAGTCCGAATCGCTACCGCTCGTTGAAGCGATCAAATTCACGATCGGCTGACCGCTGATCTTCACCGGCGAGGTCAACTCATCCGACACGAACGCGACCACATCCGTTCGGCCAGATGCTTCCCGTTGATCATCCACCAGCCAGCGTGACCACGAAGGACTGTCGATGGGACGCGCCCGATACGGCACTGGCTTTGCCGGATCTGAAACGTATTCTTCGTAAGCCGCATCACGAGAAGCGGGCATGTTGAAACTGAGCTTGAGTCCGGCGTTGAGATACAAAGGAGTCGATTTGATCGCGCATCCCTGCGGGCAGCCGGCGGGCCACGAAGGCAATCGCAGCCACTTGTTAGTTCCAGTCTCAAAAGCTATGACCGGCGGCATATTCGCTTTCGGCGCATCGTCTTTGAGATATTGATCGAGGAACGGCCGCAGAATCTCTCGCCGGAAATAGAGAGCCGTATCGCTGTCGAACTTCACCGCGCCCAGCGAGCTTCCGTCTCTGATCTCCTGGCCGTGATGCCACGGGCCCAACACCATAAACACTTTGTTGTTGTTCGTGTCCTTGGGTTTGATAGCTTTGTAGACGGCGATGTCGCCGTAGATGTCTTCCTGATCCCACAAGCTGTGCACCAACAACACCGGAACCTTCAGCGGTTGTGTCGCAAGAATCTTATCCACCGCCTGGTCTTGCCAGAACGCGTCATAAGTCGGGTGCTCGAGAATCTTTCGCCAAAAGCCGGTCTGTTCGAGCCCGCGCCGCCGCGCAAGCTCACCCGCTGATCCGCCCTGCAGATACATGTCGTATTCGTCGTAGTGGCTGGTCCACCATTTCAAATCATTCGCGCGCGTTGCTTCCTGATCGTAGATGTAAGTCATATTCGGTTGACGAAACGCGCCATTGTGAAACCAGTCGTCACCCATCCATCCGTCGACCATCGGGTTCATCGGGACGCTCACCTTGAGCGCGGGATGCGGATTAACCAGAGCCATAAGCGGCAAGAATCCATCGTAGGAGATCCCAAGAATACCCACCCTGCCATTGCTCTCGGGAATGTTCTTCACCAACCAGTCGATCGTATCGTAAGTGTCCGTCGCGTGATCGACCGGCGTCGGGTTCTGAGGCCCGTGCAACGGTCGATTCATAACATAGTCGCCTTCGGAGCCGTACTTGCCGCGAATGTCCTGCACGACGCGAATGTACCCGCCTTCGACAATCACCTCGGTCGCGTTGTCGTAACCGCTTAAGATCGGGCCGAGATGCGAGCTCTGAGCGTGGCTCGTTAGATCGGTCGCGTTATAAGGCGTGCGAGTCAACAGAATCGGCGCGCGGTGTGCGCCCTTAGGCACGAGTATGACCGTGTGCAGCTTTACGCCGTCGCGCATTGGAATCATCACGTCGCGTCTGGTGTAATCGAAGCCATCGTTGGTCGGTACGAACCTGTCGGGCGTTTCGCTCGGCAGATTTGGATATTGTTTTTTGTTATCCGTTTGGCAAAAGACACTGCAAGGCGTGAGCATCGAACAGACGACGAACACCGCGACGATCATACGCTTTGGGC
>Ga0075426_10002346_pt1 | contig 13590 bp, 11 predicted proteins | sample SoiMethybrSBSTD5_FD_75304 | JGI IMG/M metagenome (GOLD analysis project Ga0075426, IMG submission 75304) | Bulk soil microbial communities from a Populus tree surrounding site in Tennessee, USA - Soil MetaG P. TD hybrid SBSTD5 | ecosystem: Environmental > Terrestrial > Soil > Tree plantation... | reverse complement strand
CAAGTTCGACCTCTCGAAGTGGCCGCGCGTCCAGGCGTATCTCGCGCGCATCGCCGAGCGGCCGAAAGTGCGCGAAGCGCTCACCGCCGAGGGGCTGCTGCAGAACGCGACGGCCTAGCCGAAGCGGTAGCTCGATGCGCTGACACCGCCCATGAGGTCGTCCTGGTGGTAGATGACCTCGGCGCGATCCTTCTCGGCGGCGCCCACCGCGACCATCAGCGGCACGAGATGGTCTTCCTGCGGATGCGCCTGCCGCGCGGCGGGCGCGTTCGTCCACTGCAGCAGGCGTTCGACGCGCTCGCGGGGCGCGGAGCGCACGAGCGTCTGCGTGAGCCATTCGTCGAAAGCCTTCGACGCGGTTCTCGCACCCGGGCCGAACTGCCGCAGGTTGTGATAGCTCAACCCGCTCGCCATCACGAGCACCTCTTCGTCGCGAAGCGGCGCGAGCGCCCGCCCTGCGGCGAGATGCTCCCCGGGATCGTAGCCTTCCTTGAGCGAGAGTTGCAGCACGGGAACGCCGGCATCCGGATACATCACCGCGAGCGGCGTATACGTGCCATGGTCGAAGCCGCGCCGCGAATCCTCGCGCGCCTCGATGCCCGCGCCGCGAAGGAGCTCGCGCACGCGGGCGGCGACCTGCGGCGATCCCGGGGCCGCGTACTTGATGCGATAGGTGTGCTCGGGAAACCCGGAATAGTCGTAGATCATCGGCGGATTCTCGCCCGACATGACCGTGAACTGCGGCTCCTCCCAGTGGCCGGAGATGGAGAGGATCGCCTTCGGCTTGCCGATCTCGCGCGCGGTCCCGGCGAGCGAGCGCTCGAGCACGTCGAAGTTGCGGCGCAACGGGCCGTCGAGCCAGGGCCACGGGCCGCCGCCGTGGGAGATGAATAAGGTGGGCAGCATGCAGTAAGAAAAGACCGGGGCGATCGTTTGAGCGGACAACAAGTTGCCGCTCAACTCCAGTTACAGTCAAATAAGACCGGGGCGATCGCTTGAGCGGACAACAAATTGCCGCTCAGCTCCAGTAGCAGTCAAATCAATTCGCCGCCGCCGCGGCGGCGATCTCCTCGTCCGACAGCGCCCGCGCGTAGAGTTTCACCTCGTCGATCATGCCGCGGTAGGCGCCGTTACGCTCCTGGTAGGTGCCCAGGCGCATCGAGCGGATGTCGGCGAAGCCGGGATCGGATCCCCACGCGACGGCGCGCGCGACCAGCCGGCCGTCGACGTAAAGGCGCATGCGGTCGATCAGGAAGCGATCGTAGACGATCGCGATGTGCGTCCATTTGTCCGCCGCGATCGACACCGGGCGCAGCGGTTTCAGCCGCACGTCGCCGACTCTCGCCTGCGCCCAATACTGGTAGGCATCGGCCGGCGTCATGCGCTTCTTCGGCGCGCTCTCGCGCTTCGGGTTGCGCAGCTCCAGCGAGAACGCGAGCTGGCGCAGCTCCGGCTGCCCCCTGTAGTCGCGCTCGAGGTCCACGGTGGCGAGCGTCTGCGAGTCGGATCCGCGCATGAACGGGTTCACCCAGTTCTCGCGCTTCATCCAGAACTCGAGCGTGAGGCCGAGGCCTGTGTGGTAGCCGCGCGGCGCTTCCAGGTCCAGCCAGTCATTGTTGCCGCCGGTGTACAGGCCCATGCCCGAATGGCCGGGGCGCGCGACAACTTCGGCTCCGTTGGCGCGCACGAGGTAGCCGTCGCCGGGGAAGCGGCGGTCGAACGACAGGTACACCACGGGCGCGATCGGCTGCGACGCCTGGCCATGGAATTCGATCACGATCCATGCCACGAGCCCGACCACAGAGGCCGCCACGGCGACGACGAGCGTATGGCGCAGCGTGGACGGCGCCTCGCGCAGCGCCGTGACCACGCCCGCGAGGCACGCGGCCGCGATGAGCCCGAAAAGCAGGTAGAAGAGGATGCTTTTCAACACCCGCTCGGCGTCCTCGGAAATGGGCAGCGGGATGTCGAAGGTGATCGCCACGCCCTCGGGTCCGATGGCGACCATCACCCACGCGGCAAGCAGGCCGACCAGGAGCAGCAACGCGGTGAGCGTGGCGCCCAGCGGGGTCGGCGAGAGCGTGAGCTCGTGCGCCGCAAGCACGGCCTTCAGCGGCGGCGCGGCGGCGACGAGGCAGCCGACGGCGATGATGCCCACGACCCAGCGCGGCGCGCGAAAGCTCTCGTCGCCGGCGAAGAGCGCGAAAGCGAACAGGCCGATCCCGATGGCTGAGATCGCCCCTCCCAGGACGAGATCGCGGCGAACGTTGGGGCTCATGTTCTGGTTCTAGCGCAGATTCTGACGTGTTCGCGACCATCGCGCCACTTTCCGGGCGTGAACCAAGCTGCCCTGCCTGCGGACTAAACATTGCGTGTCCCCCGTCGAGCTCCGAGTCTTGCGTCTTGCGCTGTACGCGGTAGCAGCAACGTTGCCGCTCGCGGCGGCGGCCGAGTGTGCCGCGCACAAGGACTTCCTCGTGCGTTCCGACACGACGCTCGCGCCGGTGCATCCGGCCGATTGCGCGACGGTCGAGCAGACGCCGCCCGAATTCACCTGGCCGCCGCAGAACGGCAGGAACCTCGCCTATACGCTGAGCCTCAAGTTTCCCGACGGGCACGTCGAGACGCGCGCCACGCCGAAGAACTGGCTGCTCTGGGACGCGGCGCTGCCCGCGGGAACGTACTCGTGGACGCTCAAGGTGACCGGCTCCGAGCGCGACAAGAGCGATGAGCGCCGTTTCACGATCGCGCGCGACGCGACCGCTTTCGTCGTGCCGCCGGCCGATGCCATGGTGAAGCGCGCGCGCGCCACGCCGCGTCCGCGCACCTGGCCCGCGGATGCGAGCGGGCCGCTCGCCGCCGCGAAGGCCGAACGCGCGAAAGCGTTGCGCGAGCTCCTCGGCGCGGTCGGCGACGACATGAAGAAGAGCGTCATGGCGGAGCCGCGCTCCGGCTCGCAGGGCGCCGACTACGACGATAGCGTCACGGAGCAGAAGCGCGCCCTCGCCGCGGCCTTCGCGTGGGCCGCGACCCACGATCGCCGCTACGGCGCCGACGGGGAGAATCGCCTCCTCGCGCTCGCGGCGTGGAATCCGCTCGGCGCGACCGGCTACAAGGTGAACGACATGGCGAGCCGCACGGTCGCCTGGACGCTCGCCCTCGGCTACGACTGGATGCACGATTACCTGGGAGAAGGCGCGAAGGCGGCGCTGGTTCGCGCGATTCGCGCGCGCACGCAGCCGATGTACGAGGACATCGTGTCGCGCATCGCGCAATATCCCTACGATTCCCACGGCAACATCACGCTCAACATCGTCGCGGCGATCGGGCTGCTCATGGCGGGCGACATTCCCGAGGCGGATACGTGGGTGAAGGAAGCGCTTCCCATGGCGGTCGCGTTGACGAACCCGTGGGGCTGGGAGAACGGCGGGTTCGCCAACGGCACGACGCAGGCCTTCTGGGACGCGGGCAGCAACCTTCCCGCGTGGCTCGTGTTCCGCAACGCCGCAGGCGTCGATCTCGCGCAGCAGGACTGGGTGCGCAACCACATCCGTTACTTCGCGTATTTCGTCCCTCCGGGATCGCCGGCGGGCGTGTTCGGCGACGGCCAGGAGCTGGCGCTGCCGGAGCTCTGGGCGCGCATCGGCAAGGCGTTGAACGCGTTCGCGCCGAGCGCGCTCGGCCGCTGGTACGCGAAGCGCATGACGGGCGAGGACGCTGCGAGGATCGAGCTCCTCATCTCTCCGCGCTTCGATCTCGGCGATGCTGCCTTTCCCGCGGGAACGCCGAACGCCGCGCTCTTTCCCTCGATCGGCTGGGCGGCGCTGCACAGCGACCTCGCCGATCCGGAACGCACGTCGGTCTATTTCAAGGCGAGCCCGTACGGCTCGTACAACCATAGCCACGCCGACCAGCTCGGCTTCGTCATCCACGCCAGGGGCCGGCGGCTCGCCTTCGCCTCGGGCTACTACGACGGCTATCGCACCGCGCACTGGACGCGCTGGTACAAGCAGACGCGCGCCTCGAACGCGATCACGTTCGACGGCGGCAAGGGCCAGGGCCTCGACGACCGCGGCTTCGCGGGGGAGATCACGCGCTTCGAGACGCACGCGCGGTACGACGTCGTGAGCGGACGCGCGGAGAAGGCGTACGCGGGAGCGCTCACGCGCGTCGAGCGCGACATCGTGTACGTGCGCCCGGGGACGGTCATCGTGCGCGACCGGCTCGCGAGCACGAGCCCGCACACGTGGGAATGGAACATCCACGCGGCGAGCCGCATGACGAAAGTGACCGAGCGCAAGGTGCTCGTGCGCGACGGTCCCGCCGAGATGTGCGTCGAGATGGTGGCGGGCCCGGAGGTGGCGTTCGCGCAAACGAACGGCTTCACGCCGCCGCCTTCCGGCAGCGGAGCGCGCGACCAGTGGCATGGCGCCTTCGCCACCACCGGCCGTTCGCCGCAGGCCGAGCTCATCGTGGTGATGCGCGTGGGATCGGACTGCGGCGCCCCGCTCACCACGGGTCCTGTCGCGCGCGCCGGCGACGGCTGGCGCATTCCCCTGGAAGGTCATATCGTGGAGCTTTCGGGGGACAAGGTGACGGTTCGGTGAGGTACGGCGGCAAGCAGACGCTGTATGACGTGCTCGACCTGCCGCGGGGCGTGACCTCGCTCGAGGTCGAGATGGCGTATCGGCGCATGAAGGCGCTGTACGACAAGGGCGACGAGCCGCCGGACCCGCGGCGCATGTCGCTCATGCGCGAGGCGTTGGAAGTGCTCGGCGACGACCGCCGGCGCGCCGCCTACGACGCCTCCCTCATGCACGACCCCGTCGCCGCGCACCCGGATCGCTACCACGCCTCGCCACGCACCGTCGCCATCGCGCTCGGCGTCATCGCGCTCGTCGCCGCCGCGATCGTGGTGCTCCTGCGGCCGCATTCGAGCGCGTCGGCGATTCGCGATCAGGTGGCCTCGCAGGCGAACGTGTCGGTGGCGCGCCTGCAGGCGATCGACACGGCGGGACGCCGCAGCGTGCTCGGATTCGCAACCGCCGTCGAGGACGGCGTCATGGCGACGACCTGCCACGGCATCACGCCCGGCATGCAGCTCGTGGTGAACAACGGCACGCTCGTGTTCGGCGCGACCGTCGCGATCGCCGACTACGCCGCCGACGTGTGCAAGCTCTCTGCGGCGGGCGGCGCGAGCCGTCCTGTGACGCTCACGCTGCCGCCGCCGCGCGGCGGCGAGCGCCTCTACGTCGTCATCGCGGGCGAGGCGGGACTCATGCCCCAGGAAGTGAAGGCGCTGGGAACCGTGGCCGTGCGCAACGGCGCGGCGATCGAGATCGATCGCGCCATCGCGCCGGCCGAGGACGGCGCGGCCGTGTTCGACTCGCAGGGGAAGCTCGCCGGCATCGCGACGAGCGCCGGCTCGACCGCCGACGGGCGCGGCATCGTGCTGCCCGCCGCGTGGATCACGGCGGCACGCGCACGTCCGGCGCCGCCGCGTTGACGCCTATTTCATCGAGACGACGCGCACGCTCTCATCGACCAGCGTCGAATCGATGTAGCCGATCGCCGCGGGGTTCTGCGCGATCATCTTCTTCACTTCGACGCCGTTCGCCGCCTGCACCGGCGGCTGGCCGCGGCCGGTGAAGATGATCTTCGACCAGTACGCCTTCACCTGCGCCGGCGACTTGCCCGCCACCTGCGTGTAGAAGCGGTCGCGCACCGGCGTGTCCTCGGGCTGGTCGATGGGGATCGCCTGCGTTCCGTCGGGGAAACGGCTCGCCTTGCCGAGGAAGATGTCGGCGACCTGCGACTGTGTCAGCGACGTGACCGGGCTCTTCGCGGAGACCACCGCCACCACGTCCTCGGCGCGCGCGCCGCTCTCGATGCTCGCGAGCAGCAGCAGCGCCGACAATCCGATGAGCACACGGGCTTTCATGGCGCGCTCCTCAGAAGACGAAATCGGCGGCGACGCTGAAGATGTTCGCGCTGCCGCCGGGCTGGAAGCCGGGTTGGATGTTGCCGAATGTGCCGTTGGTGCCCTGGTCGCGGCGCACGTGATCGTATTGCGCCTTCAACGCGACGCTGCGCCACGCATCCCAGCGCACGCCCGCCGACCACGTCGTCTGTGCCGGGACGAAGCTCAGCTGCGCGTTGAGCGCGCCGTTGAGGATCGCCACGGTCTGCGCCAACTGCGGCGGCAGGCCGGCGAGCGGGAGCCCGGGATCGGAGGTGGCGCTGTCGACTTTGACGCGCGAGTACGTCGCGTACGGCGTAAGTGCGCCGAGGCGCGCGCCGCCGCTCACGTACCAGGCGCTGCGCTTGCCGACGACGGAGTGGGTGTCGAACTGCGCCCACTCGGCGATCGCGAACCAGGCGCCGGGATCGTAGCCCACGCCGGCGCCGACGAACTCGGCGCGGCGATCCTTCAGCTCGAACCGATCGGCGATCGAGGCGCCGGCCGGCCCGAACTGGCGGAAGGCGTTGAAGAGCGGGTCGAACGCGTCGATGGTGAGCTTCGCCTGGCCGTAATTGAGCCGCAGCGTGAGGAACCCGTGCTCGAGCGTGTCGACGAGCGCCAGGATGTCGCGCACCTTGGCGTCGCCGACGCCGCCGCTCACCGGCAGCGGGAACTTGATGTCGGCGCGGCCATACGTCGCCTGGAAGGTGTTGTTGAAGGCCCCGATCGGCCAGCGGAAGCTGCCGTCGATGCCGTCGCTATGCGTGAGCGGCACCAAGCCGTATACCTCCACCGGGGGGCGAACCCAGGGATTGGCGTACCCGACCTTGCGCGAGTCGGTCACCATGAAGACGGGAAGCACCGTGCGGCCGGCGCGCACGCTCAAGTCCGGCGTGATGTCGTACTTGAGGTTCGCCCATTCGACTTCCGGCTTGTAGGTATCGTCGTAGCGCTGCTGCACGATCACCTGCACGACGCCCGTGAGCGACTGGGAGACCTTGAGAGTCATCTGGCCGGCCAGCCGGCTGTCGACGTCCGGGCTCCACTCGTGGGTGAAGCCCGGGCCGGTAGGCTTGAACTGGTCGACGAGATAGTCGGCATTGCGCTCGCTCGAACGCACGACGCCGAGCGTGCCGTAGCCGCTGAAGGAAAAGCGGCTCATCCAGTCGTCGTCCGCGGCGGCGAGCGTCGCGTGGCCGAGCGCCGCCGCGAAGGCGATTCGGAGCATCCTATTTGACGTCATCGAGCACCACCCTCGCAGAACCGGATTGGGCGCGACCGCCGCCGTTGAGCCGGCGATCCTCGCGCAGCAGGAAACCCATGGCCTCGGCCGTGAGCGGCCTGCTGAAATAATATCCCTGAAGGATGTCGCAGTCGCGCTCGGCGAGGAGCTCGAGCTGCGCCTCGGTTTCCACGCCTTCGGCCACCACTTCGAGGTCGAGGCTGTGCGACATCGTGATGATGGCTTCCGCGATCGCGAGGCTCTCCGCGTCGGTCGCGATCTCGCGCACGAACGAGATGTCGATCTTCAGGCGATCGACGGGGAAGCGCTTCAGGTACGAGAGGTTCGAGAACCCGGTGCCGAAGTCGTCGATGCAGATGCTCACGCCCGTCTGCTTGAGGCGCTCCATCAGGGGGACGCTCTGCTCGGGATTCGCCATGGAGATGCTTTCCGTGATCTCGAGCTCGAGGAACTGCGGCGCGAGCCCGGCGGCTTTCAGCGCGCGCTGCACCACGAGGTCGATGTCCTGGCGCTCGCACTGCTTGGCCGACATATTGACCGCCACCGGAATCGCAGGCAACCCCGCGTCCTGCCAGGCCTTCGCCTGCGCGCACGCCTTCTGCAGCACCCAGGTTCCGATGGGGTTGATGAGGCCGCTCTCCTCGGCGAAGCCGATGAAGTGCGACGGCTCGACCAGTCCCTTGTGCGGATGGCGCCAGCGCAGCAGCGCCTCGACGCCGACGATCTGTCCGGTGTGGAACGACACCTGCGGCTGGTAGAAGAGCTCGAACTCCTCGCGCTCGATGGCGAAGCGCAGGCTCGACTCGAGCTCCATGCGCCGGCGGATGCGCTCGTGCACGTCGGCGGTGAAGAACTGGTAGCGGTTGCGCCCGAGCTCCTTCGCGCGGTACATGGCGGCGTCGGCGTTGCGCAGCAGCGCGTCCGCATCGTCGCCGTCCTGCGGATATACGGACACGCCGATGCTGCAGGTGGGCCTCAAGTCGCGCCCGCCGATCGTGAGCGGATGCGAGATGTTGGTGAGCAGCTTGTGCATGAGCAGCGTGATGTCGGATTCGAGCGAGGACGAGGATGCCTCGCCGTCCTTGCGCACGCCGAAGGGCGTCTCCGCGCCGTGGGCCGGATTGACGAGCAGCAGCACGAACTCGTCGCCGCCGAGGCGGGCGACCGTGTCGGTCTCGCGCACGCACGACTTCAGCCGCGCGGCGATGCGCTGCAGCAGCTCGTCGCCGAGGTTGTGGCCGAGCGTGTCGTTCACCAGCTTGAAGTTGTCGACGTCGAGGAAGACCGCGGCCACGGTCGAGTTGCTGCGCTTCGCGGTTGCGATCGCCTGGTGCAGGCGGTCCTGCAGGAGGTTGCGGTTCGCGAGCCCCGTGAGCGTGTCGAAGTTCGCCTGGCGGGCGAGCTGCTCCTCGTAGGTCTTCGCCTCCGTCACGTCGTTCATGACGCCGACGAAGTGCGTGACGTTGCCCTCCTCGTCGCGCACCGGGGCGATGTGGAAGTCGTTCCAGAAGAGCGAGCCGTCCTTGCGGTAGTTGCGCAGCACCGCGTGGCCCTCGCGCCGCTCGCGCAACGCCATCTGGATCTCCTGCATGCCGTGCTGGTCGCGCTCGCCGCCGACGAGGAAGCCGATGTTGCGGCCGATCGCTTCGGCCGCGGAGTAGCCGGTGATCTTCTCGAAGGCCGGGTTCGCGTAGTCGATCGGGTAATACTGCCGCCCCACATCCATGATCAGGATCGCGTTGATGCTCGAATCGATGGCGCGGTTGCGAAGCCGCAACGCGGCCTCCGCCTGCCGGCGCGTGTCGATCTCCTCGCGAAGCTGCCGGTTCGCCGTGGCGCGCATGCGCGTGAGCTGCCAGCTCAAGTAGCCAACGCCCGCGAGGAAGGCGAGCAGCAAGGCGCTGCCGCCGAGCGCCCGCCAGATATAGGAGTCGATGCGCTCGTTCACCGGCGCGAGGTATTCGTCCTCGGAGAGCCCGACGACGACCGCGACCGGGAACTCGAAGAGCTCGCGCGCGCTCGTGAAGCGGCGCGTGCCGTCCCACGCGTTCGTCGTCACCGCCGTCGGCGATTCGATCCGCTCGCCGCGCGGCACGAGCGAGGCGTAGTCGGTGACCTCGCCGAAGCGCAGCGCCTCGCCGGTGCGGCGCGCGCGGAACACGCCGTCGGCGCCGAGCACGCCGAGCATGCCGCGCTCGCCCATCTTCGCCGGCTCGTAGCCGCTCACGAAATAGGCCGCGGGCACGGTCACGATCGCCACGCCGGCGAAGGCTCCGTTGGGAGCGTTCAGGCGGCGGCTGAAGGAAAGCTTCCATTCCTTGTCGCCGGGCGCGAGCTGCGGCCAGCCGATCGCGAAGACCTCGGCGGCGCGCTGGCGGCGGAAAAAATCCTCGCCGGCGACGTTGGGCGCCCGGCCGGCGCGGGTGCTCGCGAAGACGTTGCCGTTCGTGTCCGCGATGCTCACCGCGAAGATGAGATCCGGCGGCAGCATGGCGCGGCCGCGCAGCTCGCCGAGCTGCACGCTGCCGGCACCCTTCTCGTAGGCGAACTTCACGAGCTTGAGCGCCTGGTCGATCTCGCGCAGCGCCCGTACGACCTGCGCCTCGTATGTGTCGAGGATCTCGAGGCTGGTCGTCGCGGCGGCGCGGTGGGCGGCGGTGCGCTCGACGCGGATGAGGTTGTACGTCGTGCCCCAGATGAACGCGAGGATCATCAGGGCGACGAGCGGGAAAAGCACGTAGGGCTCGGCGAGCCGGCTGAGCCCCCTTCGCATGTTCCCCGCCACCCTCGGCGAATTGTTGTCCGGCGCCGTCACGTCGCCCTCATGTTTCTTGTGGGCGAAGTATCGACGCACATGCCGCAGCGACGATGTGAGAAACGTCACAATTCCGGGTTATTCCGCGGACTGCGGTAATTTCAGCTGTAGCCCGCGTCACTTCAATCGGGAAGGCTTGCGTCTCCGTCGCCCAGGAGACGCTGCATGAAGACCGAATCGACCCAGCGGCCGAGCTTGAACCCGACCGCGTCGAGCGTTCCCGCATGGCGGAACCCGAGCTTGCGGTGCAGGCCGATCGAGGCCGCGTTCGCCCTGTCGCCGATGACCGCGATCATCTGGCGCCACTTGCCCTGGGAGCAGCGCGCGATGAGGGCGCGTAGCAGCATCTCGCCGATGCCGCGTCCGCCGAGCCCTTCGCGCACGTACACCGAATCCTCGAGCGTGTATCGATAGGCGGACCGCGCCCGGTAGAGGGTCGCGTAGGCGTAGCCGACGACCTCGCCGTCGCGCTCGGCGACGAGATACGGCAGGCCGAGGGCGCGCACGCCCTGCATGCGGGCGCCGATCTCGCCCGCTTCGGGCGGCACTTCCTCGAAGGACGCGAGCCCCTCGAGCACGTGGCTCGCGTAGATCGCCTGGATCGCGGCGATGTCGCGCGCTTCGGCGTCGCGCACCCGCGTCGTCGTGGTTTCGACGCTCATCGTGCCAATCATATAGGATGCCCTCGCGCATTTTTGGGGAGGAAAAGCACATGTTCCGCATCGTTCTCTGGGCGGCGGTCGCGATCGTCGCCGGCTGCGCCGCGCGCGAGCCCGCCATCGTCGGCAAGCATCCGCACTTCGTGCTCTCGGGCAACGACGGCAAGTATCCCAACGTCGACGGCGTATATAAGGTGGCGGATCCGCCGCTCAAGGACACGCTCACGGTGCTGGACGCGACCGGATTTCCGCCGCGCAAGGTCGCCGAGATCGAGGTCCAGCATTCGGTCACCGCGCCGCCGATGACGATCGCGATCACGGCCGACGAGAAGCTCGCGCTGGTCTCGGTGCCGAACCGCGTCGATCCCAACGACAAGACGAAGATCGCTCTCGACAGCTACATGCAGGTGGTCGATCTCGAGGCCGATCCGCCGAAGATCATCGACCGCGTGCAGCTCGGCAAGCACCCGGTGGGCGTGTCGGTGAATCGCGCCGGCACGCTCGCCCTCGCCGCCCACGCCGACGGCAACGTGTCCGTCCTCACGATCAGCGGCAAGACGGTGAAACGCACCGACACGGTGAAGGTGGGCGAGCCCAATGTCGACTCGCGGATGGTCGCCATCACGCCCGACGGCAAATGGGCCCTCGTGAGCCGGCGCGCCGCCGCGACCGTCTCCGTGCTCGCGATCGACGGCGAGAAGGTCACCTATACCAAGCGTGACGTCACGTCGGGAACGCGACCCTACGGCATCGACATCAGCACCGACGGGCGCTTCGCCGCGGTCGCCAACAGCGGCAACGAGGACGGCAGCTTCGGCAGCGTGACGCTCATCGACCTCACGCGGCAGCCCTTCCGCGCGGTGGAGCACTTCACCGCCGGCGTCTCGCCGGAAGGCATCGCCATCTCGCCCGATAGCGAGTGGATCGCCGTGACCTGCGCCAACGGGACCAACCGCCGCAAGGACGATCCGTTCCGCTCGGAGAACGGCCGCCTCGAACTCTATTCCGTGACGGGATTCAAAGCGACGAAGGTTGGCGAGGCGTTCGTCGGCCGCAATCCGCAAGGCGTGGTGTTCACTCCCGACGGAAAATACCTGGTCGTGCAGAACTACGTCGAGCAGGAGCTCGCGCTCTATCGCGTCACGCCGAAGGGCCCGGAGGACACGGGACATCGCATCCCGGTCGTCGGCTATCCGGCGGGGCTGCGAACCGCCATCCGATGAAAAAGAAGGCCGGCGCGCGGCCGGCCTTCGTGTGAAAAGCTCGCGGTGCTCAGTGACCCGCGGGGTGGTTCCACTGCGGCAGCAGCACCATGCTGTTGGGGTTGAAGCCCGCGGCCTTCAGGGTGTCCACGCTTCCGACCGCCTTCTCGCTCTTGAGGTCGACGATGGTCACGGAGCCGTCGCTCATGCCGGGAAGATTGAGGAGCGCGTTCTGCACGTATGCGTAGCGCCAGTCCTTCGTGAAGGCGACGTGATGCGAGCCTTCCGCCGTGGCGATCGACTTGAGCAGCTTCGGTTGCCCGGGCTTGCTGGTGTCGAAGATGTGCAGGTGCCCCGGCTTCGCCGTCGTCACGTACATGCGGTCGGTCTTGTCGTTGAAGTACATCTCCAGCGGCACGCCTGCCTTCTCCGCGGAAAAGTCGTGCACCTGCGCCACGTCGAAGTCCTTCCTCGCCGGATTCCAGGTGGCGGTCCACAGCGTTCCGCCGTACATGTTGGTGATGTATGCGATGGGCGGATTCGCTCGCGGAACGAAAAGGATCTCGACCGGCGCCTCGCCCGCGGGCGACGGCTTCTTCGAGAGCTTGTAGGTGCCGAGCACCTTGCCGGTGCTCGCCTCGACCGCGCTGATCACCTCGCCCGCGTCGCCGAGGTCGGAAGCGCGCACCGTGCTCGTGAGCAGGATGCGGTCGATGCCGTTGTGGATCGCGATGCCGTGCGGATACTTGGCCGCGACCATGATGTTGCTGAGCGGCTTGTCCGCGACCGCGTCGCCGACGACCATGGTCTGCGTGCCCATGCAGCTCAAGTACCACTTCTTGTTGTCGTCGGAGAAGACCACGTCCTCGCCGACGTTGCAGCCCGGAACCGCGACCACCTTGATTGTGTACGGCGTCTTCTTCATGTCCATCACGCGCAGCTCGCTCTTGCCGAGCGCGGTGACGTAGGCCTTGCTCTGGTCGCGGTTGTAGAAGATGTGGTGCGCCACGAGGTCCGGCGGCAGCGGCAGGTCCTGCACTTTCTTGCCGAAGGTCTTCGATTGCGGGTCGACGTCGATGATCGCGATCCCTTCCTGGCGCGGTCCGGTCTGCACCGGCGTCTTGAGCGCCTTCAGGGACTCGGCGGACTTCGTCTCGTAATTGAACATCGCGTGGATCTGCGCAGTCGCGAGGGCCGGCGCGAGCGCCAGCGCGGCCGCAGCGCAGCCGATGAGAGCTGATTTCATGGTCCCCTCCCGTGGACGTGGAGGTCCACTATGATCCCGCGCATGGGCGCGTGCAAGCAGGTCCTGTTGCTCATCCTTGCCGTCCTGGCGGTCGCGGTGCCCGCCGCGGAGCCTTGGCGCACGATCGATCTGCGCGTGGCCGAGCGCCGCCTCGAGAACGGGCCGAAGACGATCCGCCTCGTCCGCGGCGAACGCGTGACGCTGCGCTGGGTCGCCGACGAGAAGATGACGGTGCACGTGCACGGCTACGACATCGCCCTCGCATTGGAGCCCGGCATCATGAAGGCGATGCCGATCGAGGCGCGCGTGGCCGGACGCTTTCCCGTGACGGCGCATCTCGCGCCGGGCGCCGGCGGCAGGCATCGCGAGCCCACGCTCCTCTATCTCGAGGTCCAGCCGGAGTGAGCGTCGGTGCGGCGGCGCGCCGGCTCGCGTGCCCGTGCGCGCTCGTCGCCGCGCCCGC
>Ga0075426_10002345_pt1 | contig 13593 bp, 11 predicted proteins | sample SoiMethybrSBSTD5_FD_75304 | JGI IMG/M metagenome (GOLD analysis project Ga0075426, IMG submission 75304) | Bulk soil microbial communities from a Populus tree surrounding site in Tennessee, USA - Soil MetaG P. TD hybrid SBSTD5 | ecosystem: Environmental > Terrestrial > Soil > Tree plantation... | reverse complement strand
GAGCTGGAGCGCCGCGCAAGCCGACATGTCGCACGTCATCAAGCGCGCCCATTCGGCAGACGGCATCGCCTGGCAGCGCGACGGCGCGACGGCCGTCGGCCTGCGCAGCGGTGAAATCGCGCTCGCGCGCCCCTGTGTGCTGAAAGACGCCGACCGATACCGCATGTGGTACGCCTTTCGCGGCGAGCGTTATCGCATCGGCTACGCCGAGTCCGCGGACGGGCGGCGCTGGACGCGTCTGGACGGGCATGCCGGCATCGATGTCTCGGCTTCCGGCTGGGATTCCGAGTCGATCGAATATCCGCACGTGTTCGACCACGGCGGCCGACGCTACATGCTCTACAACGGCAACGGCTACGGCAAGACCGGCTTCGGGCTTGCCGTCCTCGAGGCCGACTAGAGCATATGGTCGAGCTGAGCGTCGTCGTTCCAGTCTACGGTTGCCGCGACAGCCTGCGCGCGCTGCACCAGCGGACCTCCGCGGCGCTGCGCGCCGTCACCTCTTCCTACGAGATCGTGCTGGTCGATGACTGCGACCGACAAGGCTCGTGGGACGTGATGGCAGAGCTCGCGCGCGAGGACCGTGCGGTCAAGGCCTTCCGGCTGAGCCGCAATTTCGGCCAGCACGCAGCGATCACCGCCGGACTCGCGCAATGCACCGGGCGCTGGGCGGTGGTGATGGATTGCGACCTGCAGGACCCGCCGGAGCTGATCGGCGAGCTCTATCGCGCTGCGCGCGCGGGCAACGATGTGGTGCTTGCCCGGCGCAAGCGCAAGCGCCAGACGCTCTTCCGCCGCCTCGCGGCGCGCGTTTATTTCCGCCTGATGAGTGTGCTCGCCAAGACACGCTTCGACGGCGAGTTCGGCAGCTTCAGCATCATCTCGCGCAAGGTCATCGATGGTTTCCTGCGTTTCCAGGACCAGGACCGCCACTACCTCTTCATCCTCAACTGGCTGGGCTTTCGCACCGCGGCCATCGAATACGAGCATGCGTCGCGCCACAGCGGCGAGAGCTCCTACAGCTTGGGCGCTCTGATCCGTCATGCCCTGAATGGGATGTTCTTCCAGACCACCGTGCTTCTGCGCTGGATCGTGTACGTCGGCTTCTGGGTCTCGCTTGCCGGCTTCGTGCTGGCCGCCTACTACGTGTACATGTACTTCGCGCACTCGGTCTATCCGGGCTATACCAGCATCGCCGTCCTGATCCTGGTGATCGGCGGCGTCATCATCATGAGTACGGGTGTCGCCGGCCTGTATATCGGCAAGGTTTTCGACCAGGTGAAAGGCCGCCCGCTGTACGTGATCGATCAGTCCATCGTGGACGGCGAGCTGCGCTGATGTCGCAGAAAACCCCCTGGATTCCATTCAACAAGCCGTTCCTGACCGGGCGCGAGCTCGACTACATCCGGCAGGCGCACGCGGCGCATCACCTCTCCGGCGACGGCGCCTTCACCAAGCGCTGCAACGCCTGGCTCGAGCAGCGCATCGGTTGCCATAAAGCGATGCTCACCCATTCGTGCACTGCGGCGCTCGAAATGTGCGCGATTCTTGCCGACATCCAACCGGGCGACGAGGTCATCATGCCCTCGTTCACGTTCGTTTCGACGGCGAACGCCTTTGTTTTGCGCGGCGGCGTACCGGTATTCGTCGATATCCGGCCCGACACGCTGAACATCGACGAGTCGAAAATCGAGGCCGCCATCACCTCGAAGACCCGGGCGATCATGGTGGTGCATTACGCCGGCATGGCGTGCGACATGGCGGTGATCCAAGGCATCGCTGCTCGCCACCGCCTGTTGCTGATCGAGGATGCCGCGCAGGCGATCGGCGCTGCCTACCGCGGGCGGCCGCTCGGCAGCTTCGGCCAGCTCGCGGCGCTCAGCTTCCACGAGACCAAGAACGTGATTTCCGGCGAGGGCGGCGCGCTGCTGGTCAACGCGCCCGAGCTTGCCAGGCGCGCCGAGATCGTGCGCGAGAAGGGCACCAACCGCGGCGCCTTCTTCCGCGGCGAAGTCGATAAGTACACCTGGGTAGACGTCGGCTCGTCATTCCTGCCGAGCGACATCATCGCCGCCTTCCTCTGGGCGCAGTTCGAGCAGTTCGAGGAGATCGCCGCGCGCCGTAGCGCGCTGTGGCGCCGCTATCACGAAGCCTTTGCCGATCTTGAAAAGGCCGGTCTCGCGTTGCGGCCGCGCGTGCCGCCCGACGCCACGCCGAACGCGCATTGCTACTTCCTGCTGCTGCCGGATGCGGAGACGCGCACGCGCTTCATCGCCGCGCTGCGCCGTGACGGCGTCAATTCGGTGTTCCACTACGTGCCGCTGCATAGCGCGCCAGCCGGCCGCAAATTCGCCCGGACGAGCGGGTCGCTAAGCGTCACGCAATCCGTGTCGGATCGGCTCACGCGCCTGCCACTCTGGCTCGGACTCGAGGCCCAGCAGGACTATGTGATCGAGCGCTGTCGCCATGCACTTGCGCGCTGAGCGCCAAGTCGAGGCACCGGTTCGCTTCGCTGGCGCATTGCCCGGGCTCGGCCACCCCTTTATCACCGCGACGCCCATCATTGCGCTGCCGCTCGCCGGTCTTCTATGGATGAGCGGCGCCGTCAACCTGCTGCCAGCGATTGCGGCAATGGTGCTGTTCGTGCTGGTCGTGTTGTTTGCGAGCTTGCTGCTGCTCGGCGCAGCGGATGCGACCGACATGCCGGCCCCCGCGGCCTGGGTGGCCGGCGTCTTCGCGACCATGATGGCGATGTACGTCCTGGTGATGCTGTTTCACCTGCTGGCCGTCGTGGCGTTCGCCATCTGGGCGGGCGTGGTGCTTGCTCTGGCCATTGTGTTTCGCGAGCGCGTAGCTGCCGCAAGACCGGTTGCAGCTCGTGAGCTGTTCGCTCTCGGGCTCTGCGCCGGCGCCACGGTGTGGTGGTGTTTCGATCTCGCGCAGGTGCCGCAGATCGTGGCGCGCGATGGCGTGCTCGCGACCTGGACCGATCAATTCATTCACGGCGCGGCGATCTCACAGTTCGGCGATGCGCGCGCCGCCGGCCGGCAGGCGATCGAGCTCGCCGGCCTGCCGCTGCCGCTCTACCACTACGGTTCGTACATGTTGCCGGCAGCCTTCGCCTGGCCGCTCGATCTGCCCGGGTTGCCGCTCGCGACGTCGCTCTGGGTGCCGTTGGGCTTTTTTACCCTGTGCGCCGGCGTTTATGCCCTCGGTGCGACGCTGGCCGGCCCTGCCGGCGGCGTCGCGGCACTCGCCGCGCTCACGCTCGTGCCGGATGCCGCGACCTACGGCCTGCACAATCGCGCGTTTGGTTACTACTGGTACATGCTGGAGGTACCGGGGGCCTGCTACGCGGTGGCGGTGGCCCTGCTGTCCATCGTCTTCCTGCATCGCTGGGCGAGAACGCGCGATTCGCGTTCCTCGCTCGCGAGCGCCGCGCTCGTCGCTGCGTCGTGCCTCGTCCGCGTGCACATCTTTCTGCTTGCCCTCCCGGCCTGGCTCGCGAGCGTCGTCATGCTGGTGCCATGGAGTCTGCGTCGCAGGCTCGCGCTCTTTGCGGCGTCGGGCGCCGCCTTCTCGATATTCGTATTCGCCTATTACCGCTTGTTTCCGGATGCGGTGCCGGCGCTTGCCAGGTTTCTTTACGTGATTCACCAAGACCACTTTCCGACCGCGTACGACGATTGGTATGTGGCCTTCCTCTCGAACCATGGTCCGAGCGCAAGCATCGCCTTGGGCGTGCTGCTGATTTTTCCCGCCTGCCTCGGCGTTTTTGTGGTGCTGTATCCGCTCTCAGTGCTGCTCGCGTGGCGTTCGCGCGGCCTCGAGGCAATCGACCTGGTGCCGCCCGCGCTGCTCGCCGCTTATACGGTACTGATGGTCACGGCGCCGATCCCGGCCAACGCCGATGCCACAGAGCTGACGCAGCGGCCCTTCGTACTGTTGTATGCGGTCATTGCCATCTGGACGGCTGCGGGATTCGCGAGCTGGTTTGCCGCGCAAGGCGGGTTCGCCGAGCGCCGAGTCTGGCTGCCAGCTCTCGCGCTTGGCGCGGTCCTGGTGGCGTCGTTCGTGCGCTATACCGACGCGGACTGGAGATGGGTAGACGACCATCAGATGGCGCCGGGCCTGCCGCAGGCGGCAGGGTTCCTTCGGAGCCATGCGACGCGCGGCGACATTTTTGCCGTGCAAGGACTGGCGATCGGCCGCGTCGAAAGCGACGCGGCTGTCGAACTCGTCTCGCTGACCGGGATCCCGGCGTACCTCGCGCGTCCGTACACGCACATCGCCCGCGGCGCTCGCATCAAGCAAGTGGCGCTCGAGCGGCACGGAGCGCTCGCCGGCATAGCGCAGGAGCGGAGCACTGCCACAGCGCTCGCGCGCCTGCGCGAGCTCGGCGTGCAATGGTACGTGGTCGTCGACAGGGCCGGCCCGCGCTGGGACGCGCAGCGGCAGCAGGCAGTCTTCGCGCAAGGCGATGTTGCCGTGTACTCGAGCCGGTCTGCTCCGGCGAGGCGCTGACGCCGTGCACGAAAACGCGCGCGCTACGCCGCGCTTCTGGCAGCCCGACTGGCTGGTGATGCGGGAGATGGCCCGCGCGCTGCGCACGCTCCTCGCGGATCCGGCGCTCGCGCTGCGCGGTGCGCGCATCCTGGATTTTGGCTGTGGCACGAGGCCCTATGAGCGCTGGTTTGCCGACGCCGGCGCGCAGTATCGCGGCGCTGACATCGACGGCGCTCACGAGGTGACGATCGCGCCCGACGGCCGGCTCGCCGCGCCGGACGCCGACTACGACCTGGTCGGCTCCTTCCAGGTGCTCGAGCATGTCTGGGACCTCGATACCTATCTCGGCGAGGCGCGCCGCGTGCTGCGCCCGCAGGGCTGGCTGCTTCTTTCCACGCACGGCACCTGGCTCTACCATCCGCATCCGACCGATTACCGCCGCTGGACGGCCGAGGGCCTGCAGCGCGAGGTCGAATCCCGCGGCTTCCGCATGCTGCGCATCGAGCCCGTGGTCGGGCCGCTCGCCTGGACCACGGTTTTTCGTGCGCTCGGCATCGCCCATTTCCTGAAGCCGCTGCCGCTCTTCGGGCCGCTCCTCGCGGGCGCCGCGGCAATGCCGCTGAATGCCTGGGCGTGGGTTGAGGATCGCATCACCCCGCGCGCGATCACCGCGGTCAACGCTTGCACGTACATCGCCTTGTTCCGGCGTAGCTGAATGGTCCTCGCGCGGTTCTTCACCGTCGGCCTCACCTGCGCGCTCCTGCATAACGCGATCATGATCGGCGGCGACTGGCTCGGCCTGCACTACGTCGCTTCGTCCTTCATCTCGTTTGCGATCGTGGTTTGTGTCGGCTACTGGCTGCACAGCGGCTGGACGTTCCATGCGGGCGTGCGCAGCGGACCGGCGTTCGCGCGCTATGTGCTGGTGGCGGCCGCCAATCTGCCGGCGGCGCTCGCCGGCATGTTCGTGTTCGTCGACCTCGCTCGCCTGCCGGTGGCCATCGCGAGCCCGCTCGTCACGGTGCTGCTATTCGCGATGAATTTTGTCGGCAATCGCTGGGCGTTGCGTGCGGCTCAATCCAGGCGCCAGACCTGGCCGCCGGGTCCGTCGTAGGTCAGGCGTGCCGCTGGAAAGCGCCGCGCGATCACTTGCTCGTAATCGCGCTTGCGGCCGCGCGACATCATGTAGATCACCGGCGCTCGCAGGAATGGGTCGTTTTGCACGAAGTCCTGGGTGTAGAACTCGTAATTCGGGGCGATGAAAACGATCTGCCGCGCGCCTTTTTCGAACGGCGGCCTGAGCTCCAGCTGGTCCTGCATGAAGAGGTGAATCTGCAGCAGGCGCAAGGTAGTGGCGAAGACGAGGCTGTACAGCGCCACGCGCATGCTGTAATTGCTTAACGTGCGCTCAGCGCAAACCATCGCGGCGGCGGCGAGCAGCGGTAATGCGGCCCACGCCGAATGAACATAGCGCGCGCCCCAGCCGTAGCCCTGGTCGAAGCTCACGAAGAGATAGCCGACGAGCGTGGCGGCGAGCGACAGCGCGAAGAGATGCAATCCGGCGACGCGCCGGCCGAGCGCCCACCAGCCGGCAAGCGCGAGCAGTGGCAGGCCCGGGACTGCCCAGCTCCACAGGCGCACCTGCTCGCCGATGCGCTTGGCGAGCGTCTCGTCTGCAGGGAAAGAAAATACCGCGCGGAATTCAAGCGACAGATACCAGAGCAGATTGCCCAGCCGGTGAAGCGGGTCGCTGTCCGGCGGATAGAGCAGCACGGGCATCTTTCCCTGCAGCTCGCGCAGGAAGAGCCACCAGCCGAGTCCCAGAAGCAGCGTGAGCGGCGCATAGCCGGCGGCGAGCAGGAGCACGCTGCGGCGCCCGCCCGGCTCGCGCCCGAGCCACACGACCCAGGGCAGTGCAAAGAGCAGGTGCGGTACGGGGTTACTTTGCACGAGGGCGAGCGAACCGACAACGCCTGCGATGACGAGGCGCCTGGGGCTGCGCTCAAGCAGTAGCCAGGCGAAAAGCAGGTTCAGGAAAAGGTGCGCGGTCATGGAGAAGTACGAGAGCGCCATGCCGACGAAACCGGGTGAGGCGAGCGTGAAGAGCGTGGCCCAGCCGCCTGCGCGCGCATCTGCGGTAAGCCGCGAAGCAAGCTTTGCGATGAGAACCAGCGACAGCGACGCCAGCAGCGGGTTGCAGGCCCAAGGTGCGCCGAGCAGCGTGAAGGGTGCGAGCATCAGCGAGAAGCCGGGCCAGTAGATTGAGGCCACCCGTCCGCTTTCCGAGGCGATCAGCCAGCGGTTGATGTAATTCGTGGGAATCAGCCGATACACCAGATCCGGCGGAAACTCCCCGGTGAGATGCCCGGCAGCGAAGACCCTGCTCTGAAAGAGCGCGAGATGCTCGTCTCCGGCGAGCGCATGGTTGTGCGTCACGGTGAGCATCGCCGCGCACAGCGCGACGAAGGTCGCCGCGGCCGCCGGCCAGGGGTTGCGCCCGAGGATTGCAACGACGTCGACGCCCGGCGTACGCCTGCGCAGCACCCAGGCCCCGAGCGCAAGCGCAATGGCGAGGATCGAGCCCGCAATGTCTTCGTCTCTCAGGAGGTACTGGAAGGCTTGCAGCCGCCACACCGGATCGGGCCATTTGGTGTAGTCCAGAATGAAAATGACGGACAGCAGCGCGGCGAGGACCGTGGCGGCGAGGAGCACGCCGTTCCAGCGAATCACCGGCATTCGAGCCGCGCCGCCTCGCCGAGGATCTCGGCGTAGCGCTCCACGGTGCGCTCCCATGACCAGGTCGCGCGCGCGAATTCGGCGGCGCGTGGCCTGAGCGCTGCGAGGACGTCGCGGCGGCTCAGCAATTCTTCGATGCGTGCATGCCAGCGCCCTGCCGGGTCACCGCCGGCAAGCGATTCGTGCAGCAGTACGCCCGCCGCCTCGGGGCAGCCCGCCGCGGTCTCGTCGCTCACCAGCGCAGGCGTGCCGCACGCCATCGCCTCCTGCACCACGAGCGGGAACCCTTCGCCCACGCTCGGCAGCACGAGCAGGTCGGCCGCCTGGTAGAGCGGAGCGAGCTCGGCCTGAGTGAGGTCGCGCCTTACCGCGACGTTGTGGAGGCCCCAGCGCGCCGGGTCGAGCGGCCCCCATCCGGCAAATATCCAGCGAACCTGCGCGAAGTCGTGCGCCAGCCGCTGCAGGATATGCAGGCCCTTTTTCTCCACGAAGCGGCCGGCGAAGAGGAAAAGCGGCGTTCGCGCCTCGACCCCGAGGCGAGCGCGAAGCTCCACGCGCGCACGCGCGTCCGCCGGATGAAACGTCGTGCAATCCACGCCGTTCGCGATGCGCACCGGCGGACGACGGAAGCGCACGAAGCGCTGGAAGTATTGCAGCACGACGTCGCTGACAAAGACGCTCTGGGCGGCTCTGCCGAGCACGCGCTTTCCGAGCAGCCGATTCGCAGCCGCGAGCAGCATGCGCAGGAGCGGATTGCGGAACGGAATGAAGCCGACATGCTGCGTGACCACGACCGGACGCCCGGCGAGCGCAGCTGAGAGCCAGGCAACGACGTTCGGCACATAGAGGCAATCGTGAAGATGGACGACGTCGCTTTCACGCACGGCGCGTGACAGCTTGGTCAGTGCCGCGGGGCTCCAGAGCGGAAAGGGAACCCCGAGCAGGCGCTCCACAAAATTGAAGGACCTCGCCGGCACGTGGCGCAGGCCTGCCGCCTCGGGCGGCGGTGGATCGGTGTCGCTTGCATGCCAGGCGATTTCGGCGGCGCCGGTTGCTGCGAGCCGAGAGGCGATTTGCCAGGCCACCGCTTCGACGCCGCCGCGGTGGCTGGGGAAATAATGCGTCACCAACGTGATCCGAAGCGGGCGGCGCGGCGCGTGGGAATCAGGCAGTGGCGAGCGCTCCTTTCACGCCGACCAGGTTGGCGTAGCGGCGTCCCTGGGTGCGCTCGACCAACGCGCGCGGGCTCGCGATCGCTAGCGGCACGCCGCTCGACCCGCTGAGCTCGTAGAGCCGGAAGCCGAGCTCGCCGAGCATCTCGAGATATTGGAGCCCGTCCGCGCCGCAGCGCGCGAGGCCATAGGGCCAGAACTCGGTCATCAGGACGCACTGGTCGCTCGCCGCAAGCAGGCCGCTCGCACCACGAACCACCGTCGCCTCCGCGCCCTGCACGTCGATCTTGATGAACTGTGCGCTCGAGATGCCGTGGCGGCGGCAGATGTTGTCGAGCGTGTCGGCGCCGATCGTCTCCTGCGCCTGCAGCAGCGGATCGGGATAAACGCGGTTGTCGCCTTTGTTCTCCGGATTCTGGTAGAGCGTAAGCGTGCCCGGGCGATCGGAAGCCGCGAGCTCGCAGACGAGCGCCGTGGCGGCTGGCGCAGCGTTGCTCTGTAGCGTCTTTTGCAGGTAAACGCGGCTCTCGCGGTGCGGCTCGATCGCCAGCACGCGTCCGCGGAATCCTGGTGTGGACAGCGCGAGCGCGCTATAGAGGCCGACGTTCGCGCCGACATCGATGAACGTCATGTCGGCCGCGAAGCGCGAGCGAAAGAAGGCGATTTCGCCGCGTTCGTAGACGCCGAAGGCGAGGGCGCCGGAGACCACCGGATCATCGGGGTTGAGCCACACGAGCGCCTTGCCGACGCGCACGTGCTTGGGCAGCGCTGCCCGAATCGCGGCGTTCGCGGCGCGGCGCAGGAGCCGGGGCCTGAGCAGGGTGGTGTAGACGAACTCCGCGAGCGTCAAATTCGCACGCTTGTTGTTAAGAACGTACCGCCAGAATAGCGCAGCGGCGCGCCGGCGCGCGGACCCTAACTGCCGGGGGTTGTCGCCGTGCCGACGATCACCTCGGTCCCGGCGGGCAGCGGGCTTTGCACGAGCTCGGTGCTTACGCCGTCGTTGATGCCGGGCCGTACGCGCACCGCCTTGGGTGCGCCGTTCGCCAGCACCCAGATGTGCGGGCCCGGCTCTGACGTCCGCCGCCAGGTGAGCGCAGCATTGGGCACCTTGAGCGCGTCGGCGCGGCTCTCGAGCACGATGCGCACCTTGGCGCTCATCCCGGGCAGAAGCGCAAGGTCCGGGTTTGGCACGGCGATGACCAGCGCATAGGCGGCCGAGCTTTCGCCCTTCTGCGGGGACTCGCGGATCGCGCGCACTTCCCCCGAAAAAGTGCGCCGCGGAAAGGCATCCACCGAGAAGCTGGCGTTCATGCCGGCGCGCAAGCGCGCCGCGTCTGCCGCGTCGAGCGCCGCCTCGAGGCGCATCTCCCGCAGGTCGTGCGCGATGGTGAAGAGCGCGCCTGCCTGCGGCCCCGTAGCCACGGTCTGCCCGGTGTCGACATTGCGCAGGATCACCGTGCCGTCCTCGGGCGCACGGATGAACGTGCGCTCGAGCGCTACCTGCGTCTGCCGCAGCGCCGCTTCGCGCTGCTTCAGCACCGCGCCGCCCTGGGCGAGCTGCGTCTCATTGGCTTTGATCTGGGCCTGCAACGCCGCGCGGTTTTCGCGCGCCGCCTCGAGCGCGGCGCGCGCCCTGGCGAGCTCGGCGGGCGAGATGAAGCCCTTCTCCGCGAGCGGGCGCCGGCGCTCGAAATCGCGCTCGGCGGCCGCTACCGCGGCGTTCGCGCGCGCGAGATCCGCCTCCTCGGCCTGCAGGCTCGAACGTAATGCCGCCACGGCGCCCTGTGCGGCGTCGACGTCTGCGCGCGCCTGGTTCACGCGCAGCTCGTAGCCCGTCGCATCGAGCCGCGCGAGCACCTGGCCCTTTTTCACAGGCGTATTGAAGTCGGCGTAGATTTCCTTCACCTGGCCCGGGATCGGCGTGCTCACCTGCACGGTGCTCACGGCGTTGACCGTGCCGGTCGCGGCAACCGCCACCTCGATCGGTCCGCGCTCCACCTTGGCGAGCCGATAGCGCACCGCCTCGCCGTCCGGGCGCAGGGCATACCAGGTCCCTGCGCCGGCGGCGGCAACCAGCAGCAGCACCACGGTCGCAAAAATCGTTTTCTTCATGCGAGGCCCGCATTACGACCAACGCCGATGAGGCGCGGCTGGTTGACCTCGAGCGGTGCAATGCGCTTCTGTGCCCGCAGGTGGCGGCCCACCACATCCCAGACCGGCTCGCCGCTGACACCTTCGCGCACCGGAGCCCAGCCTGCGACTTTGTACCGCTTGTCGGCCTCCAGCGGCTCGCCCGCGAGCCGCAGATCGGAGATGCGGCCGCCGATCTTCGCCGCCGGCCTGATGGCGTAGGTCAGGCCGCCGACGCGCACCATGTCGCCGCCCTGCTGCAGGTAGGGATCCGCATTGAAGAGATTGTCGGCGATATCTTCGAGCACTGCTTTTATCTCCGTGCCCGAGAACTCGTTCACGGTCACCTGCGGGTAGGTGATCGCGGTTTCAGCCATCAGGTCCTCGACGCTGATGGTCTCGCCCGGCAGGAAGGTGGGCCCCCAGCGGAAGCCGGGTGAAAAGGCGATCGGCGCGTCCTTCTCGGCCATCAGCGCGCGCAGGATCAGCTCATCGAACGTGCCGTTGAAGTTGCCCCGGCGGTAAAGCAAGCCCTCGGTTTGCGCGAGCGGCGCGCTCAACCTGGCGGCGTATGGCTTGCGCACGCTGTCGATATAGGCGGCCATCTCGCGGTCCGCCGGCAGCAGATTGGCGAACACCGGCAGCAGCCGGTAGCGGTAGCCGCGCACGCCGCCTGAGCCGACATCGAGATCGAGCACGCCGACGAACTTGCCGTGCGAGCCGGCGTTGGTCACCAGTGTCTTGCCCACCACGACGGGCTTGGGGACGCCGTCGTGCGTATGCCCACCGAGGATCGCGTCGATGCCGCGCACCCGCGTGGCGAGCTTGAGGTCGACGTCCATGCCATTGTGCGAGAGGAGCAGCACGGCTCTCGCTCCCTTGGCCCGCACTTCGTCCACCCGCTTCTGCAGCTGCCCCTCCTGGATGCCGAAGCTCCACTCGGGAAAGCGATAGCGAGGATGGGCGATCGGCGTGTACGGAAACGCCTGGCCGATGATCGCCACCGGCAGGGCATTCACTTCGTGGATGGCGTATGGCTTGAATACCGGGTCCTCGAAATCCACCGTGCGCACGTTCTGCGCGAGGAACTGGATCGGCGCGAGCGCCTTGACTGCCGCGAGCATGCGCTCGGCGCCATAGGTGAACTCCCAATGCGCGGTCATGTACTGGACGCCGAGCCGCTGCTGCGCGCCGATCATGTCGGCGCCTTGCGTCCAGAGCGCCGTCGCCGAGCCCTGCCAGCTGTCGCCGCCATCGAGGAGCAGTGCCTGCGGCCGCGAGGCGCGCAGGCGCTGGAGCAGCGTCGCGAGATGCGCGTAGCCTCCGGTTTTGCCGAAGCGCTGCGCCGCCGACTGGAAATCCAGATGCGTGAGGGCGTGCGCCGCGGCGCCGCCGCGCGCGATGCCGTAGTGCTTGAGCAGCGCTTCGCCCACCAAATGCGGCGGGTGGCCGTCGCCGAGGTTGACGCTCGGCTCGCGGAAGTGCAGCGGCAATAGCTGCGCATGCACGTCGGTGATGTGAAGGAGCGAGACGTTGCCGAAGGACGGCACATCGTAGAGCTCGGCCGCCGCCTGGGCGTCGCTCTGCCGCGGCCGCAGGCTCGCGCCCGCTGCGGCAGCGAGCGCAAGCAGGCGGAGAAAAGCGCGGCGGCGCAACCTACTGGTTGACGGGGGAGGCGGGGTCGAGGAGCAGCGCCACCAGGTCCTTGATCTGCGCCGCTGTCAGCGTGCCGGAGGCGCCGAGGCGCGGCATCTGCGAGCACAGGTTGTACGCCTTGGCGTTATAGATCTTGCCGTAGACGTAGCGCTGCACTTCCGCACCGCTGCCGCGCGTCGCGCCGAAGCGCCGCAAGCTCGGCCCGATCGTGCCATGCGACATCTCGCGCGGCGAGAGCTCATGGCAGTTGTAGCAGCTGCCGCCCGCCGGGTCGTCCGGCTTGTCGTTCCAGGTCAGGCCGCGCCCGCTCTGCGCGATCGTCTCGCCGCGCTTCCAGTCGCCGAGGAGGCTTCCTTCCGGGAAGACGATGGTTTTCATCTGATCGGCTTCGAGCGATTTCGTCAGCTCGGCCGGCGGGCGGTTTTGCGTTTCAGTGCACACACGCTGCACGGCATCCTGCGCGAGGCGATCCATGGTCGCCTGGCCGCGCGCGTGAAAGTCGCGCTGCATGATCTGCTGGACTTCCTGCGGCGTCGGATCGGCCCACGCTGCCGAGGCGAGCAGCGCGACGAGCAGCGCGCTCGGTCTCATCGCTTGTTCCCCGGGCCGCCGTAGGTCTCGCCGCGCGCGGTCGCCGTCAGAAAATGGATCAGCGCCACGGTGGTTTCCGAGCCGAAGGTCGGCTCGGGGGTGCGCATCTGCCGATAGCAGTCGTTCATGCGCCACTGCAGCGTGATCACCTGGCTCGTCGATACGCGATAGGCGGGCCAGCTCGCCATCACCGGACGCGCGTACTGCGGCTTGTAGAGCACCGGCAGTTCCTGCATGCGGATACGCTTGCCTTCCTCGCCGTGGCAGCTCGCGCAGGAAAAGTCCCACGCGCCCACGCGGTGAAAGAAAAGCGCGCGCCCAAGCTCGTAGGAAGCCTTTTCCTTCGGATGCGCCATGCCGGGCTCGATGCGCACGCCGCGCGATTGCCCGGCGACGTAGATCGAGAGCAGCTCGAATTCGGAAGGCCGATCGGCGCTGCCGAAGACGCGCGCAGTCGCGTCGTCACGGCTGCGGCCCTGGAGCGTGCTCATGCAGTAAAGCAGCCGCGCCTCGAGATCCATGACACGGTCGGCATCCTTGAAGTAGCGCGGCAGGTGCGCATACGCACCCTTCAGCACGCCGGGACCCTCGCCGAGGTCGCAGCGCTCGAACGAGACGTTCTTCGGCCCTTGCGGTTTTTTCCAGAGCGCCTCGCCCTCGAGCTCGAAGAGCTCGGCGGGGCTGCCCTCGGCGACCATCTGCCGGTAGCGCTGGATCTCCTTCGCCACATCCTGGCCGGGCGCGGCGCACGAGAAGACGAGCGCCGCGCCGAAGACGGCGAGCCTCACGCGACCGCGGC
>Ga0075426_10002342_pt1 | contig 13599 bp, 10 predicted proteins | sample SoiMethybrSBSTD5_FD_75304 | JGI IMG/M metagenome (GOLD analysis project Ga0075426, IMG submission 75304) | Bulk soil microbial communities from a Populus tree surrounding site in Tennessee, USA - Soil MetaG P. TD hybrid SBSTD5 | ecosystem: Environmental > Terrestrial > Soil > Tree plantation... | reverse complement strand
GCGAAGCTGAGCCCGTTCCATTTTCTCCGCACGTTTCAGGATCTCACCGGCGTGACACCGCATCAGTACGTCATGCGCACGCGCCTTCGTCACGCAGCCACGCGACTCGTTCTCGAGCCCGACGCCGTTCTCGACATCGCATTCCGCAGCGGGTTCGGCGACGTCTCGAATTTCAATCGAGCGTTCCGCGCCGAGTTCGGTGTCAACCCGCGCGCGTATCGCGGCAGATGTGGCCGGGCGATCAACGAACGTTAGCAACGCTGAACGAGGAGGCACGGCATGTCGCCGATTGTCGCGGGATTCTACGTCTCCGCCGAGCAGGGCGGCGGGCTGAACGGATTCGAACGGAGGGATGCGCTCATCGCCAATCGCGTCGCGGCGCACGAATGGGAACAGATCACGGTCGTGCGGAATCAGGACGGCACCGTCAGCTTCCGGTGCCCCAACGGACAGTACGTGAGCGCCGAAGGCGGCGGCGGCGGCGTGCTCAGCACGAACCGCGACGCGATCGGCGTGTGGGAGATGTTCACGCTCATCGACGGAAAAGTGAGATGCCAGGACGGCGTGCACTTCATCCGCGAACGGACGGACCATTCGCTCGTCGCCGACGGCGCCGAGACGAATGGCATCACGTTTCGTGTTCTGAACGAGCTCCCGGACGCGCCCACGCGCGAGGCGATCGGCTCCTTCCACTGCAGCTTCCAGGGACTGCGCGTTCGCACCGAACAGTTCGGCGAGTTGCCCTGGTTCGAGCCTGTGATCGGCTGGCTCGATCTGCGGCAGGATCGCGAAGCCGTCTACGACGTGAAGGTTGCCGCCCGCGACAATTGCGTCAACGTTGCCGTGTCTTCGCAGTACGCCGAACCGAACCAGGCGTACTCGAACATTCCGGGACGCGATTTCACCAACGATCTCGATGCGCTTCGCGCGCTCATCACGGAGATCATCACTGCCGGATCCAGTCGCGGATTGCCGAACGGCTTCTATGTCCTGCTGATGCTTGCCGGCGACGGCACGAGCACGCCGTCGCGCACCTACAACGATCCGATCGGTCTCACCTACGGACGCGAGTGGCTGATGGAAAACTTCGCGCGGATTCATGCCGCGCTGAGCGGCGCATCGAACGGGCAACCCGATCTCACGCCGTGGATCGTGTATTGTCCCGGCTATGACGGCGTCGTGCCCGCGTGGGGACCGGCCGTCTATCGATATCCGAGCGTCGTCGACGAGTGGCTGCTGCATGCGCGCAGCGTCATCGGAGCGGATCGGCACCTCGGTATCGAACTGGCCGCGGGTGCCGCGCACTGGGGCGGCGAGCACGGGAACTACATTTCGGAGGCAGGTCAGTGTCTCGACGTCGTCCTGTCCGAATTCCCGTTTCCGATGGGACCGCCGGATCCGCCGCCCCCGTCCGGCGATCGGACGCGCTGGGATCAGGTGTGGCAGATCGTCGGCCGGTTGAACCGGCCGTACAACCGACCGAAGGAACAGCCCGACGACCCGAACCCGCCGTACTACCTCGATCGCGGCACGCCGCGCGGGCCGTTTTTCTACAACGCGTTCGAGTTCGACACGTTCGGCTGGGTGCGCGGGTTTCCGGAGGAGCAGGTGCAACGGCACCGGCAGGCGCTCCGCGATCTTGGCTGCGCGCTCGTCGGATGACTGACGAGAAACGCCGTACGATCGTGATGACAAATTGCCTTAGCACCGAACGCCAATCGGTGACGGAGGCGAGGACCGGAAGTGTACTGTCCAAAGTGCGAACAGGAATTCCCGTGGCACGTGATGGTGTGTCCGACGTGCGACGTCGACACCGTCGATCGTCTGCCGGGTCCCGAACCGACACCGGACGTTCAGCTCGTCCCCGTGCTGACGACCGGCGACGCCGGACTCATTGCTGTCGCGAAGTCACTCCTTGAAGGCGAGGAGATCGACTATTTGATCCGAGGCGACGGCCTCCAGGACCTGTTCGGACTCGGGCGGATGACGGGTTACAACTTCGCGATGGGCCCCGCGGAAATTTCTCGTGCGCGAGGACGACGCCGATCGCGCGCGCGAGCTGCTGCAAGGGTTGGCCGAGGTGCCACCCCCTCCTGATTCGTCCGACGCTCGCTGATTTGCGGCGAACGCCCGCGTGACGCCGGTCGATAGAGACTGCTCCAGCGTCATTCCGGCAGCTTAATTCACTGAATCTTCATCCGCGGAGTTGTGTGCGCCGACCGGCAGCGTACCATCGCCGTGCGAACGGGTTCGTTCGCGAGGAGGAGCGATGGGCAAAACCGTCAGCGCAGCGATCTGCCTCGTGTGTCTCGTGATCATGGCGACGACGCCGATCACGGCACAGCAGCCGAACGACCGATCTCTCGGCGGACGATTTCATCGACACGGCGATCGCGCGATTCCCAATCACTACATCGTCGTTCTCGATCGTGACGTCAGCATCGGCGGGCGGCAGACCGACATCGCGTTGAACGATTCAGCGGTCGCGCAGCTGATGCCCGAATGGGCCGGAACGGTCACGCGCCGCTTCAATCATGCGCTCAACGGATTCGCGGCGTACATGACGGAGCAGCAGGCCGAGACCCTGAGCGACGATCCGCGCGTCGCCTTCGTCGAGGAGGATTCCATCGTCGAGATGTTCGCGACCCAGACCAACCCGCCGTGGGGCCTGGATCGGATCGGGCAGCGCGATCTGCCGCTGAATCAAACCTACTCGTACACGACGACGGGCGCAGGGGTGAACGCGTACATCATCGACACCGGCATTCGTCGAACGCACACGCAGTTCGGCGGCCGCGCGGTGTTCGGGTTCGATGCGGTCGGCGACGGTCAAAACGGAAACGACTGCAACGGTCACGGCACGCACGTCTCCGGCACCGTCGGCGGATCGACCTACGGCGTCGCGAAGAGCGTGCGGATGTTCGCAGTGCGCGTGCTGAACTGCAGCGGCTCGGGCACCACGTCGGGCGTCATCGCCGGCGTCGACTGGGTGACCGCGCATCACGTGTCGCCGGCCGTAGCGAACATGAGCCTCGGCGGCGGAGTGTCGACCGCGCTCGACACCGCGGTTCGCAATTCAATCGCGTCGGGCGTGACGTATGCGATCGCTGCCGGCAACTCGAACACGAACGCCGCGAGCTCGTCGCCCGCGCGCGTCAGCGAAGCCATCACCGTCGGCGCGACGACGATCAACGATGCGCGATCGTCGTTCTCGAATTTCGGCAGCGTCGTCGACATGTTCGCGCCCGGATCGTCGATTCTGTCGGCGTACAACACGAGCGACACCGCGACGGCGACGCTGAGCGGCACTTCGATGGCGACACCGCACGTCACGGGCGTAGCCGCCCGCTTCCTGCAGGCGAATCCCACGGCGAGTCCCGCAACCGTGAGGAACGAGATCGTCAACAACGCGACGCTCAATCATTTGAGCAACATCCCGACCGGAACGGCGAACCGGCTCCTGTTCTGGTCCAGCTCCCGCTGACCTGACAGCAACCGCTACGCGATGACACCGTAGCCGCGCGCGGCGGCTACGGTGCCTTTCATCTGACCCAAAGTGTCTTCGTCGTCGTGGCGCTGCCGCACCGTTCGAACCAGTCGATTCCTTCGCTGACCAGATCGAACTTCAACGCGTAGCGTCCCGACTGCGGCGGTGCCGGAATCTCGATTGCGACGTCGGCGTCGGCGCCGGGGCCGAGCGTCTGCGGCAGCCAGGCGCGCGCGAAGTCTCGATTGATGAGCGTCCCGTCTGCGGCGCAGAGCTGCGCGCCGAGGCGCACGAGCCGCCGGCCGTACGTGGCCTGCGCGGGAAAGGCGCGCGTCGAGAGGTTGCGAACGCGCGTGCGGACGGCAACCGGCCGTCCCGCCCGCGCGATGATCGGCATGCCGGGGACGAGCGTGCGCACGGCGATCTGGGCGCGAGGCGTCGCGCCGGGAATGGCGTTGCCGAGGTTGTTGTCGTCCCAGACCTCGCGGCGGATCGCGTCGAGGTCCGGCGCGCCAGGGACGAAGCGCCGCGAGTACGCGTTCTCGGGATGGTCCGTCAGCTCCCAGCAGAGCCGGTCCACGCCGATGTCCGCGGCGAGCTGCCGCGCGCGTCCCATTTCCGCGTCGTCGTCGTTCCACTTGAACAGGATGTATCGCCAGTTCAGGAACGGGAGGTCGCGTGCGGCTTTGCGCTTTTCGTCCGCCATCGCGCGCAGGTTCGCGATCGCGACATCGAAGCGTCCGCGCTGGCGGTATTTGACGTAGCTTTCCGGCGTGGCGCCGTCGATCGAAAACGTCACCTCGTCTATTCCTGAATGCACGAGCCTGCGCGCCTGTATCTCGGACAGGGCAAGCCCGTTCGTGCTCGTGTAGAGATAGATGTGCGGGAAGTTCGACTTGATGTACTCGCACATCTCGATGGCGCGCTTGTGAAGGAACGCCTCGCCGTAGTTGAAGAAATCGATGCGCACGAGCGACGGACCCGCCTCGTCTACGACCCGCCGGAACAGATCGAAGTCGAGCATCCCGGCCTGCCGCGTGCGCGTGATGCCGGTTTCAGGAGCGCAGCACGCCTCCTTGCACGAGATGTTGCACGCGGCCGTGCATTCGATGTACAGCCGTGACGGCAGCGGTCCGGCATCGAGCGATCGCACCGTCGGCGCGTCGTCTTTTTTGAGCGGCAGTTTCAGCGGGCAATCGCCGCAGAACTTCGATCCGCCGCGATTCAAATCGGCGCGCAGCGACGAGACGACATCGCCGGTCCACACCTGCTGAACCGAGGCCGCGCGCGCGTCGCCCAGCACTCGCTTGCCGTACGGATCCGCGCACCCGCAGACGAGCCGGCCGTCGCACAGCATCACCAGCGTCGTCCACGGCCAGGTGCACTGGAACCGTGTGGCGAGGAAGTTCAATGACATCGCGCATGCGATCTTATCGCGAGACGCCGCCGGCTCGAATGCCGGCGCTCTCGTCGCGCCAGCGTGTTCTGAAATAACTTGCCAGGTAGCGGAGACGGCACTCGTCGAAAAAGGCGTCGTCCCATCCACCCGTCATGAGCTTCCGGATCCACGCGGCGGCGTGCACGATGAACTGTCGGTACAGGAAGCCCGGCACGCCCCACCAGACGTGTCCACGCGCCGCCGCATGATCATCGAGGCGGCCGTCGCGATCGATCGTGTCGAGATAGCGCAGGCGTGCATGCGACGCGCCGGTCACGCGATACCATGCACGGTGATATCGCTTCGCGAGCCGTTCGGGTTGAATCTCCGCGTACCCGACAACCGAATCGACGTACATTCCGCGCTTGTCGGCCCGCCACATCCGCAGATTGAACTCGCGATCCTCGTCGCGGCGATATTCGGGAGAGAAGCCGCCGATCTCGCGAAACACGGCGGCGCGACACGCGAAGTTCGCCGTGATGAGACAGGCGGATGCGTGATCGCGATCGATATAGCGCGATCGCCCGCGGTCGATCTGCAGGGCGAGCGGCGGCCAGTGCGCCGGCGTCAGCCATCGCGGCGGCGCGGACGGCCATCGCGGCTCGACGCGGCCCCCGATGCAGTCCACCTCGGGGTGATCGGCAAACGCCTTCGCGATGGACGCCACCCAGTCCCGCCGCGGACGGATGTCGTCGTCGATGAACGCAAGCATCGGCGCAGTGGCAACGGCTATTCCGGCGTTGCGCGCGCACGACGCTCCCGCGCGGCGTTCGCAGACGTACCGGATGCGGCCGTCGCGATCCGCACGTCGTCGCACGACATCCGGTGTGGCGTCGGTCGATCCGTTGTCGACGACGATGACCTCGAACGAACAGCCGCCGAGTTGACACGTGAGATCCTCGAGCAGCGCGTCGAGCGAGGCCGCGCGATTGAACGTCGGGACGATCACCGAGACATCCATGTCGATCTCAGCGGTGGCGCAGCCGTTCGCGGAGCTGTCCACCGAAGTAGCACAACTGAGTTTCGGCGGCGACCCGTTCTCCGCGATCGCCGCGGACGAACGCCTTCAGCCACTTGCCCGCATCGCGCGCGGCGCTGCCGAACAGGAAGCGGGGCACGCCGCCGATCGTTGCCACCTCCCGGAGATCCAGACCGAGCTCCGTGACCGGATGGATCGCCTCCATGCGCGCGCGCGAAATCCCCTTCCCGTACCACCATCGACGGAGGTAGCCGGGCTGCAGGCGCCGCGCCGGAACGTGATGCCGCACGCGCATCCGCGGCACGTACAGGCCGCGCGCGGCGATGCTTCGGGCGCGCGCGAAGAACTCCGGCAGCTCCTGACCGAGGAGCACCTGTTCGCTGTTGCGACCGAATGCCGTATCGAAGTTGCCGATGCGGTCGATCAGCGCGCGGCGGATTGCGAAGTTCGCGGCGAGCGGTACTTTCTTTCGGTCCTCGAAGACGAACGGCTCGTCGCCGTAGTCGAGAATGGCGAGCGCGCCCCACAGGATCGTGCCGGTTCGATCGAACCAGGCGGGACGCGGCCTCTCCCAAATCGGATCCACCGGTCCGCCGACGTAGCTGATTTCCGATCGAGTGCGAAACGCGTCGCTGATCGCCGTCAGCCAGTCGCGGCTGACGAGCACATCGTCGTCGGTGAAGGCGACGATGGGAGCGTTCGACGCGCCGAGGCCGGCGTTCATCGCCGTCGATTTGCCTTGACGGGGTTCGAATACGTAACGGACAGGCGCAGGAAACGCGCGGGCGGCCTGCTGCACGACCTGTCGCGTGTCATCGGTAGAATTGTTGTCGACGACAACCACTTCCCAACGAATCGTCGATGCAACATCCATGGCGGCGAGCGAGCCGAGCGTTTCCTCCAGCAGCGCCGAGCGATTCCACGTACAGATGAGCACGGTTAAATTGTCGAAGTGGGTCATTGGTCACCCAGGATGCCCCCGTCGGGGTGCACACTGTTGGTTCGGTTCATCGAGAATTCATCCAGGTTTCGTTCCATGCGATGCGTGGGCAAGGCCGATACCGTGCGGGTGGCGACGCCGAGCACGGCTCTTGCTTTTCACCGACGCGTGCTCAGCCGTCCCGCCGCCGACCCAACTACCAATCTCGTAACCGGAACCGTCACCAGGTATCTGGTGCTCGCCCTGAACGTCGGCGTCGGCGTCGTCCTGATGCCGTTCACGGTGGGCCACCTCGGCCAGACCGAGTACGGGTTGTGGATGCTCGTGGCGTCGTTGACGACGTACTTTCAGCTCCTCGATCTCGGATACGGCAACGGCGTCGTCAGGCACCTTGTGGAAGCGGACCGGCGCGGCGACACCGAGGAGGTGAACCGCATTGCGAGCACGTTCGTGTGCGTGTATTCCGTCATTGCGGTTGTCGCCTGCATCGCGATCGGCGTGATGGCCCGCGCGGTCGTGCCGAGATTTCCGCGTCTGACGCCGGCGCAGGTCTCGGTCGCGCAGGTTCTGCTGGTGATTCTCGGCGCACGCGTCGCCATCGGGTTCCCGCTGACCGTATTTGGCGCGGTGACGAACGCGCGCCAGGGCTTCGTGCTGAACAACCTGGTCGCAAGCGCGACGGTCATTGCGAGCGCGATCTGCACGTACGTCGTGCTGGAGGGCGGCGGTGGCCTGCTGACGCTCGTCGCGACCACGACCGCGATCAACATCCTGGGATATGCCGGCTACGCGTGGACTGCATATCGCGTGATGCCGGAACTGCACATCCATCCATCGTACTTCAGCGCCGCGCGGTGGCGCGACGTCACCAGCTTCAGCCTGTATCTCTTCGTGATCAATCTCGCCGGGCAAATCAGCTTCAACATCGACAACGTCGTCATCGGCGCTGTTCTCGGTCCCGCGGCCGTCGCCGTGTACACGATCGCGCTGCGCATGTCGGAGTATCAGCGCCGGATGTGCGATCAGTTCAGCGGGATGCTGTTTCCCGTTGCGATGGCGTTCGGAACCGACGGCGATCGACGTGCATTGAAGCGGACGCTCGTCGAAGGCAATCGCATCGCGATGACGCTCGTCGCCGGCGCCGCGGTGTGCCTCATCGGGTTCAGCGGACCGTTGATCGCCCGATGGATGGGTCCCGCGTTTGCCGGGAGCGTCATGCCGTTCAACGTGCTCGCGGTGGCCAGCGTCATCGTCGTGAGCCAGGCCGCGTCGCCGAACGTGTTGATCGCCGTGGGCCGTCATCGCATCGTCACCTGGATCTGGATCGTGGAGGCGGCCGCGAACCTTGTGTTGAGCGTCGTGCTCGTTCACAAGCTGGGTTTGGTAGGCGTGGCCGTCGGCACGCTCGTGCCGCTCGTCTTCGGCCATCTGGGTGTGATGCTGACCGCCGCGAGCCGCGCCGTCGGGATGTCGGTCGCTCGATGCGCGTACGAGACGACGAGACCTGCGGTGGTGGCGGCGTTCATTGCGGCGTGCGCCTGTGCGCTCGTGCGCGCGGTTCGACCGCCGTCAACGGCGACGGCGCTGGTCGTGGAAGCGATGTTCGTCGCGCTGGCTTACATCACGTCGCTGGCGACCGTGGGATTCGATCGCTCGACGCGACGCGCGTATGCCTCCCAGTTGCGGCGCGCTGCCGCCGCAGCCGCGTCGGCCGTCGTGCCGCAGACCGGCAGGCGTGCGACGAACGTCGATCCGGACGGCCCGCTGTCGTCGAGCGTCAGCGTGCCGTGATGCGTCTCGGCGATCCAGCGCGCAATCGGGAGACCGAGCCCCGCGCCCGCGGCCGGGTCGCGCGCCTCGTCGAGCCTGACGAAGCGTTCGAAGATGCGCTCGCGTTGCAGCGGCGCGATCCCGCATCCCGTGTCGAACACCGCGATCTCGGCGCATCCGTTCTTCGCGTTCAATGACAGCGACACACGACCGTTTTCAGGCGTGTGTTTGACGGCGTTCTCGAGCAGATTGAGCACGAGCTGCCGGACAAGCGCTTCGTCGGCGTTCACCATCACACTGCTCGTGATGTGTGTTTCGAACGCGACCCCTTTGGCCGACGCGAGCATGCGCGCCGCGTCGGCGCACTCCTCGAGCAACTCGTCGAGGAAGCAGTCGCTCAGCTGCGGGCGATAGCCGCCGGCGTCGGCACGCGCGAGCACGAGCATGTCGTCCACCATCCGTCCGAGGCGCCGCGTCTGCGCCGCGACGATGCCGAGCGCGTCGCGGTATTCGTCCTCGTCTCGATGCGTCTGCGACAACGTCACCTCCGCGGCGGTCCGTGCGGCCGAGACCGGCGTGCGCAGTTCGTGCGATGCGTCCGCCATGAACTGCCGCTGGGTTGCGACACCCGCGGCGACGCGATCGAGCAGCCGGTTGAACGCGCGCCGCAGCTGTCCGACCTCGTCGCTCACGTCGCTGCCGGAGAGCCGCGTGTCGAGCGACCGCAGCGTGATTCGTTCGGCCTGTTCGCTCATGTCGGTCACGGGCCGCAACGCGCGCGATGCGGCCCACCAGCAGACGATCGCCGAAAAAATCAACGCGCCCGGCATGCCGACGAGAAGTGTTTTGATCAGCAGGTGCTGAGCTCGTATCAGCGGATTCTCCGACGCGGCAACGATAATGACGAACGGACCGTCGCTCGATTCCTCGCGCTGCATGCGGACGCGCCAGGGCAGCTTGTTCTGCAGCACGGTCGCAATCACGAGCCGGCCGCCGTCGAGCGACGGCAGGCTCGCGCGGTTGAACCCGCGCCAATGAGCCGCGACCGGCTTGCCGTTGCCGTCGAGAATCGCGATCGTGCGGTTCGGAATGTTGACGTCCTCGCGCACTTCCGACGCGGCGTGCGCCAGCTGGTGACTCTCGGCGAGCTCGGCGCGCACCGCGCTCGACACCGTCATCGCCAGCGTCGCCAGCTCCTCATCGAACTGCGAGCGGCTGAATCGGTTCTGCAGGAACAGCACACCCGCGCCGAAGACGACGAGGACGATCGCGAGGAGCACGACGTACCACAGCGTCAGGCGCGCGCGAATGGGAATCGTCATGCCGTCTCTACCGGTTCACACACGAGTTGATAGCCCTCGCCGCGCCGTGCACGAATGAACGAGGCTTGTCCCGGGATGTCGATCTTCCTGCGCAGCCGCTGCACGTATACGTCGATGACGTTCGAGACCGGATCGTAGAAGCCCTCCCAGACGTGCTGCGCGATGTCTTTGCGACTGACGACATCGCCGCGATGCCGCGCGAGATGTTCGAGCAATGCGAACTCGCGCGGCGTCAGGCGCACGGGCAATCCCCCGACGAAAAGCTCGCGCGTCCTCGAATCGATCGTCAGCGGTCCGATGGTGAGCCGCTCCGGCGCGAGCGGGAGGGCGCGGCGCCGGATGAGCGCGCGCATGCGGGCGAGCAGTTCGCGAAAGTCGAACGGCTTCACCATGTAATCGTCGGCGCCGCTGTCCAGCCCATCAATTCTCGCGTCGACGCCGTCGCGCGCCGTGAGCATCAATACCGGCACGTGGTTGCCAGATCTCCGCAGCTGGCGACACACCTCGAGGCCGTCACGGCCGGGCAGCATCACGTCGAGCACGACGATGTCGTAATCCGATTCGATCAGGCGCTGGCACGCCGACACGCCGTCGTGAACGACATCGACGGCATACGCTTGTTCGCGAAGGCCTTTTGCGAGGATCCGCGCCGCCGCGCGCTCGTCTTCGACGAGAAGCACACGCATGCGATCGCGTTGCGTGCAAGAGCTGTGCGACATCGCGCCTTGATAATGAACTCATCAAGATGTCCGGCTGTGGAAGAATACGCGCGCCTGCCCTGGGTGCCACATGTCACACCGGTTCCGTGCGGTTGCCGCGTCTGCACTTCTTCTGGTCTCTACGCGCGCCGTTTGCGGTCAGGTCCCTGACGACCGCGCCGCGCTCACCGTGGCCGCGGGACGTCCGCTGCGCGTGCGCCTGACCGACCGCGTCGAGATCAAACACGTGGGTCAAGTCGTGACGGCGACCGTCGTCGATCCGATCTACGCATACGACCGGGTCGTCATCCCGTCGGGCGCAACGGTCACCGGTCACATCGCCAGGCTCGAATCGCCGTCGCGGTGGACGCGCGCTCGCACGATGCTTGGCGGCGACTTTTCACCGCAGCACACGCCGTCCGTTCAGTTCGACACGCTGACGCTGCCCGACGGCACGCGCCTGGCGATTGCAACGGCCATCGCCACGGGCCGCGAGCAAATCACCCTAAGCACCACGACAGCGGCGTCGAAGAAAACCGGGATCATCGCGCGCGGGAAAGAAGAAGCGACCGGACATGCAAAAGAGGCGATTGCGGCGGCGAAGCGCCAGTTCCACGACGCGCTCACCGAGGTGACGGCGCCCGGCAAGAAGCAGCGCCTCAAGGATGCGGCGATCGCTCAGTTGCCGTATCACCCGCAATATCTGCACGCCGGCACGCTCTACACGGCGGAGTTGCTCGCGCCGCTGTCGTTCGGCGACGTACCCGCTGCGGTGAGCGCGTTACCTGACGACAAGCCTGCACCGCAGAGCGTGCTGACGGCACGCCTCGTCACGCCGCTCGATTCGGCGAAAACGGCAAAAGGAACGCCGATGCAGGCGGTGCTGACCGAGCCGGTGTTCTCGACCGATCATCGACTCGTGTTTCCCGAGGGGACGATGCTCGACGGCGAGGTTACTTTCGCGAAGCGCGCGGCAACGATGCATCGCAACGGCCAGCTGAGGTTCCTCATCGAGCACGTGCATCCGCCGGAACATCCGGCGACGACGCTGCTGGCGTCGCTCTACGCGGTCGAAGCGACGAAGGGCGATCGCCTTGTCGTCGACGACGAGGGCGGCGCGAGCGCGACCAACTCGAAGACGCGGTTCATCGCGCCCGCTCTCGCGATCATGTCGATTCACGCGGCGGCAGACGAAGAGCATCACGAGCGCCGGTTCGACAACGACGCCGACGACAACGAGCCGATCTCGGGGAGCCCCAACGTCCTGGGCCGCGGCATTGCGGGGTGGTTCGGCTTCGGACTGCTCGGCGCGAGCCTCGGTCAGGTTTCGCGGCCCGTCGCCGTCGGCCTCGGCGTCTACGGCGCGGCGCGCAAGATCTACTCGAACGTGATCGGCCGCGGCCGCGACGTCACGTTTCCGGAGAACACGGTGATTCAGGTGCAGCTTGCGCCGTCGGCGGGCGCCGCACAGCAATGACGCGCGCGGGCTGGACGCTCGACGGTGTCCACTGGGCCCAGTGGGCGCTCGTGTTGACGGCGATCGTCCGTCCGGCACCCCAGGACATCCCGACATTTCACGCCGAAGCCCGTCTGGTCGTCCTTCATGCGACGGTGAAGAACGATCGCGGCGAGCTGGTGACCGGCCTCACGCGCGACGCGTTCACCGTGTACGAAGACGGCAAACGGCAGCAGATCACGCTGTTTCGCAGGGACGACGTGCCGGTGTCGATCGGGCTGCTGATCGACAACAGCGGCAGCATGCGCCAGAAGCGCGTGAAGGTCGAAGCCGCCGCGCTCGCGTTCGTTCGCGCGTCGAATCCGCTCGACGAGGTGTTCGTCGTGAACTTCGCCGACAAAGTGCGCGTCGACGTGCCGATGACGAGCGACGTACGCGCGCTCGAGAACGGTCTGGCGCGGGTCGACTCGATTGGCGGAACGGCGATGCGCGACGCAATCGATGCCGGCGAGCGGTATCTGTCGGAGCATGCGACGCGGGATCGCCGCGTCCTGCTCGTCGTCACCGACGGCAACGACAACGCGAGCACCAGCTCCTCCACGCAGATTCAGCGGCTGGCGGAAGAGCGCGGCGTGTCGATCTACGCCATCGGCCTGCTGAATAACGAGGACGCGTCGAAAGCCAGGCAGGCGAAGCATGAGCTGAACCGGCTCGCGGAGACCACCGGCGGCGTCGTCTACTATCCCGCGGACCTCGACGAGATCGACAACGTCGCGCTCGACCTCGCGCATCAGATTCGCAATCAGTACACAATCGCGTACGCGCCCGCGAATCAGGCGCTCGACGGCTCGTACCGCCGAATAAAGGTCACCGCTTCCGGCACGCAACCGCTCACCGTTCACACGCGCGCCGGCTATCGCGCCACGCCCGGACGATCCACGTCGGGTGTCGTCAGCAGGAGCGATTTATGCGTCATGTTCCGATCGTCTTCGCCCTCGCCGCAGCCGCGCCGCTTCTTGCGCAGTCGGCCTCTTCCTATCGCATTACCCACACGTATCCGCTTGGCGGCGACGGCAGCTGGGACTACATCGTGCCCGACCCGCCGAATCACCGCGTGTTCATCGCGCGGCAGACCCGCGTGATGGTTGTCGACGAGGACAACGGCAGGGTCCTCGGTGAGGTCGCCGACGTTCACGGCGCGCACGGAACGGCGGTCGTCGCGTCGGCCGGTCATGGCTTCGCGACCTCCGGCAGCGACAAATCGGTCGTCATGTTCGATCTGAAAACGTTCAAGGCGCTCGGACGCATTCCGGCAGCCGAAGACGCCGACGCGATCATCTACGACAGCGCCTCGAGTCGCGTGTTCACGTTCAACGGCGACGCGCATTCCTCGACGGTGATCGATCCTGCCGGCACGCTGATTACGAACATCGCGCTCGGCGGAAAACCCGAGTACGGCGCATCGGCCGGCGACGGCAAGGTCTACGCGAACCTGACCGACACGAGCGA
>Ga0075426_10002336_pt1 | contig 13627 bp, 17 predicted proteins | sample SoiMethybrSBSTD5_FD_75304 | JGI IMG/M metagenome (GOLD analysis project Ga0075426, IMG submission 75304) | Bulk soil microbial communities from a Populus tree surrounding site in Tennessee, USA - Soil MetaG P. TD hybrid SBSTD5 | ecosystem: Environmental > Terrestrial > Soil > Tree plantation... | reverse complement strand
GGAGTCGGCGTCGGAGTCGGAGTCGGTGTTGGCGTCGGCGTCGGTGTTGGCGTCGGTGTTGGCGTCGGCGTCGGTGTTGGCGTCGGAGTCGGCGTCGGCGAAGGCGTCGGCGGTTTCGGTGTGGGTGTCGGCGTCGGCGTCGGAGTCGGCGTTCCCGCAGCGACCGGCGAGCCAGTTCCCGATTCGCTACCCCCGCCACATGCGGCGAGGGCAGAGGCGATCAATGAAACGAGCAGTAGTTTTCTCATAGGTCGCTTATGAGTTTGTTGGTATCGCTTGGCGGCGACGGTAACGTGCCGCTCTGTGACAGGTAAAGGAACTTGTTATTGAGTGTAAGAGGTAGAACTACGGGTCCGTCGAGACCTTCGTCACTAGAAATTCGTCGTCACACGGCGACATGTGACAATCGCAACGTGCCCGCAACCGTAGTGTCTGCTGCGAAAAAGCGACCGTGATCAATTCACGCAGGCACTGCCGGGTGTGCGTCGTCCTTCAGCAACAGCATTCCTGGCTTGGACGTTACAGAACCGTCATGGTCGCGACGACAGGAGGAGCGGCGCGCTACTTCGTCAAGCTGGATGCCCGCGTGCGCATCAAAGACGGCGCGGCTCTCTCGCGAGCGCGCTCGGCGCGGCTCGAGCGCGACCATGCTGGCGTCGTTGATGGACAACAAAGTTGTTTCGCGTCTCATTTCCGGCTGTTTCGTTCGCGCAACAAGACGTTGCTTTTCGCGAAAACGTCATGGTGCTTTCTCAACTGGCGCGTGTGGATGTTGACGCGCGCTTCAGCGACGAATCAGGAAAACGAGTGATGAGCGAGTCGGCGTGGTTCCGACCGGGCACTGAAGCGCCGCCGCGGGGCTGCCGCTGCCAACTGGCGCGAGTGGGCGTGATGCGCGCTTCGGCGACGAATCAGAAAAACGAATGAGCCGCGTTAGGCGATCGGTAACGATCGAGCGCCGCGGTCCCGGCAGGGCACTTGGGAGCTGCCGAGGGGCTGCCCCTGTGCCCAGCGGACCGCATCCCGGCGGCTCGGCGAACGCCCACGGCACTCTGGTGCGCCGCACACAGCCGTCGATAAGTTCATTCCGATGCGCTGTTCCAAAAAAGGGCGCTCGGGCCGTCGCGTCGAGGACTACAATTTTGCCGCCACTCTAGAGGAGGTCAAAAATGGCGCGCTTCGTCGTCAACGGCAAACCCGTCCAGGTGGACGTGGAGCCAAACACCCCGCTGTTGTGGGTGCTGAGGGAGCAGGTCGGACTCACGGGAACGAAATACGGCTGCGGCGTGGCGCAATGCGGCGCCTGCACCGTGCACGTCGACGGGCAGGCCACGCGCTCGTGCGTGCTGCCGGTGAGCTCGGTCGAGGGAAAGCGCATCACCACGATCGAAGGGCTCGCGCAGGGCGGCAAGCTGAACAAAGTGCAGCAGGCCTGGCTCGCGAACGACGTGCCGCAGTGCGGCTACTGCCAGTCGGGGATGATCATGGCGGTCACGGCGCTGCTGCAGCAGAAGCCCAAGCCCACGGACGCGGACATCGACGCCGCGATCACCAACATCTGCCGCTGCGGCACTTTCCAGCAGGTCCGGGAAGCGATCCACGCCGCTGCGGGAAACGCGGCCAAGGCCTGAGGAGGACGCCATGAGAATGAACCGTCGTTCCTTCATCGTTTCCTCCGCCGCGGTCACCGGCGGTCTTGCGCTTGGCTTTCGCCTGCCGTTCGGCGGGCCCGACGTCGCGCGCGCGCAGGACGGCTCGCCCGAGATCGGCGTCTGGGTCGCGATCGGCCCCGACGACACCGTCAACATCCGCGTGGTCCGCTCCGAGATGGGGCAGGGCACGATCACCGGCCTTGCGCAGCTCGTCGCGGACGAGCTCGAGTGCAACTGGTCGAAGGTGAAGATCGAATATCCGACGCCGGGCGAAAGCGTCAAGCGCAAGCGCGCGTGGGGCGATTTCTCCACCGGCGGCAGCCGCGGCATCCGCGAATCGCACGAGTACGTGCGCAAGGGCGGCGCCGCTGCACGCATGATGCTGGTCCAGGCAGCGGCCGACCAGTGGAAAGTCCCGGTCGCCGATTGCAGCGCCGCGAACAGCGTCATCACGCACGGACCCACGAAGCGCAAGCTCCGCTACGGCCAGGTCGCCGAGCGCGCGGCGAAGCTGCCGGTGCCGCAGGACGTGAAGCTGAAGGACCCCAAGGAGTGGAAGCTGATCGGCAAGCCGATCAAGCGGCTCGATACCGCCGACAAGGTCGTCGGCAAGACCGTCTACGGCATCGACATCAAGCAGCCGGGCCTGCTCAACGCCGCCATCAAGGATTGCCCCGTGTTCGGCGGCAAGGTGAAGAGCTTCGACGCTTCCAAGGTCGAGAGCATGCGCGGCGTGAAGAAGGTGGTCCAGGTCGGCGACAGCGCCGTCGCGGTGGTCGCCGATACGTGGTGGCGCGCCAAGACGGCGCTCGATGCGCTGCCGATCGTGTGGGACGAAGGCGAGAACGCAAAGGTTTCGAGCGCCACGATCGCCGAGGTGCTGAAAGCGGGCCTCGACGCCGAGCAGGCATTTGTCGGCAACCAGAACGGCAACGCCAAGGAAGCGCTTGCAGGCGCGGCGAAGAAGGTCGAGGCGGTCTATGCCTATCCGTTCCAGAACCATGCCTGCATGGAGCCGATGAACATCACCGTGCGCTACACGCCCGAGAAATGCGAGGCGTGGGGCCCGACGCAGAACGGCGAAGGCGCGTTCGCGGCGATGCTCGCGGCCTCGGGGCTGCCGGCCGACAAGGTCGACGTCTACAAGACCATGCTCGGCGGCGGTTTCGGCCGGCGCGGCGCGTACCCGGACGACTACGTCACGCAGGCGGTGCTCATCGCGAAGCAGATGCCGGGCACGCCCATCAAGCTGCTGTGGTCGCGCGAGGAGGACATGGCGCACGGCCGCTATCACCCGGTCATGCAGTGCAAGCTCGTGGGCGGGCTCGACGCGAGCGGCAACCTCACGGGGCTGCACATGCGGCTCTCAGGGCAATCGATCCTGGCGGCGGTGCGTCCGGAAGTGGTGCAGGCGCAGAAAGGCCGCGATCCGCTCAGCTTCCAGGGCGTGTTCGAAAGCGGCGAGCACCAGTTCAGCTACAGCGTGCCGAACCTGTTGATCGACCATGCGATGCGCAACACGCACGTGCCGCCGGGCTTCTGGCGCGGCGTCAACATCAACCAGAACGCCATCTTCATCGAGTGCTTCATGGACGAGCTGGCCGATGCGGCGGGCCAGGACGCGCTCGAGTTCCGGCGCAAGCTGCTCGCCAAGAACCCGCGGGGCCTGGCGGTGCTGAACGCGGCGGCGGAGAAGCTCGGCTGGGGCAAGCCGGCGCCGAGCGGCCGCTATCGCGGGCTCGCCGTGCTGAAGGCGTTCAACAGCTACGTGGCGGGTGCGGCGGAGATCTCGGTAACCGACGGCAACAAGGTGAAGGTCCATCGCCTCGTCGGCGCCACTGATCCGGGCTATGCCGTCAATCCGGCGCAGATCGAGCGGCAGGTGGCGGGCTCCTTCGTCTACGGCCTCTCGGGCGCCTTCATGCAGGAGTGCACGGTGAAGGACGGGCGCATCGAGCAGACCAATTTCCACGAATACAACTCGATGCGCATCGCGCAGATGCCGAAGGTTGAAACGGTGCTGCTCCAGGGCGGCGGCCCAATCTGGGGCGGAATCGGCGAGCCGACCATCTGCGTAGCCGCGCCGGCCGTGATGAACGCGTTCTATCGCGCCACCGGCAAGCGCCTGCGCTCGGTGCCGCTCAAGAACCACGGAGTCGAGCTGGTGTGAGGCTCCTGCTCCTCGTCCTTCCGCTTCTTGTTGCGGGGAAGGCTGTGGGAGACGAAGGCATCCCGGCCTCGCTGACGGGCGCCAAGGGCGACCCGGCGCGGGGCCGGGCGATCGTCGCCAACCGGCAGGCGGGCCTTTGCCTGCTGTGCCACACCGGTCCCTTTCCGGAGGAGCGCTTTCAGGGCAACCTCGCGCCCGACCTGCGCGAGGCCGCCCGCCTCACCGAGGCCGAGATCCGGCTGCGGCTCGTCGATCCCGCGCGCGTCAATCCGCAGACCATCATGCCGGCGTACTACCGCGCCGGTGGCCTCACGAATGTGGCCCCGGCGTATCGCGGCAAGACCGTGCTTACTGCGGAGCAGATCGAGGACGTGGTCGCCTATTTGCTTACACTCAAATAAATGACGAGCCGGCGGCGCTTTCTAGGTCTGATCGGCGGCGCGTTCGCCGCGGGCGAAGTCGCGGCCCAGCTCGATCCGAACATCCAGGCGCTGCGCGCTGCTGCGCTCGAGGCGGCGGTGCGCAAGATCACCGGCGGCAAGCCGGTCCGGCCGGGGAAGGTGAAGCTGCAGGTGCCGCCGCTGGTCGACAACGGCAATACCGTGCCGCTCTCCGTCTCCGTGGACAGCCCGATGACGAGCGCCGACCACGTGAAAGCCATTCATGTGCTGACGGAGAAGAACCCCCAGCCCTATGTCGTCAGCGCGTTCCTCGGGCCGCGCTCCGGCCGCGCCAGCATCGCGACCCGCGCGCGCATCGCCGACACCGGAAAGGTGATCGCGATCGCGCAGCTCTCCGATGGCAGCTTCTGGTCGGACACCGTATCGGTGGTGGTGACGCTTTCGGCCTGTCTAGAGGACGGGTTGATCTGATGGCCCGCGTCGTGGTCAACGCGCCTGCCCGCGCGAAGCGCGGCGAGGTGATCGAGATCCGGACCCTCGCCGGCCACGCCATGGAAACCGGGTTCAGGCGCACGCAGACGGGGGAGCTGATCCCGCGAGACATCATCACGCAGCTCGTCTGCACGTACAACGGCGTCGAAGTATTCCGCGCCGAGCTGCATCCCGCCATGGCCGCCAATCCGCTGCTCAGCTTCACCACCGTGGCGACGGAGAGCGGCACGCTCGAGTTCAAATGGAGCGGCGACAACGGGTACGCCGCGACGCAATCGGCTTCCATCACGGTCGTTTGAGGCTTTTCGCCCTCTCCATCGCTGTCCTCGTCTGCCTCTTTTCCACGTGGCTCGCGGCAGGCGAGATTCCGCTCGCCGAGCGGCGCTCGGGCTACGAGTTCATGAGCCGCGAGACCCGGGCGATGCAGGACGACGAGGCCACCGGGCCGGCGCTCTTCTCGCTGCTCGACGGCGAGGCCCTGTGGAACCGGAAGGAGGGTCCGGCCGGCGCCTCCTGCGCCTCCTGCCACGGCGGCGGCATGAAGGGGGTAGCCGCCCGCTATCCCAAGGTCAAGTCCGGCCGACTGTTGAACCTCGAGCAGCAGATCAACGTCTGCCGCACCGAGCGGCAGATGGCGGCCCCTTGGGCCTACGAGAGCCGGGAGCTGCTCGCTCTTGCGGCTTTCGTGGGCCGCCAGTCCCGCGGTATGCCGATCGATATCCAGTCGGATGCGGCGACGGCGCCGTTCCTGGCCGCCGGGCGCGCGAGCTTCAATCGCAGGCAGGGCCAGCTCAATCTCTCTTGCGCGCAATGCCATGACGACAACTGGGGCAAGCGCCTCGCCGGGAGCGTCATCCCGCAGGCCCACCCGACCGGATATCCGATCTACCGGCTGGAATGGGAAGGGGCGGGGTCGCTCTCGCGCCGGCTGCGCAACTGCCTGACTGGAATCCGTGCCGAATCACCGGCTTACGGCGCTCCAGAGCTGGTCGAGCTGGAGCTCTTTCTCATGTGGCGTGCCAACGGCATGCGGCTCGAAACCCCCGCGGTTCGGCCCTGATTTGGTGCATCGTTAGTCCATGCCGTGAACTATTGCCAGAAGGCCTGCCGGACGTTAACTTCTCCACACAACACGTAAGACCTATAAAGCAGCGCAAGGGAGTCTTTTTGGGGGGTAGCATGAGTTTCAAGAGCATCCTGGACCCGGAGTTCAAGTACCGTAACGCCGCGTCCACCGACGTCCGCAAGACCTTCGAGCGCATCCGCAAGGAGCAGCGCGGCGAGCAGGAGCGCCGCGTGGTGAATGACTTCGGGTCGTCCAAGGTCGTCGCCCGGATCACCAACCGCAGGAACCCGACCTAGGCCGAGGCGAGGTAGGGCTCCAGCGGGACGCGGGCTTCCCCGCGCAGGATCGGCACGCATTCGGGCGGGAAGTCCTGCCGGAAGCGGCCGCCGTGGTCCCGCACCCGCTCGATGAAGATCTTGAGCCTTCCCATGGCCCCGGTGGGGAGGTCGTGCAGGACGAGCAGCGTCCAGGGCTGCGCCAGGCACTGAGCCAGCGCCACCTCGGCCCAGCCGCGCGGATCTTCCCAGTCGCGGGGGATCGCGTTCCAAAGCACGCAGGTCATCCTCTCGCTCTCGAGAACCTGAATCGCCGCCGTGTTGAGCAGGTGCCGGCCCAGCTCGCCGCCGCCCCCGAACGGGCGGAACAGCCGGTCCGGGTGCGCCAGCTCGTCGATCAGCGCCTGCGTCTCGAGGATCTCGCCGATCGCCTTCCCCGGGTCGGGAAGCCGGCCGAGCGGGGTGCTGTGCGTCATGGTGTGGTTGCCGATCCAGTGGCCCTCGGCATGGGCCCGCTTGGCGATGGCGCGGCGCTCCGGCAGGGCGAGCTTGGAGCCGAGCGCAAAGAAGGTGGCGCGGATGTCGGCATGGCCCAGGATGTCGAGCACCCGGGGCGTCACGGCCGGCTCGGGGCCGTTGTCGAAGGTGAGGGTGACCTCCACTAGCCTTTGTAGGTATCGAGGCGGATTCGTTCCCGCTCCGCAGCCGCCGCGACCGGCGGCGCCTGCAGGACCCGCTCGGCATAGGCGAGATACCGCGGCAGGGTGCGCGGGTCGATTCCGGCGAAGCCGCCCCAGCGCAGCAAGGTAAAGGCGTAGGCGTCGTGGAAGGAAACGCGATCGCCCAGCCAGTAGCCGGAGGCGGGCACGCCTTCGTGGATGCGCTCCAGGTAACCGCGGAACTCCTGTGCCGCCCGCTCCTTCACCTCGAGGCGCGCGCTTTCGGTTTCGGCATAACGCTCCGGAAAGAAAAACCGCGTCGCTGTGGTGTGCGGGGTGCTGTTCATCCACGCGAGCTGCGACAGCGCCTGGCTTCTGTCCCGGGTACCGCGGGGCAGCAGCGCGGCGGACGGGAACTCGCGGTCGATGTAATCGCAGATCGCAACGATCTGCGTGAGCGGCCTGCCATCGACCACGAGCACCGGCACCTGGCCGTTCGGGTTCATGGCGAGGTATTCGGCCGTGCGCTGCTCTCCCCGGTGCAGCTTCACGAGTTTCGGCTCGAAGGCGGCCTTGGCCGCCTCCAGGCCGACGTGCGGCACGAACGAGCACGCGCCCGGCGAGAAATAGAGCTCGAGCGCGCTCATGCGGGCAACGGCTTGCCGCGCGTTTCCGGCAGGAAGGGCGCGCTGAGCAGGCCGATGAGGTAGATGAGCGCCATGGTCATCGCCGCGTTGCTGAAGCCGCCGAAGTTCGCCACCAGCTGCCCGGCGAGGATGGGGCCGAGCCACGCGACGAAGCGGGGCGTATTGAACACGAAGGCTACGCCGGTCGCACGGATGCGGGTCGGGAAAAGCTCGGGCAGCCACACCGGCATCCACGAATACAGCCCCAGGCTGAAAAAGCCGTTCACGACCGCCGCGACAAGCAGCAGGTTCAGGTCGTGCGTCCACACGAACACGACCGGCGTCGTAAGCCAGGCAAGCGCGACGAAGCCGAGCACCACGGGCTTGCGCCCGACGGCGTCGGCAAAGAAGCCGAGACTGATGTAGCCGAGGATCGCGCCGACGTTGTAGGCCATGCCGGCGTAGCTTGCCCATTGCGGGCCGGGGAGTCCGGCTTTGCCGGCGACCGACGCCACGTAGGGCGGCAGCCAGGCCGAGATCCCCCACCAGGTGAGCGTCGTGGTGAGCGAGAGCAGGAACGCGAAAATCGTGTACCGGCGCACTTCGCGGTCGGCGAAGAGCTCGACCAGCGTGAAGCGAACGCGCTCGCCGCGGCTCTTTGCGGAGCGGCGCTCGGCCGCCGCCGTTTCCCATTTCGGCGACTCCGGGATGCCGCGCCGCATCCAGAGCGTGAAGAGCGCCGGCACGATGCCGATGAAGTACATCGTGCGCCAGGCGTCCGGGCCGAGCTTGCCGACGAAGAGCCAGACGAGCGAGGCAACGAAGAAGCCGATGCCGAGGCCGCACTGCATGAGGCCGGCGGCCTTGCCGCGCGCCTTGTCGGGCCAGAGCTCGGCGACGATCGACGTGCCGGTCGCCCACTCCGAGCCGATGGCGATGCCGACGACGAAACGCGCCACGGCGAAGGATTCCCAGTTCCACGCGAACGCCGAGAGCCCCGTCGTGAGCGAGTAGGCGAGGATCGCGATGATCATCGTGCGCTTGCGGCCGATGTAATCGGCGAGGATGCCGCCGATCATTCCGCCGATGCCCCAGCCGAGGAGCGTGAGTCCGATGACGCCGCCCGCGTAGGCGGGGATCTGCGGGTACTGCGACGGCTCGAGCAGCTGTCGCAGCGCGACGCCGACCGTCAGGATGAGCGCGTAGGTCTCATAGCCGTCGAACATCCAGCCGAGGTTCGACGCGATGAGGGTGTTCCACTGCTTGCGGTCCAGGCCGTGGTACCACCGCGGGGCCGGGGCTGCGGCGACTTGCTGCATGGCGTTTCCTCCTCGCCGGGGAGCTTACGCCTTGGCCCGGGTCATGAACACGAGGCGTTCGAACAGATGCACGTCCTGCTCGTTCTTCAGCAGCGCGCCGTGCAGCGGCGGGATGATCGTCTTGCGGTCCTTCGAGCGCAACGCCTCGGGCGGGATGTCCTCGGCGAGCAGCAGCTTCAGCCAGTCCAGGAGCTCGGAAGTCGAAGGCTTCTTCTTCAGGCCAGGCACCTCGCGCACCTCGAAGAACACCTCCATCGCCTCGCGCAGCAGCGACTTCTTGAGCGCGGGGAAGTGCACCCCCACGATCTTCTCCATCGTCTCCTTGTCCGGAAACCGTATGTAGTGGAAGAAGCAGCGGCGCAGGAAGGCGTCGGGCAGCTCCTTTTCGTTGTTGGAGGTGATGAACACGATCGGGCGGTGTCTGGCCTTCACCAGCTCACGCGTCTCGTAGACGTAGAACTCCATGCGGTCGAGCTCGCGCAGCAGGTCGTTCGGGAACTCGATGTCGGCCTTGTCGACCTCGTCGATCAGCAGCACGCAGGGGCTGTCCTGCGTGAACGCCTGCCACAGCATGCCCTTGACGATGTAGTTGTGGATGTCGTGTACGCGCTCGTCGCCGAGCTGGGAGTCGCGCAAGCGGCTCACCGCGTCGTACTCGTACAGACCCTGCTGGGCCTTGGTGGTGGACTTGATGTGCCATTCGAGCAGCGGCACGCCCAGGGCCTTGGCCACCTCGACCGCGAGCATGGTCTTGCCGGTGCCGGGCTCGCCCTTGACCAGCAGCGGCCGCTGCAGCGTGATCGCCGCGTTGACCGCGAGGGTGAGGTCGTCGGTGGAAACGTAGCTCGCCGAGCCCTTGAACCGCATTTCGCGCTTTCGACGGGAAAATTGGATTCTAGCAGTCGCTTTCCGCTAGAATTCCGCCGCCCAACCTCCAGAAAAAAAGAGCGGATGTCCCACCATCTCGTGAAGCTTGTCCTCGGCGCGGCGCTGGTCCTCGCCGGCGGAACCGTGCTCGCGCAATCCAAGGCACCCGCTGCCGAGAAGCCCGGTGCGCCCGGCATCAAGGAGCTGGGCGTGGAAAACGCCCACGCCATGTGCATCGGCTGCCATGGCATTCCGGGATACAAGACTGCGTTTCCCACCACCTATCACGTGCCCAGGATCGCCGGCCAGCAGCCGGGCTACATCGTGAGCGCGCTCAAGGCGTACAAGTCGGGCGAGCGTTCGCATCCGTCGATGCGCGGCATTGCGACGAGTCTCACCGAGGACGACATGAAAAAGCTCGCCGAGTACTACGGGGGGCACAAATGAGAAGGCTGCTGGCTCTGGGCCTTGCCGTGGCCATTCCGCTCGCGGCAGGCGCCGCGGGCAACCCGGAGAGCGGCAAGGCGAAAGCGGCGCAGGTGTGCGCTGCGTGCCACGGTCCCGAGGGCAACAAGCCGTCGGCGCCGGATCAGCCGATTCTCGCCGGGCAGCACTACGACTACCTCGTGCGCGCGCTCACCGATTACAAGATCGGCCGTCGCACCAATCCGATCATGAAGAGCTTCGCGGGGCAGCTCTCCAAGCAGGACATCGAGGACCTGGCCGCCTGGTTCTCCAGCCAGAAGTCGAACCTGCACGACCAGCGCTAGACGAATTCGGGGTCAGAGCCCGAATTCGTTCTTACGTACGTGAGAACAAATTCGGGCTCTGACCCCGAATTCTCTTCCTGTTGTTCTGCTTTAAATGCCGTTCGCCTGCTGTTCGGCGGTGCGCACCATTTCTTCCCACAGGCCGTCGGGCTTGCGCAGCACGAGCGCCGGGTCGGCGTCGAGGACGTACCAGGCGCCGCGCTTCACTTCCTCGGCGAGCTCGCCGCTGCGCCACGCCACCAGCCCGGCGACGAAGCGCGCGTGCTGCGGATCCTTCTCGATCACGTCGTCGACCAGCTTGCCGTCGACCACGGCGAAGAGGTTGTCTGAGAGCTTGACGCTGCGGCCGCCCGGGTTCTTGCTCGTCTGCACCAGGGCGAAGATCGATTCGGAGCTGATCGGTCCGCCCAGGAACACCGGGTCGACCACCTTTTGCGACGGCCCGTGCTGCGGGAAGAGCTGTCCCAGCGTCATCTGGGTCGGCCGGTTGAGGATGAAGCCGATGTGCTGGTCCTGCCCGATCGGCCGCGCGACCAGGATGGTGGCGCCGTAGAGCCGGTCATGAAGCTGGCGCTTCGCGACGAGAATCACCGGAGCGCCGAGGTCCGCGGCGGCCGCCGGAAAAGTCATGAGGAGGGCGGCGGCGAGGACCAGGAACGATTTCATCTGCGGCTCCGGAACGGTTTGTCCGGATCATCATGCCCCGCCGGCCCGTTGCGCCGCGCTGGCGCGCTCCTAGTCCGCTCAGCTTAAGTGCCCGCCCGTCGCTCCAGGCACGACAGGTATGCGGAAGCGTCGGGCGGCGTTCCGTCGCGTTGCGCGCGCCATAGCGTCTCGGCGAGACACTCCAGCGCCTGGTGCAGCGCCTCATGGCGGTCGCGAAACCTGGAAACCAGGACCTGGAAGCGGTGCGCGATCCCGGGAGGCTGGTCGATGGAGAGCTGCTCCTCGAGCGCGAGGTGCAGGCTCATGTGCAGAAACGGGTTCGCCTCGTCGGTGTAGTCGCGGTCGCGGTAGCGCCCCGGCGCATCGAGCACGGCGTGGTACTCGGGGTGCAGCAGGATCACGTCGAGCGCGGCCCCCTCCATGCCGGCAAGCGGCAAGCCTTCGCGGTACTTGCGCCAGGCGCCGAAGAACATCTCGCGCACTTCATCGCGCGACGGATTGAACATCGAGGTCTAGTTTACGGGTGGTGGAGCGTCTAGGAATCGAACCTAGTGAGGCCCGGAGGCCAACGGATTTACAGTCCGTCCCTGCACCGTACAGGATTAACGCTCCTGTGGCGGGCCGACTGAGATTCGAACTCGGAATTTGCTTTTGAGACGAGCGCGTCTATGCCATCGGCCCGGATCTATTGTCCGGGTCGGTATCGCAACCGCAGGGAGACGAAGGTTCGCGGTCGAAGGATTTTCATGACGGCGCGCATTCTATCTGCGTTTCTTGCGCCGGGCGGCCTTTTTGCGTGGTCTAGACAACTTTTGTCTTCTGCCGGAATTCGCACAGGTCGCGGATCAGGCACTGCGGGCAGCCGGGCTTGCGCGCAAGGCAGACGTAGCGGCCGTGCAGGATGAGCCAGTGATGCGCGTTCTTCAGGTACTCGGGCGGCGTGAACTTGAGCAGCCTGTTTTCTACGGTAACGACGTCCTTCCCCGGCGCTAGACCGGTGCGGTTCGCGACGCGAAAGATGTGCGTGTCCACCGCCACCGTGGGCTCGCCGAACGCCGTGTTCAGGACCACGTTCGCCGTCTTGCGCCCGACGCCCGGCAGGCGCTCGAGCGCCTCGCGGCTGCGCGGCACCTCGCCGCCGTGCTCCTTCAGCAGGATTTCCGAGAGCGCCACCACGTTCTTCGCCTTGGTCCGGTAGAGGCCGATACTTTTGATGTATTGCTCCAGCCCCTCGACCCCCAGGTCGGCGATTTTTTGAGGGGTCGAGGGGAAAAGCCTGCGCGTGGCGAGGTTGACCGACTTGTCTGTCGCTTGCGCCGACAGCACCACGGCCACGAGGAGCTCGAACGGCGTGCCGTACTCGAGCTCGGTGGTCGGATTCGGGTTGGCCTTGGCGAGGCGCTCGAAGATGTCGCGGCGCTTTTGCGGGTTCATTTGCGGCTGCGGGAGAGAATCTCGGCGAGGATGCGCCTGCGCTCTTCCGTCGTCTTGGCCGGTATCGCTTTTCCGGTTTTCAAGCGGCTCTTTTTGGAAACCGCGCGCCGGGCGGCCGCTCGCTTCAGAGCCTCGGTCCAGCGGCCGCTGGGCGCCACCATGTCGATGCAGTCGACCGGGCAGGCGGGCGCACAGAGCGCGCAGCCGATGCACCAGGGCTCGACCACGGTGTGCATCAGCCCCTGCGCGCCGACGATCGCGTCGACCGGGCACGCGGCGATGCAGCGGGCGCAGCCGATGCAGCGCGCCTCGTCAATGAGCGCTGCTTTTTCGCGCTTCATAGGCCTGCACGCATTCCGCCACCAGGCCCGGACCGCGGTATACCAGGCCGGAATAGATCTGCACCAGCGAAGCCCCGGCGTCGAACTTCGCGCGTGCATCGGCGCCGCTCATGATGCCGCCGACGCCGATCAGCGGGACTTCATTCTTCAGTCGGGAAGAAAACTTGCGCAGCACCTCGGTGGAGGGCGCCGTGAGCGGGGCGCCCGAGACGCCGCCTTCCTCGGTGCCGTGGGCAAGTGCGGCGATGCCCTCGCGTGACACCGTGGTGTTCGTGGCGATGAGGCCGTCGGCGCGCTCCCGGCGAACCACCTCGGCGATGTCGTCGATCGCCGCGTCGTCGAGGTCGGGCGACACCTTTAGAACGAGCGCGACGTTCTTGCCGTGCGTTTCTCTTAACCGCTCACGCCCGGTCTTGAGCGTTTTCAGGAGCAGCGAAAGCATTTCGGCGGCCTGGAGATCGCGCAAGCCCTTGGTGTTGGGCGAAGAGACATTGAGCGCGAGGTAGTGCACGTGAGGGTAGAGGACCTCCATGCAGCGCGCGTAGTCCTCCACCGCCTGCTCGTTGGGCGTTTCCTTGTTCTTGCCGATGTTCGCGCCGATGATCGCCTTGGCGCGCGCACGCTTCAGATTCTGCACGAAGGCCTCGACGCCGACGCTGTTCAGGCCGTAGCGGTTGATGATGGCGCGCGCATCGGGCAGGCGGAACAGGCGCGGCCGCGGATTACCGGGCTGCGGCCGCGGCGTCACCCCGCCCAGCTCGACGAAGCCGAAGCCGAGCGCCGCGAGCGCGTCGACGTGCTCCGCGTGCTTGTCGAGCCCGGCGGCAAGCCCCACCGGGTTGGGGAAGTCCAGCCCCATGACGCGCACCGGAGCTTTGCGGATCGGCTC
>Ga0075426_10002333_pt1 | contig 13632 bp, 12 predicted proteins | sample SoiMethybrSBSTD5_FD_75304 | JGI IMG/M metagenome (GOLD analysis project Ga0075426, IMG submission 75304) | Bulk soil microbial communities from a Populus tree surrounding site in Tennessee, USA - Soil MetaG P. TD hybrid SBSTD5 | ecosystem: Environmental > Terrestrial > Soil > Tree plantation... | reverse complement strand
TGCCGGGCTGAAACGAGAAATTTTCAACCGTGATCTGGTTCGGAGTCGAAGGACTTGCCATATCTTTGCCCGCCGCCGGCGATGGTTTTGCGGGCATCTCCATTTTTGACATGTCCGCATTTGAATTCCGAGATACAGTTGGCGCGGGAGGCGACGTTTCCGAACTGCTGCTGGAGTCCGTTCGGCTCTGGCCGCACGCTGCCAGAAATAGACTCAGCAAACTCGTTACCGTGACGAGTAACAACTTCCTTTTCAAGTGATTAATCATTCCTCTTCTCCATCGCCTTCTATGTTGCGTCGCACGACCGACAATTCGTTGTTTTGGCGGTAAGCGCACCCGTCAGGAGGTCAACCATCGGATCAATCAACCAAGCGTCTGACAGTGTGCGCCTACCTCAAGCGCGGTTTAGCTCCCACACTAAACCGCAGTTACTAAAACTTCAGTTGCCTTTTCTTGACTCAACTAGGTATACCGACTGGGCCGGCAAAATATTCCCGCTATTCCCGCTTTCGGAATGGAAAACAGAACAGGCACCTCATTTTCTGTAGAAACATTGAAAAAGAATGGGAAGGACAAATGGAGAGGTTGAAATGAGAGAGGGGGTGCCGGGCTAACGTAATTAGCGCCCAGGTTATCGATCAATTAAACGAATTTCAGATCAACGACACCAGTGAAGGAGGATACTTCGTTCTTAGCATCCGCCTTCACTTTCGATTGGTCCAGCGTCATTTACTAAAGGACACGCAGGAAGGCCACTAGGTCAGACTTCTCCTGCTGTGTCAGATTGAGTTGCTGAACCAGGTTAAAAAACTCCACCGCGTCTTCAAGCGTCAGCAGTCGCCCGTCGTGCAGGTAAGGCGGCGACTCTTTGATACCGCGCAGCGGGAAGGTCTTGATCGGTCCCTGCGCTGTAATCAACATGCCGTCTTCCATCCGCGGTTTGTAAAACCGCTCGACCTTCAGGTCGTGCATTGAATTATCCGTGTAGAAGGGCGGCGTATGACACGCTGCGCAATTTGCCTTGCCGAAGAAAAGGTCCTCGCCGCGCGCCTCGGCTTCGGTCGCTTTGGTACGATCGAGCCGGCCCAGAATATTCAGTTTGGGCGCCGGCGGGAAATCCAAAAGCTCCTGAAACTCCGACATGTCATGCACCTGCGAACCGCGGTCGAGAATGTTCAGGCCCTTCTTGGTGGCGAGGACCGGGTCGCCGTCGAAATAAGCGGCGCGCTGCTCGAACTCGGTGAAATCTTCTACCGTCTTGAGCGCTCTTTGCGAACCGAACAGGCGTTGAATGTTAACGCCGCGCAGAGATGGCGTCTCAATCCGGCGGCGATTCTCCTGTGGACGAATATCTCCCACCAGATGAAACGCTCCTGAAGTGTGCCCGTTGACGTGGCAATCGAAGCAGGCCACCCCGCGCATACCGTCGGCCTTCTCGGTCTTGCGATCGGCTGTAGCATTGAATTGCTGCTGCGGAAACTGTGTTACGAGCAGACGCAAGCCATCGAGTTGCTTTGGATTGAGAATGCCATTGAACAGCTCGTAAAAGTTATCAATCGTCACGACTTGTCCTTTAGAAACATCGCCGAGATCGGGCCGAGTCGTCAGGAAAATCGCGGCCGGAAATTCCGGCAGGAACCAGTCCGGCAAATCAAAGTCCATGTCGAAACGCTCGAGTCGCGAGAGAGACTTAATCTCTGCCTGCGGAAAGACCATGCCGCCGACCGGATGGTTGACATGCGGCAGCGGCAGATACGGGAATACACCTTTCTCTCTGATCTCATCCGGTGACATGCGGCCGAGTTGTTCCCAGGTCGCGCCGCTCTTGAGTCTGGCAGTAGGCCCTACCGGAATCGGTTTGCCGCGCGTCATCCGAACACTTTCATCGACGTGCCGCGTGAGATCGTAACGCTCTTCCAGTAGTTTGCGATGGGCCGCCATCACGGTCGCTTTCGCGGCTTTGTCGCGCGCCCTTACGACATCGAAAGGCTCTTCTATGACTGGCGTGAACGATGACGGTTTTGCATCCTGCTGTTTTTGCGCTCGAACTTGTCGCGCGACTAGCATGCCGGCCATCAGGGCCAAGAGAATGGTGAAAGTTGTTAGAATCCTGGTTCGCTTGGTTGTAGTCATAGGCGCTCCTTTTTCTTCGCTGCAAGGTTGACCGTCGCTGGAGAGCAGTCGTCTTGTTGGACCAAGCCCGCTCGACCTGTTTCTATTGCTGACGGATCGATTGGAAATTTAGCTCGGTGGAATAACACGCGAGCCTCCCTTAATATTCCCATTCCATCAGCCGTTCATGGTCTTGGAATATTTTGGCGGGTGAAGTGTTGTTATAAGATAAGGCCAGACCAGGAAGAGTGAATGAGCACCGCAACTTTCAGTCAAGCTGCGCTTGAACATCTGGACTCGCTTTACGGTTATGCCCTAATCCTGACTCGCGACCAAACCGCCGCCGAGGATCTGGTGCAGGAAACGTATTTGCGGGCCGTGCGTGCGTTTGGACAACTCATGGCGAATAGCAACCTGAAGAGCTGGCTCTTTGTGATAATGCGCAACGCTTGGCTCAACCAGCTTCGTCATACCCGCAGTGGACCACGCTTTGTTGAGCTGGATGACGAAAACGTGGAATCCGTTTACCAGAACGACCGGGTGAACGAAGACCCACACGTGATCTATTTGAGAAAGTTGGAGCGAGAGCAGATTCGGCTGGCGATCGCCGACCTGCCTGAACTTTACCGCGAAATAATAGTTCTGCGGGATCTCGAGGGTTTCAGTTATCAGGAAATCGCCACGATGCTTTCGTGCCCAGCCGGTACGGTCATGTCCCGGTTGGGGCGAGCTCGAGCGAAGCTGAGGCGCGCGCTGGTAAGTTGGCAGCCGAGAGCAGCCGCGAGAGCAGTTTGAAAAATCAATTATGAGTAAATGCGAAGATATTCTCGCCCGGATGATTTTGTATCTGGATGATGAGCTGGAAGCGCAGGAGTGCGGAAATATAAGGGTCCACCTGGCTGGCTGCGCTTCTTGCCGCGCAACTTTCGATAGTGAGCGACGCTTGCTTGAAAATGTTCGCGGGTGCGGTCCGCTTCACGTGGCTCCGCCGGAATTGCGGGCGCGTGTGGAAAAGTTGGTGAGCGATCGTCCGATGGCGCGGTTCGCTCCCCCTGAATTGCGCGAGCGGATAAGCCGAACGCTGGGGCATTTCAGTTCACGCAGCCCAAGACTGCTGCCCGCGCGCCAGGTAATTGCTTTGGCTACGCTGCTCGCCGTAGCTATTTTGGTTGGCCTCTGGCAAGTAGAGAGAAAGTACCGACAACCAATCTTGCGCGGCCCATCACAGTTTGCCATCTTGGCTGCCGACACGCATCAAAGACATATTCGTGGCCAACTCCCGCTTGAGCTTGTCTCGGACGTACCCGAGCAAATCTCCAACTGGTTTGCCGGCAAAGTCCCTTTCATGGTGAAGCTGCCTAACTATCAGGAATCATCAGGACAGGAGAAAACCTATCGGCTGGAAGGCGCGCGTCTCGTTGGTTTTAAGAACGATTACGCTGCCTATGTCGCCTATCAAATGCGAACACGACCGATCAGTTTGGTCGTGACCTCAGACAAAGTCGCGCAGCCAACGGACGGTGAGCAGATAGTCGCCAAGGGAATCACCTTTCATTACAACTCCATTAATGGATTGAAAGTGCTCACTTGGTCTGATCGCGGGCTGACTTATGCTTTGGTATCTGACTTGGAGGAGCGTGGTCAGCAGTCCTGCGTAGTTTGTCATCAGGGCGTAAAGGACCAGGATTTCATTGAGAGCTTGAAACCAAGGTGAAATACGAATCATCCTGCCCCCATCCTCAACTAGTCCCCTTGGCCTAAATCATAATTCTTTGGCTGACAGGTGTGCTCTTCTTGCAGCACCTATGGATCTCATTTGTCGACCACTGCGACGATGGATACTGTATAAGACCACTATCAGTAGTTAGACTGCGCTAAAAGCTGAGGCACGGTTGGGCCCATTAAGCCGATTAGAAATAATAGATCGGAACTACGGCTCCCAACACTTTGGAACAGATCGCAGTGGGACAACTCTCCAGAAAAACTAAGAATCCGTCAGACCAGGCGACCCAGACTCAATCCGCCTCAGCGTGGAGTCCACTGCGTCACTCCATCTTTCGCGCGCTGTGGATCGCGAGCGTGGTGTCTAACATCGGCTCCTGGATGCAGGACGTGGGCGAGAGCTGGTTGATGACTTCACTTACACTTTCGCCGGTGCTGGTCGCACTGGTGGAAACCGCAGGGAGCTTGCCGGTCGTGTTGGCGGCGTTGCCGGCGGGTGCGCTTGCCGACATCGTCGATCGACGCCGCTTGCTGATCGTCATGCAAGTATGGATGGGGATGGTGGCGACGGCGATGGGAGTCATGACGATAGCCGGTCATATGACTACCGGCCGTCTGCTCTCTATGACTTTTCTTCTCGGCATTGGCTCGGCGGTAAGTAATCCGGTTTGGCAAGCAATCACACCCGAGTTGGTGCCCAGCGAGGATTTACCCGCAGCTTTGTCGCTTGGCGGTGTCGCAGTGAACATTGCTCGAGCTGTTGGCCCGGCCATCGGTGGATTGATCATTGCCGCGTCCGGACCATGGATCGTTTTCTTTATTAATGCCGTTTCCTTTTTGGCAGTGTTCTTCGTCGTCTATCGCTGGCAGCCGGCACCGCGAACGAGCAAGCTGCCTCCCGAAGAAATCATCAGCGCGATGCGCGCCGGCACGCGCTACTTGCGTCACTCACCGGAACTGCAAACCGTGCTGATTCGCTGCGCGGCTTTCATTATTTGCGCCAGCGGTTTATGGGCGCTGCTACCTCAGCAAGCTCGCCGCGGTCTGGGGTTAAGTTCATTTGGCTATGGGGCATTGCTCGGCTGCCTGGGCGTTGGCGCAATTGCCGGAGCATGGCTCTTACCTTCTCTTAGGGAGCGGTTTGCCTGCAATCAATTAGTAGGAGGCGGGAGCATGGTGTTTGCTTTGAGCGCGATTGCACTCGCCTATCTTCATTCATTTCTATTGCTGGCCCTCGCGTTGGTAGTAGCTGGGACTGCTTGGATCTCGGTACTGGCGAGCCTGAACGTTGCGGCGCAGACAGCAACACCCGCGTGGGTGCGCGCACGGGTGCTGGCGGTCTATTTATTAGTATTCACTGGAGGCCTGGCTGGAGGCAGTGCCCTTTGGGGTTTCGTGGCAGGGCGCCTCGGAATATCGAATGCACTTCTAATTGCGGCGAGCGGGCTCATGATCGGCTTGCTCTTCACCTGGCGTTACCGTCTGGTCGGCAAAAAGAATTTGTCACTCGCGCCCTCAAATCACTGGCCGGAACCGGTAATGCGAATCGAGAGTGAACCGCGCGATGGTCCAGCAATTACTTCCGTTGAATATCGAATCGACCCAAACGCCTCCGGAGAGTTTTTGGCGGCGCTCAAGGACTTGAAACGAATCCGCCTCCGTGACGGCGCGATCCGTTGGAACGTGTTGCGCGACTCTGCTGATCCGGAACGATATCTCGAAGTCTTCGTGACTGAATCCTGGGGCGAACATTTACGACAGCACGAAAGGATCACAGTGGAGGACGGGAAAATAGAGCAACGCGTTCAAGCCTTTCATCGTGGCGGTCAACCACCAAAAACAACTCATCTCATCGCGGAAGAATTGCCGAAGTAAATCAATTCATTATGATGGAGATTCCGCTAAGGCTGGTCGCGACTGACAAGACAAGTCTTGGATGCAGATGCTCTTCATTGCCCGCACCGCAGAGTTAAATGCGGTAATGATCGATCCGCCCTTTTTGCCTACGACCAGATCACCGATCAGATAAAGGCCCTCAACGTTAGTTCCGCCCGACTCGTCGAACACCGGGCCGTCGCCGTTGAAGGTAATGCCCAGTGTGTGCAGGAAGTTGGTAGGCGTTGTACCTCCGAGCGCGAATATCACGCGATCAAAGAGACGGGTTGCATGTTCCGGTTCAGCGAAAATAATGCGCGGCCGTCCCGCCTCATCCTCGATCGCTTTGATGTTTGAGCTTCGTAGTATTTCAACCTCACCACGTTGCTCCATCGCTAAAAGCGCATCGTGGTTATGCTGATTAAGTCGCGTGAAATCCGACTTTCGATATGAGAGGGTGACGCGATTACCTTGTGGTTGTAAGTATTGAACGTACTCGGCTGCGGTATCTCCGCCGCCCACAACCAGCACTGCCTCGTTCTGAATCTGTTGCGACGTCATATCAAAGAGAAGGCGGTCCTTAAGTGTTGGTGGCAGCCGATATTCTTTCGGCTTATTCGGGCGGCCGAATATTCCGATCGCGCACGCCAGAACCTTGCTTTCATAGACACCTTGTGATGATTCGACTCGAAATCGCGCGCTGCCCTCTTCAAGTTTCTGCATCCCGTAAACCTCGGCATTGAATTGGATGTTGACTCGATAGTCACTGATGATCTTGTCGAAGAACTGGAGCGTCTCTGGCTTCGTCATGTCTCTAACGCACAACAACCCTTCGCAGCGAGCAGCAAATCCTTTGTAGTTCGCCGTAGTCAGTTTCTTTTCGGGATAGAGTTGCCTGATTGCCGAGTTGTGAGTCGGACCTCTCTCCAAAACCAGGATTTGCGACGGGTCTATGCCAGAGGCAAAGGCCTCAGCTGCCAAGGCAATCCCACCGGGTCCGGCGCCGATGATGATTAGGTCATGCATGTTAGCTGTTGTACGTGTGCTCGCTTAGCCGCGCTAATGAACTTCAATCACCCATAGTTAGAACGACACGGAACCGCACTTTCCCGCTGTGCATTTGCTCGTAGCCTTCGGCTACTTGACTAAGCGGATACTTCTCGATCATCGGATGCACGCCGCTCAACGAACTAAATTCGAGAGTGTCTTGGGAATCCCTCGCGGTGCCCGAATACCAACCGGCGACTGAACTCCGTTTCATGATTAAAGAGAAAACATTGATCGTGAGTGGTTCGGCGGGCGCGGCCGGCACTAGCAGTTTTCCACTCGGTGCCAACCCGTCAACCAAGGCAGAGATCGCAGCCGCGTTCGGCGCAGTCGCAAGGATGACATTTGCGCCCCCAAGTTTCTGTAACTCTGCCACAACGTCTTGCGCCGTCGCATCGATGTAGTGATGCGCGCCGAGCTGTCGCGCCAAAGCCTCTTTGTCATTGCCGCGATTGATCGCGACTGTCTCGAATCCCATCCGGCGTGCGTATTGCACTCCGAGATGTCCGAGTCCGCCAATACCGTGCACCGCAACGACCTCGCCGGCGCGCGCACCGGAGTTTCGCAGCGCATTAAAAACCGTAACGCCCGCACACATGAAAGGTCCCGCTTCTTCGGCCGGCAAGTCATCGGGAATTGCGGCGAGTACCGCGGCCGGGACGATCACGTGCGTGGCATAACCACCATCGAAATCGATTCCGGTGACTTTTCGATTGACGCACATCGCAAAGTCACCACGCCGGCACTGTTCGCACACGAAGCAATGGCCGCCATGCCAACCGACGCCGACTCGCTGACCTATTGTCCATGCGGTGACGTTGTCGCCCAGTGCATCGACGCGTCCTGCGATTTCATGACCGGGCACGCGCGGATATTGAAGCCCCGGCCAGAGACCCTCTTTGACGAGCGCGTCGCTGTGGCAGATGCCGCACGCCTCGACTTTCACCCGAACTTGTCCGGCGCTCGGTTCCGGAATCTCGCGTTCGACCAATTCCCAATCCCCACCGGCTTTGCTTATCTGTGCTGCCTTCATTCCTGTGCTCATGATTGCTCCCTTCGCTTGTTAACGTGAGTGGGCATACTAACGACATGTGCGTATTGACTTGAATAGCGATCAGCTCAGCCCTCCGGCAACCTGGATTACTTCTCCAGTAATCCAGCCACTCTCCGGCGAAGCCAGGAACGCCGCGACCGGAGCGATGTCCTGCGGTTGTCCTAAGCGGCCGAGTGGCGTTTGCGCAGTCATCTGTTTTTCAAAATCGCTACCGATCATTCCCAACGTGTGAGTGCCTTCTGTCTCGACTCCGCCGGGATTGATCGAGTTTACCCGGATCTTCCTTGGCCCCAGCTCGTTCGCCAACACGCGCGTAATTGTGCTTACCGCGCCCTTGGTTGCGGCATAGACAACAGTTGTCGGCGGGTTTATAGAGGTTACCGTTGAGCCAATATTGATAACGCTGCCACCTTCGTCACCAAAATATTTCACCGCTTCGCGGGTTGCCAGAATCATCCCGAGCACGTTGGTATTGAACTCTCGATGGAACTCGTCCTCGGTGACTTCTTCTAGAGCTGCGAACTGATAGACGCCGGCGTTGTTGATGAGAACGTCGAGACGGCCAAACGCCTTATTTGCTTCAGCAAAAAGCCGCTTGATGTCCTGTGATTTAGCCACGTCGCCTTGAACCGCGATCGCCTTTCCACCACTGGATTGAATTTCATTCACGACCTCATCCGCACCTTCTTTTGAAGACGCGTAATTGACCACTACGGCCGCTCCTTCGGCCGCCAGTTGTTTGGCGATACCGGCGCCGATGCCTTTCGAGGCGCCCGTAACTACCGCCACTTTCCCCACAAGTCTCTTGCTTTCCATTTCTCTGTCCTTTCTGTCTGTCTTAACAATTCTGCTGATTATCTTCCTGACGCTTGATCTCCTCTGAGCGTCATCACGGTACTCGTAACCTGCGCGACCAACTTGTCATCGTCTCTAAGAATGTCGCAGATGTAACGGCTAATCTGTCGTCCCACATTCACAGGTTTGGCGATCGCCCGGATCCGGCCATTCCAGAAGGGACGAAAGAAGTTGATCTGGAGATCGATGCTGGTGAAGCTTTCGTCCTCATCCAAAGTAGTCGCATGAGCAGTCCCGATTGCAGCGTCGGCGATATCGCACAACACACCGCCATGGATCGTGCCCATCGGGTTCGCGTGCTTGTCCGTGTCGGCAACGATTTCCATCGTGGCTGTTCCGGGCGCGACCTCGAGTAGCTTGAAACCCAGCGTTGTGGCAATAGCCGGAGGATAGATAAATCGGGACTCAGCCGACCCTGCATCACCGTTGTCGGCAACGAGTTTGAAGAACTCCAAATTAGAGAGTCTACTCATCCTTCATTCCTCGAATCGTTTGAATTGAAACGCCCGGTTCGTCCCGCGCCAACCGAGATCATTTGAGAGCGCGTAGAACCGCTCGTTCGGATTCCGTTACTGTTCCGGCCCTTCGATAAAGTTCTTGAGCACCCGAGCGCGCGACGGATGTCTAAGTTTCCTGAGTGCTTTGACTTCAATCTGCCTAATGCGCTCGCGAGTGACTTGGAAGTCTTCGCCCACTTCTTCCAGCGTTCGTTCACGCCCCTCGGTGTCCAATCCAAACCTCAGCCGTATGACCTTTTCTTCCCTCGGACTCAAAGTTTGGAGAACGTCGCCCGCAACGTCGCGTAGGTTAGACGTGATTACTCGTTCAGCAGGGTTGACGGTTGATCGATCTTCGATCAGATCGCCGAATTGAGAATCTCCGCCTTCGCCAACTGGTGTTTCCAGCGAAATGGGTTGTTGCGTGAGCTTGAGTGCCTTGTCAACTTTCTCTACCGGAACTCCAATCCTTGCGGCAATCTCTGTGGCGGTTGGTTCGCGTCCCAGATCGCGCACCAGTTCACGCGTCGCGGTCTTGACCTTATTCAGCGCTTCGATCATATGAACCGGAACGCGAATCGTGCGAGCCTGATCGGCGATCGCCCTGGTGATCGCCTGACGAATCCACCAGGTCGCATAGGTTGAGAACTTGTATCCACGCCGCCAGTCAAATTTCTCGACGCCTCTCATGAGGCCAAGATTTCCCTCCTGGATCAGGTCGAGAAAACTGAGCCCCCGATTCTGATACTTCTTGGCAATTGATACGACCAGCCTCAGGTTGGCTTCGGTAAGTTCATGCTTAGCCTGGGCGGCGGAGGCTTCGCCGATCGCAATCATGCGTTGCGAGCGCTTGATCTCCAGAGCCGTGACCTGATGTTCAGCTTCGATCTCTCTGAGCCGTCGCCTGGTCTCGCGCAGCTGTCGCGCAAACTCCTTCTTGTCGTGATCTTTTACCCGTTTGCCGTGGAGCTTCTGGGTGTAGTCCTCAATGCGCAGATCGAGTGCGCGCACCTCTTTCTGAATTGCGCTAATTGCCTCTGTGAGACGCTTGCGCGCTGGTTCTTTCAGAGAAAGTGCAGCGATCTCTTGAGCCACATCGAGCCGGGTCCGCGCCAGCTTCCGCTTTAAGCGCGAGGGCTTTTTAGATTTTTTTCCGCGGCTTCGTTTGTGTTCGAGCCGAAGCTGCGCTGACTCTCTAAGACCGCGCTGATAAAGCTTATGAATGCCTTGCAGACTCGCAATCGTGCGCTGAAGATATTCATCTCCCCGATCTTCCTGCTCGTCGATCTCGGAGTCGTCGGAGTAATTAACGACATCCCGAATACCTATCTTTCCCGCTTCCAATTCTTCGCCGATTCTCAAGAGTTCGGCCACGGCAATCGGCGAGCGGGATAAGGCTCTTTGCGCCCTTTTCAGTCCCGCCTCGATCCGCTTGGCGATCGAAACTTCCTGTTCGCGTTTTAGCAGCGGCACCGTCCCCATTTCACGCAGATACAACCTGACCGGATCGGAGCCCTTATCCAACTCACCTGCCGAAAGATCGAGTTCTGACTCTTCACTCTCTTGCTCTACAAACGAAGCGGCGTGGTCGTCTAAAAGAGCTTCCGCATCATCCGCCGGCGACTCGAGTTTCTCAATCACCTCGCTTAAATCTTCCGGCAAAATTGATTCGGCGAGCAGGCCCTCACCGATCTTCTCGAAGTCGGGCGCGTCCAAACTCACCAAGCCGATACCAACTTGTTCTTTTTCAATTCTGATCAAATGGGTGCCTCCATTCTTTTTACTTCCGAGATTCGATTCAAAGTGTTCTTCTCACGATAGTTCTGATTGCTAATTATCTCGACTCTCTGATTCCTGCGGCGTCACCTCGATTGTCACCTTTTCGGCGCCCCTGATTACCATCAGTGAAGACGTTCGTCCGATCCGTTCCTCAGTCAAAAGTTTATGGAGATCGTCAATGCCCGTGATCGGTCGATCGTCAAAGCCGATGATGATGTCGCCTTCGCGCAGGCCGCCTTTTCTTGCGGGGCTGTCGGTTTCAAAAGAGATGACAAAAATCCCGCTTTCAACCGCGAGGTCGTAGTAGCGAACTATGCGACGCGGCAGCGGCACATTCTGTCCCGCCAGACCGATGTAGCTGCGACTAACTTTGCCGTCGCGAATCAAACGGCTCGCGACGAACTTGGCGGTGTCGATCGAAGTGGCAAAGCAAATGCCTTGCGCCGGCAGAATCATCGCCGTGTTAACTCCGATCACTTCTCCGCGTGAGTTAACCAATGGCCCACCCGAATTGCCAGGATTGAGCGCGGCGTCCGTCTGAATCACGGCGTCCATCAGACGGCCGGACTGCGCCCGCAGCGATCGTCCCAGCGCACTTACCACTCCGGCGGTGACGCTGTATTGAAAGCCGTACGGGTTACCGATTGCGATCACCAGTTGTCCGACGCGAATCCTATGCGCCTCGCCAAGCTGCGCGGGCATCAGATTGGGCGCATTGATTCGGATCACCGCAAGATCGGTATCTTGATCGTCGCCAATTAAGTCCGCCTGGTGCTTATGACCGTCCGCCAGGGTCACTTCGATTTTCTTAACACCGTGAACCACATGACTATTCGTCAGAATGAAACCGTCCGGCGTGAAGATGAATCCCGAACCACTGCCCCGTCGTTCCTGTGGCATGCGCCGAATGTTTGGTCTGCGATTGCTTACGCGCTGCTCTACTTCGATGTACACCACTGAAGGGCTGACCTTCTCGGCGGCGGTAATTACCGCGCGCGAATAAGCATCCATTACGTCATCATCGCTTTGCGGCGCTAAGTTGGCGGCCCCGGCGCGCTCCTCGGTGGCGCCGTCTCGCATGATCAATTCAATCTCTGTTTTCATTTTCCTCTTCAGCTATTCACGTATCTACGAATTTCGAGCTCTTTCAGTTTCTGGAACATACGTTCCAGAACGACCCAAAAAAATTAGTCCAGCACTGATAGCGTTACCTTGACCACGTCAATCAGCAGTTTACGGTCACCCGTGGCCTTCGCCAAAAGCAGCAGCCCTTGCAGGTTGCAATAGAGAAAACGCGCCACCGCGCGCGTGTCCCGAACACGTGACAATTCCCCTTGTTCTCTCCCGCGCTCCAATGCCCGCCGGAGTATCTTCTCAGCCAAGGCTACGCTGCTGCACGTTCGGTCGGCTGTCGCTTTGCATCGGCCTGCCAACTCGGACATCGAGTTGCCGACAAAACAGCCTCGCCTCCCTTCCGCTGACAGAGCCCTGGCGATCACTTCTTCGAATAGCTGGCGCAGATTCTTCTTCACCGAGCCAGGCCTCTCGAGCACGGCGAATACCTTTCGGCTCTGGATCTCGCGATAACGATCCAGGGACTCGAGGAAGAGCGAATGCTTATCGCCAAAGGTGTCGTAAATACTCTGGCGATTGATTCCCATATGCTTCACCAGATCCCGAATTGACGCTCCCTCGTAACCGCGCGTCCAGAACACCTCCATGGCCTTATGGAGGACTTCATCGCGATTGAACTCTTTCTGGCGCCCCATTTGTGTTGTCTCGGTAGTCCTTTATACTCTTTCTGGAACGAACAGTCAAGAATCCAAAGATCACTTTTCGTCATCTCATTCTCCTTCTTTAGATTCCGGCTCATCTCCCTGCTGACCCGAGTTAACGGTCTGCTCCCTCTGAATCCATTCCCTGATATAAGGTGAACACTTAACCAGTTCTACGCCCTGCCGTTCCTGGTCTTCGAGAAAGCGGACCACGTTGAGATCCACCAATGTCACCTCACTCAGATCTAATTTGACCAGCTTGCGATTCGCGTCGGTGAGCAGCTGATTCAATTCGTCAAGATGCTTCGCATTAAACCGTCCCACTAGTCGAAGAACGGTTGCGTTTCCTTCAGCCACTTTTTCGATCTTAAACATAGTGATTGCCGGCGTTCTAATCTTCGCAACATCAGGGCCAATCAAATCGATACCAGACATGAAGCTTTGTTGATGAGTGAATGACGAAAACTCAGCAAATGCCCAGTTCTCAGCGAGCATTCTTCCGAGTGGGCCGCACGCCGTTTTGATTGAAGGTCAGAATCTGACGCGAATAGTGCAGAACCACAGCGAGGTACTGTTCGCCTTACATTAAGGAATGGATGTTGCGAGAGCGAGGCCGAGCAAAGACCGGTCGCGCAAGTTCGATATCTTGAAAAGAGGGAGAGGAGAATCCTCGTGAAGCAGCATATTAAGAATGTAGTTCTGGTGCATGGAGCTTTCGCCGATGGCTCCGGCTGGAAAAGGGTCGCTGACATCCTCAAGACCGATGGCTACAAGGTGTCGGTGGCGCAACCTCCAGAGACTTCGTACGCCGACGACCAAAAGTACACAAAGGCGGCAATCGACGCCATGGGCGGCCCAGTGGTTCTGGTCGGCCACAGCTATGGCGGGTCCATCATCACCGAGGCCGGCAATCAT
>Ga0075426_10002332_pt1 | contig 13632 bp, 15 predicted proteins | sample SoiMethybrSBSTD5_FD_75304 | JGI IMG/M metagenome (GOLD analysis project Ga0075426, IMG submission 75304) | Bulk soil microbial communities from a Populus tree surrounding site in Tennessee, USA - Soil MetaG P. TD hybrid SBSTD5 | ecosystem: Environmental > Terrestrial > Soil > Tree plantation... | reverse complement strand
CCGACCGCACGGTCGCGTAGGTCAGGATGTCGAAGCCGACGCGGGCGTAGCCCTCGATCCACTTGGAGTTGAGCAGGGGACCGGAGGCGATGCCCAGCGCGGAGTTCAGCGGATACTCGAACAGGCGACCACCCGGCGCCGCGGGCAGACGGCGCACGCGCGGCAGCTTCGGGGCGTGACTGTAGTTCCACGCATACGAGCGATCGATGCGATACATGCTTTGCGCGATCGGTATCACTCCTCTGGCGACCAGAGTGGGACCGGCAAGGACTCAGTATATCAGATACTTACAAGGCGTGCGGGAATTTGGTCCGACCTGTCGTCAGCGGAACGCGGGCATCACTTCGCGTGCGAGCAGCTCGAGCTCCCGCATGATGTGCGCGTGCGGCAGGCCGGGAAAGAACGTCCGGCAGATCAGGTGGGTCATGCCGTACTGCTCGACGAAGCGACGGATCTTCGCCACGCACTGCTCGGGGCTGCCGATGATGAAGCGGTCCTCCATCAGCTTGTCGAGGTCGGTGGCGATCGAGGCGTCGATGAAGGGGTGGCGCCAGCCGCCCGCGTACTCGCGCCGATAGGCGACCATGATGTGCTCTTCGGCCAGCGCGCGGGCCTGGGCCTCGGTATCGGCGACGATCACGTCGCGGGTGAGTGGCCACTCGGTCGGCGCCGGCCGCCCGGCGGCCTTCCGGCGCTCCAGGAACTGCCGCTTGCCGGCCAGCAACCGCTCGAGATCGGCGGTGGGGCCCGGGATCCAGTTGTCGGCCAGCGTGGCGGCCCGTCGCAGCGTGATGTCGCCCCAGCCGCCGATCCACACCGGCGGGTGCGGCTTCGTCACCGGCTTGGGCTCGAGGCGGCCCTCCAGCGTGTAGTAGGTGCCGCGGAAGGCCACCCGCTCTTCGGTCCACAGCCCCTTCATGATCGCGAGCTGCTCCTCGAAGCGGGCGCCGCGCTTGGCGAGGTCAACGCCGTACAGCGCGAACTCGTCAGGCTTGTACCCGATGGCGATGCCGAGCGTGAAGCGGCCGTTGGACATCACGTCGAGCAACGCCACGTCCTCGGCCAGGCGCGCCGGGTGATAGAAGGCGGCGACGAGAATGTCGGTGCCCAGCGTCAGCCGCGAGGTGCGGGTGGCGTAGCCGGCCAGCACCGGCAGCGGCGAGGGCCAGTAGTGGTTGGTGACCGCGTGGTGCTCTTCCATCCACACGGAGTCGAAGCCGAGCTCCTCGGCCCGGGTGACTTCGTCGAGCGACTCGCGATAGTAGTGCCCGCCCTCGATGGGGATGAAGCCGATCTTGAGCGCCATGGAGTCTCCTCGGAGGCGCTAGGGTATCACCCGGTTGACCCGCCTCGCCTTGACAGGCCCCGGGGGCGGCGCTATCGTCGGCCCGTTTCGTCGGACGTGCACGGTCGTGGCTCGGCCCTCGCAGGGAGGGGACATTCATGAAGAAGCTCGGCATCCTCGTGGCGCTGCTGGCGGTTGTCCTACTCGCGCTTCCGTCTCCCGCTCCGGCCCAGGTCAAGGGGGTCTACTGGGCGGCCAGCGGAACCTTCGGTCCCTTCCCCCTCAACGAGCTGATCCCGTCGCTGCCGAAGGACAAGGCCAAGGACGTCCTGCTCCCGGCCAACATGTTCATCATCGACCACGCGAACGGGATCGCGCTCTTCGACACGGGCAACAACGTCGCCATCTCGGACGGCAAGTGCAAATCGTACTGGAGCGCCTTCTGGTGCGACCTGCTCAAGCCGAGCCAGAAGCGTGAGGACGTCATCGACGCGCAGTTGAAGAAGGCCGGCTTCTCGCCGGACCAGGTGAAGGTGGTCATCTCGTCCCACTCGCACCTGGATCACATCGGCAACATCAAGCTCTTCCCCAAGGCCGTCCACATATTACAGAAGAAGGAGCTGTACCAGGCGTGGTGGCCGGAGAAGTTCCAGGGGCGTCAGGGCGACGGCGCCTTCGTCATGGGCGACTTCGACGGCCCGGCCCGCGGCTTCAACTACCTGGAGCTGGAGGGGGACTACGACGTGTTCGGCGACGGCAGCGTGATCGTCTTCCCCACGCCCGGGCACACGCTCGGCCATCAGTCGGCGAAGGTGAAGCTCGCCAGCGGCAAGAAGATCGTCCTGACGGGCGACGCGGTGTGGGTGCAGGAGAACATGGACGGCTACCCGGCCGGGATCAACTACAGCGTGAAGGACTACAACGCGTCGATCCAGCACCTCAAGATGGTCCGCGACCTCGAGAACGCCGACCTCTACTACGGTCACGACATGGACCAGTATAAAAAGGGTGGCAACCAGTGGCATAGGTAGCGCCGCCCTCGCTGCGCTCCCCCCCACGGGCCCGCCACCGGGGCCCGTGGGGTGTGTCACGTCGTCGTGAATCCACCCGCCATCGTCCTCGAGTCCGCGTCCAAGCGTTACGGCTCCGCCACCGTCGTCCACGATCTGTCCTTCACGGTCGAGCGCGGCGAGATCGTCGGATTCCTCGGCCCCAACGGGGCGGGGAAGACCACGACGATGCGGATGATCGCGGGCTTCACCGCCGCCACCTCCGGCCGGGTGGTCGTGGGCGGGCACGATATGGCGGTCGACAACGTGGCGGCGGCCCGCTCGATCGGCTACCTGCCGGAGCGGCCACCGCTCTACGAGACACTCGGCGTCGCGTCGTTCCTCCGCTTCGTCGCGAAGGCGAAGTCCATCGCGCGCGGCGACATCCCGGGAGAGATCGAGCGCGTCGCCGCCGCCTGCCGGCTGGAGGACGTCATGCGTCGCGAGATCTACAAGCTCTCGCGCGGCTACCGGCAGCGGGTCGGCCTCGCGCAGGCGCTGCTCGGGCGGCCCGAGGTCCTGCTGCTCGACGAGCCCACCGCGGGGCTCGATCCAGGACAGCTCCACGAGACCCGCGAGGTGATCCGCGCCTTCGGCCGGGACCACGCGGTGCTGCTCAGCACGCACATCCTGGCCGAGGCCACGGTCCTCTGTCGCCGGGTCGCGATCATCAACCGCGGCCGGCTGCTGGCGATCGACTCGCCGACCGGCCTGGAGCGTGCGATGGAGCACACCAGCCGCGTCGCGCTCGAGGTGCGGGCGCCGGCCCCGGGACTCGCGGAGGTGCTGGCCGGCGTGAAGGGCGTGCGCAACGTCGACATCCGCCCGGGCGGCCCCGGCAACGTGCTGGCCATCGACTGCCGCATCGACGCGGAGGACGGCGTCGAGGCGGCGATCGCGCGCGCCGTCGCCGGCCGCTTCGATCTCCACCGGCTGGAGCGGCACCACCCGACGCTCGAGAACGTCTTCCTCCACTACGTGAGCGACGACGGCGCGCCGGACGACTCCGCATGAGGGGCGTGCTGGCCGTCTACCAGAAGGAGCTGGCCGGCTACTTCCGCTCGCCCATCGCCTACTTCGTCATGGCGGTGTTCCTGCTGGGAACGGGGTACTTCTTCCTCTACAACGTCTTCCTGACCGGCGACGCCACCATGACGAGCACGTTCCAGAACATGGGCCTGCTGCTGCTGCTGGTGACGCCGCTGCTCTCGATGCGGCTGTTCGCGGCCGAATACGGCGGCGGCACGATGGAGCTGCTCATGACGCTGCCGCTCCACCCCTGGCAGATCGTGGCCGGCAAGTACCTCGGTGCCTTCACGATCCTGCTCGCGATCGCCGTGGGCACGCTCATCGACATCGTCCCGCTCTATCTGTTCGGCACCCCGGAAACGATGACCATCGCCGCCGGCTACCTCGGGTTTCTCCTGCTCGGCATGGCCAGCCTCGCCATCGGGCAGCTCGCCTCCGCGCTCACGCGCAACCAGATCGTCGCCGCCCTCCTCACCGGCGCCGTCCTGCTCGCGTTCTGGTTCGTCGGACACCTCCAGAGCTTCCAGACGTCGCCGATGCTGCGCGGCCTCACCGCCTACCTCTCGTTCGGGCTCCACTTCGTCGACTTCATCCAGGGACTCGTGCGCACCGAGGCCATCGCGTTCTATCTCGTGGTGGCCGCCATCGCGCTCACGCTCAACACCGGGTATCTCCAGTGGCAGCGCTGAACCGCTCGTTCCGCGCGGGCCTGGCGCTGCTGGCCGGCCTCGGGCTCCTCGTGAGCGGGCTCGCGGCGCAGTCGATCGTCGGGGAGCCCGCCGGCTGGGCCGTGAGCCTGACGCTGGCGGGCGGCCTGCTCGTGCTCGGGGCCGGCTGGGCCTTGCGGGCGGAATGGGCCGGGCTCCTGCGCGGGCGCCGGGGCGAGATCGCCCTCTACACGGCCGGCGTCGTCGGCGTGCTCCTGGCCCTCGCCCATCTGTCGGTGCGCTATCCGTTCCGTTTCGACATGTCGGAATCGCGCCGCTTCTCGCTGTCGCCCGCCACCGTGACCATGCTGAAGCGGCTCGAGCGTCCCGTGCACGTCGTCTTCTTCCACGACCCGCTCATGCGGGAGACGGTCGAGCTGTACGAGCTGATCGCCACGCAGACGCCGCGGGTGACGGTCGAGTTCCACGACCCCGTCATCAATCCCGCGCGGGCACGCATGCTCGGCGTGAACTTCGCCGGGACGGCCGTGATGGAGAGCGAGGGCCGGCGGTTGCAGGTGAACAGCCCCAGCGAGATCGACATCGCCAACGGCATCCTGCGCGTGTCGCGGGCCACCACGCAGCGCGTGTGCTTCCTCGACGGCCACGGCGAGCCCGACCCGTTCAGCCTGGAATCCCACGACCACATGGAAGGGGCGCCGGGCCACACCCACGGCCTCGGCGCCAAGTTCGTCCTGCACGAGCGCCACGGGATGGCCAAGGCCCGCCACGCGCTGGAGACGCTGAACTACACGGTGGAGAAGGTGCTGCTCCTGCAGCGCGCCGACGCGCTGGCCGGCTGCGCGGTGCTGGCGGTGGCCGGGCCCAAGATCGCGCTGCTGCCGCGCGAGGTCGAGGCCGTGCGTACCTACCTGGCCGGTGGCGGCAACGCGTTCTTCATGCTCGACCCGTTCGTGGCCACCGGGCTGGAGCCGGTGGTCCGCGAGTACGGCGTGGTGGTCGACGACGACATCGTGATCGACGAGGCCAGCCACTTCTGGACCGACGTCTCGGCGCCGGCCGTCAGCGATTACAACCGTCACCAGATCACGCGCGACCTGCCGCTGACGTTCTTTCCCGGCGTGCGCTCGCTGTCCCCGACGCCCCAGCGCGTGCCGGGCACCGCGGTGGTGGCGCTGGTGAACTCGTCGACGAGCAGCTGGGGCCAGGCCAATCCGGAGCGCGTCGCCTTCGTCGAAGGCCACGACGTGCGCGGCCCGAACACGCTCATGGTCGTCGCCCTCAAGCGTCCGGTCGCGCCCGCCGACGGCTCGCCGTCGCCGGAGGGCCCGCGCTCGCGCATCGCGGTGGTGGGCGATTCGGACTTCGCGACCAACTCGTTCTTCCACATCATGGGCAACGGCACGCTGTTCCTGAACACCGTGAACTTCCTGGCGGCCCAGGAAAACCTCATCGGGCTGCAGCCGCGCACGGCCGACCTGCCCCGCGTGGAGCTCACCAACCGCCAGATGAAGGGCACCTTCTTCCTCTCGGTGGTGCTGCTGCCCGCGGGGCTGGCCATGGTGGGCACCGTGGTGTGGTGGAAGCAGCGTTGAGCACGGCCCGCCGGCGCCGCGGCCTGGTGGCCGTGTGGGTCGTGCTGGGCATCCTCGTCGTGGGCATCGCGGCGCTGGAGATCGCTGACCGTCGGCGGGCGCCGTCCGGCGAGGAGGCCAACGCGCGACACTTGCTGCCGGTGCCGGTCGCCGAGCTCGGCGCCGTCGAGATCGCCGACCGCGGGCGGCTGCACCGCTTCGAGCGCGACGTCGCCGGCGCCTGGTTCTATCACGGCGTCCACGCCGCCACCGAGGCCGAGCACACGCACGGTACCGATCCGGTGCTGGCCGAGCGGATCGAGCGCGCGCTGGCCGCCTTCGGCCGCACGCGCATCGAGCGCCGCTTCACCCTCGACCGGGACGCCGCGGCCTACGGCCTCACGCCGCCGGAGGTCGTCATCCTCCTCTACCGGCCGAGCCAGTTACAGCCGCTGGCGCAGTACGCCGTGGGCGCGGTGGCGCCGGACACCGCGAGCCGCTACGTGATGCTGGTCGGCAGTCCGGTGGTCGTGACGATCCCGAGTTACCAGGTCGAGAATCTCCGGTCGCTGGTCCAGGCCGCCTCCCAGGCGCCGGCGGCGAGCCCCGGACGCCGGTGAGGCGCCTGCGCGAGGGCATCGTCGCCTCGCTGGCGCTGGTGCCCTCGGTCTTCGTCTACGGGACGGTCTTCGGCGGCCTCGCCGTGCAGGCCGGGCTGCGACCGCTCGAGGTGCTCGGGATGTCGGTGCTCGTCTTCGCCGGCGCCTCGCAGTTCGTGGCGGTGCCGATGCTGGCCGGCGGGGCGCCGGCGCTGGCCATCGTCGTCACCACCTACGTCATCAACATGCGCCATTACCTGATGGCGGCCACGCTGGCGCCCTCGTTTCGCGCCTTCCCGCGTCCCTGGCTGGCCCTGGTGGCCCACGTCATCAACGACGAGTCCTTCGCCGTCGCCGTCGCGCGCGCCAACCCGCCCGATCCGTGGGTGTTCATCGGCAGCGCGGCGGCGGTGTCGGGCGCGTTCCTGGCCGGCGTCACCGTCGGCACGCCGCTCGGCGGCCTCGTCGCCGATCCGGCGCGCTGGGGCCTCGACTTCGCGTTCCCGGCCGTGTTCCTGGCCCTGCTCGCGCTGCAGCTCCGCCGCGCGTCCGACTGGGTCGTGGCGCTCGCCGCCGCCGTGGTGGCCGTCGCCGTCGCCCTCGTGCTGCCCGGCACCTGGCACGTCGTCATCGCCGGCTTCGTGGTCAGCACCGCGGCGGCGTTCGTGATGGATCCGGAGCGCGCGTGAGGAGCGACGTGTGGGTGGTGATCGCGGGCATGGCGCTCGCGACGTACCTCACGCGGGCGCCGCTGCTGCTGGCGCTGGCGCGCCGCCCGTTGCCGCCGCGCCTGCGCTTGTGGCTGCGGCTCATCCCGCTGGCGGTGCTGCCGGCGCTGGCCGTGCCCATGGTCCTCGTCGAGCGCGGCAGCGCGGGCGCCCACGTCGTGCTGGCGGTGGGCCATGCGCCGCTGTGGGGCGCGCTCGTCGTCCTCGCCCTGGCCGCGCGGCGCGTGAACCTGCTCGTCACCGTCGCGGCCGGCGTCGCGGTGGTGGCGCTGCTCCGGGGCCTGGCGTAAGATGCTGAGCGCATGACGGAAGCGTTCAGCCCGGACGAGCGGGCGCGGCTGGCTCCGTACTTCACCAACCTCGACGCTCCCGTTTTCGCCCTCGCCAATCTCCCCGAAGTCGTCAAGGGTGCGCTGTTCGCCAGATACTCACGCTCGCCCAAGTCACTCCGCCGCCTGTTCCTGGACGAGTTCATCGCGGATCGAACCACGACGTTGGACTCGCCGGTGCGGCCACCCAGCGCGAACCGGGGGGGAGATGGGGGGGTCGCCGCGACCCCCCTATCGTCAAGAGCGGAGCAGCTTTACGAGAAGGTGTTCTTCGAGTACGGGGACGACTCGGTCGCCCAGCTCGGGGGTGTGCACCTGGCCGTCGAGGGCGCCTCGAACATCCTGACCAAGGTGCTCGAGTGGGGCCGGCTGATGGCGTACCTCGAGCAGTCCACGCGCTACATCCCCTACGACGACCGCCCGGACGGCCGCTATCGTTACCACGTGCCGGGCGAGCTCGGCGGCGCGCTGCGCGAGCGCTACGTGGTCGTGCTCGACCACGCCTTCGACACGTACCGCGAGTGGCTGCCGCGCCTGCGCGCGTTCTACGAGACGCGGCATCCGCGCGAGGCCGGCGAGTCGGAGGGCGTGTATCGCATGACGATCCGGGCCAAATCCCTCGACACGCTGCGCGGGCTGCTGCCGGCGGCCACCGCCTCCAACGTCGGGATCTACGGGACGGGCCAGGCCTGGGAGCAGCTCCTGCTGCGCATGCGCGCCCATCCGCTGGCGGAGGTCCGCGACTGCGCGGAGGCGATCCTCGTGGAGCTGCGCAAGGTCATCCCGGCCTTTCTCAAGCGCGTGGACCTGCCCGAGCGCGGCGGCGCATGGTCGGCATATCTCGCCGACACTCGCGCGGCGACCCAGGCGGCGGCCGCTCGTGTGCTGGCCACGCCCCCGGCGCAGACCGCGCGCGCGCTCAGCGGGCTGGCCGGCGACGAGCCGGAGGTCACGCTGAGCGACTTCGATCCCGACGGCGAGATCAAAGTCGTCGCGGCCGCGCTGTACGCGGCGAGCGACCGGCCGGATCAGGAGCTGCTCGCGGTCGCCCGCGCGCTCACGCCGGCCCAGCGCGCCGACGTGCTGCGGGCCTACGTCGGTCGCCGCGGCAATCGCCGCCATCGCCCGGGGCGGGCGTTCGAGCGAACCGCCTATCGGTTCGACGTGCTGAGCGACTACGGCGCCTTCCGGGACCTGCAGCGCCACCGCCTGCTGACGCTCGAGTGGCAGCGCCTCTCGCCCCAGCACGGCTGGGTGATGCCGGAGGCGGTGGTCGAGGCGGGCGGCGCCGAGGCGTGGCGTCGCGTGATGGAGGGCGCCGGCGAGCTGCACGACGCGATCGCCGGCGCCGGGCTGCCCGAGGTCGCGTCGTACGCGGTGTCGATGGCCTATCGGGTGCGCTTCTACATGGAGATGAACGCGCGGGAGGCGATGCACGTGATCGAGCTGCGCACGACGCCGCAGGGCCATCCGGCCTATCGCCGCGTCGGGCAGGCGATGCACCGGCTGATCGCCGAGCACGCCGGCCACGCCGCCCTCGCGGCGGCGATGAGCTTCGCCGATCATTCGGACGTGGCGCTGGAGCGGCTGGAGGCCGAGCGCGCCGCCGAGCGGCGGCGCGCCAAGACGTAGTCGTCACGTTGCGTCGACGAGAGGGGGGCTCCCGATGGGGAAGCTGATCTTCGCCGTCATCGTCTTCGTCGTCGGCTTCGCCGTCTACAGCGTGCTCACGCGCCAGCGCGTGCTGCCGCCGGCCATCGCCGGCGTCGTCACCCGGCTGATCCTGGCCTTCACCATCGGCATCCCGGCCTTCATCGTCCTCTTCTCGGTGTTCCGCATCATTCCGGCCGGCCACGTGGGCGTGAAGGTGCTGTTCGGCCAGGTCGAGCCGCAGCCGCTGCGCGAGGGCCTCAACGTCGTGCTCAACCCGCTCTACGACGTCGTGGACATGGACGTGCGCGTGGTGAAGCACACCGCCCGCTACGACGCCGCCTCCAAGGACCTGCAGGCCGTGCACGTCGAGATGGTGCTCAACTACCGCGTGATGCCCGACCGCGCCCCCGAGGTCTATCGCAACATCGGGCTCAACTTCTCCAGCGTCATCATCGATCCGGCCGCCCAGGAAGTGCTCAAGGCCAACACCGCCACCCACAACGCCGAGGAGATCCTGCTGCAGCGTCCCCAGCTCAAGAGCGACGTCCAGCGCGACCTCACCGTCTGGCTGGCCAAGTACGGCATCGACATGAAGGAGGCGGCGCTGGCCAACATCCGCTTCGATCCCGCCTACGAGAAGGCGGTCGAGGCCAAGCAGATCGAGCAGCAGAAGGCCGAGCAGAAGCGCTACGAGCTCATCCAGGCCCAGCGCCAGGCCGAGATCGTGGCCGCCGAGGCCAAGGGCAAGGGCGACGCCGCCCTCGCCGAGGCGCGCGGCGTGGCCGACGCGTTGCGCCTGAAGGGCGAGGCCGAGGCCACCTACAACGCACGGGTGTCCGCCTCGCTGTCGTCGGTGCTCATCCAGCAGCAGTACCTGGCGCGCTGGGACGGCCGGTTGCCGCAGTACAGCTTCGGCGGCAACGCCGTGCCGTTCGTGCAGGTCCCCGGCGCCCCCGGCCGCTAGCCGTCCGATCGCCCGCGCGGGCGCGCGGCGGCCCGCTTGCGCTCCCGCCGCCGGCTCGCGATAATGGCGGCCTCATAATTGGTCGCCCAATCAAATTAACACCGGGGCGCCCGCGCGCCCCACCCGGACGGACGGTGACGCCTGAGCCCCAAGGTCGGCATGGCCCCGCTGCGCCGCGAGCAGATCGTGCGGGCCACCATCCGCTGTCTGGCCCGCGAGGGCTACACGCGGCTGACCATGAAGAAGGTCGCGCGCGAGGCCGGCGTCAGCCAGGGCATCCTCCACTACTACTTCGCCGACAAGCGCGCCATGCTGGTGGCCACGCTCACCGCCGTCAGCCGCGACCTCGATCGGCGCGTGGCGGCCGCCCAGTCCCGCGCCCGCCGCGACCCCACCGCCCGCCTGCGCGCGCTCGTGCGCACCTGCCTGGAGGTGGCCGTGCGGCGCCCGGAGTTCTGGGTGGTGTTCCTCGAGTTCTGGGGCGAGATGGTGCACGACCGGCGGCTGCGAGCGGTGAACGCCGAGGTCTACACGCGGACGCGGGCGCTGCTGGCGCGGCTGATCGCCGAGGGCGTGCGCGCGGGACGCTTCCGCGCCGTCGAGCCCGCGCGGGCCGCCGCCGTGGTGCTGGGCCTCGTGGACGGCGTGTCGCTGCAGCTCACGTTCGATCCGCGCGCGTTCAGCGTGGCCGAGGCCGCCCGGCTGTGCGACGAGGCGCTCGGTCGCTACCTCGACAAGGAGGCATCGTGAAGACCCCAGCCCTCACCCAGGCCGAGACCGAGGCGCGCGAGCGCGCCGAGGCGTACTTCACCAGCAAGGCGACGCTGCCGCCCGCCGAAATCTGCGCGCAGGTCGCGGCAGCGTTCGACTCGCTCGACGCCGTGCTCGCCGAGGTGGTGCCGGTCCGCGCCACCGTGCGGCCGCGGCCGGACGAGTGGTCGGCGCAGGAGGTGCTCGATCATCTGGTGGAGACGTTCCGCCCGGGGATCGACGAGCTGCGCTGCGTGTTGGCCGATCAGCGGCCGCCCGGCGAACCGATCCCGGCGGCGCTTCGCTCGAAGGCGCCGACGCTGCGACCGTGGGCGTGGCTGCTCGACGAGCTGCGCCGTCAGCGGCGCGACGTGCTGGACCTGCTGGGCGCCGTGCCGGCCGACTTCACCGGCCGCGCGGTGGCGCCCATCGTCATGGTCGTCAACGTGCCCGGCGGCGAGCCGCTGCACTGGGTGCAGGACATCGAGTGGAAGGCCTACGCGCTGGTCTCGTGGCGGCTGCACACGATCGACCACCTGAAGCAGATCAAGAAGGGCCTCGCCGCCGGCTAATCCCGGATCCAGTTCTCGGCGGGCGGAATGTCGGGAAAGCTCCGGCGCTCGAGGCGCACGAGGGCCTCGACCTCGGCGCGCCGGTACAAGCGCTGGCGCTTGCGTCCCTGCTTGTAGCTTTTGAGGATGCTGCGGCTGACGTAGGCGTAGAGCGTCTCGCGCTTGACCCCGAGCAGGGCCGCGGCTTCCTCGACCGTCAGGTACTCCTCGCCGTCCAGGACGACCATCGCTTTCGAGGCTAACAGAAGGCGCCGCCCGGCGCCCGGCCCCGCTCGCCTCCTCCCGGTCGAGCTGCTGTTGAATCAATATAAATCATGTAGTATCAATATAACAGCCCGGAGGTCGCCGGGCCAGGAGGAGCGCCATGGACAGCGCATGGAAGGCCGGGCTCGAGGACGTGATCGCCGCCCGTTCCGCCGTCTGCACGATCGACGGCGGGGCCGGGCGTCTCTACTACCGGGGCTACGAGATCGGCGACCTCGCCGGCGCCGTCCCCTTCGAGGACGTCACCCAGCTCCTGTGGTTCGGCGAGCTGCCGGCGCCCGATGCCGCCCGCGCGTTCCGCGCCCGGCTGGCCGCGGCCCGCGAGGTCCCGGCGCCGCTGGTCGCGCTGCTGCGCGGCCTGCCCCGCGACGGTCATCCGCTCGACACGCTGCGGACCGCGGTGTCGGCGGCCGCCGCGCTCGATCCCGACACGGCGTCCATCGACGCTGAGGCCAACCTGCGCAAGGCGATCCGCCTCACCGCGCTGATCCCGGCGCTGGTCGCCGCCTGGCACCGCATCCGCACCGGCCGCGAGCCGATCCCGAACGCCGCCGTCGACTCGCACGCCGCCTGGTTCCTGACCCTGCTGGAGGGCCAGCCCCCGACCGCCGAGGTGGCGCGTGTGATGGACGTCGCCCTCACGCTGCACGCCGACCACGAGTTCAACGCGTCGACCTTCGCCACGCGGGTCGCGGTGGCCACCCGGGCCGACCTGCACTCGGCGATCGTGGCCGCCATCGCCACGCTGAAGGGGCCGAGCCACGGCGGCGCCAACGAGGACGTGCTGCTGATGCTGCGCGAGATCGGCGACCCCGCCAAGGCGGAGGCGTTCGTCGAGAGTCGACTCGGCAAGCGCGGCACGCTCAGCCGCCAGGCGCGCACCGATCCCAAGAGCCGCATGCCGGGCTTCGGCCACCGGGTCTACAAGGTCGACGACGCCCGCGCGCGCGTGCTGCGCGGCATGGCGAAGTCGATGGCCGAGGCCACCGGTCGCCAGCGCTTGTTCGAGGTGGCCGAGCGGGTGTACGACGCGATGCGCGCGCGCACCTCGCTGCCGGTGAACGTGGACTTCTTCTCGGCGGTCGTCTACGACGCGCTCGGCATCCCGCCCGACCTGTGCACGTCGATCTTCGCCACCGGCCGCGTCGCCGGCTGGTGCGCCCACGCGCTCGAGCAGTACGCCGACAACCGGTTGATTCGCCCGCGCGCCGACTACGTCGGCCCGGCCCCGCGACCCATGCCCGCACGCTGAGCGCTCCCGAGTGACGATGAGACGCAACGGGTAGCGCGGGGCGGGGGTCGGGGGCCCGCCCGGGACCCCTTCCTGGTCTGGGTCCCGGGCGGGCCCCCGACCTCCGCCCCGCGCGGCGCGCCCTTCCTGGTCTGGGTCCCGGGCGGCCCCGCGGCCCCCGCCCCGGCGCGGCAGGTTACTTCTTGGTAATCACGCCACAGGCGATGCGCGCGCCCGAGTTCCCGGTCGGGTCCGTCTTGAAATCGTCCGGCGCGGCGTGGATGACGATCGCGGAGCCGTCGGCGTCGAAGATCGACGTCGTCCCGCTGCCGAGCGACAGGAGCTCGGTCGTGCTCTCCAGCCGGCCCTTGCCGTCGGCGCCCACCTCGATGTTGGGCAGGTCGCCGGCGTGGACGCCCTGCGGGTTCAGCGCGCCGTGCTGGCGACTCATCGGGTTGAAGTGGGACCCGGCCGACGCGAAGTCCGGCGGGTCGCACTTGCCGACGCTGTGGACGTGCACGCCGTGGGCGCCGCGCGGCAGGCCCTGGGCCTCGACCACGACGCGGACGACGCTGCCGACCTGCGTGAAGGTGGCGGTGCCGGCCGGCTGGCCGGCGGTGGTGCGCAGCTCGGCCCGCGCGGTGTTGTCGGTGGCGGGCGCGCCGCCCATGCTCGCGCACCCGGCGAGCAGCACGGACGTGACGACGGCGATCAACGCTCTCATGGTTAGCCTCCGGCAAAATCCTGCTTGGCCTTCGTGAGCGCCTCGGGGGAGGCGAGCAAGTCCACCGCCGTCAGGGCCAGCGCCTTGGCGCCGGCCACGATCCCCGCTCGCGCCATCGGCGAGCGCGCCCACTCGGCGAACTCGCGCGAGTGGCCGGGCACGCCGTCCGGCGAGATCCGGATGTAGGGATGGATCGTCGGCAGCCGCTGGCTC
>Ga0075426_10002330_pt1 | contig 13634 bp, 9 predicted proteins | sample SoiMethybrSBSTD5_FD_75304 | JGI IMG/M metagenome (GOLD analysis project Ga0075426, IMG submission 75304) | Bulk soil microbial communities from a Populus tree surrounding site in Tennessee, USA - Soil MetaG P. TD hybrid SBSTD5 | ecosystem: Environmental > Terrestrial > Soil > Tree plantation... | reverse complement strand
CCCAAGCATCGCGCACCCCGTTTACGCCGGTGTTAAGCGCCGATTGCGGCGTGAGCGGGATGGTGCACGAACAGGTAATACGCGGTGGGATGTTGCCCAAGGCGTGGTGCTGCGCGCGGCTTCGGATTGCCGCGGGCGCCGCGACGGGCCGCTCTTAACGGCCTGTTTACAGTAATCGGAAAAAGTCGGGCTTGCGGAGACAGCGGATCAGCGTGTCGGCACGGTGTTTGACGGGCGGCCGCCGCGGACCGCCGCAGGCGCCCTCTCCGCGGTCGGTAATGCGAGTGAACGAATGAGATTGGCGCCGTGGCAAGTGAAGGGCATCGGCCCCCACGCTCGAGAGACGGCCCGCGAGGCTGCTCGTCGCTCCGGCATGTCGGTCGGCCAATGGCTCAATGCGATCATTCTCGATCAGGCCGCCGACGAAGGCATCCACTCCGAGGACGATGCGGACCGGTATGATGGTCACGGCGACGATCTCGCCACCATCAACCGACGTCTCGACGATCTCGGCCGCCAGATCGCGCGGCTTTCGGGCCAGCCTGCCGCAGCGCCGCCGCGCAATCCCGACGCTGGCGCCCGGCAGATCGCCGAGGCGATCCTCAAGCTCAACAGCCGGCTCGATACGCTGATCGCCGAGGGACGCAGCACCTCGAGCGCGCTCGGGCAGCGGATGAACAGCGTCGACCAGGCGCTCGCCAAGCTCAAGGGCGAGCGCGTGCGCGCCGCGGCGTCCTACAGCGATGGCAAGCCGGTCAGCGTCAGCGTCGAGCAGGCGAGCGCGGAGATTGCGGCGCGTCAGCGCGCCCTCGACGCGGAATTCGGAGCGCCGCCCGCCGCGACTGTGGAACGGCCCACGCCGCTCCAGTGCCGCACCAGCGAGGCCGTCGACAGCCTGCGCGAGGAGCTGGCCGAGATCGCCCGCACACTTGCCGACGCGATGCCGCGTCGCGCCGTCGAAGCGCTCGAAGGCGAGGTGCGCGCGCTCGCCCAGCGGCTCGATGCCGAGCGCAGCGCCGACGGCGAGGCGCCGGCCGTCGCCGGACTCGAGCACGGGCTGCATGAGGTGCGCGATGCGCTGCACCGGCTTGCGCCGGCGGAAAGCCTGGTCGGCTTCGATCAGGCGATCAGGATCATGTCGAACAAGATCGACGTGATCGCAGGCGCGAGCCAGAACCCGGTCGGAATGGAGCAGCTCGAAGCCGCGACCGCCGCGCTGCGCACGCTGGTCGGCCAGGTCGCGACAAGCGACGCGCTGGCTGCGCTGGCCAAGGAGGTGCGCGCGCTCGCCGACCGCATCGAGCGCGGTGTGTTCTCCGGCGGCGCTGACGCCTTCGCGGCGCTCGAGCGGCGCATCGGGACGATCGCCGACGCAATCGAGGCGGTGCGCGATCAGAGCGGGCGCAATTCACCGCCGCAGCTCGATCGGCTGATGAGCGCGCTCGACGAGAAGATCGGCCGCCTCGAGGCCGCGGCCGGTCCGCTCTCGCACGGCGATCAGCAGGCGTCCGGCGGTCTCGAGGATCGCCTCGGCCAACTGATGAACAAGCTCGAGGCATCGGAAGGCCGGCTCGGTCGCCTCGACACGATTGAGCACGGCATGAGCGAACTCCTGTCGCATCTCGACGCATTGCACGCCGCAAAGGCCAAGCCTGCAGATACGCCTGCGCCCATCTCCGCGCCAATGCCTGTGCCCACGTCCGCGCCAATGCCTGGGCCCGCGGTGCGGCCGGCGCCGGCATCCGGCGAGCCGCACACCCGGGACGCGCTCGAGACTGGGCAGGGTCCGATCGAAACGGTGATTGCCCCCACGGCGGTCGCGACGCGCAGTGAGCCGCGCAGCGCGGCACCGCTCCCGATGGAAGGGACCGCGCCGGCCGCCGCCCCATCCATTCCGCAATCCGCGCCGCCGCCCGGCGCGCCCGTGCATCCTCCCGGACGGCCAGCGCCGGCGAGCCAGCCGGCCGCTGCGGTCCGGCCGCCCACCGCACCGCGACCGCCGATCGATCCGAGCCTGCCGGCCGATCATCCGCTCGAGCCGGGCTCCGGGCCGCCGCGTTCGCGCCCCGGTGCGAGCGCGCCCGCCAAGGCGGCCAATGCGGCGGAACGCATCGCCGCCTCGGAGGCGCCGTTGCGCGCCAATGGGGTTGTGGGCGAGGCGGAGCCGAAAGCGAATTATCTCCAGGCCGCGCGCCGCGCCGCTCAGCTCGCTCAGATGTCTCAACGCGCCGAGGAGAGCCTGAGCGCCGAGCCCAGGAAGCTCGTCAGCAGGCTCTCGTCGCGCCGCAAGACGCTGTTGGTCGGCTTGAGCGCCGCAGTCCTGATCGTGGCCGCGTTGCGCTTTGCGGCGAGCTATTTCCAGCTCGCCGAGCTCGTGTCACCGCCTGCACCGGCAGCAGCCGAGAACGAGCCGACGGTCATGTTCGCGCGCCCGAGCAGCCCCGCGCCGCGCGCTGATGCGCCGCCGCTCTTTCTCGAACCGGACGTGACGGCTGCGACGCCGCCGATGCCATCGCCGGCTGACCGTTCCGAACCGCGCGCGATCGACATCGTGCCTCCGGTCGCGACCGTGGCGCCCCCGTCCTCGCTCCCGGCGCCGCGGCCGGTGCCCGGGCCGCCGCCCAGCGCGGCTGCCGCCGACACCCCGTCGCTCCCTTCGCTGGTTGCGGCGCCTCTCCCGGCCCCGATCGCCGTAGCGCCTCCTCCGGCGCCCGCCGCGGCCCCGGTTCCGGCACTGCCCACAAGTCCGCCCGCAACCGACGTGACCGGCGCGATCGCGCCGCGCCAGGCGGCGGCCGGTCCCGCCGCCGCGCCGCTGGCCCCGGCCTCTGCGGATCAACTGCCCGCCGGCATCGGCGGCCGAATCCTGATCGCGGCGGCGACCGCGGGGGAGCCCGCGGCGGCCTACGAGGTCGCGACGCGGTTTGCGGAGGGCCGCGGCGTGCCGCGGAGTCTCGCGCAGGCCGCGGTCTGGTACGAGCGCGCCGCCAAGACCGGACTCGCGCCGGCGCTCTTCCGGCTCGGCGCGCTCTACGAAAAAGGCGAGGGCGTGACCAAGGACCTCAACGAGGCGCGCCGGCTCTACATCGCGGCCGCCGACAAGGGCAACGTCAACGCCATGCACAATATTGGCGTGCTCTATTCCGAGGGCATCGACGGCAAGCCCGACTTCAAGGTCGCGGCGCAATGGTTCCGCAGATCCGCGATGTTCGGCATTGCGGACAGCCAGTACAATCTCGCGGTGCTCTATGCGCGCGGTCTCGGCGTCGGGCGCGACATGGCGGAGGCCTATCGGTGGTTCGCGCTTGCCGCCAAGGCGGGCGACGCCGATGCCGGCAAGAAGCGCGACGACGTCGCCGCCCGGCTCGATCCCAAGACTCTCGCCACGGCGCGCCACGATGTCGAGACCTGGATCGCCCAGCAGGCGCCCAATGAAGCCTCGACGGTGCAGCCGCCGCCGGGCGGATGGGACCAGGCGCCCCCCGCCGCCAAGCGGAAGTCCCGCGCCGGCCAGCATGTGGCGAAGGCCGCGTCGATCTGACGTTCGGTCCATGACCCGCGTCATGCACGCGTCATCCATGCGTGATGCCGATTGTGGCGGAAAGCCGCGGCGGGCCACATCGCCTTGCGCCGATCACGGGGTAAAATCGCTTTTCGTTCGCGCTCTGAGGTTGTAGGGCTTGGAGCGTGATCGTCGCGCCGGCGGCGATGCGTTCAGGTTTCAGGATCCTCGATGTCGGCCCGGAGGGTTCTTCGCGCCGGCGGATGATGCCCGTGCAAATCTATCTTCCGATCGCCGATCTGCCGGTCAATGTCTTCGTCGTCTTTGCGATGGGGCTCGCGGTCGGCTTCATCTCCGGCATGTTCGGCATCGGCGGCGGGTTCCTGATGACGCCGCTGCTCATCTTCCTCGGCGTGCCGCCGGCCGTCTCGGTTGCCACAGTGTCGAGCCACATCGCGGCGTCGTCGTTTTCGGGCGCGATCTCCTATTGGCGCCGCCGCGCGGTCGATCTGTCGCTTGCCGCAATGCTGCTGCTCGGCGGCTTCGTCGGAACTGCTGCGGGCGTCGCCCTGTTCACCTATCTGCGCGCGCTCGGCCAGCTCGACCTCACCATTTCGCTCTCCTACGTGATCCTGCTGGGCTCGGTCGGCTCCTTGATGGTGGCCGAGGCGGTGCGCGCCATCATGCGCGGCCGCAGCGGCAAGCCGGTCGACCTGCGCCGTCCCGGCAGCCACACCTGGATGCATGGCCTGCCGCTGAAGCTGCGCTTCAAGCAATCGCGCATCTACGTTTCCACGATTCCGGTCTGGACGATCGGCTTCCTGATGGGATTCATCGGCGCCATCATGGGCATCGGCGGCGGGTTCCTGCTGGTGCCGATGCTGATTTATTTCCTGCGCGTGCCGACCAATGTCGTGATCGGCACCTCGATGCTGCTCACCCTCGTCACGATGGCGACCGCGACGGTGCTGCATTCCATCACCAACCATCTGGTCGACGCGATCCTGGCACTGATCCTGATGGTGGGCGGCGTCTCGGGCGCGCAATTCGGCGCCCGCGCCGGCCAGCGCATGCGCGGCGAGCGGTTGCGCCTGCTGCTCGGCCTGCTCGTGCTCGCGGTCGGCATCCGCTTCGCGGTCGATCTCGTCCTGCCGCCCGACGATATGTACTCGATCCGCATGCTGGAAGGACCGCAATGAGGGGCCGCGCGCTCATAGCCGCGGCGCTCGCGCTGATCGCTGGCGCCACGCCCGCCGCGGCGGAGCGGCTGGTCTCCTCGCTGTCGAGCCACCACGTGCTGATCACGCCGAGCTTCACCGGCACCGAGCTGGTGCTGTTCGGCGTCGTGGAGGCCGACCGGGCGAGCGCGGCGCGCCGCGGCGGCTATGAGATCGTGGCGACCGTGAGCGGGCCGCGCGAGACCATCGTGGTGCGGCGCAAGGAGCGGGTGCTCGGGATCTGGGTCAATGCCGACTCGCGCACATTCGTTCAGGTTCCGTCCTATCTCGCGGTCCTGTCGACCAAGCCGGTCGATGATATCGCCTCGGTCGACGTGCTGCGCCGATTGCAGATCGGCCTGCGCCGCACGCTGCTGCCGCAGCAGATCGGTCCCGACACGGCCGACGTGGTGCGCGAGGATCCGTTCCGCACGTCGTTCCTGCGCCTGAAGCAGTCGCGCGAGCTCTACGTCGAGGAGCCCGATGCAGTGACGTTCATCACCTCGGCGATGTACCGCGCCAACATTCCCGTGCCCGCCGCGGTGCCGGTCGGAAACTACGAAGTCGACCTCAAGCTGTTTGCCGACGGCGCCCTGATCGCGCGCGGCGGCGAGGCGTTCGAGATCCGCAAATTCGGGTTCGAGCAGTTCCTCGCCTCGTCGGCGGTGAACAACGGCGTGCTGTACGGGTTTGCCACCGCCGGAATGGCACTCTTGACCGGCTGGATCGCATCGGTGGTCTTTCGCCGCGATTGATGCCGCGGCCCGCATGCATGCCGATCCGCTCCTCACCGCGAGGAGTTCCTTTTCCCTACACGTCGATCCTTGCCGCGACGCCCGGCTCGAGCAGGCGCAGCCGGGCGCCGATGCCGAGCGCCGCGAAGGACTTTGCCAGATCGCCGCGACCTTGCGTGAAATGCGCCCAGCCGTCGTAATGCACCGGCACGATGGTCGCGTCCGCGAACGCATGCGCGGTCTCGATCGCGTCGTTGACGTTCATGGTGAGATTGAAGGGCCCGCGCGTCTGCGCGGCCCCGGCGAACAGCAGCACCAGGCTGGCCGGAAAGCGCCGCGCCACCTCGGCGACCCCGTCGTACCACACGGTATCGCCGCTGACATAGATCGGCCGCGCGTCGGGCGGCGCGAGCACGAACCCGATCACGTCCCCCGACAGCGGCTCGATCCCGGCGGGGCCATGCCGCGCCGGCGTCGCCGTGACGCGCAGCATGCCGCCCTCGGGCATGCGCAACGCGGTCTCCTCCCAGAGCCGCAGGCCTTGCGCCGTGCCGCCAAGTCGTTTTGCGCCCGCAACCGTGGTCAGCACGCGCGGTACGCGTGCGATCAGCGCGCGGCCCGCGTGATCGAGGTTGTCGGCGTGCTGGTCGTGGCTGAGCAGCACCGCGTCGACCGGCCCGATCTGATCGGCGCTCAGCGCCGGCCCGCCGGTCTTGCGCAGCGTCGCATGCGGCAGCCGGTAGTCGCCCGGCGGGTCGAGGGTCGGATCGGTCAAGAGACGCAGGCCGCCGACCTCGATGAGCGCGGTCGGTCCGCCGATCAGGGTGAGTGTGAGGGTCGTCATCGCGCGTCTCCGGTTGTCGGCGCCGCTGCGCTGTGGGTGACGAGCCAGATGCCGAGCGCCACGGGCAGGACGCCGATGAAGTCGAACGGTTCGACTCGCTCGCCGATCAGCAGCCAGCCAAAGAACAAGCCGAGCGGCGGCATGAGAAAATGATAAGCGCTCGCCGCGGTCGCGCCAGCGATGGTGAGCAGATGGAACCAGAGCAGGTAGGCGATGATCGACGAGAACAGCGTCAGGAAGAGGAGCGCGACCAGCAGGCGGGTGCTCGGCACCACGTCCTCGATGCGCTCGAACGTCAGCGCAAACGGGAGAAGCGCGAGGCCGCCGGCGAGGTTCTGCACCCCGTTGCCGATGACGAGGCTCCCGCCCGACGTGAATCGCTTGAACAGGATCGTGCCCGCCGCCAGCGCGCCGAGCGCGCCGACACCGAGCGCGATGCCGACGCCGCTCTCGCCGCCCGTGATGCGGTGCTCGACGATGACGGCGACGCCGGCGATGCCGAGGATCAGCCCGCCGGTCTTGCGCCAGGTCAGCGGCTCGTCGAGAAACGCTGCGGCGAGCACCGCGGTCAGCACCGGGTTGGCGCTGGTGACGAGCGCCGCCAGGCCGGCCGAGAGGCCGTGCTCGACGCCCACATAGTTGCAGCCGAGATAGAGCGCGTAGTTCGTGATGCCGAGCAGCGCGAACAGCGCGAGATCGCGGCCGGACAGGCGCGGCCGCGGGCCGGCGAACGCCGTGCCGCCGAGCACGATGATGCCGGCGAGCACGCAGCGCGCCGTGATCAGCAGCAGCGGCGGACAGTCGAAGATCGCGAGCTTCGAGACCGCGAAAGCGGCGCTCCAGATCAGGCAGAACGCCGCCACCAGGACCGGCAGCGGCAGGCGGAAGGTCGCGGCGCGCGCGGCGGGCAGGGCGATGGACATCGGCGGCATCCTCGGGGGCGTGTCGTCGCCACGATGTAGGCGCCACGGTTGCCATTTGGAAATTAAATGATATGATCGATACAAGTGGATTTGTGAATGAGATCTGTCCATGCTCGACATCGATCTCCTGCGCAGCTTCGTCTCGGTCGTCGACGCCGGCGGTTTCACGCGCGCCGGCGAGCGGGTGCATCGCACCCAGTCGACGGTGAGCCAGCAGATCCGCCGGCTCGAGGGGACGCTCGGGCGCGCGCTCCTGCATCGCGACGGCAAGCAGGCGAGGCCGACCGAGGAGGGGGAGCGGCTCCTGTCGTATGCGCGGCGGATCCTTGCGCTCGCCGAGGAGGCCTGTGATGTAGTGGCGCGGCCGGTCGCCGACGGTGTCGTGCGGCTCGGCATTCCGGAGGACTTTGCCGCCTATCGGCTCCCCGAGCTCCTGTCAGGCTTCGCCCGCACGCGGCCCGGGATGCGGCTCGACGTGCGCTGCGGTCTCAGCGTGCGGCTCGCCCGCGATCTCGAGCGCGGCGAGCTTGATCTCGCGCTCTACAAGCGCGACGTCGGCGAGGGCGACGCGATCGCGCGCTGGCCCGAGCGGCTGCACTGGGTGACGAGCAAGCGCCATCCGATCGACGCACGCGGCGGCTCGGTGCCGCTCGCCGTGTTCGAGCAGGGCTGCCTCTATCGCGAGCGCATCATCCACGCGCTCGAGGCCGCCGACCGCGCCTGGCACGTCGCCTATACCAGCCCGAACCTGCCCGGCATCCAGGCCGCCGTGTCGGCCGGGCTCGGCTTGAGCATTCTGCCCGACGTCGCGATCCTCGCCGGCCACCGCGTGCTCGGCCGACGCGACGGTCTGCCGCCGATCCCCGCCACGGAGCTCGCCCTCGTCGCTGCGCCCGAGGCGACGCCGGCGACCCGCCGTCTTGCGGATCTGCTCGCCGATTTCTGCAATACCGCTGCGAAGAACGGCGCCGAAACAGGTCAGCCGGCGAGGCAGCGTGCGGATGCAAAGGCGTAGAGCCGCCGCTCGCCCATGAGATGCGCCGTGAAGTTTCCGGCGCCGAACAGCAGCGCAAACGCGCGGTCACGGATGTTCAGCCCGCCCGCATAGGCGCCGAACGCCGGCATGATGAGCCGTTGCCTGTCGGTCGCGAAGCACTTGCGCCGCACCGCGTGGCCGCGCTGCGCGATGCGCGCGGACGGATGCAGATGGCCGGCGACCTCGCCCTCCGCCGGCCCTTGCGTCGGCTCGTGGCGGAATGTGAGCGGCCCGAGCGACAGGCTCTTGGCGAACACCCCGCCGATATCGAGCGCCGGATCGGGATCGTGGTTCCCGGCGAGCCACACCCAGTCGCGTCCGCGCTGCAGGGCGGCGAGCGCGCCGCGATCCTGCGGCAGGATGCGCGCCGGGCCGTCGCCATCGTGAAAGCTGTCGCCGAGCGCGATCACCAGCCGCGGGGCATAGCGCACGACCGCGCGTCCGAGCCGTGCAAGCGTCGCCGCCGTGTCGTAGGGCGGCAGCAGCAAGCCGCGCGCCGCGAAGCTCGAGCCTTTTTCCAGATGCAGGTCGGCGACGACGAGCGCGCCTTCCTCCGGCCAGTAGAGCGCACCGGACAGATCGAGCACCAGGCCGGCGCCGCAGACCGCGAGCGGCGCGGATGACGACGCCTCGGGAATCGCCCGCGGAACTTCGAGCGCCGGATGGACCGTCACCGCCTGCCTCCCCTCATCGCCGGAACGCGCGGCGACGCGGGCGGCTTATGCCCGATTCGCCCCCCTTCGCGCGAGCGCATACTCCGCCGCCAATGATGACGGAAGTTTGGTGGCGAAGATCCGTTGGGGATGACCTGTGGGGACCCCACGTCGCGGATGACGTCGTCTCATCCCATCGCTTCCTTGACGAGTTCCGCCTCGGCCTCGGCGAGCAGCGCGTCCGCGGCCTCGCCGTAGACCTGCTCGCGGCCGATCTCCAACATCACCGGCACCGCGAGCGGCGACACGCGGTCGAGCGGCGTGTGCACGATGCGGCCGCGGATGCGCGCGAGCATCGCTCCGAGCCGGCGGATGTCGAGGAGGCCGGTCGCCGCATCGGCGCGCGCGGCGCGCAGCAGCACGTGGTCTCCCTGGTGCTTGCGCAGCACGTCGTAGACGAGGTCGGTCGAGATCGTCATCTGCCGCCGCGACTTCTCCTTGCCGGGAAAGCGGCGCTCGATCAGTCCGGCGATGATCGCGCAGCTGCGGAACGTGCGCTTCATCAGCGCCGATTCGGCGAGCCATGCCTCGAGGTCGTCGCCCAGCATGTCCTCGTCGAACAGCACCGCGAGGCTCAGATCGCCGCTTGCGAGCGCGCGCGCGATGTCGCCGAGCCCCCACACCGCGAGCGCATATTCGTTGGCGACGAAGCCGAGCGGCCGCATCTTTGCCCGCTCGAGGCGCCGCGTGAGCAGCATGCCGAGCGTCTGGTGCGCGAGGCGGCCCTCGAACGGATAGCAGACGAGGTAGTTCTTGTCGGCGCGCGGAAACGTCTCGACCAGAAGCTCGCTCGCGTTCGGCACGCGCGAGCGCCATTGCTGCAGGCCGAGCCATTCGCGCACCTGGTCGGGCAGGGCCGGCCAGGCTTCCGGGGCGGCGAGCAGCCCGCGCACGCGCTCCGCCAGATAGGTGGAGAGCGGGAACTTGCCGCCTTCGTAAGACGGTATCTGCGGATCGGGATCGGTGGTGCGCGAGACGTAGACTTCGTCGTTGACCAGCGCCTCGTAGCGTAGCACCTCGCCGGCGAACACGAACGTATTGCCGGGCGTGAGCGTCTCGATGAAATATTCCTCCACCTCGCCGAGCAGACGGCCGCCGCGGCCGATCGGGCCCGCATGCCCGGCGCCGCCAGCGCGCGAGCGCACGAGCCGCACCTTGAGCATGTCGGCTTCCACGATGGTGCCGACATTGAGCCGGTATTGCTGCGCGACGCGCGGATGCGTCACGCGATAGCGCCCGTCGGCGTCGGCGCGGATTTTTGCGAACCGCTCGTAGGCCTTGAGCGCATAGCCGCCGGTGGCGACGAAATCGACGGTGGCGTCGAAATCGGCGCGGCTGAGCTCCGCATAGGGCGCGGCGGTCTTCACCTCGGCATAAAGGTCGTCGGGCCGGAACGGCGCCGCGCAGGCCGCGCCGAGGACGTGCTGCGCCAGCACGTCGAGGGCGCCGGTGCGCATCGGCGGCGTATCCTGTGCGTTGTCGGCGACCGCCTCGATGGCGGCGCGGCATTCCAGTACCTCGAAGCGATTGGCCGGGACCAGCACGGCTCGGGAGGGTTCGTCGAGCCGGTGGTTGGCGCGCCCGATGCGCTGCATCAGCCGGCTCGCACCCTTGGGCGCGCCGACGTTGATGACGAGGTCGATGTCGCCCCAGTCCACGCCGAGATCGAGCGAGGAGGTGGCGATCACGGCGCGCAGGCGCCCGGCCGCCATGGCGTCCTCCACCTTGCGCCGCTGCGCGACGTCGAGCGAGCCGTGGTGCAGCGCGATCGCGAGCCCGTCGTCGTTGATGCGCCATAACTCCTGAAACACCATCTCGGCCTGCATGCGGGTGTTGACGAACACCAGCGTGGTCTTGTGGCGGCGGATGAGATCGTAGATCTCGCCGAACGCGTGGCGTGCCGAATGCCCGGCCCACGGCACCGGCCCGGCCGAGTCGAGCATGTGCACGATCGGCGCCGCGCCGCCTTCGGCCAACACGAGGTCGGCGCGCGCCTCGCCGCGCGCGGGCTGCGCCACCAGGTAGCGGCGCAGCGCGTCGGGCTCGGCGACCGTCGCCGACAGCCCGACCGTCACGGCGCCCGGCGCAAGCCGCAACAGCCGCGCCAGCCCGAGGGAGAGAAGATCGCCGCGCTTCGAGGTGACGAGCGCATGCAGCTCGTCGAGCACGATGCGGCGCAGACGGCCGAACAGCCGCGGCGCATCGGCGGACGCGATGAGCAGCGCGACCTGCTCGGGCGTGGTCAGCAGGATGTCCGGCGGATAGTGCCGCTGCCGCGTGCGCTTGGAGACCGGCGTGTCGCCGGTGCGGGTCTCGACGCGGACCCCGAGGCCCATTTCGGCCACCGGCCGCTCGAGGTTGCGCGCGACGTCGACCGCGAGCGCCTTGAGCGGCGAGATGTAGAGCGTGTGCAGGTCGCCGGTGGGCCGCGCTTCGTCCGCAAGCTCGACCAGCGAGGGGAGGAATCCCGCCAAGGTCTTGCCGGCGCCGGTCGGCGCGATCAGCAGCACCGAGCGGCCGGCGCGCGCCTTGGCGAGGAGTTCGAGCTGGTGCGCGCGCGGGCTCCAGCCGCGGCTCGCGAACCAGCGCGCGAAGCTTTCGGGAAGGGCCGTATCGGCGATGGGGTCGGCGAGGGACACGCGGAGAGAGGTAGTGGTTCGGTGGTGCCAAGAATAGAGGCCGTCATCGCCCGCGAAAGCGGGCGATCCAGTACTCCGTGTGGCCGGCATTACGACCGAGCCGATGTGCCCGGGCGTACTGGATGCTCCGCTTTCGCGGAGCATGACGTCTCGTTATTGACGCTCCGCCACCACGACGAGGCCCGGCACCGGCATGCCGGCCTCGCTGCGGGCCGGGGCCGCCTCGAGCCGCAGCAGGGTCAGGCCCGCGCCCGCGAGGGCGCTGCGCACATGCGCGGCGCCATGCGCGTAACGCAGCGTCTCGGCCAGGATCACGTCGTCCCCCGCATGCGTCTCGACCGTGAAGCCGATGAGCCCGCCCGGCGCGAGCGCGCGCGCCACGGCCGCGAGCACTGGCGGGAGCCACGACAGATACGGAAACACGTCGGCCGCGATCATCAGCGCGTAGCGGTCGCCGGCCCGCGCTTCGGCCTGCAGGAAAGCCATGACGTCGCCGGTCTCCAGCCGGTCGTAGATGTCTTTCGCGCGAGCCGCCGCGATCATGCCGGCCGAAAGGTCGACGCCCGTGAGGCGCCGCACCGCGGGGCGGAACGCCGCGCCCGCAAGTCCGGTGCCACAGCCGAGGTCGAGCATGTCGGAGAACCGCATCGGCCGCCGCGTATCGGCGCACACCGCCGCGATCGCGTCATGCAGGAGGGCAGGCCCGCGATAACCGAGGCCGTCGACGAGCCCGTTCTCGAAACGGTCCGCGTACTGATCGAACAATGTGCGCACATAGGCGGCCGGCATGTCGCCGGCCGGGATCGCGCCGAGCCGGGCGAGATGCAGGCCGGCGCCCAGCCGGTCCTCCGGGTCGAGCGCGCACACCTCCTGGAACGCCGCGATCGCCGCCGCGAGCCGCCCCTCGCGCGCGTGCAGCACGCCGAGCGCAAACCAGGCGGAGACGAAACGCGGCGCTGCCTCGATCGCCTGCGTGAGCAGGTCGGCCGCGGCCGCCGTCTCGTCGCGCTCCAGGAGTTCCTGCGCGATCACGTAGCGCCGATCGGCGATCAGGTCGCCGGAAGACTGAAACAGCGGAGCGCTCATGCGGCAGGACTCCCAATGCGCACGTCTTGGACATATCTCACGAAGATGCGTCCGCACGACCTGCTTGTTTCGACCCCGGCCGGGCTGTGCTGCCCGTCCGGGGGCTTTCATATCGACCCGGTGCGTCCGGTGGACAAGGCGGTGATCACCCACGGCCACTCGGATCACGCGCGGCCCGGCCACGGCGCCGTGCTGGCGACCCCCGAGACGCTCGATCTCATGCGGTTGCGCTATGGCGAGGATTTCGCCGGCGCCACCCAGGCGCTGCGCTACGGTGAGGCCGTCGAACTCTACGGCGTGACGGTGCGGCTCCATCCGGCCGGCCATGTGCTCGGCTCGGCGCAGGTCGAGGTCGATCGCAACGGCCTGCGCATCGTCGCCTCCGGCGACTACAAGGACGTCCCCGACCCGACCTGCGCGCCATTCGAGCTCGTGCCCTGCGATGTGTTCATCACCGAGGCGACCTTCGGATTGCCGGTGTTTCGCCATGGCGACGTGGCGAGCGAGATCGCAAAGCTGCTGCGCTCCGTCGCGCTCTTCCCCGAGCGCTCGCACCTCGTCGGCGCCTACTCGCTCGGCAAGGCGCAGCGGCTGATCGCGCTGCTGCGCACCGCCGGCTACGACAAGCCGATCTACCTGCACGGCGCGCTCGAAAGCGTGACGCGCTACTATGCGGCGCGGATCGATCTCGGCGAGCTGCGCCTCGTGCGCGATGCCGCGAAAGGCGAGCTCGCCGGCGCGATCGCGCTCTGCCCGCCGTCCGCCCTCAAGGACGTGTGGACTCGCCGCTTCCCCGAGCCCGTCACCGCGTTCGCGTCGGGCTGGATGCGGGTGCGCGCCCGCGCTCGCCAGAGGCAGATCGAGCTGCCGCTGGTCGTGTCCGACCATGCGGACTGGGACGGGCTTTTGGCCACCATCGCGGCGACTGGCGCGCCGGAAA
>Ga0075426_10002329_pt1 | contig 13636 bp, 12 predicted proteins | sample SoiMethybrSBSTD5_FD_75304 | JGI IMG/M metagenome (GOLD analysis project Ga0075426, IMG submission 75304) | Bulk soil microbial communities from a Populus tree surrounding site in Tennessee, USA - Soil MetaG P. TD hybrid SBSTD5 | ecosystem: Environmental > Terrestrial > Soil > Tree plantation... | reverse complement strand
TACCTGCGGCGCGGCGCGCGCTGCGTCGCGATGGAAGTGTCGAGCCACGGGCTGCACCAGGGGCGCGTGGCCGGCATCAAGTACGACGCCGCGGTCTTCACCAACCTCACGCGCGACCACCTCGATTACCACGGCTCGATGGAGGCCTACGCCGAGGCGAAGCTGGGGCTCTTCATGCTGCCCTCGCTCGGCTACTGCGTCATCAACGTCGACGACGAGTGGGGCCGGCAGTTCGCCGAGCGCGCCACGGGCGACGTCATCACGTTCGGGGCCAACGGCGCGCAGCGTCCGCGCATCGCCGCCTCCGAGATCGCGCTCTCGGAAGCGGGCGTGCGCTTCCACGTCGAGTCGCCGTGGGGCGCCGGCGACGTGGAAGCCCCGGTGCTGGGCGCCTTCAACGTCTCGAATCTCCTCGCCGTGCTCGGCGCCCTCGTCGCCGCCGGCGTCGCCTTCGACGACGCGCGCGCCGCGATTGCGGCGCTGCAGCCCGTGCCGGGCCGGCTCGAGCGCCTCGGCGGCGCAGCCGCGCCGCTCGTGGTGGTCGATTACGCGCACACGCCCGACGCGCTCGAGAAAGCGCTCGAGGCGCTGCGGGCTGTCCTGCATTCGACGGCGCTTCGCGACCCGGCGCCCGGCAAGGGGCGCCTCATCTGCGTCTTCGGCTGCGGCGGCGATCGCGATCCGGGCAAGCGCCCGATGATGGGCGCGGCCGCCTCGCGCCTCGCGGACCACGTGATCGTCACCAGCGACAACCCGAGGACGGAAAAGCCGCAGGCGATCATCGAGGACATCCTGCGCGGCGTGCGCGGGCCCGTCGAAGCGATCGAGGACCGGCAGGTGGCGATCTTCGCCGCGATCCACCAGGCGAGGCGCGGCGACGTGGTGCTCCTCGCGGGCAAGGGCCACGAGACCTACCAGGAGATCGCGGGCGTGCGCCATCCCTTCAACGACGCGGAAGTCGCGCGCGCGGCGCTCGCCGATTGGGAGCGGGGCGCCGCATGAACGGAGGCGACCCGGTGCCGCGCGCGGCGATGATGGATCTCGGCGAGCTCGCCCGCGTCGCCGGCGGCGAGCTTTCCGGCGCGAGCGTCGAATTCCACGGCGTCACCACCGACAGCCGCGCGATCGACGCGGGCGATCTGTTCATTGCCATAAAGGGCGAGCGCTTCGACGGCCACGACTACGTCGCGCAGGCGATCGCGCGCGGGGCGGCGGCCGCGCTCACCTCGCGCCGCATCGATGCGGGCTTGCCGATTCCGCAGGTGATCGTCGCCGACACGCGGCGCGCGTTGGGCGAGCTCGCCGCCGATTGGCGGAAGCGTTTCGCGATCCCGTTGGTCGCGCTGACGGGAAGCAACGGCAAGACGACCGTGAAGGAGATGCTCGCCTCGGTGCTCGCGCGCCACGCGGGAGCCCGCGAGGCCGTGCTCGCCACGCGCGGCAACCTGAACAACGACATCGGCGTGCCGCTCACGCTGCTCACGCTGCGGCCGCGGCATCGCTTCGCGGTGATCGAGATGGGCATGAACCACGCGGGCGAGATCGATTACCTCACGGGCATCGCGGCGCCGGGCGTTGCGATCGTCAACAACGCGCAGCGCGCCCACGTCGGCATCCTGGGCTCGGTGGAAGCGATCGCCCACGCGAAGGGCGAGATCTACGGCGGCCTGGGCGCGAACGGCGTCGCGGTGGTGAACGCGGACGACGCGTTCGCGCCCTATTGGGTGAGCCTCAACGTCGCGCGCCGCATCGTGAGCTTCGGGCTCGCGCAGAGCGCGACGGTGCGCGGCGAGATCGTGCAGGACCGCGTGAAAGTGAGGACGCCGCGCGAAGCGTTCGAGCTGCGGCTGCGGGTGGCGGGCGAGCACAACGTGCGTAACGCGCTTGCCGCCTGCGCCGGCGCCTTCGCGCTCGACGTGCCCGCGGCGACCATGGCCGCGGCGCTCGCCGAATTCGACGGCGTCCCCGGGCGCCTGCAACGCCGCCCGGCGATCGGAGCCGCGACGCTCATCGACGACACGTACAACGCCAATCCGGAAAGCATGAAGGCGGCGATCGCGGTGCTCGCCGCCGAGCGGGGCCGGCGCGTCTTCGTGATGGGCGACATGGGCGAGCTCGGCGAGAAAGCCGATGCCATGCACGCCGAGGTCGGACGCTTCGCGCGCGAGGCGGGCATCGACGCGCTGCTCGCGCTCGGTCCGGCGAGCCGGCACGCGGCCGCGGCGTTCGGCGCGGGCGCGGCGCACTTCGGCGACATCGACGAGCTGCGCGTGGCGGCGGCGCGCGAAGCCGCGGCGAGCGCCACGATCCTGGTGAAGGGCTCGCGCTTCATGCAGATGGAGCGCGTCGCCGATTTCCTCGCCGCCGACGGAGCGGGCCATGCTGTTTGAGCTCGCGCAATGGCTTTCGACCGAAGTGCGCGCGTTCAACGTGTTCACGTACATCACGCTGCGCGTGGTCCTCGCCGCGCTCACCGCGCTCGCGATCTCCTTCATGGTGGGGCCGGCGATGATCCGCAAGCTCGCCGCCTACAAGATCGGCCAGGCGGTGCGCGACGACGGCCCCGCGACCCACCTCACCAAGCGCGGCACGCCGACCATGGGCGGCGCGTTGATCCTGGTCGCGGTGCTGGTGACGACGCTCCTCTGGGCGGACCTGCGCAACCGCTACGTGTGGCTGGTGCTCGCGACGACGTTCGGCTTCGGCGTCATCGGCTGGATCGACGACTGGCGCAAGGTCGTGCAGCGCAATCCCAAGGGACTGCCGGCGCGCGCGAAGCTCTTCTGGCAATCGCTCATCGCGGTCGCCGCGATCTCCTACCTCGCCTACAGCGCGCGCCTGCCGCAGCAGACCGAGCTCATCGTGCCGTTCTTCAAGACGGTGGCGATCCCGCTCGGCACCTTCGGCTTCGTGATCCTGGGCTACTTCGTGGTCGTCGGCACCTCGAACGCGGTGAACCTCACCGACGGGCTCGACGGGCTTGCGATCCTGCCCACCGTGATGATCGCCTCCGCGCTCGCGGTGTTCGCCTACGTCTCCGGCAACGCGGTGTTCGCGAAGTATCTCGGCTTCCCGTTGATCTCGGGCGCGGGCGAGCTCGCGGTGATGTGCGGCGCGATGGCGGGCGCGGGGCTGGGCTTCCTCTGGTTCAACGCCTATCCCGCGGAAGTGTTCATGGGCGATGTCGGCGCGCTCGCGCTCGGCGCCGCCCTGGGGATGGTGTCGATCGTCGTGCGCCAGGAGATCGTGCTGCTGATCATGGGCGGCGTCTTCGTGGTCGAGACGCTCTCGGTGATCCTGCAGGTGGCCTCTTTCCGCCTCACCGGCAAGCGCGTCTTCAGGATGGCGCCGCTGCACCACCACTACGAGTTGAAGGGCTGGAAGGAGAACCAGGTCGTCGTGCGCTTCTGGATCATCACGATGATGCTGGTCCTGTTCGGCTTGTCGACACTGAAGCTGCGCTGACAACGACAAGGGAGATGAACAATGAATGGTCGGGCAAGGACGTCCTGGTTCTGGGGCTGGGCGACACCGGGCTTTCGTGTGTTCGTTGGCTCGCGCGGCGCGGCGCGCGGGTGCGTGCTGCCGATACGCGAGAGGCGCCTCCGGCCCTTCGAGCGGTGCGGCTCGAGCATCCCGGCGTTGCGATCGCGCTCGGAGCCTTCGACCCGGCGCTGGTGGAAGGCGTGGATGCGCTCGTTGCGAGTCCGGGCGTTGCGCTCCGCGAGCCGGTCGTCCGTGCGGCAGTCGCGCGCGGCGTCGAAGTGGTGGGCGACGTCGAGATCTTTGCGCGAGAGGTTCGTCGCCATGGAAAGGTTCGAGTGCTAGGAGTGACCGGCACGAACGGCAAATCCACCGTGGCCGCGCTCGCGAACGCGATGTGCCTCGCCGCGGGCCGCCGTTCGGCCGCCGTCGGCAACATCGGGACTCCGGTGCTCGACGCGCTGGAGGCGCCGGGCGCCGAGCGCATCGACACGTTCGTGGTCGAGCTCTCCAGCTACCAGCTCGAGACGACGTCGAGCCTGGAGCTCGACGCGGCATCGGTGCTGAACGTGACGCAGGACCATCTCGACCGCTATGACTCGATGGCGGAGTACGCCGCGGCGAAGCAGCGCATCTTCCGGCACTGCCGCACGCGCGTCGTGAATCGCGAGGATCCCCTCACGCTCGCCATGGCGCGCGGCCACGACGCCGTCTTCACGTTCGGCCTCGACGTTCCTTCGGGCGACGCCGAGTGGGGGCTCGATGCCGCCCGCGCCGCACTCCTGCGCGGCGCACACGCTCTCGTGCGCGTGGAGGAGATGCGCATGCAGGGCCTGCACAATGCGGCGAACGCGCTCGCCGCGCATGCGCTGTGCAGCGCGATCGACGTGTCCGCAGCGGCGATGTCCGCGGCGATGCGCGAGTTCAAGGGCCTGCCGCATCGCGTCGAGCTCGTCGCCGAGGCGAAGGGCGTGCGCTTCTTCGACGATTCCAAGGGAACCAACGTCGGCGCCTCGGTCGCCGCACTCGAAGGATTCACGGCTCCGGTCGTCCTCATCGCGGGCGGCGACGGCAAGGGCCAGGACTTCTCGCCGCTCGCGCGCGCGGTGAAAGGGCACGCGCGCGCGGTCGTGACCATCGGCCGCGACGGACCGCTCATCGCCGCGGCGCTCGTGCGAAGCGGCGTTGCGCTCGTGCGCGCGACGACGCTCGAGGAAGCGGTCGAGGTCGCGTTCGGCCTCGCGCATCGCGGCGACGCGGTGCTGCTGTCGCCGGCGTGCGCGAGCTTCGACATGTTCCGCAACTACGGCCACCGCGGCGAGGTCTTCGCCGCGGCCGCCCGCGCGCTCGCCGCGCGCGAGGGGCGCTGATGCTCTACAACCCCGCGCGCCGCGACTCGGAGCTCGACCACGCGTTGCTGTGGTCGGCGTTGCTGCTCGGGGCGATCGGCCTGGTGATGGTGTACTCGGCCTCGATCGCGATGGCGGAAGCGGAACGCTTCACCGCCTTCCGGCCGACCTATTTCCTTTCGCGCCACGTGATCTACATCGCCGCGGGCCTCGCGTGCGCCGCGGCGCTCTTCCGCATTCCCGTGTGGCTGTGGCAGCGCGCCGCGCCGTGGCTCTTTCTCTTCGGCACGCTGCTCCTCGTCGCGGTGCTCATTCCGGGCCTCGGGCGCGAGGTGAACGGCAGCCGGCGCTGGATCTCGCTGGGGGTCGCGGGCTTCCAGCCCTCGGAGCTCATGAAGCTCTTCGTCGTCCTCTACGCGGCCGACTACACCGTGCGCAAGGCCGCTTTCATGGACGACTTCCGCAAGGGGTTCCTGCCGATGTTCGGCGTGATGACGCTCATCGCGGCGCTGCTGCTGCGCGAGCCCGATTTCGGCGGCCTCGTCGTCGTCACGACGATCGCCATGACGGTGCTCTTCCTCGGCGGCCTCAACTGGCGGCTCTTCGCCGGCCTCGCGGTGCTGCTGGCCGGCGCCTTCGCCGTCCTCATCGTCTCCTCGCCCTATCGCCTGCAACGCATCCTCGGATTCATGGATCCGTGGTCGGATGCGTACGGCAAGGGCTACCAGCTGTCGCACTCGCTCATCGCCTTCGGGCGCGGCGAATGGCTCGGCGTCGGGCTCGGGGCGAGCATCGAGAAGCTCTTCTACCTTCCCGAGGCGCACACCGATTTCCTGCTCGCGGTGATCGCCGAGGAGCTCGGTCTCCTGGGCGTGGCCGCGGTGATCGCGCTCTTCGTCTTCCTCGTGCATCGCGCTTTTGCCGTCGGACGCCAGGCCGCGAGCCTCGAACGCTATTTCGCCGCGCTCGTCGCGCAAGGCATCGGCATCTGGCTCGGCGCGCAGGCGCTCATCAACATGGGCGTGAACATGGGGCTGCTTCCGACCAAGGGCCTCACGCTGCCGCTGCTCTCGTTCGGCGGCACCGGCATTGTCGTGAATTGCATCGCGCTCGCGATCCTCCTTCGCATCGATTGGGAGAATCGCCATCTCATGCGCGGAGGCTCGCTGTGAGCAAGCGAACCATCCTCATCATGGCGGCCGGCACCGGCGGCCACATCTTCCCGGGGCTCGCAATCGCGAAGGAGCTGGAGCTGCGCGGCTGGGACGTTCACTGGATGGGCACGCCCTGGGGCATGGAGAACGCGATCGTCGGCGACGCCGGCTATCCGATGGTGAACATCAACATCAGCGGCGTGCGCGGCAAGGGCGTCGCCGCCTGGTTCTTCCTGCCGTTCCGCATCTTCATCGGCTTCCTGCAGTCGACGATCGCGCTCTTCCGCATCCGTCCCGACGTCGTGCTCTCGCTCGGCGGCTACGTCGCGTTTCCGGGCGGGATGATGGCGGTGCTGTGGGGGCGGCCCCTCGTCGTGCACGAGCCGGGCGCGGTGGCGGGCATCACCAATCGCCTGCTCGCCGCCGTCGCCGATCGCGTCATCGTCGGCATGGAAGGCGCGTTCGAGCGCAAGGTCGCGACGCGCTGGGCGAATCGCATTCCGAAGCCGCGGAAAGTCGAGTGGCTCGGCACGCCGGTGCGCGCCGAAATCGCGAGGGTGCCGGCGCCCGAGGAGCGTTATGCGGGACACGCCGGGAAGCTCCGGCTTCTCGTCGTGGGCGGAAGCCTCGGCGCGCAGACGATGAACGACCTCGTGCTCGCGGCGCTCGCCTCGATGCCGCCGGAGCGCCGTCCCGAGGTCGTGCACCAGGCGGGCCAGAAGCTGCACGAGAAGCTGGAGTACGCCTATCGCCACGCGCACGTGGAAGGCGAGGTCGTCCCCTTCATCGGCGACATGGCGCGCCGCTACGCGTGGTGCGACCTCGCGATCTGCCGCTCGGGCGCGGTCACGGTGGCCGAGATCGCCGCCGCGGGCGTGGCCTCGATCCTCTTCCCGCTTCCCTGGTTCGTGGTCGACGAGCAGACCGCGAACGCGCGTTTTCTTTCCGACCGGGGAGCAGGCATCGCCCTCGACCAGCTCGACACGAAACCGGAACGGCTCGCCGAGATCCTGCTCGGCCTCGATCGAGGCCGGTTGTCTCAAATCGCCCGGGCAGCGCGCGCCCTCGGAAAACCCGACGCGACGCGCCGCTGCGCCGACCTCTGCGTGGAGCTCGCCCATGCGGCATAAGGTGAAGCGCATCCACTTCGTCGGCATCGGCGGCTCCGGCATGTCGGGCATCGCCGAGGTGTTCAAGAACCTGGGCTATACCGTGACGGGCTCGGATCTCGCGGAAAGCCCGCCGGTGCGGCGGCTGCGCTCGATGGGCATTCGCGTCGCGATCGGCCATGCCGCCGCGAACGTCGAAGCGACGGACGCGGTGGTCGTGTCGTCCGCGGTCGGGCCGGACAATCCCGAGGTCGTGCGCGCGCGCGAAGCGCACATTCCCGTGGTGCCGCGCGCGATGATGCTCGCCGAGCTCATGCGCTTCAAGCGCGGCATCGCCATCGCGGGAACGCACGGCAAGACGACGACGACCTCGCTCGTCGCCGCCGTCCTCGGCGAAGCCGGGCTCGATCCGACGTGCGTGATCGGCGGGCGGCTGAATTCCATCGGCACCAACGCGCGCCTCGGCCAGGGCGACTACCTCGTCGCCGAAGCCGACGAATCCGACGCCTCTTTCCTGTACCTGCAGCCGATGATCTCGGTGGTCACCAACATCGACGCCGACCACATGGAGACGTACGGCCAGGACTTCGAGAAACTGAAATCGACCTTCGTGGAATTCCTCGGCCACCTGCCGTTCTACGGCCTCGCGGTGCTGTGCAAGGACGATCCGCACGTGCGCGCGATCATGTCGGGCGTCACGCGCCCGATGCTCACCTACGGGCGTTCGGAAGACGCGGACCTGCGCGCCGAGGACGTGCGCTGGGACGCCGGCCGCATGCGCTTTCGCGCCGTCTCCGTGGACAAGGCGATCGCGCCGCTCGAGGTCCTGCTCAACCTCGCGGGCGAGCACAACGTGTTGAACGCGCTCGCGGCGATCGCCGTGGGACGCGAGGTCGGCGCCGCGGATGCGGCCATCGCGAAGGCGCTGGCGGAATTCACCGGCGTGGGCCGGCGTTTCCAGCGCTACGGCGACGTCGCGCTTTCCGGCGGCGGCCACTACACGGTGATCGACGATTACGGCCATCACCCCGCGGAGATGGCGGCCACGCTCGCGGCGGCACGCGGCGCGTTTCCGGGGCGGCGGATCGTGCTCGCGTTCCAGCCGCATCGCTTCACGCGCACGCGCGATCTGTTCGAGGACTTCGTGAAGGTGCTCTCGACCGTGGACGAGCTCGTGCTCGCCGACGTCTATCCCGCGGGCGAGGCGCCGATCGTCGCGGCGGACGGGCGGTCGCTCGCGCGCGCCGTGCGCGTCGCGGGACGCGTCGAGCCGGTCTTCGTCGAGCGCGTCGCCCAGATGCGCGAGGCGGTGCTCTCGCGGCTGCGCGATGGCGACGTGGTCGTCACGATGGGCGCGGGCTCCATCGCCAACCTCGCGCCCGAGCTCGCGATTCCCTCGGTCACGGCGGCGCGCGCCAACGGCCGGGATTGACGGCATGGACATGGCTCATCTCAACCTCCGCGGCACTCTCCGGCACGACGAGCCGATGGCGCGTCACGTGAGCTGGCGCGCGGGCGGGCGCGCGGCGCGGTTCTACCAGCCGAGCGACCTCGAAGACCTTCGCGCCTTCCTGCCGACGGTTCCCGGGGAAATGCCGATCCTCTTCGTCGGCCTCGGCAGCAACCTCCTCGTGCGCGACGGCGGCTTTCGCGGCGCGGTGATCTTCACGCATCACGCGCTCACCGGGATCGGCGAGGAGCGCGCCACCGCGAACGCGTTGAGCGTGCGCGCGCTCGCGGGCGTCCCGGCGCCGCACCTCGCGCGCTTCGTCGCGCGCCACGGCGGCGCGGGCGCCGAGTGGATGGCCGGCGTGCCCGGCACCGTCGGCGGCGCGCTCGCGATGAACGCCGGTTGTTATGGAGGTGAAACCTGGGCCCACGTCGTGCGCGTCGAGACACTCGACCGCGCGGGCGAGCTCAACGTGCGCCGTCCCGCCGATTACGAGCTCGGCTACCGCCACGTGAAGCCGCTCGTTGCGGTCGAGGAATGGTTCGTCGCGGGCGTGTTCCGCTTCGAGCGCGGCGACACCTCGAGCGCCATGGAGCGCATGAAGACGCTGCTCGCGCGCCGCGTCGCCTCGCAGCCGCTCAACGAACCGAACGCGGGAAGCGTCTTCCGCAATCCGCCGGACGATCACGCCGCGCGGCTCATCGAGGCGTCGGGGCTCAAGGGCTACCGCGTGGGCGGCGCCGAGGTCTCGCAGAAACACGCGAACTTCATCGTGAACCGCGGCGGGGCGACGGCCGCGGACATCGAGTCGGTGATCGAGCATGTGCATGCGGCCGTGCTCGCGAAGCACGGCATCGACCTCGTGCGCGAAGTGCGCGTCGTGGGAGACAAATGAGTGAGCGATTCGGAAAAGTCGCGGTGCTCATGGGCGGCCCGTCGGCGGAGCGCGAGATATCGCTGCTCTCCGGCAACGCGGTGCTCGCGGCGCTGCGCTCCAAGCGCGTCGACGCCTCGCCCTTCGATCCGGCCGAGCGCGAGCTTTTCGACCTCAGGCGCGAGGGATTCGAGCGCGTCTTCATCGCGCTCCACGGCAGGTTCGGCGAGGACGGCACCGTGCAGGGCGCTCTCGAGACGCTGCGCATTCCGTACACCGGGAGCGGCGTCATGGGCTCCGCGCTTTCGATGGACAAGTGGCGCACGAAGCTCGTGTGGCAATCCTCGGGCATCCCGACGCCGCGCTTCGCGATCGTGCATCGCAAGACCGACTGGGAGGGCGTCGTGAAGGCGCTCGGCATGCCCGTGGTGATGAAGCCCGCGCACGAGGGCTCGACCATCGGCCTCACGGTCGTGCGCGCCGCACGCGACTTCGATCCCGCGCTTGCGGCTGCGTCGAAGTACGACGACCTCGTCATCGCCGAGGAATTCATCGCCGGCCAGGAGCTCACCGCATCCATCGTCTGGGACGCCGAGCGCGGCGACGTCGCGCTTCCGCTCGTGCGCATCGAGGCGCCGCAGGGCAACTACGACTACCAGAACAAGTATTTCACCGATGCCACCAAGTACTACTGCCCATCGGGCGTGCGCGCCGACACCGAGGACGCGATTCGCGACACCGCGCTCAGGAGCTTTCGCGTGCTCGGCTGCCGCGGATGGGGGCGCGCCGACGTGATGCTCCGGCCCGACGGCTCGTACTCGTTCCTCGAGATGAACACCTCGCCCGGCATGACCGGGCACAGCCTCGTGCCGATGGCGGCGAAAGCCGCCGGCATGAGCTATGCCGACCTGTGCGTGCAGATCCTGAGGCACGCGCGGCTCGACGGCCGGAGGCCTTCGTGAACGCGCCGCTCGCGACCCGGGCATTGCGCGCGACCGCCGCCATCTCGGTCGCCGCCGTGATCGGCTATGGGCTCTGGTACGCGTTCGACACGATGTCGAAGGAGCCCGTGCGCCGCGTGATCTTCACCGGCGACAGCGCGAAGCTCGTGCGAGCCGACCTCGAAGCGTTCGCCGAGAGCATCCGCGGGCTTCCGGCGAGCGGCGAGTCGCTCGCGGCGATCCGCGATGCCGCGCGGCGCATTCCGTGGGTACGCGAAGCGACGGTGCGGCGCCGCTTTCCCGACGCCGTCGAGATCGCCTTCGAGGCGCATGTGCCGCTCGCGCGCTGGTCCGACGACGCGCTCGTGAGCGTCCGCGGCGAGGTCTTCAATGCGGAGTTTCCCGGGAAGCTGCCGCTCTTCCGCGGCGCCCCCGGCGCGGCGGGCGCGATGGCGCGCGAATACCCCGCGATCGCGCAAGCGGCTGCGCCGATCGCCAACGTGAACGAGCTGCGGCTCTCGCCGCGCGGCGCGTGGGAGGTCGTGCTCGACTCCGGGCTCGTGCTCGCGCTCGGCCGCGGCGACATCCATGGGCGGCTCGCGCGCTTCGTCGCGGCATGGCCGCGCCTTCCCGAAAACGCCCGCAAGGCCGCGCGCGCCGACCTGCGCTACGGCACCGGCTTCGCGCTGCGGGGGAAATCGTGATCGCCACCCGCGCGCGCGACAACCGCACCATCCTCGTGGCGCTCGACATCGGCACCTCCAAGATCGTGACGCTCGTGGCGGAGGTCACGCCCGAGGACACGCTCAACATGATCGGCATGGGCTCGAGCCCGTCGCGCGGGTTGAAGAAGGGCGTGGTCGTGAACATCGAGTCGACCGTGAACGCGATCCAGCGCTCGCTCGAGGAAGCCGAGCTCATGGCCGACACCAAGATCAAGGAAGTGATCTGCGGCATCGCCGGCAGCCACATCAAGAGCTTCAACTCGCACGGCATGGTCGCGATCAAGGACAAGGAGGTGCAGCAGTACGACATCGACCGCGTGATCGAGACCGCGCGCGCCGTGAACATTCCCATGGAGCAGCAGGTGCTCCACATCCTCGAGCAGGAATTCATCATCGACGGGCAGGGCGGGGTGCGCCAGCCGCTCGGCATGAGCGGCATGCGGCTCGAGGTGAAGGTGCATATCGTCACCGGCGCCGTCTCCGCGGCGCAGAACATCATGAAGTGCGTGCGCCGCTGCGGGCTGGAAGTACGCGACCTCATGCTGCAGCCGCTCGCCTCCGCCGACGCGGTGCTCCTCGACGACGAGCGCGATCTCGGCGTGTGCCTCGTCGACATCGGCGGCGGCACCACGGATCTCGCCGTCTTCACCGACGGCGCGATCAAGCACACCTCCGTCATCCCGATCGCCGGCGACCAGATCACCAACGACATCGCCATGGCGCTGCGCACGCCGACGAAGGACGCCGAGGAATTGAAGATCGCGCACGGCGTGGCGCTGCGCCAGCTCGCGAGCGTGAACGACATGATCGAGGTGCCCGGCGTCGGCGACCGGCCGCCGCGCACCCTCACGCACCAGACGCTCGCCGAGGTGATCGAGCCGCGCGTGGAGGAGCTCTATTCGCTCATCCAGCGCGAGCTTCGCTCCGCGGGCCTCGAGGAGCTCCTCTCCTCGGGAATGGTCGTCACCGGCGGCTCGGCGCAGATGAAGGGAATGGTCGAGCTCGGCGAGGAGGTCTTCCACATGCCGGTTCGCGTCGGCGTGCCGCACTACTCGGGCGCGCTGGCGGAGGTGGTTCGCAATCCGCGCTATTCGACCGGGATCGGGCTGCTGCTCGCCGGCCGGGATCAACTGCTGCGCGATCGACAGGCGCGTATCCAGGGCGCCGGCTTCAAGGAAATGCTGGAGAAGATGAAGGGCTGGTTCAAGGGCAACTTTTAAACGGCAGCAACAGAAAAAAGGAGACGCGATACATGATCGAGCTATTGGAAAGCCAGGCACCGGAAGCGGTCATCAAGGTCGTCGGCGTGGGAGGCTGCGGAGGCAATGCGGTCGATCACATGATCAACAACGGCGTGTCGGGGGTGGAGTTCATCGCGATGAACACCGACGCCCAGGCGCTGAAGAGGAACCTCGCGAAGGTGACGCTGCAGCTCGGCACGGGCGTCACCAAGGGTCTCGGCGCGGGAGCCGATCCCGAGGTCGGGCGCCAGGCGGCGGAAGAAGACCGCGAGCGCATCACCGATCTCATCACCGGAGCCGACATGCTCTTCATCACGGCGGGCATGGGCGGCGGCACCGGCACGGGCGCGGCACCCATCGTCGCCGAGATCGCGCGCCAGCTCGGCATCCTCACGGTCGCGGTCGTCACCAAGCCGTTCGCCTTCGAGGGCAAGCGCCAGAAGGTCGCCGCGGTCGGCATCGACCAGCTCAAGCAGCAGGTCGATTCCCTCATCATCATCCCCAACGATCGCCTCATGCAGGTCCTCGGGGAGGACGTGACCTACGAAGACGCGTTCCGCGCCTCGAACGACGTGCTGAACGGCGCGGTCGCGGGCATCGCGGAAGTCATCAACTGTCCCGGCCTCGTGAACGTCGACTTCGCCGACGTGCGCACCGTGATGAGCGAGAACGGTGTGGCGATGATGGGGTCGGCGACCGCCTCGGGACCCGAGCGCGCGCAGAAGGCGGCGGAGCAAGCCGTCCACTCGCCGCTGCTCGAGGACATCCACCTCTCGGGCGCGCGCGGCGTGCTCGTGAACATCACCGCGAGCCACACGATGAAGCTCAAGGAAGTGCACGAGGTGATGAACACGATCCGCTCCTTCACCGCGGAGGATGCGACCGTGATCTACGGCAGCGTCATCGACGAGACCATGGGAGACGCGTTGCGCGTGACGATCGTGGCGACCGGGCTCGGCGGCGCCGCGGCGCAGCGCAACCCGGTGATGCAGGTCGTGCCGCGCACGGGCACCGACGATGCGCGCGGCCAGCCCGTGAACTACGACGAGCTCGACCAGCCCACCGCGATCCGGCGGCGGCGCGACATGACGATCGATGCGATGCGGCAGTCGGGTGTGGACATGCTCGACATCCCAGCCTTCCTGAGAAAACAGGCCGACTAGGCGGTTTTCTCACGCTGCAGGCGCGCCGGCGCGTCTCCCGCCGGTGCGCGGGTTGTGCTTCACGGGCCCCAAGCGGGCCCGTTTTCTTTGCGCTTTACGTAAGCACATGATAGAATTGGCAAAATTGCTCGAAGCCGCTTGCGTTGT
>Ga0075426_10002328_pt1 | contig 13637 bp, 7 predicted proteins | sample SoiMethybrSBSTD5_FD_75304 | JGI IMG/M metagenome (GOLD analysis project Ga0075426, IMG submission 75304) | Bulk soil microbial communities from a Populus tree surrounding site in Tennessee, USA - Soil MetaG P. TD hybrid SBSTD5 | ecosystem: Environmental > Terrestrial > Soil > Tree plantation... | reverse complement strand
CGCAGGCTCCGCGTGGCCAGCTCTTTATCGATTTCCTGGATCAGGTTGGGTTTTAACAGCAAGTTCACGTAGTTGTCGTAGTTCGTCATCGTTCAATCTCCTCAGATCTGGTTTGACGCTGACCTGGATCGGCCCGCCGCCACCACCGACGTGCTCGGCCGTGATCACGTCACGTTGACCGAGCAGCTGCTTGCCGAGCCAGACTGCCATGGTGGCGTTGCCGGCCTCAAGCAGCTTCATCTGGTGTCGGCGCACGGAGATGCGTCCTTTGGCCCGGCCGCGCTCCATCGCCTCGGCAAACTGGCGGTGCTTGCGCCGGTTCTCGATCGTGCGCGTCGAGACGTGAAACCATGCGGCGATCTCTGCATCCGTGCACTGCAGCCCACACAGCTTCTCCAATTGCTCCACATCAATCTTTACCGGCTTGCGGCCTGCTCCCTGCCGTGCTCCACCCGACATATTCCTGTCTCCTCTCTACTTCTTTAGTCGGCAGCATGCGCAATTTTCGAGAGTACTGTTTGCATCTACGCCTTCGCCTCATTAGTCGGCAGGAAGTGCAATCTTCGAGAGTTAATTTTTTAGAGAGTACTGGGGCACTTACGTTGGTTAACTTCAGGAGAGAGGCGACGTTTTCTTTTTATAGACCCGAAGAAATCAAAATTGAGAGGGTTTGTTTCTCACGACTTCCGAGAAACAAAGTTTTGAATATTTTCGCTGGGGACCCAATAATTTCGCTGCGGAAAGTGTTTCTCACTGCGACCAGGCAGCATTGGTTTCATGGCTGGTTGCACGCCATCACGCCGGCCCAGGATTACGCCTCATGCAACATGAGCTTGGCCAGCGAGACAATTCACGAGAACTTTGTTAACTCGCTTCTCCCCTGCCTTATCACACACCTGTTTGAAGAGCCTTGTTACAGCGAGGGGGGATTGACGGTATTCTTAAAAGTCCATGGAGAAGACCTTCGCGTCAGCACGACTGGCCGGCGATGTAGGAGGACGTTCCCTCATCTCGTACCTGGACGGTGTCGAGCACGACATGGGCATCGATACCGGCACCCTGTACTACGACTTCCCGCTCTTTCAGGACAGTAATGAGCGGCTGCATCGGGCAGGCGTGCTGCTCGCGTCCCGAAGCCACGGCATCGACCTCTTTTCCATCGTCCCCCCGAACAACGCCGACACCATCAGGGCAGCAGATGAGGACCTTTCCCAACTGCAGAGCATCATCTTCGGCAAATGCCTTCAAAGCAAGCTACTCCGCCACTCGCAACGGGAACTGATCTTTCCGGTGGCGGGCTTCTTGGTCGCGACCGGGGCCGACGCACTGCCACCGGAGTTGGAGAACGAATCGATCACGGCACTCAACCAAATCCCAACCCGCTTGGCCAAGGGCCGCATGCACGAGCCGCTTTCCATGGATGCCTGGCATGAACTCCGGGCCATCCTCGAAGGCACGAAAGCGATCATTAGGCCGAAGCCCCGGAGTATCCCTGCGTCCGCAAAAGCCAAGCCGGACTCAAAACCCGTGATTCTTGCCGAGCTAGAAAACGAGATTGCGAACTTTGACGCGAATCAGCGACGGGCGGCGATCTCCATCGTGAATGGACCACAGCGCATTCGGGGACTCGCCGGTTCAGGGAAGACTGTGGTGCTCGCCATGAAAGCGGCCCACATCCACTTGAATGACCCGGAAGCGCACGTCCTGTTTACGTTCTATACAAAGAGCCTGTATGACTTCATCAGGCGGCTCATCACCCGCTTCTACCGGCAATTCAACGATCGCGACCCGGATTGGAGCAAGGTGCACGTGCGACACGGCTGGGGTGGACGCTCCATGGGTGGCGTGTACTATGATGCGTGCATCAATAATGGCCAGCCACCACTCTCATTACGAACGGTCGCGGGACGGACGAACGCATTTGAGTATATTTGCGAACAATTGCTGGCGACTAATCAACTCAAGCAGGCCTACGACTACGTGCTCATCGACGAGGCGCAGGACTTCCCAACGTCCTTCTTCCGCCTCTGTTTCGCTATCACGCGTGGTGGACCTGTCGACCGCAATGTCATCTGGGCGTATGACGAGCTCCAGAACATCATCAACGTCAAGGTAGCGACGCCCACCGAAACGTTCGGCAAGAACGACAAAGGGATCGCGCTAATGGACCTCGAGCGCGCCGCCGCGAAATCACAGGAAGGCACGAGTCACGACATCGTCTTGTACCGGAGCTACCGCAACCCGCGAGAGATTCTGATCTGTGCACATGCGCTCGGGTTCGGCATCTACAGCGACACCATGGTCCAGACGCTGGAGAACAAAGAACACTGGGAAGACCTCGGCTATCAAGTCGAAGAAGGCACGTTCGAGGTTGGCAGTCGCATCACGATTCTCCGGCCCGAAGCAAACAGCCCACTCGCCATCTCAAAGCGACAAACACCACAGCAGTTGATCCAAACCTACATCGCGGACAGCATCGCGGAAGAGATCGCATGGGTGGTGTCATCCATCGTGGACCTCCTCAAAGAAGGCCTTGATGCGAGCGATATCATGGTTATTTGCCTTGATGATCGGCATGCGCGAGATTACTTTAAGTCGATGAGCGAAGGACTCGACACCCACAATATCCGCGTGAACAACCTGCTCGCCGATCCCTACGGCGAGCCAAAGTTTTATGTGCAGGAGCACGTCACGCTCACGACTGTATACCGTGCGAAAGGCAACGAGACGGCAGTCGTCTTCGCGATTGGCGTTGACGCGATCTACCCGAATCGCAAACAACAACAGGCGAGGAACAAACTCTTCACCGCCTTTACTCGGGCGAAGGGGTGGCTGCGCGTCTCTGGGATCGGGACAGGAGCCGACAAGTTCAAGCAGGAGATCGACAAGGCGATTGCGCTGATGCCGCGCATGCAGTTCGTGCAGCCGGACCCATCGCAAATCATGACTCTGCAGCGGGACCTCAGCGACAAGGAAAGTAAGCTCCGGCGACTGCAGGAAACCATCGATCGGCAATTCGACGAACTGGATATCGATCCGGAAGAACGAGAGGCGTTCCTGACCAGCCTATCCAAGAAGAAATGACGCAACCGGACTTCATGAGGAGCATCAGGGCGGTCGCGGCAATGCTCAACGACGGGGGCATTCTCCAGCAGACCTATACCACCAGCTCGCTACAACCGAGCGCAGAGTTCGCGGCTTATGCAATGTCCGTGAACCCGGAGTACAAAGAACTGTACAGGACCGGACTCCGCAACCGGGACTACAATTTCCTCCTCACGGATTACTCGTTCTTGCAGTTCTACCGCCATAGTGAGGGTGACGAATTGTCGATGCGATTCGCCTATTACGCCAACCCTTTCATCACCACGTCCTTGGACGAGGTGTTTGCGCTGTATGACGGTGCGGACTATGAGTTGTACCTGCAATTGCTCGAAGAAACCGATGAACGCGGTGACGCGCTCGCGATACGGTATGAGGTCGCGACGCGCGATTATGTCGAGTTGCGCCATCCGACCGCGCACTTCCATATCGGTCTCAACGAAGGACGCTGGCCCATGGATAAGATTCTCTCGCCCAAGGCGTTCACGATGTTCATCGCCAAGCTGTTCTATTCTTCCTCTTGGAACGAGAACTCCGACGAACAACTCACTGTTGAAAAGCAGAGTTGCGAGGTGCTTGCCAATACGCTGTTCTCCTTAAGGGATCGAAGCCATTTCTACGTCACATGAATCAACACCCAAGCTGAGGGTGCGGCCCGAGAGTTCGATGAGTTTCCGGTAGGGATGCATGACGCCGGGTAGCCTACCCTGTTAAGTTCACAGTCAGTCGCGGAGGGGGCGGCTGAAGTGAACCGCAAAGACACGCTGCCCATTCCCGAACCCATCCTGCAGTTGCAACGCCAGTTGGATCAGTTTCGCAGCACCCAGTCGCAACGAACGAAACTACCGGAGCCGCTGTGGCAGGCAGCCGTCGAACTGGCCCGGCAACACGGTGTGTATCCAGTGGCGCATCCGCTCCGGCTGGACTACACGCGGCTGAAGGAGCGGCTCGGCGGTATTCCGAATCGTAGCAGGAAGGCGCGCAAGCCGGGCATTTGTCGAGCTGGTCGCGCCCCGTTCAGCTGTGCTGGAGGGCTGAGGGCGTAATCACTACACTTCCAGCACGATGCTGCGGACGGGAAGGTTGGTGGAGCGCTGCAGGGCGAGGGCATACAACTGGACTTGGGCGACGTTCCGCTTTTCGCGGCGGTCAGTTTTGTAATCGACGTGCACGTTTGTCTTGGTTTTCATCGCCTTTTCTCACTCCGCTCTACTTACCTGCCCCTGACGGGTCCCCGCCAGCCTTCAAATTCGTCTTGGTTTTCATTGCCTTTTCTCCTTTCTCCTTTTTGGATATCTGCTCAAGAACCTCGCCGGGCTAAATCTGTTCCAAGGCTATCGAGAACCCAATCTTACTGGCGGTACTCAACAGCCGTCGGACCTGCTTTAACATTCGTCTTAGTTATCATGGCCCGTCTCACTCGGCTCTATTTACCAGTGCCCGCACCAGTGGTAGCGCTGCCGATACCAGCCTTCACGTTTGTCTTGGTTTTCATCGTTTCTTCCTCTCTGAATCCATGTCTGCCCACTGACGTTAATACGCCACTTTGCCGTACGAAAAGCTTATGCTCTCTGTCGGTCTGTCCCCACCAGAACCAGCCTTCAAATTCGTCTTGGTTTTCATGATCCTTGCTCCTTTCGGACCTTCTCAAAGCAACCCGTATGCCAATCGCTGACACACCCCGCAGCACCGCCGCAGATTGCCCAGAATCCATTGCGCTGGATGGACATGGCGCCTGGCACCACACCTCTGGAACCTGCCGAGCCACTCCCATGTGCCGCTGGCGACTATCCAATCGGATAGCGCATGTGAAGGGAACAGATAGGCGGGGGATTGGGAGCCGAGATCGTGGACGTATAGCGAGAATCGGTCAACTTCTAAAAAAAGTTTGGAAAAAAAGGGGGGCCAGAATTTCGTGAGCCGTGGGACATGCGAAATCTATGCCTCGCATTCCGACGTAGCCCACAACGACTGTTGCATGATTGATGTTTGCCACCTCAACCGTGCGAAGAGAAGGATCGCCTGAGAAAAGCGTAAGTCACCGCGCTACACGAGCTTATTGAAGCAACGAGGGTATTGCAGAAACCGCAGTATGGGCCGGAATTTCTGGATGCCCTCAATAAAAACCAGCTAGCTCAGACCAAACACGACGCCGCTCGACTGGCCTATGAAGATCATCGTAAGAGACACGGTTTTTGACGGCCACTGTTTCTACGTTCCATTTCACCCAAACTTGCGCCAGGGATTTCAGTGGCGTGGAGCACTCCGCGAACTCGGCTCAACAGCGGATGGCCGGCGAGTCACTGTCCGAAAACGAGTACCTACGCCGCTTTCTTCTTGCTCCCGTGCGATGATTTGTGAAATGTGAAAGCCGCGTAGTGGAACGCTGGCGGGTTCCTGGACATCCACCCACGTGCGGCCTGAATCAATGCTCGGGCACCGAATGTCGCGGAGTTATCGTCCGTATCGGCAGCCCGAATGGCAGTCACCGGGCGCCAGAAGTTATATGTATATTTGGCATCGTAGGAAGGCAATCACGCTATCCGCCAGTTCCAGGTTAAGCAAGGCAAAAAGGCGCGCGTTTTGCGCGGTTGTCAGGTTACGATTTCCGGCTGCCGTCTGGGTGATCTCATTCCAGTAGTTCTGAACGGCCCCATTCCAAAAGCGGCCGGTCAACGCCTGGTCCGCAGAAGCGGCGTTACTGTTTACGATCCCCAATGCTTTCACTTCATTGAAAACGTCACTGTATGTGTCGCTGGCTAACGACGGCGGAGGGCCGGGACGAAATTGGTTCGCTTGCTGCAAGGCAAATGGCATAACTCGAGACCAGTGAGTGAATTGCGGCTGCACAGGCTTGGGAGTAACCTTGAAATCGTCCTGCGCGAACGCGCCGACAACTCAAGTGTACTGCCGGGCTCTCTGGCATGCTAATCTATCTCGACACGCGTATGGGGAATCGCGTATGGGGAAAGGGGTGCGAAATGTTGAATTCTCGATTTTTCTTCTTACTTGCCACTTTGGTGCCCGTAGTGGTGTACGCGCAGTCCGCCACGTCGCTGCGCGGCCATATCACCGACGCCAGCGGTGCGGTTGTGCCACAGGCCGAAGTGAGGCTGACTCAGGTCTCCACGGGAACAGTGCGCGGCGGCAAGAGTAATTCGGAGGGCATTTATGAATTTCCGCAGCTTCAGCCCGGTACCTACAGCCTGACTGTATCGGCGCCTGGATTCACCACGGCGGAGCGGCCCAATCTCGAATTACTGGTCAGCGTCGCAGCGACCCTCGATATCAAACTGGAAGTTGCCGGCGCTACTCAAACCGTGGAGGTCGTCGAAGGGGCGGCGCTGGTGAACACGTCGGACGCGAGCCTGGGCGCGGCGTTCAATCAGAACCAGGTGTCGCAGCTCCCGATCGAAGCGCGAAACGTGGTGGAGTTGCTCAGCCTGCAGCCCGGTGTAACGTTCCTGGGCGATCGCATCGACGCCACCAAGGACACGCGCAGCGGCTCGGTGAACGGCGCCCGCAGCGATCAATCCAACGTTACCCTTGATGGCGTCGACGTGAACGATCAAAACAACGGCTACGCCTTCACCAGCGTGCTGCGTGTTACGCAGGATTCGGTGCAGGAGTTCCGCATCACCACCAGCAACGCCAATGCCGATGCCGGGCGTTCGTCGGGCGCCCAGGTCGCGCTGGTAACCAAAAGCGGTACGAACGACTTCCATGGTGCGGCATACGAATACAACCGCAACACCGTCTTCAGCGCCAACGACATCTTCATTAAGACCTCCCAGGTCGAACAAGGCCAACCCAACCAGCGCCCCAAACTGCTGCGCAACATTTACGGCGCTTCGCTGGGCGGGCCTTTCAAGAAGAATCGCCTGTTCTTTTTCGCCAATTACGAGGGCCGCCGCGACCGCGAGGCCCAGAGCATCGTGCGCACCGTTCCCACCGCCGACCTGCGGCAGGGTTACATCAATTACCAGGCCGACAACGGCACCCTCGTGCGTCTGACGCCGGACCAGCTTCGCATGATGGACCCGAAGGGGATCGGCCCGAACCAGGCCGTGCTGAACCTGCTGCAAGGTTATCCCATGCCGAATGATTCTTCCGTTGGCGACGGCTTGAACTTTTCCGGATTTCGCTTCGCGGCCAACGAAGCGCGCAAGTTCGACACTTACATCGCCAAGGTCGACTGGAACATCACCGCTGACGGCCGTCACACGATGTTCTGGCGCGGAAACCTCCAGAACGACAATTCCGGCGGCGCGCCCGAATTTCCCGGCCAGCCCGCCGCCACCCGCATACTGGACAACAGCAAAGGTTTCGTTGTGAGCTACACCGCCCTGCTACGGCCGAACCTGGTAAACACCCTGCGCTGGGGCTACACCCGGCAGGGTGGCGAGACAGCCGGCGCCTCTAGTTCGCCGAGCGTCAACTTCGCGACACTGAGCACTCCGATTGCCTTCACGCGCTCGCACAACGCCATTATTCCGGTTCACAACCTGGTCGACGACATTTCGTGGATCAAGGGGAATCACACGCTGCAGTTTGGCGTTAACATCCGCTTCATTACCGATTCGCGCTCGAGCTTAGAGAATTCGTTCTCTTCCGGGCACATGAACACCGGTTGGCTGAGCCCGGACTCGGCCATCGCCAATACTGGAACGGCGCTCGATCCGCCGGTCTACGGTTTTGCTGCCGTGGATTCGGGCTTCCACCGTTTCTACGACAATTCGGTGCTGGATGTCTTAGGAATCGTGACCGAAGGCGACGCCATTTATAACTACGATAAGGGCGGCAATCCGCTGGCTCTGGGATCGCCAGTCAAACGCCGCTACGCCGTCAAAGAGTACGAGATGTACGGCCAGGATTCCTGGAAGATCAAACCCAACCTGACGGTGACCTACGGCCTTCGCTGGACGCTGCTCGCACCTCCGTACGAAACCGGCGGCACTCAGGTCGGCCCGTGTACGCTGCAGGGCACAAGTTGCACGCCGCTCAGTCTCGCCGACTGGTTCAATCGCAGCGCCCAGGAAGGCGCCACGGGCGGCGCTGCCAGCAATGCCGGCGAAGTTTCCTTCGCACCCTCGGGCCCTGTGAATCATGGCCCAGGCTTCTGGAATTGGGACTACAAGGATTTCGGCCCGCGCGTGGCTGCTGTGTGGTCGCCCGACCCGGGCGACGGCTGGCTGAGCAAAATCTTCGGCCGGAAGGACCAGCTTTCGATTCGCGGCGGATACTCCCTGGTTTACGATCACTTCGGCGTGGGGACTGCAAACACGTTTGATCAAGCCGGGTCTTTCGGTCTAACCAGCCAGGTGAGCAATCCACCCGGCACCGTTACCGTAGAGAGCGCCCCGCGCTTTGTGGGAATCACAGATATCCCGGCCGGGCTGCTGCCTGCCGCTCCTCCGGGCGGTTTCCCGGCCACCCCTGATCCTTCAGCGTTTGCCATCACCTGGGGGCTCGACAACAGGATGAAGACGCCTTACTCACACGTCATCGATTTCGCAGTTTCGCGCCAGTTGTCCCAGGACACGCTACTGGAGTTCGCCTATGTGGGCCGTTTCGCGCGGCGCCTGTTGGTACAACACGATCTGGCCATGCCACTCGACCTGGTGGACCCCAAGAGCAAGATGGATTACTTCACCGCCGCAACCATGCTCTCCAAGATGGGCTACGCCGGCGTCGATCCGAAGAGTGTCCAGCCGATTCCCTATTGGGAGAATATGTTCGGAGCACTGGCGGGCACCGACATAGGCTTCGGCACTAATACCACGGCGACGCAGGTGGTTTACAACATCTTCGCCAACAACCTCGCCAATGAAACCTACGCCCTGTTCGAGCTGGATGCTCCGGATTCGCTCTCCGGCGCGGGTTTCAACGTTCCTGGCCACAGCTACCAGCCGTATCGCTATTACCACGACCAGTTTTCTTCTCTCTATTCGTGGCGGACGATCGGCGAATCGGATTACAACGCGTTCCAAATCTCCTTCCGCAAACGCTTCAGTCATGGACTGCAGGGTGACTTCAACTACGCGCTCTCGAAATCGATCGACTGGACTTCGGCGGCTGAGCGCGTGGGTACTTCGGGGAGCGACAACTACGCCCAGATCATCAATACGTGGCGGCCAAAGCAGCTGCGGGGCCTTTCAGATTTTGATGCCACACACCAGATCAACGCCAACTGGGTCTGGGAGCTGCCATTCGGCCAGGGACGAAAGTTTGGGGCGGGAGTAAACAGACTGGCGGACGCTTTCATCGGGGGCTGGCAGCTTGCGGGCCTGTTCCGCTGGACCAGCGGATACCCGTTCGGCGTGGATGAAGGGGGCCAATGGCCTACCAACTGGGACATTGAAGGCTGGGCCAACCTTGTGGGCAGTTTCCCTGCGGGCGCGCTTAGCCGCGGCCAGGGACCCAACGCGTTCAAGGACCCGGCCGCTGTCCTCGCCAACTTCCGCAGCGCCTATCCGGGTGAATCCGGCACGCGCAATCCGCTACGTGGCGACGGGTACTTTGGCATAGACACCGGCTTGAGCAAATACTTCCGGATTACCGAACGAACCAAAGTTCAATTGCGCTGGGAGACTTTCAACATCACCAACACCGTGCGCTACGACGTGCACACCATAGGCAATCGCCTGGATCAACCTACGCCGTTTGGCAAATACACGCAGACGATAACCAATCCGCGCGTGATGCAGTTCGCGCTACGGCTCGAGTTCTAGATTGGCGTGAACGGCTCGGCCAGGGCAGCCGGTTCTTCCGCGTCGTCGAGGTCGAAACTCGCGACAGGATAGTTGGTTACTTAAAGCGTTGGCGAGCAAACACAGTGCTCTGAGCATAAGGAACCACCTTAGTCCTCACCTATAGGCCCTAAAACCAGGATTTCCATTTTGCCTTCCCAGCCACCGACCAGTATACGCTTACGCCGAATCACCTCCGTTGGGCCGTTTTTTTCATCCTTTCCATATCCTTTCCGTCCCGAACGGCTCCGGCGGCCCAGGACGGGGTCTCGTTCTGCCTCCTCCGGCCATGGACAAACTCCAGTCGCAGCCTGCAATGTAGCCGTTCAGGGATAGTCGGGCATGGGCGCGAGGCCGGTCTGGTCCCGTGGTCCGCAAGATTCTGGCACAGCATCGGGTCTCCGAAGAGTGCCGCGATGGTGTAGATCACGGTAACCGGAGCGACCCGAGCTTGCCTGATTTACACTAGCGGAAGACTGTCCCATGCGCCTAGGCTTGATCTCGCGGCGTTCCCAACGCCACTGGTGGTGGGCTTTCGCTCTTCTCAGCGACGATGACGGAACTGTGGCACGCAGCACTCGCCTCCGGATACTAGGACAACGCCGCGACCCGCTTTATTATCTTCTAAACACATGCCCAGGATTAAATCGTATCGACGAATCCATCCAGAAGTGGCTCGCGTCTCAGTGATATAAGGGTTTTTGCCCGCGGGCTGCCGCCCACTAAATCACTAGCGCTCGCTAGATCACTAGGAGGAGAATAAGTTGATGAGGGACATATTTAGATACAGCGGCTTGGTCCTGTTTGGCCTGGCCCTCGCCTTTTCGGCGTGGGGCCAATCTGGCCAGGAACAAAACGCCACCACTGATCAGAAAAAAGTGGAAGAGCAGAGACGTGAGCCGGGCCCCGGTCGGGAGATCGGCAACGGAGCCGGCAGCATCGGAACGGGCGTCGCCAACGGCACGGGCAGCTTGGCGAAGGGTACCGCTAAGGGAGCCGCTGACCTCGTCACCGTGCATCCACTTCAGGCTGGCGCCTCTGTCGGCAAGGGTGCCGCGGTCGCCGGCAAGGACGTGGGAGTTGGCACGGCAAAGGGGACCGGCAGGATAGCAAAGGGGATTGGTAAAGCATTCAAGAAGTTGTTCTGATTTTCGAACGATCACTAAAACGCGTTCTGGCAGGTTGCGGGTCCGTCGAGGGATCGACAGGATATATAATCGCCTTAGCCCGGTAGCCTTCGGAGCGAATTCTCCCCAGGCTGGATTCTGACGTGGAATTGCTTCCAGCGAGCACGTAGCAGAGCTGGCCGAACCACCTGGGTCGGCCCCCAAGCCCGACTAGGCGCCCGCGGTTCCTAATCGGCCCGGGAATGGGCCAAGCCGGTGATGTACTCGTCCCATCAAGATAAAGCTGCAGTAATTGGCTCGGTTACCTTCCCGGTATAACGGGCCGTTTTTTTGTGCAGACTGCGAGCGTATAATCGTTGACCCGGCCGGACAGCGCGCCTAACCCGTTTCCCGGGCATTAAGGCGCGTGGCTAACAACAGGGCCAGTTCGGCCGGGCGGGTGATAAATTCGGGAACAGCCCCCCGCAATTCTCATCCGGCAAACTCCCGATTCACACTGAAATGAAAACGGGGCATGCTGTTGGACACTGGCCGCCTTTCCCCGCCTTTTGCCATGAGATGGTGGAGAGGCCGCCGCGCGCTTCGTCAATCATCCGGAGCGCTCAGGCTCGCCAGCGCAGCACCTCCTCCGTTGCGCTGGCGAGCCTTTTGCAGTTATGAGCCTACGCTTCCGCCGATCTATTCGCGCCGTGAGTGATCCAGAACAGGACCGTCCCGACGCCCAATCGAGCGTGTGTGGTGGCTGATCTGGGTTCGTGGTGGGTCTTGTTTACTTCTTCATAGGGATTAGCCTCAGTTCCGACGGCTCACCTCACAGGCGAGTCATTGGTGGTCTTTTCCTACTCTTCCTCACCATGCTTTTGGGCTTGTGAGCGCGCCATCCCAAGCTGAAGCGATAACATTCAGTCCTAAACCCCTGTGAAACGGCGCTAGACTGACACTCTGAGATTAGCTGGCCGAGGTGTTCGCTCTAGCCAAGTCGCTATTGGCGGAAGTCCAAATGCCGGCCACGCTGCCGCCGGCACTGATAAACAACGCCGCAGACGCCAGACACACGAACGCCAGAAGCAAGGTATATTCGATCAGGTCCTGGCCCTGATCGTCTCGCAAAAAGCTATACACCAACGATTTCATGTAGATGCCTCCTTTGGATTATTTGCTCATCATGAAGCCGAAACTGTTAGCCCGTCAATAATTACGATGGATAGCATTGCAGTTGCCGGAGTCTTCCGAAAATCCCGCGAAACAGCCCGAAGGAAACAGGTGGAGCCAGAAAACCACTAGCAGGAGCAATGGTTAACCATCGCAGGCATTGACTCCAAGTACTACCTACGGTGATAATAACTAAGGTGTTAACAGAAAAAGTACGTTCACACCTCTCCTTTTCACGCTAGGGGAGCCGGTCAGGGTAACTGGCTCCCCGACACCCACGCCACGTGAGAACTCAAGATATACCGAGGACCCGAGATTCGGGACAAAGAGGCCCGCGATAGCCTGTTGCGTGTCGTGGCTGGGGCGCTACGGAATTCGCTGAGCATGTGCTTCAGCATGATTGCGGTTATGACGGCACTTTTGTATGCCCTTCCGGCATCAGCCGCACGACTTCCAACCGGTATCGGAGTAACCTCTCCTCGCCTCATGGGCATTACCCCCGCGAGAGCTGCATGTGCGCCTCTACAATAGGGGTAGCGTTCGACTGGTTGATGTACAACGCCTCTGCGGGTAAGTCCGTCCCGGAAATGGGAACTCCGCAAGGCCGTGGTCGAGCTGGTGGCGCCTGAGAGCACTAAGCGTGAGATCAGCGGTCCATGTTTTTTGGCTTTGAGCCACCACCGCCCCCGCTCGGATGCGTGCTGCTTCCGCCTTGATTGCTGCCGCCACCGTGGTAAGAACCAGCGCCGCCAGAGGAAGGACTCGGCCGGTATCCCCCGCCGTTGTATGACGGGCTGGGGTGATAGCTCGGCGCTGGTCGCGCCTCATACGTGCGACCTCCGCCGTAGCTGCCACCGCTGCTACCGCGGTAAGAACTCCCGCGACCGTTATAGGACGGGCTGGGGCGATAGCTCGGCGCTGGTCGCGAGTCATACGTGCGGCTTCCGCTATAGCTGCCACCGCCGTTGTACGAGGGGTTGGGACGATAAATCGGCGAGGGCCGTGAGTCGTACGTGCGGCTTCCGCCGTAATTGCCACCGCCGTTGTTAGGCGGGCTGGGGCGATAGCTCGGCGAGGGCCCTGAATCATACGTGCGGCCTCCGCCGTAGCTGCCACTGGCGCCACCGTAGGAAGGTGCCGATCGCTCACGAACGATGGGCGGGCTTATTGGAAGTGCGCGCGACTGCGAACTGGAGCTTCCGACGTGGTCCCCAAACTGGCTCCAGCCGCTGCTGGTCTGGCCGCCATGGTTGTTGGTTGCGGATCCGAACGGACTAGTCGACGTAGGCCGATTCGGATTCACATACTGCCTCGTTGTGGGCACGTTGGGCCGATTGATTTGAGTGGTTCCATTGCTAGGCTCACCGAATCGATGCCAACCACCGTTGTCGCTCGTGCGTCCGCTAGCCGAAGGTGGCGCCGCAGGTTGCGTGCGGGCTGGTTCGCCGGCACGGCGCCAGCCGCCGCTCGTCTGGGCACCGCTGCTATTGGTTGCCGCACCGAACTG